>Ga0182014_10001751_pt1 | contig 28391 bp, 22 predicted proteins | sample 612S2DmetaG_FD_120489 | JGI IMG/M metagenome (GOLD analysis project Ga0182014, IMG submission 120489) | Permafrost microbial communities from Stordalen Mire, Sweden - 612S2D metaG | ecosystem: Environmental > Terrestrial > Soil > Wetlands > Permafrost | place: Sweden: Stordalen | collected... | reverse complement strand
GCGTGTTCTCGATGGTGACGGTCGAATCGTCGACGAGAATGCCAACGGCCAGCGCGAGACCGCCGAGAGTCATTGTGTTGATGGTCTGGCCAAGCGCCGAGAGCACCGCCACCGAGGTCAGGATCGAGAGCGGAATCGACACCATGACGACGAGGGTGGAGCGCCAGGAGCCGAGGAAGATCAGGATCATCAACGCGGTCAGCGCGGCGGCGATCGCACCTTCATGCAGCACGCTGTCGATGGCGTTCTGTACGAAAATCGACTGATCGAACAGGAGCTTGATGTTCATGCCGGGCGGCGCGGCCCTCTCGATCTCGGGCAGCGCCGCCTTGACGCGGTTGACCACGTCGAGCGTCGAGGCGCTGCCGTTTTTGATGATGGTCAGGAGGACCGATCTCTTGCCCTCGGCGCGCACGATGTTTTGCTGCACCGCCCAGCCGTCACGCACATGCGCGACGTCGGATAGAAAGATGGTGGCGCCGCCGGCTTTCTTGATCGGGATTCGGTTCAGCGCGTCGATCGAGGGCGCCGAGGCGTTGACCTTAACGATGAACTGCTGGTCGCCGAGCTTGGCGTCGCCCGATGGCAGCGTCAGGCTCTCCGCATTGACCGCGCTGAGCACCTCGGATGGCGAGATGCCGCGCGCGCGCATCGCGTCGGGATCGAGATCGACCATGATCTGGCGGTATTTGCCGCCATAGGGCGTCGGCAGGGTGATGCCGGGAATCGGCGCCAGCGCCTGGCGTATCTGATAGATGCCGTAATCATAGAGCTGCTGTTCGTTGAGCTGGTCCGAACTCAGGCTCAACTGAAGGACCGGGACGGAGGATGCGTTGAACTGCACGACGACCGGCGGCTGGATGCCCGGCGGCATGATGGCGCGGATCGAATTGGTGGCGGCGACGATCTGGGCGATGGCGAGATCGATGTTCACGCCCGGCTGAAAATAGATCTTCTGGACCGAGATGCCCGAAAGCGTCTGGCTTTCGATGTTGCGCACGTCGCTCACGTTGGAGCTGATCGTGTACTCGCTATAAGTCGTGACCCGCGCTTCCATTTCGTCGGGCGTCAGGCCGGTGTATTGCCAGATGACCGTGGCGACGGGAATATTGATATTGGGAAAAATATCCTTCGGCGTCGTGAATATCGCGGTTCCGCCGAGGAACAGCATCATCAGCGCCAGCACGTAAAACGTGTGACGATACCGCAGCGCGAAACCGACTATGCCCATCGTCAACTCCAGGAACGCCCTTGACGTACTGTACCATACAGTACATATCAAGTGCATTATGCAAGTCTCACCAGCATGTGAATGAAGACCGAGGCATCGAACGCCGATTTTGCCGCCAGCGCCCCGCCGAGCAAGCGACTCGCGGCGCGCCGCGCCGCTTTCCTGTCCGCCGCGCGCGAGGTTTTTCAGCAAAAAGGCTACGCGGAAGCAACGCTCGACGACGTCATCGCGCGCTCGGGCGGCTCGCGTCAGACGCTCTACGCCTTGTTCGGCGGCAAGCAGGGGCTGTTCGAGGCGCTGGTTACGGAGACCTGCTGGAGCATCTTTGGCAAGCTCACGCCGGAGCGGCTGGCCTCGCAATCGCCTGATCTGGTGCTGACGGAGGTCGGCGTCCGCTACCTTGAGATCGTCCTGTCGCCGCAGGTTTTAAGCCTGACGCGCCTCGTCGTCGCCGAGGCGTCGCGGATTCCCGAAATCGCCGAAACCTATTGGCGACTGGGTCCAGGCCGCAGTCGCGCGTTTCTGACCGAGTTTTTCGAGCGCCAGATCGCGCGCGGCTTGCTCGAGATCGCGGACAGCCGCAAGGGCGCGGACCACTTCCTCGAGATGCTGTCCGGGACGATCCGGTTCCAGTGTCTGACCGGCGTGCGCCAGCCGCCGGACGGCGCCGAAATCCGCGAGATCGTCGCTTGCGCCGTCGCGCAGTTCCTCCGTGGATGCGTCAAAAGCCAAGGGGCGGCGCCAGCCTCCGATAAAATGGAGCCCCCCGCTTCGGCTTGACCGCCGGCCGCCGCTTGTGAAAGCGCCGGACCGCGGGCTAAAAGCGCAGGCTGGCTCAACTGGGCCATTGAGGCGCGCGCGGGCGCATCCGACACCGAAGGAACTATTAGATGTACGATAAGAAGGGACTCACCCTCGCCGACGCCAAGGCGATCGCCGCGGCCGCGGAAGCCGAAGCGCTGAAAAATGGCTGGCGCGTGACGATCTCCATCGTCGATGACGGCGGCAATCTGCTTTATCTGCAGCGTCTCGATGAGGCGCCGGTCGGCTCCATTGTGGTGTCGCAGGAAAAAGCGCGCACCGCCTTCCTGTTCAAGCGGACCACAAAAAGCATCGAAGAGGCCGTCGTCGGCGGACGCACGGTGATGCTGACGCTTCCCGGCGCGACGCCGATCGAAGGCGGCCTGCCCTTGCTGCACGAGGGCCGCGTCGTCGGCGCCATCGGCGTGTCGGGCGTGCAGTCGTCGCAGGATGCGCAAATCGCGCAGGCCGGCGTCGATGTCGCCGCCGCCTTAAAATAGAGAGACATGTGCCGACCTGGCCTGCGCTGATCGTCGACCATCCGCAAACCGCCATCACGATCGCGGCGATTGCGCTCGCTCTCGCCTCCATGTTCGTGCTGACCATGCAGCGGGGGCCGACGTGGCGGCTCGCCGGGCGCATCGGCCTCTTCCTCGCGTTGAGCGCCGTCCTTTTCAGCCATGGAATCGAGCCCTATCAGCAGCGCCCGCCCGAGGAGAGCGTCGCGCGCCGGTTCGGCATCCTCTCCGTTGAAATTCTATGGTGGGTCGCGCTCGCGCGCGTTCTCGTCGGCGTCGTCGACGCGTTTGTGATCTTCGAGCGCCGGCCGAATGAAAGCCGCCTGTTTCAGCAGCTGATCGCGGGCCTCATCTATCTCGGGGTGGCGCTTGCGATCATTGGCGACGACTTCAACGTGCCGATCGGCGCGCTGTTTGCGACCTCCGGCGCCGTCGCCATCATCGCCGGCCTCGCCCTGCAGAGCACGCTGGCGGATGTGTTCTCCGGCATCGCAATCAGTCTCGGGCGATCCTATCACATCGGCGACTGGATCATCATCGACGGCGGCGTCGAGGGGCGCATCATCGAGGCCAACTGGCAGGCCGTGCATCTTCTGACGGGGAGCCACGACGTCGCCATCGTACCCAATAGCGTGCTGGCCAAGGCCAAGCTCGTCAATGTCAGCACGCCGGAAGAGGCGCATGTGGCGACGACGCTGATCCAGCTCGAGCCCACGATGTCGCCGGGGAATTTCGTCGAGTTGTCGCGCCAGGCGCTGGCGAGCTGCAATTTCATCCTGCACGAGCCGCCCCCGACGGTCGCCGTAAAGTCGCTCAGCGCCACGGCGATCGAATTGGCGCTGAGTTATCGGATCCCCAACAGATCGATCGGGGACGATGCCCGCAATGAAGTGTTCGACCGCGTTTACCGCCACGTCACCGCGAGCGGATTGAAGTTCGCGCATGCGGCTGGAGCGCTCCATCCCGCGCTCGCGACGGGCGGCGACGGCGGTTCCATCCCGCAGAGCGCGCCCGAGAGAATGCTCGAGAAGCTGTCGCTGTTCTCTTCGCTCGCCGCCGAACACAGGGCGGTCCTCGCCGGCAAGATGAAGCGCCGGGCCTTCGCTCCCGGAGAACTCGTGATCGCGCGCGGCGTCGTGGCGGAAACTCTCGCCATCGTACAGTCAGGCGCGCTCGCCCTCTATCAAATCCGAGACGGGAGCGAGCGTGAACTCGTGCGCCTTGGTCCCGGCGACTATTTCGGCGAAGGCGGCCTGCTGCTCGGCGAACCCCAGCATGGCTCCATCCGGGCGCTGACCAATGCGGCGATCTACGAGATCTGCGCCGACGATCTTCGCCCGATCCTCGTCGAACGGCCGGGCCTCGCCGATGCGCTTGGACATGCGCTCGCCGCGCGTCACGCATTGCTGGAGGCCGACGCCGACGCCCCGTCAGGCCGTGCGGATCATTCCGCGCGGCGGCTGACCGACCGCATCAGGCAATTGTTTCAGGTCGATACCTGATCTTCACGCCGCCGCTGGATCAGGAATTGCCCGCGGCGACCGGCTCCCGAAACCTGACGATCTGATGGTTGTTGGCGGCGTCGACGATTTCGACATTGACGAGCTTGCCGGCGTCCTCGTCGATATAGACTTCGCGCGGCTTCTGAATGAGATGATCGAGGCCCTTGAGGGCGATCTCGAAAATATCGTCTTTCGGATCATAGACGACGCCATAAAGCGGCAGCCAGGTCGACTGGATCTGGTCGCCGAGCTTCAGGGAGGCGATTTCGATTTCCGCCTGAGCGTCCTTCAGGCCTTTCGATACGCCATTGAAGAACGCGCTCCATTCCGACTTTTCGAGTTTTCTCGTGGTCATGACGGCCTTCCCAGTTGCGGTGATCGCTGCGATCGTTGTTTTGGAGCGCATTCCGGAGACGCGATGCTAGCTGCAAAAACCAGCCTAAGCTAATAAATGCGCGCAAGGGAACATTGGTTTCGTTTTTGCCGGACTTGATCCGGCGGCGAACGCCCCGGCGCCTTCGATGTAGAGGCATCGGAATGAGGCTCCGCTGCCGCTGCGCTAGGGCAGCGTGTGCGTTAGCGCGAAAGCCGCGCTCGCACCAATCACTTTGGCGGCGCCGTTCCCCGCGTCCTGGAGTAGATAGACGTGGTAATCGAGGCCCGGCGCAAGTTCGGCCGGATAGGCCAAGGCCTCGCCGCAGGGGGGGGATTGCCCTGCGCCCGGAGTCTTGAGCCAATTGCCGACCACATTGGCGTTGTCCTTGGTCATCTGACCGAGCGGCGTTCCATCCGCGAAGATGCCGATCCAGCTATTCGAGACGGTCGCTCCCGGTTGCGTGCAATAGTGCACGATAAAATTCGCGCCCTCACGCACCTCGAGCTTTGCCCCGTTGTCGTGGCCCCCGACGATTTCGACGCCTGGCGCGTCGGGTCGAATTTGGGCCGGCGCGAGCACATTGATCGCAATTGGCGCGCGATGCGGCGGCTCGGAGCCCCGCCGCAGCCAGGCGCCATAGAAGCCCGGCGCGAATTTGTCGGTCGGGATGGTCGCGACGCCATCGTCGTCAAAACCGTAGCGAACCGAATTTTTTGACGGCGCGCGATTGAGCGGTTCGATATTGACGAAAACGTCGTCGTCGCCCTTGTGCGGCCCCAATAGCCGCAGCGCGTCTCCCTGAGTCACGGCGGCGGGCGTGGCGGGCTGACCGAAACTATCGGCGCTGCCGCCGCGCGTCGCGGCGCTCAGATCCACCTGTAGATCCGATCCGATCTGCGATGGCGCGAAAACGCTGTTTAGCGGGGTGGCGAACTCGTCGAAACGACCGAGGCTGGGCGTCCCAAGCGCGCTTTCCACCGTGCGCAGCACGCCGTAACCGTCGTAATGATCCTGAACCACGGCGCCCCTGTGCAACAGGCCGGGCGAACCCACGACGACCGTCGGCGCGAGATTATCGGGCCATCCCCAGCCCGCGGCCTCGTCCCACGTGATGATGAGCAGCGAGCGCGAATTGCGCCATGCGGCGGACGACAGCAGCGGCGCGAAGGTTGAACGCAGGAACTTGTCCTGGATCGACAGCGAGAAGGGCATGTCGAAATTATCGAACCATGCGCCTTCGCCGTCCCAATAACCATCTGCGGCGATCCAGGCGAATCGCGGCAAGCTGTTCGTCGCGATCGCCGCTTCGAAATCCTTCAAGTCGCGCAAAGCCGCCACGCAACGGGGCGCATTCGCGATCACGTCCTTGAAATGCGCGAAAGGCTCGTCGTCGGGGGCGAAAGAGCCTTGACCGCTCGGATCGACGGCAAGATTGCAGGGCGTCTTCATGTTCTGCACATAGGCGCGCCAGCTTAGGCCGTGCGAGTCGAGCAAATCTCCAAGATGAGTTACGGGGAGATTGTAGTCGGGATAGTACACGGGTCCGAATTTATATGTATCGCCGGCGACCATGGCGACATAGTTTTGGTCGCTCGGGTGATAGGTTCCCCACATATTCGTGAGTGTCACGCCATCTGCGGCCAATCCGGCCAGAAACGGCATGTTGGAGTCTACGCTCAGCGCGCGCCTGCGTTGATGGACCACGTCATGCTGCCCCGTGTTCTCCATCATCACCAGGAAAACGTGATCGAGGGGAGGAATGAGGGATTGCGGCGGCTCCAGCCGCGTGCGCGCCAGCGCGCCGACATCGCCGCTGAGCGTCAAAGAAACATTATCCGCGTAGGCGTTCTGAAACGAGGTGAAGCCACTGATGAACTCAACCGTCACGACAATCTTGCGCGTTCGCGGCGGCACGCGGCCAGTCGCTTGCCGGGCGACGAGCGCGGTGACATTTTTGCGCGCCTTGGCGTCGACGTCGGCGAGCGCGACGGGATCGCCGGTCGCATGTCCCGTCGCGTCCAGAAACACGGCCGTCAGAGTCGCGCGTTCAGGACGGTTGCGCCAGCCGCCAAGCCACGCCGAGAGGTTATAATCGAGTGCGCGACGATCAATCGCGTCATGCGCGGCGCTGACGTCGATGCCTTGCTCCATCGCCGTGTCGGCGCCGGGCGCGGCGAACAATGCGTGTCCCGCCGATGCCGCATGAGGCTTGACCGGCGTCTCGCCAAAACTGTTGAACGCCGCGTAGCACACGACGCTCGCCGCGCCGCGCAGCACGCGCCAACCGGGAACGGGTGTGGATGCCGTCCAGTCTTGCGTGCAGCGATGCGCTTCGGCGTCGCCGTTGACGAGGAGGTTGGGCGTCGTTTCGGCGCATGCCGCGTCGAGCGCAACAGTCGCGGCCGCAAGAGTCGCTGCGAGAATGACCGGCAATCGAAGCTTCTGTTTGCGCAAGACGAACTCCTGAGACTTTCCCGCTCCAACTCGCTTTGCGACGCCACTGGAGGGAGGATGATCGCCGCTTTTCGCGCGAAGGACCGGTAACCGCCGGAGATTACGGGTTCGTGACAGGAGAATCGGCTGTGGATAATCTGTCTGGTCGTCGAAGCATTCTCTGGAGACGGCGCTCGTTGATGGAAAATGCGTTGCCTTTGAAAATCAGAAAAGGGAGCCGCGGCGCGCCGTCATCGAACAATCCATCGGCGAATAATTCATTGCCGCCGTGGCTGCTTGTTTTGCCGCAAGGTTTTGTCCAGAAACCGGCGCTTCTTGGGGTTATGCGCTATGGTTGGTGCGCCTCGCGCGTAAATCATAGGCAGGCACAGGATTTCGTCCGATGAAAGCCATGGTTTTTGAAGGCTTGGGCAAGCCGCTCGCCCTCAAGGAAGTCGCGACCCCGCGCCCGGACGCGCATCAGGTGCTGATCGAGGTGCGCGCCTGCGCGGTGTGCCGCACTGACCTTCATATCGTTGATGGGGAATTGGCGCGGCCAAAGCTGCCGTTGATCCTCGGCCATGAGATCGTCGGCGTTGTGGCGGCCCACGGCGAGAAAGTCGCGCGCTTCCGGCCGGGCGAGCGCGTCGGCGTGCCCTGGCTCGGCTGGACCTGCGGCTCGTGCGAATTTTGCCGTTCGGGGCGGGAAAATCTTTGCGACAAGGCGCGCTTCACCGGCTACGACATCGACGGCGGATTCGCGCAATATGCCGTCGCCGACGAGCGCTTCTGCTTCCCGCTTCCGGCGCTTTACGCCGACGCCGAGGCGGCGCCGCTGCTTTGCGCCGGCCTCATCGGCTATCGATCCCTGCGCCTTGCCGGGGAGGGCCGCCGCCTTGGCATTTACGGCTTCGGCGCCGCCGCGCATATCATCGCGCAGGTTGCAAAGCACCTTGGCTGGGAGATTTACGCCTTCACGCGGCCGGGCGACGCGGCGGCGCAGGCCTTCGCGCGCGAATGCGGGGCCGCATGGACCGGCGATTCCCTGACGGCGCCGCCGCGGCCGCTCGACGCGGCGCTGATATTCGCTCCTGTCGGCGCGCTCGTCCCCGCCGCCCTGCATGCGCTGGCCAAGGGCGGAACCGTCGTGTGCGGGGGCATCCACATGAGCGACATTCCGGCCTTTCCCTATGCCGACCTCTGGGAGGAGCGGATGATTCGTTCGGTCGCCAATCTGACGCGGCGGGACGCCGAAGAGTTTCTCGCTCTCGCGCCGCAAATTCCGGTGCGGACGCGGCCGATTGCCTATCCGCTGGAGCGCGCCAATGAGGCGCTGGCGGATTTGCGCTTCGGGCGCATTTCGGGCGCCGCCGTGCTGATCCCGCCGGCGATCTCGGGCTGAGCGAAACGATGGATCACTCCGTCCTCGCCAGCCTCATTCGCTTCGTCCTTTCCAATTTCACCGCGATCTTATTCGTCGCGGCGCTCGTCTGCGCCGCCTTCGAGAAGCCCCGGCCGACGGCGCAGGGCGCGCTCGCCTGGCTTCTGCTTTTGCCGATTGGCGTCGGCGGCCTTTGGGCGGCGTTCTTCCATATTGCCTATCCCGAGGCGGCGGCGCGCTTTATCGGCTGGGCGGACAGCCCCTTCCAATATGAGGTTGGCGCGGCCGATCTCGCCCTTGGCGTCGCCGGCTGCGCTGCTTTTCGCGCGAGTTTCGGCTTTAGAGCCGCCGCCGTGCTCGTCAACGCGATCTTTCTTCTGGGCGCCGCCGTTGGCCATGTCCGCCAGATGATCGCGGCGGAAAATTTCGCGCCCGGCAACGCCGGCCCCGTCTTCTGTCTCGACATCATCCTGCCGGTCCTGACGATCGGGCTGCTCCTGGCATCGCGAAGAAACCATCAAACAGCTAGCGTCTGACCGCGCCCGCCTCCGCGCCATCAAAAATTTCATCGCGTGCGCCGGCGAGATGGCCGGTCTCACCCCAGCTCAGCAAGATCCATCGGCCATCGCGCCGCTCGATCCAGTTGAGCGCGGCGTTGAGGAGGCGGAAGTCGCGCTTGCCTTCGAGGTTTTGGCCGGTCGTCAGACGGTGCGCGATGTCGAGCACGCCGCCATGCGTCACGATCAGCAGCGTTTCGCCGCGATGCGTATCGGCGAAGCTCGCAAAAGCGGCTTCAATGCGCGCTGAAAAGGCCCTGAGGCTTTCGCCCTCGCCGGGCGGGGGATCGTCCGGATCGCGCGCGCAAAAGCGGGCGTATTCGGCCGGGTAACGCGCCTGCGCCTCGTCGCGCGTCAGGCCCTGAAGCCCGCCAAGATGGCGCTCCCTGAGGCTTTGCGTCCGCCGCACATTGAGGCCGAGCCGCGCGCCGGCGGCGGCGGCGGTCTCGACCGCGCGCGAAAGATCGCTACAGTAGAGCGCGTCGAAACTTTGCGTCGCGAGGCTCATGGCCGCCGCCTGCGCCTGCGCGCGTCCGATGTCGTTCAGCGGAATGTCGATATGACCCTGCAGGCGGGTTTCCGCATTCCAGGCCGTTTCGCCATGCCGGACGAGGCAAAATCTGGTCGGCATCGAAACACCGTCTGATCGCTGGAGCTGAAGCTTGTATATAACCTGATTTCTAACGCGGAGCCATCATTCCAGTGAAAGCGCCGCGCCAATCGCCTGCGGTTGCTCCGGCACGACCGGGAAGGTCTGCTCCCAGCCGCCGCCGAGCGCCTTGTAGAGCTGGATCAGGCTGGTCGAGACGCGGGTCGTGCTTTGCGCGAGCTGCTGCTGCGACGCCAGCAGGGTGCGCTGCGCATCGAGCACGGTGATGAAATCGGCGACGCCATTGGCGTATCTCACGCGCGAAAGGGCCAGCGCCTCGCGCGAGTGGCCGACTTCGGCCTTGAGGCTGTCGCGCCTGCGTTGCTCCGAGGTGAAGGCGTTGAGCGCGTTGACGACGTCGTGCCAGGCCTGGAGCACGGTCTTGTGGTAGTTGATCGCCGCCTCCTGCTGCTGGTCGGCGCGCAGGTCAAGCGTCGACTTCAGCCGGCCGCCCTCGAAAATCGGCAGCGAGACGCTGGGTCCGAACTGATATTGCAGCGAACTGCCTTGCCACAGATTCTTGAGGGTCAGGGCGTTGAGTTCAATATTGCCGTTCAACTTGACGCTTGGATAGAAATTCGCGACCGCGACGCCGACATCGGCGGTCGCCGCATGCAGCTGCGCTTCCGCCGCCCGAATGTCGGGGCGCCGGCGGGCGAGATCCGAGGGTACGCCGAGCGGCGCGCGCGGCGGCGTCGGCGGGATTGGCTTTTCGCGTCCGAGTTCGCCCTTCAGCGCCCCCGGCCCCTCGTCGAGGATCAGGGCGATCGCGTTGATGTCGACATCGGCCTGATTTTCGAGGCTCGGCAGCTCTGCGCGGATGCTTTCGACCAGCGCGGCCGCGTTTTCAACGTCAAGGCCGCTCGTCAGGCCTTTTGCGGCGCGGGTCCGGGTCAACTCCAAAATCGCGGTGGCGCTTTTCAGGTTCTCGTTGAGGATCGCGACCTGCGCCTGCGCGCCGCGCAAGTCGACATAGTCGCGCGCGAGTTCCGCGAGCGCCGAAACGAGAAGGTCGCGGCGCTGATATTCGGAGGCCTCGACTTGCGCCTGCGCCGATTCGATCTGGCGGCGGACGTGGCCCCAGATGTCGAGTTCCCACGATGCGTCGAAGCCGGTCTGCCAGACGCTGATCGGCGGCACGCTGAGAGTTGGACCAGCGAGGCTCAAGATGCCGTTCTTGCTGTAGAGTTCGCGCTGGTACGAGGCGTTGCCGTTGATGCCCGGCAGGGCCGCCGAGGCGGCGACGCCGCGTTGGGCGCGGCTCTCGCCAAGACGCACCGTCGCCGTCAACACGTCGAGATTTGAATCCGCGACGCGTCCGGCGAGCGAAGTCAGCGTCGGGTCGTGGAAGGTCTTCCACCAGGCCGCCTCGCCCGGCGCGCTTTCGACATAAGGGCCCGCCGCGGCGCGCGTCTCGTCGCTTTGCGGCTGCGCCTTGCCGAAAAAGGATGTGCGCGGCAGCAGCGGATCGGGCGGCGCGAAATCCGGCCCGACCGAATAGCAGCCGCTCGTCAGCAAAGCGCAGAGCGTCGCCGCAAGTCCAGTGCCGCGTCTCTTAATCATGACGATCCTGCATGAGGGCTCGGGGAGCGGCTTCAGCTTCGTTTCGCCGACCTAATCCGCGATCCAGGCGAAAATTATGACGCAGGCGCGCGCGCTTTCCATTTGACATGCTATCCGTCATATCAATGGGCTCCGCCCGGGCCGCCGGCGGCCTTTTTGTTGGTCAGGAAGAAGCAGAAGGGCACGACGCAGAAGGCGACGATGCCCGCGTAAAGGAAGACGTCGGAATAGGCGAGGATCTGAGCCTGCGTGCGGAAGGCGAGATAGACCTTGCCGACCGCGACGTCATGCGCGGCGCCGACGGCGTGGCCCATTGTGGTCAGCGTCCTTTGCGTGCTCGCGATCAATTCGTTGAAGGGTTGATGGAAGGGCGTCGTCCATTTTGACAGCTGCGCCTGACGCACCTGTGTCCGCTCGGTGATCATCGCCGTCGCGAGGGAGATTCCAATCGAGCCGAAGACGTTGCGGAACATCGTGAACAGCGCGGTCGCGTCGCCGTTGAGGCGGCGGGGCAATGTAATGAAGGCGATGGTGCTGATCGGCACAAAAAGGAACGCGAGGCCCAATGTCTGCGCCGTGCGCATCGAGACCAGCGTGCCAAAATCAATGTTCGGCGAAAGGTGGCTCGAATAGAAGAACGCGGCGCCCATGATGAAAAAGCCGAAGGCGATGATGAGGCGGGTCTGAACAAAGCGCATCATCACGCCGACGATCGGAATGAAGGCGATGATCGCGAGCCCTCCCGGCGAGAGGATGAGGCCCGACCATGTCGCGTCGTAGTTGATCACCGTCTGCGCAAATTGCGGAATGATGACGGAGCCCGCGTAGAGGACGCCGCCCACGGCGGAAATGCAGACGCATCCCATCGAGAAATTGCGGTCCTTGAAGACGTCGAGATTGACGATCGGATGTTTCGCGGTCTTCAGCCAGATGATGCCGCCAATGATGCCGAAGGCGGCGAGGGCCGCCATCGTCCGCGTGAAGGATGAGGCGAACCAGTCTTCATCCTCGCCGCGGTCGAGCATCACCTGCAGGCAGCCGAGGCCGAGCGTGACGAAGCCGAGGCCTATGAAGTCGATATGTTTCGACGCCTTTTGCAGCCATGGCGGATCCTCGACCAGAACGAAGATCAGGAAGGTTGCGACGATGCCGACCGGGATATTGGCGAAGAAGATCCAGCGCCAGTTGTAGGTGTCGGTGATCACCCCGCCGAGGGTCGGTCCGAGCACGGGCGCGACGATCGTTGCGATCGCCGTGACGCCGAAGGCCGCGCTGCGCTTTTCCGGCGGGAAGGTGTCGAGGATGATCGCTTGCTGGTTCGGCTGCATGCCGCCGCCGAAAAAGCCCTGCAGCAGCCGGAAGACGACGAGTTGCGGCAGGCTGTCGGCGATGCCGCACAGAAACGAGCATACGGTGAACATTGCGATGCAGATCATGAAGTAGCGCTTGCGGCCGATCACGGCGCTGAGCCAGCCCGAGATCGTCAGCACGATGGCGTTGGCGACGAGATAGGAGGTCAGCGCCCAGGTCGCTTCGTCATTGCTGGCCGATAGACTGCCGGCGATATGCGGCAGCGCGACATTGACGATCGTCGTGTCGAGGATCTCCATGAAGGCCGCCAGCGTGACGACCACGGCGATGGCCCAGGGATTGGCTGAAGGCCGCCAATGGGCATGCGCATCCGGCTGCGTCATTTCAGCTTCACCGTCGGCACGGCCGAAATGCCGAGCGGTAGCGGCAGGGCGGGGTCGAGGCCGCTGTCGATCGTTATCTTGACGGGCACGCGCTGCACGATCTTGATGAAGTTTCCGGTGGCGTTCTCCGGTGGAAAGGCCGTGAATTTCGAGCCGGAGCCGAGCTGGATGCTGTCGACATGGCCCTTCAGTTTGAGGCTCGGATAGGCGTCGACGACAATATCGACCGGCTGGCCGGGGCGAATCCGGCCGAGCTGGGTCTCTTTGAAATTGGCCGTCACCCAGACATCGGGCGAAACGATGGAGAAGATTTGCTGGCCGGGGGTCACGTAATTGCCGACCTCGACATTGCGCTTGGTGATCCAGCCGTCCTGCGGGGCGCGGACGACGGTCCATTCGAGGTTGAGATTGGCCTGATCCAGCTTCGCCTGCGCCTGCTCGACCTGGCCTTTCAACTGGGAGACCTCGGTGTCTGCCTGCCCAATGCGCTGCGGCGCCGGCTCGGCGACCGCCACCTGCGCCTGGGCGAGAGCCACTTGCGCCTGCGCCTGGCGCAGCGCGGCGGTCGCCGCGTCGACCTCCTGTTGCGTGGTCGCTGGTTTTGGGAGGCTGCGTTGGCGCTGATAATCGGCCTCGGCCCGGGCTGCGGCCGCCTGCGCCGAAGCGAGCTGCGCCTTGGCCTGATCGAGTTGCGCCGGAAAGTTCTTGCGCGCGATTTCGGCGCCGAGCTTGAGGCCAGCCAGTTGCGCTTTGGCGAGGTCCAGCGTCCCCTGCGCGGAATCGCGCTCCTGAATATATTGCCGCGGATCGATATGGATCAGCGCTTCGCCCTTGTGCACGAATTGATTGTCGTTGACGTCAAGCGAGACGACGAGCCCCGACACCTGCGGCGCAATCGTCACCGCGCGCCCGTCCGTGTAGGCGTCGTCGGTGGACTGGATGTCGCGCGTAGAGAAATAGAGATAGCCGCCGCCTGCGATCGAGCCCGCCGCGATAAGCAGGCCGACGAGCAAAAGCGAGCGCTTCTTTTTGGGCGGCTCCGCTTCCTCCTCCGGCGCTTCTTCCTCCGGCTGCGCGCGCTCATCCGCGGGCGTCCCGGCGATCTCGTGTTCCGGCGCCGTGTCGTCCCGCTCGCGCAGTTCGGTCTCGGTTTGCTGATCCATCCTGTAATCCGCTCGACTGTCTTTGGCGCCTGCGACAAACCGACTCAGTCGGGGCTTGCGCGCCGACCTTATTTCGGTGCATAGATAGTAACCGAACTGTCCGGTACGGTTACATGGGATCGCTCGCGAGTCAATAATGAAGTGTCAGGCAAGCCCGGTGCCGCGCGGCGAAAAGCGCCGCGACCAGATCGCCGCCGTCGCGGAGACCGTGTTTCTGGAGCGCGGCTATGCCGAAACGACGATGCAGCTCATCGCCGAGCGCGCCTGCGCCTCGAAGGAAACTCTTTACCGGCATTTTGGCTGCAAGGAGGCGCTGTTTTCCGAAGTCGTGCGACGTCGCTCAGCGATGATGATGGGCAGTGAGGACGGCGAATTGTCGGGCGCGCCGAAAAAAGTGTTGCTCGATCTTGCGCTCAGCATGCTGAGTTTCCTCGGGGGGCCGGATTCAATTTGTCTCTACCGTGTGGTGGTGGCCGAGGCGCCGCGCGAGCCGGAACTCGGTCGAATCTTCTATGAACAGGGACCCGGGCGGGTCATCGCCCGGCTTTCAGATTACCTGCGGCAGGCCGCCGAGCGCGGCGAATTGCGCCTCGCAGATCCAGATGTCGCGGCTAAGCTATTTATGGGCGCCGTCGCGGCGAACATCCAAATCTTGCGGCTTGTGACGAAGGCCACTTTCTCCAAGGCGGAGCTGCTCGCCCATGCCAATGAGGCCGTCAGCCTGTTTCTGGCCCGCTACGGCGTCTGACCCAGCGCGCCGACGATGATCGCATGCACGAACGCCGGACCATGCGCGCCGCGCACGAGAGCGCCCTCGATATCCGCCGTGCCGCTCGCTCCGGTGATGAGGTTGACGTTGCGCGGGACAGGCGCGCCTTTTTCGGCGTCAGCGTAATCTTCAAGATGCGCCAGGATGCGCGAGCTCTCGATGATGCAGACATGATGCAGCGTCAGGAATGACAAGAGCGTCGGCGATTCCGGGCCCGAATGAAACACAAGGGTTCCCGTTTCGGCGATGGCCCAGCGCGCCCGCGCGACCGCAAGCGTCTCGTCGCCGCCGGTCGGGGGGCGTATCTCAAAAGCGCCCCAGTCGAGCCGTTGCAACTCCGGATCCGGCTGCAGTGCGAGGACTGGATCGAGACTGTGGATGCGGCAGTATCGCCGCACCGCGCCCGGCGCGTCCTCGAGCCGATTGACGCGATCGATGCTGGCGCCGACGACCCTGTCGGAGACGAGGCGCGCGGCGAAGGCCTCGGTGAGATCGGCGCCGGGGATTTGCGGGCGGCTCTCGATCGATTCCCGCGCCAGCGCCTCGGCGGCGGCGCCGATCGTCCGAGGGTTCCGCTCGCCGGGCAAAGCGCGCCGGATCGCGGCCAGCATGTCAGCGCGCGCGTTCATTAGTCCTGCTTCCGGCGGGTCGCCTGATATTGCTCGAAAAAGCTTTGCGCCGCTGGCTTGGGAAAGTCGCGATGCCGCGTCCAGCCTTCAGCCAGTGGCAGCTTGTCGATCCAGCCGCCTTTGGCGAGGAGGCGGATCGCCCGGATGGCGAGGCGCGTTCCCAATCGGTACAGGCTTGGGTGAGCGGCGGCGAAGGCCCAGAGCCCCATCATGCCGCGCTGCGTTCGCGGCTCGAGACCCTGCGCCCAGCTTTTGTCGCGCCAGCCGCGCAGCATGGCGGGTAGCGGTATAGCGACCGGGCAGACCTCCTGACAGCGCCCGTTCAGCGTGCAGGCGTGGGGGAGCTCGCGGGATTTTTCGAGGCCATCGAGAACCGGCGTCAGCACGGCGCCCATCGGTCCGGGATAGACGCCGCCATAGGCATGCCCGCCGATTTCATTGTAGACGACGCAGTGATTCATGCAGGCGCCGCAGCGCAGGCAACGCAGCATCTCGCCGAGTCCCTCGGTCAGCATGCGCGTGCGGCCGTTGTCGACCAGCACGATATGGAAGGCTTCCGGCCCGTCGCGATCGCCGGCCCGCTTCGGGCCGCAATGGAAAGTCGTGTATTGGGTGATGTCGGCGCCGGTCGCCGAGCGCACCAGCAAGCGCAGCAGGATGAAGGCGTGCGTGAGGCTTGGCACGAGCTTCTCGATGCCCGCCGTGACGATGTGGACGCGCGGGATCGTCGTCGTCAGCTCGGCGTTGCCCTCATTGGTCACGGTGCAGATGGCGCCACTGTCGGCGATGAGGAAATTCGCGCCGCTGATGCCGACATCGGCGCCGAGGAAGCCCGGACGCAACTGCCGCCGCGCGCTCGCCACCATGCCGATGATGTCGTCGCTGTTCTGGGGCGTGTGATGATGCGTGCGAAACAGCGCTGCGATATTCTCGCGGGTGTGGTGCAGCGCCGGCCAGATGATATGCGAGGGCCTGTCGTTCGAGAGCTGCACGATATGTTCGGCGAGATCGGTCTCGACGCGGGTGAAGCCGGCCGCGTCCAGCGCATGGGGCAGGCCAATCTCTTCGCCGAGCATTGATTTCGAGCGGGTAATCGTCTTCGCGCCCGCCTCGCGGCAGATGCGCAGGACGATCTCGCAAGCCTCGCCGGCGCTCGCCGCATAATGCACGATCGCGCCTGAGCTTTGCGCGTTGCGCTCGAACTCAAGGAGATAATGATCGAGGTTCTCGATCACGTGATCTTTGATGCGGCGGCCAAGATCCCGCGCTTCGGGAAAGCCTGGCCATGCGGCGACGGCGGCCTCGCGCTTGGCGCGTGCTGTCCGCGTCGTGCGGTCGATCGCGAGCTTCAGATTGGCGTCGGCGAGGGCAGCGCTCGCGCGGGTCTTGAAAGTGTCGACGATCGCGTCGTCGGTTGGCGCCGGCATGGTTCAGGGTTCCTCCCCGATGGCGGGACCGTCGCCCATGCCGGCGAGGATTTCGGCGACATGGAAAACGCGAATGCGCGAACCGCGCCGGTGCAGTTTTCCCGCCATGTTCATGAGGCAGCCGAGATCGCCGCCAAGCAATATATCGGCTTTCGTCGCTTCGATGCGCTCGGCTTTCTCGTCCACGATGGCGTTGGAGATCGCTGGGTATTTGACGCAGAAGGTTCCGCCAAAGCCGCAGCAGGCCTCGCCGTCCGGCAGCGGTGTCAACGTAAGGCCCGCGACTTCGGCGAGGAGCGCGCGGGGCTGGCGCTGAACGCCAAGTTCGCGCAGTCCCGAGCAGCTGTCATGATAGGTCGCGCGCGCGGCAAGCGCGATGCCCTGCGGACGGAAGCCGAGGACATCGACAAGGAAGCTGGTCAGTTCATAGCCTTTCGCGGCGAGCGCTTCCGCGCGGCGCAGCCACGCCGGATCATCGGCGAAAAGCACCGGGTAATGCAGCTTGATCATGCCCATGCAGGAGCCCGACGGCGCGACCACATAGTCATAGGCTTCGAACGCTTTTATGACATTTTGCGCAAGTTTCGCCGCGTCGCCCCGATCGCCCGAATTATAGGCCGGCTGGCCGCAGCAGGTCTGCCGCGGCGGCGCCTCGACCTCGCAGCCGGCGCGCCGCAGCAACGTAAGTGCGGCGAACGCGGTGCGTGGCCGGATAAGATCGGCGAGACAGGTGACGAAAAGTCCGACCCTGGGACGTGCGTTGACCATTTTGAAGACTCATCCGCGCCCACTGGTTTCAGGAATGCGGAATCATCCAGGGCATCACATATTGCTGCAGCAGGACGAGAACGCCGAGCAACAGGGTCAGCGCAATGCTATGCTTGAATGTGCGGGCGAAGACCACGCCCTCCTTCCCCTTCAGATCCGTCACCGTGGCGCCGGTCGAGATGTTCTGCGGCGAGATCATCTTGCCCATCACGCCGCCCGAGGAATTGGTCGCCGCAAAAAGCACGGGATTGAGATTGAGCTGATTGGCCGCCACCACCTGCAGATTGCCGAACAGGGCGTTGCCCGACGTGTCGCTGCCCGAGAGGAACACCGCGATCCAGCCAAGGAACGGCGAGACCAGCGGGAAAAGAAGCCCCGTCGAGGCGACGCCAAGGCCAAGCGTGTAGTTCATCCCCGAGTAGTTCATCAGATAGGCGAGGCCGACGATGAAACAGACGGTCAGGATCGCCAGCCGGCTCTGTCGCCAGGTGGCCCAGATGCACTTAAAGAACTGAGCGGGGCCTACGCCAACCAGCGCAGACGTAATGATCGTTGAGAGCAGGATCGCGGTGCCCGTCGCCAGCGGCTGGAACACCCAGTTCGCGGCGTAGGGCTTGTCCTTATAAAGAGTGATCGCAATCTCGTTGTGGAGGCCGGGCCAGGGGATGGTCTGCTGGCCGTTCGAAAAGACTTTGAAGTGAGTCCATAAAATCACCACCACCGAGACGACGAGCCAGGGCAGCCATCCCTGCCAGGGCGACATCTGGCTTCCATGCGCTTTCGGGGCGAGATCGGCGCCGCCCACCTGAACGGTGCGCAGCGAAACGCTGAATTCCGGATCGGGCGCGGGCTTCCAGACGCGCAGGAACCCGAGCGTCGCGATCAGTGCGGTGAGCGACGAGAGCACGTCGGTCAGCGCGTAATCGAGAAAGTTCGAGGAGACGAACTGCCCAAGCGCGAAGCTGCCGCCGGCGACCGCGAGCACGGGCCACAGGGCGCGGACCGAGCGCGTCCCGCCATAGATCGTCATGACGTAGAACGGCAGCAGCATGGCGATGAAGGGCAGTTGCCGCCCGACCATGGCGCCGAGGGTCACCGGGGAGAGGCCGGTGACCTGGCCGAGCACGGTGATCGGCACGCCGAGGGCGCCGAAGGCGACCGGCGCAGTGTTGAAAATCAGCGTAAAGGTCAGAGCCTCAAGGGCCGGAAAGCCGACGAGGATTAAAAGGGCGCTGGTGATCGCGACCGGCGTGCCGAAGCCGGAGATGCCTTCCAGCAGGCAGCCGAAACAGAAGCCGATCACCACCAGCACGATGCGGCGGTCATTCGGCAAATGGTTCAGGACCCAATCCCGGAAAGCGTCGAAGCGCCCGGACGCGACGGCTATGTTGTAGAGCAACAGCGCGTTGAAGACGATCCACATCACTGGCCACAATGCGAACACTACGCCGGCGGCGACGCTGTTGAGCGCGAGGGCGGGCGGGAAGCGCCAGACCAGCACGGCGATGGCGAGGGCGACGAGAAGGCCGGCGAGAGAGGCCGCCCAGGCGGGGCGGCGCAACACGCCGAGCATCACCAGGACAACCACGATGGGCGCGGCGGCCACGACGAACGACAAAGCGAGATTGTCGGCGACGGGCGTCAGCAATTGGTGGAACATATATCCTCCCGATTTAACTTTTGGCGGTCTTCTTATTTGATGCGCGGGATATTTCTGCGCGCACGCAGCGTGCATTCGGCGGCTGTGCGGAGCTGGACGTCGGCGGCCGCTCTGGTCCCATTACCGTCAGCCTTGCTAAAAACGAAGAGGGGGAACGCCGCAGGCGCCATCCGGGCCTCGGTCGAAGCGTCGAGGCGCAACGCCGGAACGGGCAGGATCGGCGGCGCGCCGAGGCGGGGGCGATGCTATGGGGCTCAAAAAAGATCATGCCGCCCGCGCATTGTAGTTCCCCTCCGCGGCGGCGGGAGTTGATCCCGCGCCATTTTCGATTTCGCTGGCCAATCGCGCGTCCGCCAGGCGATGGGCGCCATGTCTGTAATCACGGCTCAGTGGCCGACCTCACGCGGACAACCCTGCCCGCATTCGCCAGCTGACTGAGTCTATGCCTTAATCAATTGGAAACGCTCGATCTTCCCCGAGCGTGAGAGAATTCGCAGTAAAAAAGAGGCTATCCAACGCTGACATGTTTGACAAGGCGGCCGCGCAGCCTTTGATGGGCTTTCAACCGGCGCGCCTTGTCGGCGGCTCTGCGGGCGGGAATTGAACTTGCCCCGGGCCGGGCGCCTCGGATAGAAACTGACAGAATAAATCCGAGATTTATCATAAATAACATGTATTTCATGTTAAAATAGGACGGCGAATGTGCAGCGCGTTGACCCGACAGATTTCCCCGGCCCTGGACTGTTAAGCGCCGAGCAGTGGCGGCAAATCAACGCCCTCGCGACGGTGCTCAGCCCACGTCAGGCGCTGTGGCTCAGCGGCTATTTCGCAGGACTCGAAAGTGCGCGAACAGGAACCGAAGTCGCGCTTCTTGACGCGCCGGCCGCCTCCGCGCCACCGTCCGATGCGGCGCCGGCGGCTGCGCGGGCCCGCACATTGACCATTCTTTACGGGACCGAGACGGGCAACAGCGCCGGACTTGCCCGCGTCGCCGCAGAACAGGCCAAGACTCTCGGCCTTGACGCCATTGTGGTTGATATGGGCGAATATAAAGCGCGCAGCCTCAAGGAGGAGCAGGACGTCCTCATCATCGCCAGCACCTATGGCGAGGGCGATCCGCCACAGCCGGCGAAGGCGTTCTTCGAATTCGTTGAAGGCCGCAAGGCGCCGTCGCTCGCCGGCGTGCGCTTTGGCGTTCTGGCGCTCGGCGATTCCACATATGAGAAATTTTGCGAGGCGGGCAAGCGGCTCGACCGCCGCTTCGAGGAGCTGGGCGCCGCCCGCCTCTTGCCGCGCGTCGATTGCGATGTCGATTACGACGATCCCGCGGGCGCCTGGATCGCCGCCGCGCTGGCGCTTCTGGCGAAGGATCGCGGCGAGTCGGCGGCGCGCGTCAGCACTTCCGCTGCCAAGGTCAAACCGGGCGGTTTCGACAAGCGCAACCCGTTTCCGGCGACGATCCTCGACAATATCGCGCTCACCGGCCGAGGCTCCAGCAAGGAGACGCGCCATATCGAAATTTCCCTTTTAGGCTCCGGCCTGACCTTTGAGCCGGGAGATGCGCTCGGCGTTGCGCCACGCAACGATCCCGCGCTCGTCGCAACGATCCTCGCCAGTCTCGGGTTCAATGGCGCGGCGCCGCTGGCGCTGAAAGAGAGCGAGGCGCCTTTGGCGCAGGCCCTTGAGGAACGCTTCGAGATCACGGCGTTGACGCCGCGTTTCCTCGAGCATTGGGCCGAAGTCACGGGCGCCGCTGCGCTTAAGAACCTGATCGGCGACGAGAGCGCGGAGGCTCGCGCCGCCTATTTCCGCGCCCATCATATCGTCGACGTCCTCCGAGCGTTTCCGGCGCCCGGCCTTACCCCCGAGACCTTCGTTTCGGGATTGCGGCCGCTGCAGCCGCGCCTCTATTCAATTGCGTCGAGCCTTGCCGCCAATCCCGGCGAGGCGCATCTCACCATCTCGACCGTGCGCTACCAGCTGCATGGCGAGGCGCGCGCCGGCGTCGCCTCCGGCTTTTTCGCCGATCGCTGCCCGCCGGATTCGGTGGCCCCCGTCTATATCCAGTCCAATCCGCATTTCCGCCTGCCCGCCGACGATGTTCCGATCATCATGATCGGCGCCGGCACCGGGGTTGCGCCCTATCGCGCGTTTGTTCAAGAGCGCGAGGCGCGCGGCGCCGAGGGCCGTTCCTGGCTCTTCTTCGGCGAGCGCAATTTCCGCACGGATTTCCTGTATCAAACCGAGTGGCAGGCCTATTTGAAGGACGAGGTTCTGACGCGGATGGATGTCGCCTTTTCCCGCGATCGCACGCAAAAGGCCTATGTGCAGCACAGGCTTACGGAGCGCGGCCGCGAGGTCTTCGCCTGGCTCGAGTCGGGCGCCCATATCTATGTCTGCGGCGACGCCGCGCGGCTCGCGCCGGACGTGCATGAGGCGCTGATCGGCATCGTCGCGGCTCATGGCGGACGGGCGCGGGACGACGCGGAAGAATATGTGCGCGCCCTTGAGCGCGACCATCGCTACCAGCGCGATGTCTATTGAGGATCGTTTGAGATGACGAAGAGCCTGCAAGGCCCCGACCGCAGCCGCGATCTCTCGCAACCCCTCGGCAAGCTCAGCCCCGACGAGACGATGAAGGTGCGCAGCGACTATCTGCGCGGCGCCATCAACGAAGGGCTGCTTGACGCATTGACCGGCGCGGTCACCGGCGAAGACAGCGCCAAGCTGATGAAGTTTCATGGCGTCTATGTGCAGGACGATCGCGACCTGCGCGACGAACGCCGCCGGCAGAAGCTGGAGCCCGCCTATTCCTTTCTGATCCGCCTGCGCCTGCCGGGCGGCGTCTGCACTGCGTCGCAATGGCTGAAGCTCGACGAGCTGGCCCGCGCCTATGGCAATGGATCGCTGCGCGTGACGACGCGGCAGACCTTCCAGTTCCATTGGGTCGTCAAGACCGACCTCAAGGACACGATCCGCGGTCTGCACGAAGCGCTGATCGACACGATCGCGGCCTGCGGCGACGTCGTGCGCGGCGTCATGGCCTCGGTCAATCCGTCCCTCTCGGCGCTCCATGCCGAAGTCTATGACGCGGCGCGGCGCCTCAGCGATCACGCGCTGCCCAAAACGCGCGCCTATCACGAGATCTGGTACGGCGAGGAGCGCGTGGCTTCGTCCGAACCGGAGGAGCCCTTCCTCGGCAAGCAATATCTGCCGCGCAAGTTCAAGATCGGCTTCGTCATTCCGCCGAACAACGACATTGACGTCTACACGCAGGATCTCGGCTTCATCGCCATCGTTTCGGGCGGCAAGCTGCAGGGCTATAACGTCACCATCGGCGGCGGCATGGGGCGCTCCGATTCCGCGCCCGAGACCTATCCGCGGCTTGGCGACGTCATCGGCTTCATCCCGAAGGACAAGCTGCTGGCGACGGCGGACGCGGTGATCGGCGTCCAGCGCGATCATGGCGACCGCACCGTGCGCGCCCATGCGCGATTCAAATACACGATCGACGATCTCGGGCTTGACTGGGTCAAGGGCGAGATCGAGAGGCGTCTCGGCTTTGCGCTCAAGCCCGCGCGCCCGTTCAAATTCACCAGCAATGGCGATGCCTATGGCTGGGCGACGGGCGAGGATGGCCGCCATCATTTCACGCTGTTCGTCGAGAACGGCCGCATCGTCAACCGCGTTGGGCTCGCGTTGCTCGACGGGCTGCGCGCCATCGCCGAAGTCCACAAGGGGACGTTCCGCCTGACGCCCAACCAGAATGTCGTCATCGCCGACATTCCGGCGCGCGGCAAGGCGAAGATCGCCGCGCTGCTGAAAGAATATGGCCTTGATCATCGCAACGACCAGAGCCTCCTGCGTCTTAACTCCATGGCGTGCGTCGCGCTGCCGACCTGCGGCCTCGCCATGGCGGAAAGCGAGCGCTATCTGCCCTCGCTGGTGACGAAGATCGAGGCGATCCTCAATGAGAACGGCCTCGAAAAAGAACCGATCACCATTCGCATGACGGGCTGCCCCAATGGCTGCGCGCGTCCTTACGTCGCCGAGATCGCGCTGACCGGCCGCGCGCCGGGAAAATATAATCTCTATATTGGCGGCGGCTTTCACGGCCAGCGACTGAATAGCCTGTATCGCGCCAACATCGGCGAGGAGGCGATCCTGAGCGCAATCGCGGAGATTGCGGCGCATTACGCGCGCGACAGAAAACCCGGCGAGCATTTCGGCGACTTTACCATCCGCGCCGGCTATCTCGAGCAGGCCGCCGTTGAGGACGCGTCGAAGTTCGAGATATGACGCCTCGGCTTCTGCGCGCGATGCCTGCGGCCCTGAACCCGTCTCGCCGAAGTCACCCGGCTGGCGCGGACAACGATGGCTCTTAGCGCCTGCTTCGACGCGGTCTCCGCCGAGGATGCGCGCGTGCTCATCCTCGGCACGCTGCCCGGCGCTGAATCGCTGCGGCGCCAGCAATATTACGCTTACAAGCACAATAGCTTCTGGCGCATCATGGGCGAACTCATCGGCGCCGCTCCCGAGCTTGCCTATGAAGATCGCCTGAGCCTCCTGAAAGCGCGCGGCGTCGCGCTATGGGATGTCTGCGCCTTTGCGGAGCGCGTCGGCAGCCTCGACTCCAATATCCGCTCTCCGGCACCGAATGATTTTCCTTCATTCTTCAAGCTACATCCGCGCATCGAACTGATCTGCTTCAACGGCCAGCCCGCCGAAAAGCTGTTTCGCCGCAACGCGCCAGTAGGCGCGCCGGCCATTCGCCAGCTGGTGTTGCCGTCCACGAGTCCGGCGCACGCGCGGATGCCGTTCGAGGAAAAACTGGCGCGATGGCGCGCGGCGCTGGGGACGTTCATCGATTAAGCGCGGCGCCCCAGCGGCCAGCCAGTACGCAACGCACGGATTCTCCCGTCGCGGCGATCGCGAGGGACCTCAAACCGCCGCGTGATCCGGCGAAGGCTGGCGCGCCGGGGCTCGCCCCTTCAGATTCCCGCGCCGTCGTGGAAATCCTCGTTGCGCACCTGCGCCTGCGAGATCGTGCTGCCCGGCGGCACGCTGCGCGTCAGCCAGACATTGCCGCCGATCGAGGAGCCGCGGCCAATCGTGACGCGGCCGAGGATGGTCGCGCCGGCGTAGACGACGACGTCGTCCTCGACGACAGGGTGGCGCGCGCCGCCCTTGACGAGCGCGCCATGCTCGTCGGTCGGGAACCGCTTGGCCCCGAGCGTCACTGCCTGATACAGGCGCACGTTGCGGCCGATGATGGTGGTCTCGCCGATGACGACGCCGGTGCCGTGGTCGATGAAGAAGCGTTCGCCGATCTCGGCGCCTGGATGAATGTCGATCCCCGTCGCCGAATGCGCGATCTCGGTGATCATCCGCGCCAGCAGCGGCGCGCCGAGCTTGTAAAGAACATGCGCCAGCCTTTGGTGGATGATCGCCGTGACGCCTGGATAGCAGATCAGCACTTCGTCGATGCTGCGCGCCGCCGGATCGCCGTCGAAAGCCGCGCGGATGTCGGTGTCGAGCAGGGCGCGCGCGCTCGGCAATTGCGTGGCGAAGGCGGCGACGACGCTCGCCGCGCGGTCCGATTCGGGGTCGATGAGGTCGGCGACGCCCGACGTCAGGGCGAATTCGAGGCGCACCTGCTTCAGGAGTTCCGTCAGCGCAACGTCCAGCGTGTGGCCGACGAAGAAATCGACCCCTTCCTCGGTGAAGTCGACGGGACCCAGCCGATGTGGAAACAGCGCGGCGCTGAAACCCTCCATGATCGCGACGAGCGCCTTGCGGGAGGGCAGTTTCACAGGTCCGGAGCGCTTCTCGTGATCCTCGGTGCGCAGATGGCGCAGGCCGGATACGACGGACTCAATGTTCCAGTTATGCGCTGAGGCCGTACGGGGCTTCTTTATCCTTGGGTTCATGTGGGGCCTCTCCGATGCGCCGTCGGCCAAATGGATGAGCCGCTATTTAGGCGAAATAGCCAATATAGTCGATGGAATAAACTGGCGCGCGTCCAGCTGCGCGGCTTTTTCAGCCGAGCCTGTCGGCGCGGCGCAGCTCCGGAAAGAGGAGCGCCCAGAGAGCGACGACAACCAACGTCCCGACCCCACCGAATATAGCGGCGCCGGCGGCGCCCAGAAAGACGGCGACGACGCTCGATTCGAAGTCGCCGAGCTGGTTCGAAGCGCCGATAAAGACGGAATTGATCGCGCTGACGCGTCCGCGCATCCCTTCCGGGGTTCCGAGCTGAACCATGGTCTGGCGCAGCACCATGCTGATCATGTCGAAGCCGCCGAGCGCGATCATCGCCGCCAGCGACAGCGGGAACGAGCGCGACAATGCGAAGACGATGGTCGCGGCGCCATAGGCGGCGACCGCGCAAAGCATGATCGCGCCGATGTCGCGGCGCAGCGGATGGCGCGCGAGAACGAGCCCGACGATCAAGGCGCCGATGGCCGGCCCGCTGCGCAAAAGGCCCAGTCCCGTCGGTCCCACGGCGAGAATGTCGCGCGCAAAAATCGGCAGCAGGGCGGTGACGCCGCCAAACAGCACGGCGAAAAGATCGAGCGAGATCGCGCCGAGAAGAAATCGATTGGCGCGCAAATAGGAAAATCCGGCGAGAAGGCCCAACTCGACCGGCGGCTCGCCGGCCGCTTTACGCGCGGGCCTAGCTTTGACGCGCGCCATCAGCAAGGCCGCGCCGCCATTCAGCGCGGCGGCGAGGAAAAACAGGGCCGCGCCGTTCCAGGCTACGAGCATTCCGCCCAGCGCCGGTCCGGCGATCATGGCCAGCCGCAGCGTGGATGTCGCAACCGAAACGGCGCGCGGAAAATCGTCGAGGGAGACGACGGCGGGCAGGAGCGCCGCGAGCGAGGGCTGCGCAAAGGCCCGGGCGCCGCCGAGCGCGAAGACGATGGCGTAGATCGCCCAGACCTTCGGCGCCGCGCTGAAAATTACGGGCAAAAGAGCGATCGAGATGCAGGCCTGCACGGCGACGCTCACGATCACGACGCGGCGTCGATCGAAGCGGTCGGCGGCGTGGCCGGTCGCGAGGACGAGCAGAATCGCGGGCAGAAACTGCGCGAGGCCGACGAGGCCAAGGCTCAACGGGCTGCCGGTCAGCACATAGACATACCAGCCGATGGCGACATTCTGCATCTGCTGGGAGAACGCCATCGCCATGCGCGCGCCGACGAAAAACTGGAGGTTCGTCTGCAGCAGCAGGGGCGTTTCAACTGGCGGCGGCTGCGCCAGAGGGTTCGTCATTTCGGCTCCTCAACGCTGTGACGGAACCTGAACGCCGCGACGGGACCTGGCTTCGTCCGCCGCGGATTTCCATCATCGCGCAAACGCGGGCCGCTGTTCGCCCCGGCATGGAACGCGCAAAAAAAAAGGCATGACCGCCCTGCGCTCGGCGATCATGCCCCTCCGGACTGGACCGGGCGCCCTCTCGTCGCCCGGGCGGATCTCAATCCGTCAATTAATGCGCGCTGCTCGCGGTTCGGCCCCAATCGAGCAATTTGCCCGTCGCGCCGGTGATGGAGCTCACAGCGGTATCGACAAAAGCAAGCGCTCCATTCGTCTGCGCGGGGGGCTGGGCCGCCGCCACAGCCTGCGGGGCGGCAGCCGCGGGCGCCGCAGCCTGCGCGTCCGCAGTCGCGGGCTTCGCGTGGCTGGCGGCGGCGGTAACCGGCGCGGGCTTCGCAGCGACAGTTGTCTTGCTTGTCGCGGCCGCGACAGCGTCTGCCGCAGTCGTGGCGGGATGCGGCGTCTTCAGATGGGCGGTTTTCGCTGCCTTGGTCGCGGCGTCCTTCGCAGCGGCGTCCTTGACCAGCGCCGCCTTGGCCGGGAGTTCCTTTTTCAGCGCCTCTTGCGGCGGAACTTTTGTCGCCGGCGGCTCAGGTTTCACGAGGGTTCCGTCCGGACGCACGGCCGCGGTTTTCACCTTCCTCGCCCCGTCGATCGCCGCCTTGACGGAGGGCGCGGCCAGTAATTGCGCTTTGCCGGGCGGCGGCGGGGCGAGAATGCTCGCGGTCGCCATTTCGCTCGGTGCCGGAGGCACGGGGGGAAGCGTTGCGACGGCTTGGGCCGTGGGGGCCTCAGCCGAGGCCGGAGGAACTTCCGTGGAAGCCGTTTGAGCGGGCGCGGCCTCGCTTGGAGCGGCCGGCTCGCTGAACGAGATGACTCGCGGCCCGGCGTCGGCCGCCGGCGCCGCTCCGTCCGGCGTTGCGGACGCTTGCTGAACGGGGGCTTGCTGCGCGGAATCGGCCGCGCCCGGCGTCGTTGGCGACGTGGACGCGGTTTCGGCGGCGAACGGCGCCAGGATTGGGGGTTTTGACGCTTCCGGCGCGATCAGGCTGGAGCCGTCGTGCCGGAAGGAGGTCGCGGTCATGCCGGCGACGCCGGCGAGCACGAGCGCCGCCATGAGGTAGATCGGACGGCGCGACCTCTTGTCTTCTTCGTCGAGAGCCGCACTGCCGGATACGGCTGCGTCGTCGAAAAGCATGAAATTGTCCGATGGCGCGCCTGCGCCCGGGTAGAATGCGGCGTCAGTGGCCGCCGAGAGCAGAGCCGCCGGATGTTGAAGCATATCGTCGCCGTCCCGGCCGTCGAGCGAAAGGGCGGAAAAGGCGGACGGCGGCGCATTGGCGTCGGCGCGCGTGCTGCGCAGATCGAGACGCGCCCACTGCGGCGCCTCCTGCAATTCAGCCTGTCCCGACGCGAGCGCGCCCGGCCGCGTGGCGCCGAGCAGCGCCGCTTCGATGGCGGCGAAATCGCCCCGGATCAGGGGCTCCTGCGCGGGAGCCTCTTCCGCGGCCCGGTCAAACGAATCGTCCTCGGCCGCGGCCTCATGGCCGGCCGCGCTCTCGCCCGGATGGCCCGCATGGCGAAAAAGGCCGGCGAGCGCCTCGTCCAAATCGACATGCGCCGCGTCGGAGTCCCCGACACGCGCTTCGTTCGCGTCGATCCCGTTCAGCGGTCGCCATGTCCTCACAGACTCGCTCATGTTCTGACCCCTTACTAGTGCCGCTTGGCGGAACGCCAGGCCCCGCGACAGCTAAAGCTGCGCCATAATGGTTAATTTCTATTAGGAGATTGCAATTGTGGCTGATCTTTGCTGTCCGTAAGACCAAAAAAAGCGACTGACGCAGAGACGCAATTTCGCGTCGGCGCCAAGGCTAGACGAGCCGGTTAAAAAATTGCCGAAGATTTTCGGTGAGGGCGGGGCTATAGATCAACGTGCTTAACGCCGTTTGAAAG
>Ga0182014_10001749_pt1 | contig 28426 bp, 15 predicted proteins | sample 612S2DmetaG_FD_120489 | JGI IMG/M metagenome (GOLD analysis project Ga0182014, IMG submission 120489) | Permafrost microbial communities from Stordalen Mire, Sweden - 612S2D metaG | ecosystem: Environmental > Terrestrial > Soil > Wetlands > Permafrost | place: Sweden: Stordalen | collected... | reverse complement strand
CGTGCAGACGCAAGGCAGGCGACAACTGGTGTTCTCGGTGAAAGGCATCCATACGCCAGGGCCGCCCGTGCGGGCGAACACCGTTCAATTGCGCGTCCGTGTGCTCGGCGAAACCGCCAGCTACCTCTACAGCCTGGACGGCGGCCGCTCGTTTTCTCCCTTAGGCCAGCCGGTCAAACTCGCATTCAGTTGGTGGAAGGGTGCGCGCCCGGCGCTTTTCGCTTTCAGCACGAGCCTGGCCGGTACATCGGCCGGCAACCGCGAGTCTGACTACGTCGACTTCGACTGGGCACATTATCGCGCCCTGTCTTCGCCGGACGATGGCTCGATCATCACGGCCGTTCCGAGGAGTTCGCGCGAATGATTAAACAATGGTGCGAAGCGCTGCAGCGCTACATGACATTTTGCCAGCGGAAGAACCCACTCAGGGGCGAGTTCACGCAGGGCGATCAGCCGACTACTCGCCGCCGGCGCACGTAATGTGAGACTACACTTGGCGACTTGCTGGCGTGCGCGAAGAAGCCGGCGAGCTGCACCGGAACGCTCGCCCTGGATGCGCGGCCTCCAATCACTCCGCGTTTCGCTTGATATTGGGCGGCGGAAAGCCGCCCGAGATGCGCTAGCCCGGCAAGGGCGCGGAGCTGAGCCTCGCCGGCCGCTGGCTTGCGCAGGTTGAAGGGTAGCGCCCGCATCACCGCATCGTCACCCACATGGTGGGTTGGCCACTGTGTGCTCTGGGCGTGGATTCAGCGCCGCAGCACGTCGAACTGCGGTTCGCAGAATTGCCGCATAAGCGTTTCACCCCGAAACCAAATGGGCGAACCCATGGGTTGAGCGCAAGCGTTTCGATCTCAGCACCGGCTATTGATACCGCCTAAAACCGCAATATGTCCGCCTTGTACTCTCTCCGGTCGGGAAGATCGCGGCTGCCAAAAGAACGGAAATCGCGCACATTGCGCAACGCGAACGCCGGCGCGATGGTTCCCGTGCGCAGGCGGAACACATCTAGCCCGTCGACATCTTCGGCCCAGATTGCGGGTCGCGCATCGGGCATCTCGGTGGCGATCTCCACATTGCTGAACTCTAGATTGCGCGCATGTCGCAGGAAGAAGCCACACGCCGGCAACGTTCCGAACATGTCGGCGTCAGGGTAGTCCGCAGGTCTCTCGGGCGGCTGCAGCGCCGCCCATTCGGCTGTCCCACCGCCAGTCTGCTGTAGAAAGATGTTGTCTAGTTTGATGTCTTCGACAAACGCGCCGCTGATCCCAGCGATGATCGATGGATACTGTGCCACCGCGCCAGAGCTGACAATGTTGGAGAACAACACCCGCCGCAGGACGCCGGGAGCGATGCCCTTCGGCCCGCGCATACGTGCGCCCAGGCGCAGAAACAGCGGCGAGTGCACCAAACCGCGCATCGTAAGATTGCTTACAGTCACGTCTTCGATGTGCGCTCCGTCCACTGTTTCGAGCGCAAATCCGCGGCAGCTCTCAAAGACGCAATTCGTCACGGTGATGTTCTTGAAGCCACCGTTGGATTCCGTGCCGCATTTGATGCGACCGATCGATTTGCGTGTTTCCGAATAGGTGGCGTGGGTGAACTTGCCATCCAGCAGGGTTCCAAACTCATACTGCCCGGTGACATAACAGTTCGAGATGGTTACATTTTCGGTGGAACGCGCATAACCCAGCGCAAACGAGCTCTTGGGACAGATCGCATCGTCCCAGGGTGAATTCACGACGCAGTTGGATACACGGACGTTGCGGCAGCAGTCGATGTCGATGCCGTCGCGGTTCGTATCGATCGTCAAGCCGTCGATAACGACGTTGTCGGTGCCTGTCAGCAGGATGGCGAAGTGTCCGCCCATCAGTATGGAAAAATCGCGCAGCAAAACGTTACGGCAGTTCTTTAGCGCAATGGTCTTGTTGGCGACGCCGGGGTTTTCAGCAAGCGGCAACTCGTCAGGTTCGCCGCGGCTGAGCCCCTTACCCCAGATCAGCCCGGGGCCGTCGATCGAGACGTTCTCCAGTCCATCGCCATAGAGGAGGCTGTTGGGCCAATGATTATGGCCGAAGTCCTGATATTCCTCCCATGGTTGGGACGGTCCCGCCTGATCGTAGCCGCCAGTCATCGTCCCCGTCTTAGGCACTTCTGCTGCAATGATCGTCGCGCCTGCACTCAGATGAAGCGATACATGGCTTCTGAGATGAATGGTATAGCAGGCATATTCGCCGGCGGGAAAACATACGGTGCCTCCACACGCACTGGATGCTGCTGCGATAGCTCTGTTCACCGCGGGCGTATCGATGCTCCTGCCGTCGCCGACTGCGCCAAAGGCTCGTACATCGAAGACACCGGTAATCCGTGCATCGCCGCGCGGAAATTGCGGAGCCGCTGCCTGCGCATCTATGACATTGGGCAAGAGCACAGAAAGCGCTCCGGTGGAGGTGCGGCGAAGAAAGTCTCTGCGTATCATGAACACTCCTCAGCGTATTGAGATAGCAAGTGCGTTTTCGCCTCTAGATCTTCCGGCTTTCGAAGCTACCGCGAATTGCGAAGAACGCCCTCACAGGACGGTAGCCACTGTCGAATGGCAACGAGCGCTGCGGACGATTGAGATGCTTACGATGATCCCTGGGAGGATCATTCAGCCACGTGCGGCGGTCGCTGACTCCCCAGGTCAGAATCAGCTTTATCGCCGGATTGGCAAGTGCGACGTCCAGGAATTGGCGGTAGGTCTCGGCGACCACATAGTCCCTTCGTTGCACATCATCGGGCAGATCGTCGTCATACACATCCATTTCGGTCAGATAGACCTCGAGACCAATCGCGCGCACGCTCTCGATGTAATCCGCGAGCCCTTTGCCAACGGTATACGGCGAGCCGGCATTGATGTGCGCCTGAATGCCGACTGCATCCAGCGGTATGTTTCGCTCACGTAAACGGCGCAGCAGGGCCAGAATGAGCGTCCGCCGTTCCGCGTCTTCTTCGCTGTCGTATTCCACAGCATAATCGTTGTAGGTCAGCTTCGCATGGGGGTCGGCCTCGCGTGCAGCGCGAAACGCAAGCTCGATATAGGCGGGCCCAATCGCGTCGTACCAAAACGATTTGCGCAAACCATTCAACTGCCCATCCTTGGGTTCAATGGCTTCATTCACCACGTCCCAAGAGTGCACACGCCCCCGGTACCGGCCCGCGACCGTGCGGATGTGATCGACCAGCAACTGCCCCGCATCTCGTTTGCCCGCGCTCCCCTGCAGCCAGTCCGGCAGGGAGTTGCCCCAGACGAGCGTGTGCCCTCGCACCAGCATGCGGTGCTTCGCGGCGAAGTCGAAAAGCGCATCGCTCGCAGCGAAGTCGAAGCGATCCTCGGCGGGCCGCAACGCCCGCCATTTCAGCTCGCCTTCAGGCACCAGAATGGCGTACTGCTCTGCGACGAGCTCCTGAAGAGCAGGATCGCTCTGAAGTGCGCGGACCTGAATGGCCGCGCCGGCGATTAGACCGTGGTTTTGAGCGTGCTTCTTGAGGGAGCGCGGCCCTCCTACTGCCTTGGCTTCCCGCGGCAGCTCAGTGGGGATCGGACCGAAATCGTAATGCGAAAGTGCCTGCGGATGCGGTGCGCTGTTTACCGTCATCTCATCCGCGGCGCTCGCCGGAGCTTTGTTCGAAGTTTGCGCCGACTGCTGCGCCGAAGCGACAAGCACGCCACCGCTGCGGGAGATCGCCCAAGCCGCACCGGCCTGTAGAGTTTGCATCAGGATCTTGCGTCTCGTCGGCATAAGACCTCACGAAAGGTTGAGGCCAGCGGCAATGTAACTGCCGCCCGCTTTAAGTATTATTCGCCCATGCCAAGTAGCTTTCCTGAGATTCCTTCTCTGGTTCCACGATGAACCGCAGATGCTTCGCATAAAATGCGCCCTCGTTGACTCTGCGCCTATAATGTTCGCGTACGGATGCTTCCGAAAGTACGTTCCCATTTGGATCTGTGCTATTCATTATCCAGCACGGACGCGGGGTCAGCGCGGCGCTGATATCTGCAAGATCGAACCTTCTTAAAATGCCCGGAACAAACCACGACAGTTTTATTGAATACTCATAGGACTCGACAAGTGAAGCGTAGCTCACTAGCGTCCGATCGAGAAGAATAGATCGTACACGTTTATCTAGGAATCCGGCCATTTGTGCAGCTAGCCCAACATCTCCTCGACCAAGAATCCGGATTTGAGATAAATCCACGTCCTGGCGGCTGGCTAAGTAATCGATAGTGCGTAAGACATCCCACACCCTTTGTCCGACAACGGGCAACCCCAGAGCCAAGCTCACCCATGCGAATCTGTCATCCAAAGGATCGCGATTATCATAATAGTTAGGCCCTCCCCTTGGCATTCGAGGAGCTGTCCTACCGAGACCACGGAGAGTGATCGTACAAATCGCATAACCTGCAGCAAGCAATTGGCACATTGAACCCGGCTCATCAACAACTCCTTCTCCATTATCATCTGCAAGGTAAAGAATAGTCGGGTGCTGTGTGCCACTGGATGAAGGCTTTGCGAACCAGCCCAGAACACGTATCCCCGGTTCCGATTGGAATTGAATCTCATCGATCGAAACGTTCTTGCAACGATTCGACGAAAGCACCTTAGATTCAAGCGGTAGCCTCTCATGAGGCAAGGAAAGTAAGCTGATGAGTGCGTTGTGCAAGTGCTGCTGGGCGCTTGCCACATCGGTCGAAGCATTGAGAAAGCGGCTTTCCGGAAGCACCATTCGAACTCGATCGCTGTTTACCTGAACTACGGAACGGCCACCGAGAGAAGAGAGTATTTGCCCTGTATCTGTCGCATTCAGCAGCTCCTCTGGAAACACATCTAACTCCGCTTCATCGGCAGCACCCGACCCTTCCTTTAGCCACCGGTCAAACCATGCATATGTCTCGTGTCGACTAAAGAAATCCAGATGATGAGGAAGGTGAGAAGTTAAGAGGGCAACGTTACCTTTCCTACCAAACAGGTCATAAACTCGCCGAAGCTCCCGATATATCTCTTTTGTAGCCTCCTCATAGACAGGAGAATAAGTTTCACCCACATCGTGAGTCGTATAACAAATCAGCAAAGGCTTCGGTGAAAAGGCCCAAAGGAGGTCTCCGCGATCAAGCCCTAGGGGAAGTCCTCCTACAATGTTTTGCTCGGCGTCGTCGACCGCACCCGGCGGATCGTAAGATGGGCCCGCGACGTTTTCGGAATTCCCTTCAAGCACTACAGCCGTCCGAAGTCGCGGTTCCAGGGCTGCCAAATACATTGTCATCGTGCCGGCGCCGGACTGCCCGACGCAACCGAGGCGATTGGGATCTACCTCCGGACGGTCAACGAGATAATCTAATGCGCGTATGCCGTCCCAGGCGAAATAAAGTGCCAGACTATCGCCGAGCAAAATCATCGGGCGACCGGCCTGAGAATGTTCTCCCGTTGGCCCGAAGCGAGATCCACCGGTCTGGGGATCGCGGTATTGAAGCCGTTCACCTTGACCCCAAGGATCGTATGCAAGGACTATGTAGCCGTGCCGCACTAGGTTCTGATAAAAATGCTGATAATTACTGTATGCCTTTCCGTTCTCCGAATGACCCACAGGGGCGAGAATAGCTGGGAACGGGGGCTTTCCGGAGAGTGGAACATAGAGATTGGCGGTAACGTATACTTGGGGGATACTTTCGAAGATGACGGATTCGATACTGCAATAACCCCGGTCATGTCGGCCCGTGACTTTAGGGTTAAGTGGCGTTCTTTCCAAAGGTCCACCAAGAAGCTTCCACAGCGTTGAGCGAATCATCGCAGCCCGCTCTTGGACTTTTGTCGAAGAATTGATTGTGGCAAGATTCGCCAAGCGTTTATTGCGCGCGTCGTTCATTTTGCCTGCAATGTGGTTTGGCCAATCGTTCCAGAAATCTCTATCGGAGTTAGTGTCAGCGTTTGCGGGCCGATCGGATGACTGGGAAGGGTACGTCGCGGCGGCAGGAATCCACCGTCGAATCGAGGTGTATCCGGCCGCGCCAATTAGATTTGTTGCGAGAAAATTCCGTCGCGTGGTCATACCTCACGCTTACACCCTCGCGGTTCTGATAGTCAAGTGGGGGGCTCTTTACACTAAACGTGGTGGCGACATCATTGGAGTCCTTCGCCAGATGAGACGATGCGGCGGAGAGCGGGAGAATCTGTGGCGTCTGGCCTCCCGCAGTACTGTTCCAACTTGGTAATGTTCTGCGATCTGAGCAAGTTACGGACCCTCCTAGAACTGCACAAGTACTCCCCTCGCACCTTCCGCTCTCAGTCCTATCCATGGATGCATAAGCAATGAACGCCCCGATCAGAACGCATCGGGTGCGCCCGAGCGGGAGGTGTTAAGACCAACCACTACACATGAAAGCGAGTGTCCGGCATGATGGATACGACGATTGGCATGGATCTGGCAGAGAACGTGTTTCATCTGCACGGGGAGGGATGAGCATGGCAAAGTTCTGCTGCCGAAGCAGTTGCGGAGTCAGGTGATAGTCGCGGAGGCAAACACAGTCGACGGTCGTGGGGACGGCGCACCGGTGTGAGACCGCCGGATTTGCAGTTCCGGAGATAGCGATGCTATGGCCCAGCCTATGGAGGTTCCCGGCGTGTCAGGCGTCGCGGCGAGACGTGTTTCCAATGGAGACGATATCCAACGCCAGCCGTATGGCGCCCGGTCAAACTCCACCCTTTGACATTCCCTAATACTGCACACCTGCCGCTTCTTCGTTTTTCTCTATTGACAACGCTTGCCCTAGTGGGGAGACTATTTGTGGCAAGAGTGGTCTGACCACAGAAAGCTGGTTTTGAGTTTAAACAACCAATTGAATCTGCTTGCGTCAGTCCTAGGTGGGTGGCAGGTGACATTTTGTCCGAATCAGAGGAGACGCAAATGCATCGTACACGCGTTCTTCGTAGCAATCTTTTTCACGCTCATCGGATGTAGCGTAGTGCACTACACGACAGGCATGGCGGATGAGCCGTTTGCTGGATCGTGCTCGCTCCAACTCACGGTGTTGCTCTTCGGTCAGAGCTTTCCGAATGGATCTAGCTTTCTCGATATAGCGCTCAAGGCCTGAACCAGTAAGAATGTTGAATTTCCAAGGGAGCCCTGTAAACGGCATTTCTGGACTGCAGGGCCAATGCGCCCCCTTCGGGTACCTGTCGCCCGCAGGCAATTGCTTGTGGGCCTTCCTGGGCTCACTGGGAACAATTTTGCAAATGCCTTTCCCCAGTTTGGACCGGCCGCTTCTCGTTAAAGTCTCCGTGGGGTCAATGACAGACCGACATCCTTTCAGGTAATTAGGGTTGGTCCACATTCGAGAAAACTATTCAAACTGCAAAACTGGAACCCCTCGCGACAAGGCTGAGAACATTCTGGGCAGTCCATCTGCTTTCCATCCAAGTGAGTGAATAAACACCATCGGCAGATTTCGTCCCGCGTGTCACCAAAGCCAGGGGCTGCGGGGGCGTTTAGAGGGAGAACTGTCATTTTGCTGGATGCCGATCTGGCTGTTCTCACTTTCAGAATCAGCACGCCAGTCCTAGCCGTTTCTCCATGCGTCTCCTTAATTGATCCGCCAGAATGCCACCTACGACAAATTGCGCAAGACTCTTCCTTCTTGCACACCAAATGGATCTGACTTTCTGGCACTAATTTGGGACATGGTGAAGCCGCCGCTGCGCAAGCCATGGCCTGGGGCCTCGCCACCCCCAGCGGCCTCCAAACCGGCCTCACCGTCTGAACAGCGGTTAAAACTGCCCTGCTCTGAACGGTTCGCATTCCGTCTATACTCATTGCGGCCGGAAAACCTGCCAGAACCGACCGCAATTTTTTTTGCAACAGCAGACCAACGGAGGCCCTTTGGAGGAAATGACCCGCAGAGAATTCGGCCAGTTCGCTGCACTGGCAACTCTCGCCGCTACGCGCATCGCAATGCCGGAACGGATGAGTGCAGCCGCAACCGGAGGCATCGTTCCCAATCAGGAAACACTGCCCTCGCCAGTTCCGGCATCCCACCATCAAATCAACCTCGATGGAGTCACCCAAACCAACGGAATGCTCTTGCCGCAAGGCAACGTCACCGTGCAGGGTAACGGCTGGGACTCCGGAATCTTTGTGAAAAGTGGGGCAAATAACACCGCTCTGTTTAACGGAATGCCATTTCAACCCGATACCGGCAAGCCGCCGGCTCAACAGGCCAATATCCTGCTGCGCGATTTCCAGCTGCAGGGGAACCGCGGCAACGGGACTAACGGTAATGCAACCAGCGGAAACCCAAGGAACGCCGTCCCCTCCAACTCATGGATTCTTGGCATCCATCTGGCCAACGTAACGCGTGTGCTGCTCGATCACCTTTGGATAGACGACGCGCCGACTTACGCATTGCTTTTCGACAACGTCTCCGACGCCGTCATTCAAGACTGCCGCATGGAATCCCCCAGCGGAGAACTCAATACCGACGGTATTCATATCAACGGGCCAGCCTGCGACATCGGCATCCACAATTGCGACATCCTCTCTCCCGGCGACGATTCCATTGCGCTCAATGCTCCCGAAGGATACGGAGGAGAGATCAGCCGCGTCACCATCTCCGATTGCCGCTTTCGCGCCGGCTTCACCGCCATGCGGATCTACACTTTTGTCAGCAAAGCTCCCTGCCGCGTAAGGGACGTCCTCTTCTCCAACTGCACCGGAAAATTTGCCAACCGCAACGGAGAACCATGCGCCGTCTTCCGGTTGGGAAACATGCCAAAGAGCGATGCCCCCGACCTGATCCAGTCCTTGTCTGTTTCCAACTGCGTTTTCTCTACTGAGACCTATTTCCTCCAGGCCGTCGACAACATTGGCATCCTCAAGCTCTCCAATGTCACATGGGACTCACCCACTTCCGCAAACTACGGCTTCATCTGTCTTGAGCTCAGCGCCATCAGCGAGCTCATTGTCACCGCTTGCAGCATCTACCGCACTTCCGCCGGAAACGCGGCGCCGAGCCTCATCAATTCAAGAGACCCGTCCGGCGGATCGGTAGCCAAATTGGTGATCAACGGCTTCAGCATCAGCAACCAAACGTGCACTTCGCCCAGCCCTGTCCCTTACCTGATCGACATGGCGAACCTTGCCATCAGCCAACTCGTCATCGAAGCTCTGGACACAAACAACATCGCTGCGCTCGTCAATCCAGCATCTGGCTTTAAAGGCATTGGAACCATCTCTGGAGCGGGCGTGCTGGCCACCGGCTTCCAGATTCCCGACAGCATCATGGCAAACAGCGTCCCTTACATCTCCGCGACCAGCCCGAATGAAGGCAAGCCTTGCATCAAAATTGCGGGAAAAGTGATGACCTATGCCTTTGCTTAAGTTCTGTTCACTCTGCTCAGACCGGGGGCCCATCTTTTCCGCGCTCTATGCGGAAAGAATGGGCTCCCTCGTCCTACCCCCACCGCACCGGCTCCTGTTCTCTGCTCCCTGTTTCCTGCTTTTGCAATAATCAACCTATGCTCGTCTTAGCCTCCGCATCCCCCCGCCGCCGCGAACTCCTCGCCCAGGCCGGCTTCACGTTTGAGGTCCATCCCGCCCACATCCCCGAAGACCCCTCCCCAACGAATACCCCATCGCCTACGTCACCCGCCTCGCCCGCGAAAAAGCCGAAGCCGTCTTTGCTGAACTCTCATCCAAAACCTCCGCCCCACTGCAAGTGGTCGGCGCCGACACCACCGCTGCATATCGATGGAATCATCAAGGCGTTGAGTCCTAAGGGGTGTTCCGGAGATGCGGGCACTTGGCGTATCACCTGTCGGGGTACAAGTGTTATGTGGCTGCCGATGACCGCCCACAACGGCTCAGGTTACCCTGAATCTGGATGCTGTCGCTTTCGCCCACCTGAGCGGTTTCGTGGGTAGTCGCCTCAACAATCTGGGTGCGCGGGGGTTGCAAACTTTGCCGCAGCTCGCCGGATTCTGCCGAGATAACTCCAATATCTTCTTTGGAATCATCGACTTTAATAGGATTCATAACCCGTAGGTCGGCGGTTCGATCCCGCCCTCCGCCACCAAATTCTCCCCAATCAATCGTCTGGCTCTTTTCGGGCCGATCCGCGGGAGTCTTTCGCCCGCGATCCGCTCCCTTGAGGCGCACCTCGCCATCGGCGCCCGGGCGCTCGGCGAGCAATCCTGCCGGCCTTCAGAATGTGATCTTCCCTCCCAGTTGCACCTGGCGGGGGCCGTTGGAGGTGTAGCTGATCACCCCAAAGAGCGGGTCGTCGACCGAAGTGTCCGGTGTGCCGAAGACAGGATGATTCAGCGCATTTTCCGCTTCCAGGCGGAGTTCGAAGTTCATCCCTTCATGCAGGCGCGAGAGGGAAAACTCTTTTTCCATCGACATGTTGGTGTTGAAGGCCGTCGGTGTGCGGATGCTTCCGATGGTCCGCGGAGTGTTGCCGAAGGCATAGACGGGCGGCAAGGAAAAAACTCCCGGATTGGCAAAGTAGCCGTTGATCCAGGAGGAGTCTTTTCCGCCTGCGCGCTTGGGTTTGCCGTTCATGTTGGGCCGCTGCCCGCCATAGGTCGGCAGCGAGGTCCCGTCATAAGTGCCCATGGCCAGCGGCCGGCCATCCGCCACCCTCCAGACGCCGTTGGTCTTCCATCCGCCCACGATCTGATCCAGTACGCGCGGCATATTGCTCAGGAACATCTTGCCGCGCCCCACGGGCAGATCGTAGGTGTAGCTGAATTGAAAAACGGAAGGAAGGTCGAAGGTGGAAAGACTCCGCTCCAGCCACGGTTTGTTGGGATCGAGCAGGCTAGTAAAGCTGCCCAGCCAGGAGGTGTTGTCGTCTTGCAGCGATGAATCGTCGATCGACTTCGACCACACATAACTCGCCAGAAACTGCAAGCCGTTGGAAAAGCGCTTTTCCGCGGTCAGTTGCAGCGCGTGATAGGTCGAGTTGGCGACCGGCTGCACTTCGGTCGTGACGCCGCCAGGGAACTGCGGGTAGGGAAGGTTGTTCACCAGAAAGGACGCTATCGTTGGATAATAAAGGGCACTGTTGGGGTCGTTGACCAATCCCTGGAGGGGATTGGTCACCTGGGTGGTGAGTTGATTGATCTGGGCCGCGGTATAACTATCCGCCTCCGGCCCGAGGTGGTTGATGTAGTTGTCGCCAGAAAAAAACAGATGAGTGCCTTTTTTCCCCACGTACATCGTATTGAGCACAATGTTATAAGGCAGTTGCCGTTCGATGCCGAAGCTCCAGCTCTGCTCGTAGGGGTTATTGGTGATGTTGCGCAGCGGGCCGACGGCGCCAAATCCCAAATCGTTCTTCGCGCCGAGCGAATTTCCGGCGGGGAGCTCCAATCCACTGGGAAACGGATTGTTCAGGTGCAGGTAGGGCGTCGCTCCGTCGTTCTTGTAGGTGCCGACGACGCTGGTCCCCTGGTTGAACCCCTGTGTGCCATAGGGTGCGCCGCCGGCGCCGCCCGAGCGGGGCTGCGAGTAATAGATGCCATAGCCGCCGCGAACCACCATTTTTCTCCCCAGCTGATAGGCGAAGCCGAAGCGCGGCTGGATGTCTTTCCAATCGTCGTTGACGATGGTGCGCTCCTTGGAGCTGGCGAAGACTTCTCCACCCTGAAGGGGGTGGCCATTTACATTGTATTTCAGACTGGGATCGAACCACTCCTGCCGGTTGTGGCGATCGGTTCCGGGCATCGATACGTCGTAGCGCAAGCCGAGATTCAATGTGAGCTTGTGGTTGAATTTCCAGTTGTCCAGCGCATACCAGCCATACTGACGGTCTTCGGTGGCCGGCTGGTCCTGGATTTCGTAGTAGCCGCCTCCATCCGGGTTACCCATCATGAAGGTGGCCATCGCGTCTCCGCCGCATGTGGAATAATCGTTCGGGCACTGGGATGTTCCGCCACGGTCGAAGTAGAAGTCGCCATTGGGGGCGTTGGTCTGAATGTAATTCTGCAGGTGCTGGCGGCCCTCGAAGCCAAATTTCATCTCGTGGTCGCCATGCACTTTGCTGAGCGAGAAGCTTAACTGTCCCGCGTCCTGTCCCTGCTTGTAATTGCCGTAGGGGTCGCCGCCCATGCTGGTAGAGCCGGCGGAGTAATAATCAGAGCTGATGTAGATCGAGGGAACGCCCATGAAGCCGTTCGAGTTCAGATACGACGGGAAGCCCAGTTCGCTGAGCGGATCGGTGACCCCGCCGGCTCCGTTGTATGCGGTGATGCGCATCTGGCTCCGCGTGAAGCCCAGGGTGGCCGTCAGAAGCAGCGTTGGAGAGAGGGTTTGCGTGTCGTTGAGGGTAAACAGATTTTCAGTGTTCTCATTGGGACCGCCGGCGCAGGGATCGGCGAAATTGCCGAAGCAGTTAAAGACGTGGTTGCTGCTCCACTGATGCGAGTACTTCCCGCTGATCAGATTCTTTTCGCCGAAGCGGTGGTCGATTTTGATGTCGAATTGATCGTTGGGGAAACTGCTGGCCCCCGAGGCGGACCAGTTGTCGTAAATGTTTTGATTGGCCATGCCCGGCGAGGGCTCCGGGAAAAGCTGCATCATCCGCTTGGCAACGGGATCGATCAGATCGCCCGGCCCGCCCGACAACTGGTAGACCGTTCCATTCAGTTTTGAATTGCCCGGGCTGGCGTATGTGCCGACGTTATTGTAGGGGATGTATGTTTTCCGGTATGCTCCCGCGGCGCCGCCATCTTCACCGCTGGCTTCGTACACGCCGGAATAGGGATCCCAAATCTGCCCCTGGGCGACACTGCACAGGCCGGTTGAATCGAAGGTTCCGCCATTGTATGTGCATACCGCGCCAAAGTCGCCGTCGTTGCGCTCGGCGTCGGTGGGAACCCCGGCCTGGGGCGTGCTTGCCGAGCTTTGGCGCGTGCCATCATAATCGGCGAAAAAGAAGGTCTTGTTCTTGAAGATGGGTCCGCTGACGGTACCGCCAAAGTTGTGACGGTGCACAGACGGAAGCGGATCCCCATCCAAGTTGGCAAACCAGCCATTCGAATCGGCAATCTTGTTGCGGACGAAATCGTAGACGCTGCCATGGAAGGTATTCGATCCGGACCGCGTGATCATGTTGACCACCGACGCGCCGGAAAAACCATACTCCGCGCTGAAGTTCGACTGTTCCACGCGAAATTCTTCCACGGCCTCCGGAGAAGGCGTGTAGGTGACCTGCGTGACGCCGGGCCACGGGTTGGAGATGGTGGCGCCATCCATCAGCACGTCGGCGGTGGAATTACGGCTGCCGTTGGAGACGAAGTTGGTGCCCGTGCAGTTGATGGCGCACTGATCGTCCGCTTCGGTGACGCCCGGCGTGAGCATGGTCAGGTCCATCACATAGCGGTCCACCAGCGGCAGATCGTTGATGAACTTTCTGTCGATGACCAGGCCGGTGGTCGCGTCCTGCGCGTCGAGCCCCTCTGCCTGCGATTTCACATCGACGGTTTGCGAGGAACCAGACACTTTGAGGCTGAGGTTCACCGTCACATTCTGATTCACGTCCACCCGTACGCCAGTGCGCACGGTCTTCTCGAAGCCAGGCATCTCCGCCGTCACCGAATACACACCCGGAGGAATGGAGCGGTAGAGATAGCGGCCTGTTCCATCCGAAGTCGCATTGAACGCGTAGCCCTTGTCCTGATCGGTCAGGGTCACCTTGGCCCCTGGGATCACGGCTCCGGTTGCGTCGGTCAACACGCCACTCACAGTCCCAAAGTAAGCTTGGCCGAGAAGCGTTGCAGGCATCGCCAGTAGGATTGCAACCAGCAGTGTCCGGAAACATCCCCGCTGGCACTTGGATGACAGTATGAAATTAAGAATACTCATCGAGGTCTCCTCCACCTTAATGAATCTTATGCGGTACTTTGTTGCACTTCGCCGGTTCTCCCCCAGACCCCGCAGCCGGGTTCCCCGGACGGGACTTGGCTCTTTTCCTGGGTTACGTAAAACCGCCATTTAAAACGTTTTAATATGACTCCTTTCCCCTTTGCGCTGTCAAGCTGAATTCTTGGCGCAATGGAGTGCCGCACGTCGGGTCAAAGGTATCTTCGATTTGAGTCAGAATTCGTGGTACTGCGGGGGGAGATGTGACATCTGCCTTCATCTACTATTCGAACTCGGTGAACTTACGCCTGCCGATGACAGAGAGTGGGTTCAGCGAGACCTTGCTTGCGATACTCTGGACTCCCTCCGGATGGCCGAGAGCGCCCTACGAGGTTATGAGAATCAGGCTCTGGTTTTGCTGAGACGTGGATACAAGACCATCTCACTTATGTAGTATTTTCTAAACTTCCCCAAAGAGGTTCAATTCTGGGAGTCGGATAAGGAGATACGGAATTGCGATATTCGGAACGCTCTCGATGCAGCAGCAGTGCCGGAGCCGAGAGATCACCTGCGTGAAATTTATCGCTTGTACAGTGATTTTAGCCACGTCAATCGGAAAACCGTATGGAACAGGATGCTCGGCGAGGGTAACCGCTTTACCGTCGGTGCGCAAGGCAATGCAAAGGCAATGCATAGGGATGAAACGGTTGGCGCATATCTGCGGGAGATGTTGCGCATCATGATGTGGTTTGTTGATGTCATGAACTTTGTATTTGTACCAGTGCAAAGACCTTAACAGCCCGGGGTGCAAGTAGCGGATTTCCTGCACGCCGGGCGACATAGTCGGCTACGCGATCTCACGAAATACTTGGCAAGGGACGCGGAGATTCGGCTTTTGCAAAACCGCGTGTCTTATTTATCCGACACGGGAAGAGTAAGTAAAGGGTCAAAACAAGGCTGCCGCAAAAGTGCGGCACATGCTATGTCCAGCGGACCTGTCGCCTGAATCCGCGCATGCGGCAGCGTACGCCGCGTCTTTGGCGAGACAGCACGAGGCCCGGCTGACCATCGTGCACGTCGTGGAACGCCGGGAAGATATGAAGACGGACGAACAGGAGCGCGACTTTGAGGTGCGATTTCGAAAGCTTCTGCCGGGAGAGTTGCCGCACAACCTGGACATTTCGAACTCAACTCGGTCCCATCGACCAAACCATCCTTGATCTTGCCGACCAAGGACGGGTTGGCCTGATTATCCTGGGCCTGCGCTCCTCGCATTCCTTTGTGCACCCGCATGGCTGGCCTCATGCCTACAAGGTCGCATGTGCGGCTTGCTGCCCGGTGTTGACGCTACGTTGCGGAAGAGAATTCTAGCGATGATGCAGATCGATCCGGCAAGCGGGTAAGGGAAGGGAGCCACTCTGCTACGCGCAAATCGGAGGACTGACGGTAGCCACATTGGTCACCCTTATTCTGGTTCCGATCCTCTACTCTATTTTCGTGCTCGACTTCAAGGTTGTGGATTGGCAAGCGCCCGGCGGCTCGGCGCAAGTTGCGCAAGCTGCCGAGTCAAGTTCACCGCTTCTTCAATCGGGCGCAAACAAGGTTGGCATTCTCAGCGCGGGAGATCATTGCAATGTTCGAGTTCAATCGTCGCGATCTGCTTCGTTCCGGCCTGCTTCTTTCTGCGGGCAACTTTCTCCTCAACCCTCGTCTTGCCGTCACCCAGGCTCTGCTTGGCGCCACCGCGCAGGCGGAGAACAGAGACGCGATTCATACCCCGGCAGCGATCGATCTTGCTCCGCGGGAGCAACTCCTTTTTGACTTCAACTGGCGTTTCTTTCAGGGCCACGGCTGCGACCCCGCTCGCGATCTCGGCTTTGGCGCCTCGCAGGGGGATTTTTCCAGGAGCGGCGCCTTTGACTTCGCCCTGGCAAAGTACAACGACGCGAGTTGGCGGCCATTGAACCTGCCTCACGATTGGGCGGTTGAGCTGCCTTTTGTCCACGATGGCGCGCCGGAGGATCATGGGTTCAAGCCGCTAGGCCGGAGGTATCCGGAGACGAGCGTGGGCTGGTACCGCCGGGTCTTCGACGTGCCCAAGAGCGACCAGGGCCGTCGCGTGTTCCTCGATTTCGATGGCGCTTTTCGCAGCGCGCTGGTCTTTTGCAATGGCAACTTTATCGGCCGCAATGACAACGGCTACGTCCCGTTCCGCTTTGATCTGACCGATTTTATTTTCTATGGGGAGAAGAACTGCATTACGGTTCGCATGGATGCGTCCTTGGGCGACGGCTGGTTCTACGAAGGCGCTGGCATCTATCGTCACGTGTGGCTCACCAAGACCGATCCCCTGCACCTGGGCCAATGGGATACGGTTGTACGTACAGACGTGCAAGGCAGCAGCGCCACTTTGAAGCTGAGCACCGTCGTCGAAAATGCCGGGAACGCCGGGGAAAGCTGCCGCGTGCGCTGGCAAATTCTGGATGAGGCAGGAAAAACGGTGTCCACTGCCGAATCGCCGGCCGCGGAAGTTGCCGCGGACGGCAAACAAAGCTTCAGCGCGACCGCGAAGCTCGAACATCCGGCCCTGTGGTCACCGGAAGAGCCGAATCTCTATTGCGCCGTCGCTTCCGTGGAGGCCGGCGGCCGCACACGTGACCGTGACCAAGCTATGTTTGGCGTGCGCACGCTGGCTTTCGATGCGAATCGAGGCTTTTTCTTGAACGGCAAGAGAACCCCGATCCAAGGCACCTGTAACCACCAGGATCACGCTGGCGTGGGTGCTGCCTTGCCCGATCCCCTGCAAGCTTTCCGCGCCGGGGTGCTGAAAGCAATGGGCTGCAACGCCGTACGCACGTCGCACAACATGCCCACCCCGGAGTGGGTGGAGGCTTGCGCGCGGGCGGGCCTTTTGATGCTCTGCGAGACGCGTCAGATGTCGTCGAATGAAGAAGGCCTGGCGCAGCTTGAAACCATGGTCAAGCGCTATCGCAATAACCCCGCGGTCTTCCTATGGTCCATGGGCAATGAAGAGGATGTGCTGCAAGCGAATGAGATTGGCCCGCAGATCATTCGGACCATGCAGGAACGCGCGCACGAACTGGATCCGACGCGCCTCTGCACCGCGGCCGTGAACGGCTCGTATGACAAGCCGCTCGCCTTCGCGCTCGACGTGATGGGATTTAATTACGAACTGGAGCTGGCGGAAAAATACCATGCCGATCATCCCCGGCAGCCGCTGGTCGGCACCGAGACCGCGAGTACCGTCGCTACGCGCGGCATCTATAGCACGGACAAGCTGCGGAATTGGGTGAGCGCGTATGATGCAAACCACCCGGCGTGGGCTCACCTCGCCGAGGAGTGGTGGCCCTACTATGCTGTCCGTCCGTGGCTCGCGGGCGGATTTGTCTGGACCGGTTTCGATTACCGCGGCGAGCCGACGCCCTACTCCTGGCCCAGCGTCAACTCACAATTCGGCATCGTCGACACTTGCGGGTTTCCCAAGGATAACTACTTCTATTACAAGGCATGGTGGAGCAAGGAACCGGTGCTGCATCTTTTCCCCCATTGGAACTGGGCGGGCAAAGAGGGGGAAGAGATTTCCGTCTGGGTGCATTCGAACCTGGAGAGCGTCGAGCTGTTGTGCAACGGCCAGAGCCTCGGCGCCAAGAAGGTCGAGCCGCTCCATCATCTGGAGTGGAAGGTCAAGTACGCTCCCGGCTACCTCGAAGCGCGCGGCACAAAAGATGCCAAAGTTGTGCTCATCGCGAAGCAAGAAACCACCGGGGCCCCAGCGAAGATTCGCCTCACGGCCGACCGCGCCGAACTCGCCGCCGATGGGGAAGATCTGGCGATGGTGCGCGTGGAAACCGTCGACAGCATCGGGCGTTTCGTTCCCACTGCGGATAACAAGATTAGCTTTAAAGTGTCGGGCGAAGGCGCGCTGATAGGTCTCGGGAACGGCGACCCGAATTGCCAGGAGTCCGACAAAGGAAACGAGAGAAGCTTGTTCAGCGGTTTGGCGCAAGCGATTGTGCAGGCTTCGAAGAAGCCCGGCTCTCTGACCATCGAAGCGGCCTCCGACGAACTGGAAGCGGCGTCTCTCACCATCGCGACCAAGCCGTCGAAACTGCGCCCCGCTGTGAGCTGATACTGGGGCCACGCGAGGTGGTAGAACCAAAGATTGATCCCAGAATATGGTCCGACTGTGGTCCAATACTGAATCAAAACGAGCAAGCGATCGGATTATTTTTCCTTCACGAGGACGCAGACGCAGGAATAGGAGAGCACTCGGTAGCCTTTCTGCGGGTAACCGTGGCGTTACGGGCCGATCATTACAACGCGATCAAAGACGCGCGTACCGGGAGGCTGGCTCCAGAATTTCGGGCTAAGCTCGGCTGGCTGATTGGGAATCTGTATTCTCGCCCCGCGACTCCTGATTGGACGGACAAACTCGGTGGCAAGGAGAGATCCGAAGCTCTCATTGACAAATACCTCAACGTGCCACGCTGGATCGACGATGAAATCGTGCGTCTCGCAAGCGTGAAGGAGGTCGACTTAACTGTTGCGTCGACTGAAACTCTCGAGGCGCTGCGACCTCCATCCAAGACAGAACTGGCGCTGCAGGAACTTGCAGCAGAGATAGGGAAAGTTTCGCCTGCCTTCGACCCGGAAACCTTAGTGAAACTGCAGAACCGGCTTCGTAACAGCGGGAAATTCAAGAAACTCTTCCGATAGTCGCGCACTGTCCCGTAAGGTGTCCCGAAAGTGACTAATCGCGTAAAGTGGCGTGCTCTGGCGTCACGGAACGCTATTGATAAGACAACGGGTTACGCTGGATACCGCTGCCGCAAAGAATTCGTAATCGGCAGGTCATCGAATCACCAGGCTTTTCAGCGCCGTCCTAGTCTCGCCAACGCCTGCCAATGCCTCGGATGTAGGCGGTGTCTGCCCGCCCGAATATCGGCGGCATAGGATTCCGAGACTTCGAGCGTCGAAGCCAAGGCAGAAATCGTAACTCCCGCGAGCCGAGGTTGAATCTGCCAGACAAGTCCCGGCCAAGTGGTAAGAACCCTACCACCCTTCCCAACCGGCGCGCGGATAAACAGCCTGCGAGAAAAGCCGCGTCAGCATCCAGAAAGATGACAATTTCAAAGAAAATTTCTGGGAATCTAGACCTTAGGCTTAGTTAGCAAAGAATTTTCACGTGCCGGCCGGGGCATAGAAAAGGCGGAATCGTCGCGGAAGATCGCCTTGGCAATCTTTTCAATTCAACAGAACCCCTGCGAGTAGTAATCTGACCAGTCATGCTTACCGGTGAAATTCGCAGTCAAATTGATCAGATTTGGAATGCCTTCTGGTCTGGTGGCATCTCCAACCCGCTCGAAGTCATTGAGCAGATCACCTATCTTCTCTTCCTCAAACGACTGGACGAGCAGGAAATTGCCGAGGAACTGAAGGCCAACCGCGAAAAGAGACCGATGCAGAAGCGGTTCTTCCCCGAGGGCAAGGACAGCAAAAAGCGTTCATTTCAGGATTACCGCTGGAACCGCTTCAAGAACACCGACCCGCGAGACATGTATGCGGTGGTCAGCGAGCACGTCTTTCCCTGGCTCCGCACTTTGGGCGGCAATGGCACGACCTACTCAAAGCACATGGAAGGCGCCCGCTTCACCATTCCCACGCCGGCGCTGCTGGCGAAAGTTGTGGACATGATCGACAAAGTCCCGATGGAAGACCGGGACACAAAGGGCGATCTATACGAATACATGCTCGGCAAGATAGCCAGCGCCGGGCAGAACGGGCAGTTCCGCACGCCGCGCCACATCATCCGGCTCATGGTGGAAATGGTTGAGCCCAAGCCCACGGACATTGTCTGCGATCCGGCCTGCGGAACTTGCGGCTTTCTGGTGGCCGTAGGCGAATCGCTGCGCGAGCGGAATCCCGAAGTGATGACCAACGCCAAGCTCCGGCAACACTTCCACCGAGACCTGTTCCATGGTTTTGACTTCGACAACACCATGCTGCGTATCGGCAGCATGAACATGCTGCTGCACGGCGTAGAAAACCCGGACGTGGTTTATCGCGATTCGCTTTCCCAAGATCACGCGGACGAGGATGAAAAATATACGCTGGTGATGGCGAATCCGCCGTTCGCAGGGTCTCTCGACTATGAGAGTTGCGCCAAGGACTTGCAGCAAGTGGTCAAGACCAAGAAGACCGAACTGCTTTTTCTAGCGCTGTTTCTGCGACTGCTCAAACCGGGCGGACGGGCCGCCGTCATCGTGCCGGATGGAGTGCTGTTCGGATCGAGCAATGCACATAAGAGCCTACGCCGTATGCTGATCGAAGATCAAAAACTCGACGCGGTGATCTCGCTGCCCGGCGGCGTGTTTAAGCCCTATGCGGGAGTCTCCACGGCCATCCTGCTCTTCACGAAAGTTGTCTCAGACCAACTGAGAACAAGCACCAGTACCAGGCCGCGTTTTCACCGTGAACGTCAGGGAAGTACATGGTTGATGGTTTGACGAGTGCTGCGTATGCGTGTGAGTCGGCGTTCGCCAAAAGTCACTGCACGGTGACGTTGAAGCTGCCCGTCCGCGTGATTCCCGAGGAGGTTGCGGTCACACCTACTGTGTAAGTGCCAGCGGGCGTTCCGGGGTCGATTTGTGGAGGAGGGCTGCTGCTCCCACTACCGCAACTGGCGATGAAGACAACGCCGCTGAAGAGAAGTAGCGCGAGCGGCAGTCCCTTTCGCCGCATTCCACGGCTCGCGCGAGGGATCGTCAACAGGAAAACACCAGCCAGAACGCCAAAGCCATACAGTCCCACACTGGTGCGCCGGTCTACATTAACGTTAATTTGATGGGGAGCGGTAGTGGTGATGGTGAGTGGCGCGGAGACCGTGCTGCTGCTGCTCCCCATATTCGCGGTCACGGACGGGCAAGTCGCTTCGGTCATGGCAGCGGGCAGCGTGCAGCTGACATTGATCGGTCCAAAGAAGTTATCGGTTCCAACCAGTGTCACCGTTGCCGTGCCGGATTGCCCAGGCGCAGTGATGGTCACGTTTGGTATGGGGGAGGACATGTTGAAGGTTGTGTCGAGGACCGTGACCGGGATCGAGTACGCGCTTTGCATTCCCATGTAGTACGCGTCTCCGGAGTAGGAAGCGGTGAACGTGTAATTCCCCGGCGTGTCGATGGTAAGAGGGAGGGAACCAGCGAGATAGGCCCATTCAAAGACGCCGGTCGAGTAGTTTCCGCTTATGCTTCCGTTCCTCGGGATGTAAGAAATCGTGCCCGATAGCGGATTGCCGTTCTCGAGAATCGCAATGGTTCCAGTGGGAGCTTGGAGAATGCTCCACGCGTATACCACCGCGCCGAGATTGAACGACTCTCCCGAATCGGCGATCCAGACTACCGTGGTCCCGTTATATGTCTGGCTAAGGTTGGGAATTCCCATCTCCGTGTCAGTCACTCCCTGCGTTACCGTCACGTTCAATGTGTTTGTGTTCGAGTTATAGCTGTTGTCGCCGCTGTACTGTGCCTGAAGGGCGTAACTTCCCAATGCCGTGAATTCGGGGGCAAGCGTCTGGTCTTCGGTATAACCCTGGGTATTGAGAGCGTAGCTTCCGGCATCCAGAGTCTTTCCGTTGTTGGTGAAACTCACGCTTCCCGTGGGACACGGAACCTGCGACTGTTGCGGATTGGGCGCGCAGGGAGTACCCGCCGCGTTGGCCACGTCGCTGCGCAGGAAGAATATCGTGCCGTAAGGTATGGTGCTGCCTATCGGCTGGAATGAATAGGTGGTAAGATTCAAGGCCGTCAGCGTTAGTTTCGTTTCGCTGTTCTCCTTCCCCACCGTCACCTGCACCGGCGCTGAGTCGCTGGCTCCGAAGGTGGAGTCGCCAGCGTAGTGGGCAGTCACATTGTAAGTGCCGCCGGGAAGCAAAGTGGTCGTGCCGCTGGCCACGCCGTTATTCAGAGGAAAGACGCCAGCACCTAGATTCTGGCCAGAGGGCGTGGCCATGAGCGCAACCGATCCAGTCGGCGTGCCCGATCCAGACTGCGGAGCCACGGTTGCGGTGACGCTGACCGCCTGCCCATGCGTGATGTTGGTGGTTGGAGAGAGATTAGTAAGCGTCGTCGTGCTGAGCGTGAAACTGGCGCTGCTCCACTGGTTGACCAGATTGTCGGCATTCACCGAACCCAAGCCGGTCGCCAAGTCGTAGCCCGTGGTGGTGAGCCAGGCCGGGTTGCCGGGATTGTTGGGATCGACCAGAACTCCATAGCCGTTGGTTGGGGCCGGACCGCAGTTCGGCGTGTTGGGATCGCATGGGACCGAGTTGTTCCCCTGTGTGATGTCATAAAAGATGCAGGAATTTCCCGTTACCGCCACGGTCGAGGAATTACAACTCGCACCGTTCTGTGCCGCGAGCTTGTAGAGAACGTAATTGGCGTTGCCTTGGCGTGGGCTCGATCCCTGCGCCGTCATCTTCTGATTGACCAGAGCCATCATGCCCGCGAAAGTTGGAGCCGAAGCTGAGGTCCCGCCCACGCCTACAAAGGTGTCCGTTGCCAGGCTGCACGTCTCCTGCGTACCAAAGAAGCCCGCATCGGCTTCGCAGATTATGTAGAAGCTATTGTTGAAGCCGTTGCTGGCGAACAGAGACACGTCGTATATCCGGACTATAGTCCACCTGACGACACGAGCGTCATAGGTGCCACGTTTAGCCCAGCAGGCAAAGTCCTGGTGGTGCCCCTCGGAGACTCAATCGAGTTCTGGAATGCTGCTCAAGGCACACTGCTCGGTCGCCTGATGACCCCCGAAGAATTGCACGTGTGGGCCTATCCTGAAGTGGCGGTATCGCCGCTGATCGCACTGGATCCCAGTGGCCAGACAATTTACGCCCTATCAGCTTCCGGCCTAACAATACTGACGTTACCCGAGCCTTTGGACCAGATGCCTGCCGTGCAATGGACTTCCATGGTCTCTGGTGGCGCTCGCTCCAGATTTCGGGGGTCGCTCGCGTCACGCATGGCGGCCATGCACAGTAAACCTAAGAAATGAGGGTTCGCTTAGGGACGCTTGCTCGACATGTTTTCCGATGCCCGCTCGTGCGCCTTGAAAGACGCGCGGGACCGGGCTCAATTCCGCGACGATGCCGCCTTCTCTGCTCCCCGGCCCGCACGTGAAAATTCTTTGCTAAGCTCTAGATTCCCAGAAATTTTCGCTGAAACTGTCATCTTGCTGGATGCCGATCCGGCTGCGGCCACTTTCAGAATCAGCACGCCAGTCCTGCCTGTTCCTCAGTGCGTCTTCCTGTTGACCAGCCATCGCGCCGACTACGAGGGATCACATGGAATCTTTCGCCCTTGCACACCAAACGGGTCTGACTTTCTGGCACTGATGCGAGCGGCGCAGTTCTCAAGCTACTGCAGCTTCGCGTACTCCGCTTTGGCTTCCTTCAGGATGGGGATGTCAGGGTCGTTACATTGGGAAAGGAGAGCACCACCTCGCCCTTCGGTTCGGCCCGCTTGCGATCCCGTGCCGGCCACTCTTTCCCGATCATCATCCGGATCAACTCCGCCGAAGACACCTCTTGAATCGCTCGCGTGCCGACTGTTTTGCCGTCGCGCAGGACCGTGACGCGATCGGCATCGTCAAAAAGCGAACTCGTCGGCTCGTCCATGAGGATAATTCGCGCGCGCAGGCTGAGCGCGCGCGCAATCGCGACTAACTGCCGCTCGCCCACGCTCAGCGTACGGACCTCGCATCGTGGACTGCAAGTGAGACCCACCTGCTGCAGAAAAGGCTCGGCAAAGCGGTCAAGATCAGCCCTTCGCACCAGCCATTGCTCTTGGAACCGATGGTTGCCGATCGCCATATTCTCGGCGACGGTCAAATGCGGAAACAAATCGAGTTCCTGGTAGATGATGCTGATTCCCAGGCGTTGCGCATCGCGCGGGCCGCCAATCGTGACCGGAGAGCCGTCCACCGAGAATTGGCCACCGTCGGCTGCTATCGCCCCGGCAATAATTTTTGCCAACGTGCTCTTTCCGGAGCCGTTTTCTTCCATCAGGGCGCGCACCTCACCCGGAAAAAGCGAAAAACTGGCTCCTTGCAGAGCGCGCACGCCGTCAAAGCGTTTATCGATTTCGCTGAGCTGCAGAATCGCGTTCATAAAGTAAAGCGCCGGACAAGAATACTCTCAAGAACGCCGCGCCAGTGGCTACGTCCTCGCTGGCGAGCCGGAAATAGCGGAGGGATGGGACTGGTTTCGCCGCCGAAAAAAGCCCCCGGCCTCTTTTGGAGGCCGGGACTGTGACTCGCGGTTGACGCAAGCACCGGTCAGAAGATGAACTTCATCCCGAACTGGCCGATGCGGGGGTTATGCGCGCCTGAAGGATGTAAAAAGTTGGAAGGCACGTCACCTAACGAGCTGTTACCTTCCACGCAGTCCGAACTTCCGGAATTGAGGGTCACGCCGCAGCTGTAATTGTTGACTCCGTTCCACTGCGGGTGATTGAAAACGTTGAAGCCCTCGGCCCGGAACTCGAACGCCTTGGACTCACCCAGGGCAAAGTGCTTGAACAACCCCATATCGAAGTTGGTGTGACGCGGCATGTTGAGCGAGTCGCGCCCGGAGTCCCCAAAGGTGAGGCCTTGCGGCTGTTCGTAGGCGGCCGGGTTAAACAAAAGCGGCCCGGTCACTCCTGGCGCATATTTTTCTCCTGCCGGAATGGACGCATGGGGATTGCCCACAATATCCGCGTAGGATCCGGTGCCGGCGCCATTGGCGACTCCGGCGTTGTCATAATATGCGCCATTGATGATGCCGAACGGTGTTCCGGTCTGGAAGTTCGTGATGCCGGAAAGCTGCCAGCCGCCCAGGAATGTCTTGGTTTTCCCGGTCGAATGCCGGAACAGCGGCAGGTCGTAAACGTAGCTGACGGTCAGGATGTGACGCTGGTCAAAGTTGGAACTGGCCCGGCTGGCCGGGATGTCATAGGAGTCGACGAAGCTGCTGTCGTAGCGGTCGGAGGAGTCGTCAATCGAGTGGCTGTAGGTGTAGGCCAGGGTGAGTTCGAGTCCGCCGATGTTGCGCCGCCCGCTGACCTGCAATGCGTTGTAGATCGAGTTGGCGAACAGATCGATGCGCTGGATCTGATCGTAGCCCGGATAGTTGACGCGGACGCTGTCTGGACTGATATTTCCGCAGGCCACGTTGAGGTTGTTGATCGCCTGCCCGGTGACCGGGGTTCCGTTGGCGAGCTGGTTAACGCCGTTGGATAGATTGATACAGTCAGCGCCGGTGATCGGCTGCCCCAGAGCATAGGGATTCTGGGCTGCCGGCACTGAAGGAAGTTGGTTAATATCGCGCATCAGCGACAGGTGGGTCCCTTTGCTGCCCACGTAGGCGACCGTGAGCAGAGTGCCGCGTGCCACTTCATGCTGTATGTCCAGATGCCACTGCTGCACGTAGGGCCAGATCGCCTTTTGAGGCCCAGGGACCGAATAAACCATGATGGGGAAATACTCGGAGCCGGTCCCCGACGCGCCTCCGATGTTGAGGTAGCCGGAGGGTCCGTTCGGTGTCCCCGAGATATTCGATTGATATGAATTCACGACCAGCGGCGGCTGGGCTTCGAGCGACTCGGTGTTGGCTTCGTCTCCGTTCATATGTTCGAAGAAAATCCCGTAACCGCCGCGCAGCGAGGTTTTGCCGTCGCCCTTCGGATCAAACGCAAACCCGATGCGGGGCGCGGGGTTGAAGAGGTGACCGCTCATGCAGCCGACGGGAACTCCGTGAGCGCCGCAATTGACCATACCGCTCAGGGTGTTGATCGACTGGCCGGGGGGAAACACGAGCGAACCATCCACGGGCGAAATCGTGGGTGCATTGGCGGAGTTATAGGATGCGGGGTCGAAGTTGAAGGCCTGTCCGTACCTTTCGCGATAAGTTCCGTACAGGCTGAGGCGCACGCCCAGATTCAGCGTGAGTCTCTTGGTCGCATGCCAGTCGTCCTGCACGTAGGGCTCGAAGATCTTGTAGCGGAAGTAATACTTGATTTTCTGGCTGGCCTGGCCGAATTGATTGATCTGGCCGAGCAACAAGTCGGCAAAGGCATTTCCGGTGCTGTTATACCCAACCGTACCGCTGTAGCTCTCATCGCCCTGCCCCGTGAAAACCAACCACCCCTGGGGTTCGACCGAGGCGTCCTCGTTTTTCTGGGCGGCTACGAAATACCCGCCAAACTGAAGGTTATGCTTGCCAATGATCTTGGTGACGTTGTCTTTGTAGGTGTAGGTGGGATTGGAATTAAACCAAGGGGCGGAGGAAGTGTCGATGGTGAAGCCCGTGCCGCCGCCGGAGTTGCTGTATTCTTGCCCGTTGTTGATCACGAACTTGGGGAGCGAGCCGCCAAAGCCATTGTTGAAGATTCCGGTCATGGTCATGCTCGACGGCCGCTGCCATGCATTACTGCCTTGCAGTAGGCTGAGGTGGTCGGTGGTGTAGCTGGCGACGAATTCATTCAACAAGGTAGAAGAGGCGGTGGCCGTCAGGTTCGCCACCAGGCTGACTCCGGGGCCGATGATGGTCCCCCCGATCGCCGGTATCGAAGATCCAGACCAGGGCGATATCGGATACCACTGCTGCCAGGTGTCGTGGATGAAGCGGAAGCTTCCATGTATTTTCGGGGTGAAATTCTGGTCGATCTTGAACAACTCCTCATGCCAGTGCGTGATCTGGGGCCAGCTCTCCTGGAACAGGTTTCCGGGCTCGTTGGCCTGCGGGATGAGGCCGACTAACGGACCCGAATTCGCGGTGTCGATCTGGCTTTGACCTCCGTTGATGGTGCCGTTGAGGTTGTTGTTGTTGAAGCCGTCGTACCCCAAATAGGGACCGGTAGTGAGCGTCGTATCAAATTGGTAAGCGGGGCAGTCGGGGTAGAACTGCCCCGTATAAGTTGGGGGAGCATTCGTGGAACCGCGGTAAAAGGGTGTGCCGGGGGCAGGGCAGGCATCGGTGAAGTCGCCGCCGCGTTCTGCCGTCGAGGGAAGGTGCTGGCTATACACGGCAAAGGGAACGTCCTCCCGGCGGAACTCCTGCGACCAGAAAAAGAACGTCTTGTTCTTAATGATCGGACCGCCAAAGATGTAGCCGAAGTCGTGTTTCTTGTAGGAGGGCTTGTCGGTGTCTGGCGGATCGAAATAATTGTGCGCGTTGAACACTTCGTTGCGCAGGAATTCGAAGGCCTCGCCGTGAAACTCATTGGTTCCCGACTTGGTAACCGCCTCGATTGTGGCCGATCCATTGCGGCCGTACTGCGCGCCGTACGTCGAGGTGAGCACCCGCACTTCCGCCAAGGCGTCGATGCTGGGATAGACGTTTAGCGTGCCGTTGCTCCCATTGTCCATGTTGTCGCCGCCGTCGACCTCCAGGTTGTTGTACTCGGTGCGGCCGCCGTTGACGGCGTAAAGGAAGTTGCCACCCACCCCAACGGTCCCTTCGTCCTGTCCGGTCTGGTTGCTTACGCCTGGGACGAGCGTGATCAACTGAGTGAAGTTGCGGCCGTTCAGTTCGAGCTGGCTGATCTGTTTGCCGGTGATGGTGCCCGCGAGCTCGGAGGACTGCGTCTCCACCTGGCCGGCGGCGTTGCCTTCGACCATGACCGTGCTGCTCACCTTGCCAACGACCAGCGTAGTGTCGACGCGAATTTTTTCGCCCACGCGCAGCACCAGCGCTTTGGCCTGATACTTCTCAAAGCCCGAAGCGGAGATGGTCACGTCGTAGCTGCCCGCGCCCAGTCCGGCGACCAGATAATCGCCGGACGAGTTGGTCTTGGTGGTGCGGTGAATACCCTTGTCCGCGTAGCTCACAGTGACGTCAGCCCCCACAACCACGGCGCCGGTATTGTCGAGCACGGTACCGGTGATGGCGCCGTTCACCTGCGCAAATACCGGGACCACTGCCAGCAGAAGACACAATGGAACAAACCACAATCCACGTCGTAATTTCATCATCCCCCCTCGCCTCCAAAGTGAAGGCACCGAGTCCCGGCCAACGCATCTCCGCGACGAGCTGTCGATGGCAAATAGGACCGGATGTGCAAGTTGTGCGTCAGCCAAACAGCGCGTCCAAACACAGAAAAGCGCTCAAATCACACATTGAAACGATTCAATACTGCTGTGAAGTATGGTGGACTGTCAAGAAAATAATGAATCGAAAATGCATGCGGCTAAACTCAGTATAAGAAAACCACTTATGCCCGGAAATCGTCAGTGCTGGAGGCATTGGAAATTTTCTTCGAAGGTGATCATCTCATGTTGCGTTGGCCAGCGGCGGTCGATTTCCCTCAACATTTCCTCCGCCCAACGCACTGCGTCAGAAATCGCAGCCACCATAGCTGGGACACGCTTTCCACCATCGTACAGTGCGAGCTTCCGGGCGGCATAGCCCCTGGGGGTAGGGGAGTGTAGCAAAATCCCCTCCGTGCGTATAACCCCCTCGCTGCTTTGACTGCTTCTT
>Ga0182014_10001748_pt1 | contig 28427 bp, 16 predicted proteins | sample 612S2DmetaG_FD_120489 | JGI IMG/M metagenome (GOLD analysis project Ga0182014, IMG submission 120489) | Permafrost microbial communities from Stordalen Mire, Sweden - 612S2D metaG | ecosystem: Environmental > Terrestrial > Soil > Wetlands > Permafrost | place: Sweden: Stordalen | collected... | reverse complement strand
GCAAAGGCGGAGTGGGTAAGTCCACCGTGGCGGGAACCTTGGCCAGACTGTATGCGGCGGACGGAAGGCAGGTATTGGCGGTCGATGCGGACCCGGACGCGAATCTAGCCTCCGCCACCGGACTACCCTCTTCCCTTCGTTCACAGATTCGCACCATCTCCACAGAACGTAAGCTGATCGAAGAGCGCACCGGGGCCAAAGTGCGGCAGTTCGGGCAGATGTTCAAGATCAATCCCGAAGTTTCCGACATTGCCGGAAAATACGCGGTTCACTACAAAGGAATCGATCTCCTGGTGCTGGGCGCGGTCGAACATGCCGCCGGAGGTTGCGCCTGTCCGGAGAGTATCCTACTAAAAAGCCTGGTATCGCATTTAGTGTTGCACAGGGGTGACGTGGTGATCCTCGACATGGAAGCGGGCATCGAGCACCTGGGGCGAGGCACAGCCATGGGTGTGGACATGATGATGGTGGTGGTCGAGCCGGGCCAGCGCAGCGTGGAAACCGCGCAGCGCGTCCGCCAGATGTCCGCCGATCTCGGCATCGGCCGCTTCGGCGTAGTGCTGAACAAGACTACCGATCTCGAAAAGGACAGCCAATGGATCGCCTCCGAGTTCGGATTGGAGCACCTGCTCGGCATGATTCCCTTTGACGTTCGCATTGCTAGGGCTGACCGGCAAGGTGTGGCGCTGGCCGACCTCGAATATCCAGAGTTACTCGACCCGTTTCGAGCGCTGCAGAACGCATTGCAGCCGTTCTGCACCAGTAAGGAGAGCGTATTGTGAACTTCCATCCCTGCTGCTTGGCCACCGCAATCGGCAGCTTGCCACACAAAGATCCCGAGCAGGCCGTCAAGGTCGTTTTGGAGAATATCCCTGACGCACCGACATGGCCGCAGTTGCCGGCCATCGGTCTCAACGAACAGATGGAGGCGCAGTACAGCGAGGGCATTCCCCGCGTGGTCCTGGATCGCGACAAGGGCCGCATGTACATCGACACCAGCGGAGACACCAGCGCGGACCTGGCGGAGTTTTACGAGAAATACTGCGCGGAAGACTTCGAGGCCTTGCGCATCACCTCCGCGTTCTCGCAGGGCATTTATGCGTTGCAGTCGGCCCTCGAAGCCGCTGGGGGCGCGCGTCCGTTCGTGAAGGTGCAGACCACCGGCCCGCTCAGCTTCGGCCTGAGCGTCACTGACCAGAATAAGCGGGCCATCTACTACAACGCCGAATTCGTGGATGTCATCGTGAAGGCGCTTGCGATGAAGTGCCGTTGGCAGATCCGCAAATTCAAGCCGTTCGCGCGGCAAGTCATCTGCTTCGTTGACGAGCCCATTTTGTCGGCCTTCGGCTCCTCCACGTATGTCAGCGTGACCCGCGACGACTGCGTCGCCAAGCTGGGAGAAGTGATCGAAGCGATTCACGCCGAGGGGGCGCTGGCCGGGGTGCATTGCTGCGGCAATACCGAGTGGCCGATTTTGATCGATGCCGGCGTGGACATTCTGAACTTCGACGCCTTCGATTATGGCGACACCATTCTGCTGTATCCGGACGCATTCAGGGCCTACCTGAAAGCCGGCAAGGCATTGGCCTTCGGAATTGTTCCCACCAACAGCGCCAAGATTCACGCCCAAACAGCCGACTCGCTTACCGCCAGATTTTCGGAATTGGCGGAGAAGCTGGCCAGGGCGACCGGGTTGGGTACGGAGTCGATCTGCCGTCAAGCCTTTATCACGCCTTCGTGTGGCGCGGGATCGCTGCCGGTCGCCGACGCCGAGTTGGTTTTTAGCACGTTGCGCGAAACCAGCGCGAAATTGCGCCGGAAGATCGGAGCCGCGGCTCTCGAGGATAGCGGGACATAGGAGAATAAGCGGGGTGCGAGTGACCCAATCGCGGCCCGAGCGCGCTGCCCGGCCTCCTGGTCACACATCTCTCGAAGGTGGGCAACGATGATTTTGGCAATGACGGGAAAAGGCGGGGTTGGAAAGACCACATTGTCGGCTCTCACACTGGGCTGGCTTGCGGAGCACGGTGAATTGCCGGTTCTCGCGGTGGATGCCGACTCCAACGCCAACCTGAACGAGGCGCTCGGCATTGCCTACAACGCAACCGTGGGCGGGATTCGCGAGAGCGCTCGCAAGGAAGCAGAGGCGCTGAAGGGGATCTCCAAGCAGGAATTTCTGGACCTGCGCGTTCAGGCTGCCGTGGTGGAAGAGAAGGGCTACGATCTCATCGTGATGGGCCGCCCGGAAGGCCAGGGTTGCTACTGCTTCGCCAATAATGTGCTGCGCGATGTGCTGGACCGCCTGGCGTGCAACTACCGGAACATCGTGATCGACAGTGAAGCGGGACTTGAGCATATCTCCCGCCGCACGTTGCTCTCCGTCGACTGGCTGCTCATTGTTTCCGACTGTACCGTGCGCGGCATCCGCACCGCGGGCCGCATCTCGGCGCTGGCCGATGAGGTCGCATTGCCCGCGAAACACCGCGGGCTGATCGTCAACCGCGTGCCCGGCGATTCTTTGCCTGAATCGATTGCCGTGGCTGTCAAGGCTACGAATCTGAGACTGCTTGCCTGTATACCATTGGACCAGGACGTCGCCGCTCTCGATGCGGACGGTGAGCCGGTTTCCAGGATTCCGCCGGAATCGCCGGCGCGAATCGCCATGAACGATTTACTATTCAGTTTGTTTGCACTCCAAGAGGAGACGCGCTGAATGGCAACGACCAACCAAAAAACGCCGGGGCAACCGGTCTCCAGCGATCCGGCAACTGTCGAGATGGTTCAGATTGCGAATACGGCCGAGGTGAGTACGGTCTTCGACCGTTATCAGTTGCAGCATCCGCAGTGCAAGTTCGGCACCGACGGCATTTGCTGCCGCCTCTGCCACATGGGACCGTGCCGCATCACGCCCAAGGCTCGGTTGGGCATCTGCGGCGCCGATGCGGACACCATTACAGCGCGTAATTTGCTGCGTGAGATTGCCGCCGGCGCCGCCGCTCACTCCGATCATGGCCGCATGCTGGTGCGCACGCTGAAGCTGGTGGCGCAAGGCAAAGGCGGCGAATATCAGATCAAGGATTCGCGGCGCCTGCGCGGCGCGGCGCGCTTCTACGAGATCGCAACCGAAGGCCGTGACGATCTGGCGATTGCCGGCGATCTGGCGGAGTTCTTCATGACCCAATTTGCCTGGTCAGAGGAGCCCAATGCCACCCTGAAGATGGCTCCGGAAAAACGCCAGGCGCGGTGGAAGAAGCTGGGGATCAGCCCCGCTGGCATCGACTCCGCGGTGGTGGAAGTGATGCACCGGACGCACATGGGCGTCGATCATGACTATCGCCACTTAATTATGGGCGGTCTGAAGTGCAGCCTGGCCGATGGTTGGGTGGGCTCCGCGATCGCCACCACCGTCTCCGACATTCTTTTCGGCACTCCGAAGCCGGTTCGCAGCCGCGTGAACCTGGGCGTGCTGGCCGGGGATAAGGTCAACATCATCGTTCACGGACACGAACCCACTCTGTCGGAGATGCTGGCCGTGGCCTCCGGCAATGAGGAGCTGCTGGAGTACGCGCGATCCAAAGGCGCGGCCGGAATCAATGTGGCCGGCATCTGCTGCACGGCTAACGAAGTCCTGATGCGCCATGGGCTGCCCATCGTGGGCAACTTCCTGCAGCAGGAGCTGGCCATTCTCACCGGCGCGGTGGAAGTGATGGTGGTGGACGTGCAGTGCGTGATGCCGTCGCTGGCCCAGGTGGCGAAGTGCTTTCATACGAAGCTGGTCAGCACCTCCGAAATCGCGCAGACCGCCGAAGCCGAGCAGATCACCTTCAACGTGCGCAACGGTTACGCCCAGGCCTGCGATCTGATTCGCAAGGCTATCGACAACTTCCAGTACCGCGATAAGGACCGCGTGCATATTCCTAACGAGTCGGTGGAACTGGTGGCGGGCTTTTCCAATGAGACCATCTTCCAAATGCTGGGCGGCACATTCCGCAGCACCTTCCGCCCGCTGAACGACGCCATCATCGACGGGCGCATCCGTGGAATCGTGGGCATTGTCGGGTGCAGCAATCCCAAGGTCGTCGCCGACCAATCCCACGTGAAGCTGGCCGAGGAGTTGATCAAGCGCAACGTGCTGGTGCTGCAAACCGGCTGCGCCGCCATTGCCTGCGCCAAGGCGGGCCTGTTGACGCCGGAGTCCGCGCTGGCCAAGGCCGGACCCGGCTTGCGCGAGGTCTGCGAGGCAGTCGGTATTCCTCCCGTCCTGCACATGGGCTCGTGCGTGGACAACAGCCGCATCCTGATGGCAGCCACGAACCTCTTGGCCGAAGGCGGCCTGGGCGAGGATCTCTCCGACCTGCCCGTTGCCGGCGCCGCACCGGAGTGGATGAGCGAGAAGGCAGTGGCTATCGGCCATTACTTCGTTGCCAGCGGAATGTACGTCGTGCTTGGCCATCCTCTCTACGTCGAGGGCAGCAAGAATGTCCACGACCTGCTCTGCGGCGAGATGGAAGAGATTACCGGCGGGCGCTTCGAATGGGAGCCCGACCCGGTGATTGCGGCCGATAAACTGCTGGCGCACATCGAGCGCAAACGCGACGCATTGCATATCAATACTCAAAAGGAACGCAAGCTGTACGACATGAAATCGAGGCGGGAACTGCAATGAGCAAAATCATCGCATCGTCCGCAATTCGCGGCGCCCACCGGATTGTGCGCGACGCGGAAGACTGCCTGGCAAGAGCCATCGCGGCCAAAGGCCTCGATTGCGCCGTGGGCTTTCCGGACACCGCGTACTCCCTGCCGGTCATTTACTCGCTGTTGGGCGAGCGCGTGGACCGGCTCTCGGAGATGCGGAAGATTCTGGATGAGTGCCACCGCCTGCTGCCTGAGGTTCCCAGCGAAAATCTGTGGCTGCCTTATCTGGGCGGCACGCTGGATGCGGGCATCGCCACGCTCTTCGCCTTTGAAATGATCGAAGCCTGCAAGTATCTCATCGGCCCCAATCCGGTGAACGGCTTTTGGCTGGGAGCGGCCAATGACAAGATCATTCGCGAGCGCGGCGTGGAGTTCGTGGATGGCTCAGCCCCCGGATTTGCCGCCATCGTGGGCGCCGCGCCCACCATCGAGGATGCGGTGCGCATTGCCCGCGAGTTGCAGGAAAAGAACCTGTATGTGTTCATGGCCGGCAACACCCGCGGCGTCTCCTTTGCCGAGCAGTTGGCCGAGGCCGGCGTCCAAATGGGCTGGGAGACCCGCCTGGTCCCCTTCGGGAAGGAGATCTCGGCGGCGGTGTACGCTCTTGGCTTCGCCAACCGCGTAGCCCTCAGCTTCGGCGGAGTCAAGCCCGGCGACTACGCGCGCAACCTCAAGTACAACAAGAACCGCATCTTTGCTTTTGTCATGGCGCTGGGCGAAGTTACGGAAGAGAAATACGCCGCCGCCGCGGGAGCCATCAACTACGGCTTCCCCACCATCGCCGACACCCCCATACCGCAGATTCTGCCGACGGGCATCTGTACCTATGAGCACGTGGTCTCGTCCGTGCCCATCGACCGCATCGTGGAGAAGTCGCTGGAGGTTCGCGGCTGCAAAATCAAGGTTGCAAAAATACCCATCCCGGTGGCCTTCGGCGCCGCTTTCGAGGGTGAGCGCATCCGCAAGGAACAAACCTACGTCGAGTTCGGCGGCAGCAAGACGCCGGGCTTTGAATACGTTACTACCCTCGATCTCGCCGAGGTCGAGGACGGCAAGATAACCGTCATAGGCCCTGAAATCGACGACGTACCCGGAGGTTCGGCGCTGCCCATCGGCATCTGGGTAGAAGTTGCCGGGCGCAAGATGCAGCCCGACTTTGAACCGATTCTCGAGCGCCAGATCCATCACATCATCAATGGCGCCGAGGGCATCTGGCACATGGGCCAGCGCGACATCAACTGGATCCGCATCAGCAAAGCCGCCAAAGACAAGGGCTTCAAGATCCGCCACCTGGGCGAAATTGTCCACGCCAAGTTCCTCAACGACTATCCGGCGATTGTGGATAAGGTGCAAGTAACCCTGTTTACCAACGCCAAAGATGTCGAGGAGCGGGTTGGCATCGCCCGCCACGCCTACCGCGCTCGCAATCAACGCATGGAGTCGCTCACCGACGATAGCGTGGACACCTTCTATTCCTGCCTGCTCTGCCAGAGTTTCGCACCCAGCCACGTTTGTGTCATTACACCGGAACGCCTGGGGTTATGCGGCGCCTATAACTGGCTGGATGGCAAGGCCGCATTTGAGATCGATCCGACCGGCCCCAATCAGCCATTGGTGAAGGGCGAATGCCTCGATCCCGTCCGCGGTCAGTGGGCCAACATCAACGATTATGTATTCGCTAACTCCAAACAGACGATACGCCGCTTCAACGCTTACTCTCTCTTGGAAGACCCGATGACCAGTTGCGGCTGTTTCGAGGCCATCGTGGCGCTGATGCCGGAAGCCAATGGCGTCATGATCGTGAACCGCGAGTACCTGGGCGAGACGCCCGCCGGAATGAAGTTCTCCACCATGGCCAACACCGCCGGCGGCGGCCAGCAGGTGCCGGGATTCATCGGCGTGGGCAAGGCCTACATCACCAGCCGCAAGTTCATCTCCGCCGAGGGAGGCCATCGGCGAATCGTGTGGATGCCCAAAGAACTGAAGGAGTTTCTGCGCGAAGACCTCGACAAAATCGGCAAGACATTCGGCATCGAGAGCTTCACCGGCATGATCGCGGATGAGTCTCATGGCGTTGATGCCGCTTCGGTGCAGGCTTACATGCAGGAAGTGAATCATCCTGCCCTTACCATGTGGGAGATTACTACTCCGTCGGAGGAAGCTGCCGCGGTGGATGCCGCGCGAGCCGGCTCGATGCAGGCGGAAGCATCCGGTCCGGTCTCCGTTGCGACCGCTCCAACACAGATCGCCGTAGTGGTCGCCGAGCCTCCAGCCGGGCCACCGCCCGCGGCGAAATTGAATATTCCTGCAAGCGCGGCCCCGGCAATGTCTCCGCTGGCGAAACCAGCCGCCGCGCTACCTCCGGCAGGAACGGAAAAATCCTACTCTTCCGCAGCCATCGTATTGCCGAAGTCGGTCACATTAACGCCGGAAAAAGCCAATCTCGCTGTTCGCACCGTTACTCTCGGTGGAACCGGAACTCGCACTTCAGCAGTTACTATCGGAGGAGCTGAGGTGCTTCCATTCCGCCACTTTGAAGGCAACGTGGGCCGTAAGCCGGTGGTTGCCATGGAGGTTCTCGACGCTCCGCCCAAGTCCTATCCCAACCTGCTGCGAGAGGCCTATGGGGACCTGCTCAAGGACCCTGCCGCCATGGCCCGCTACCTGGTGGAGAAGTTGGGCGCCGAAGTGATCAGCGTGCGCCTGGCCACTGCGCATCCCGACAATGGCAATATCTCTCCGGAAGCCGCCGGCGACATTGTGAAGGACGTTCTGAGCGCGGTGGGCGTGCCGCTGATCGTCACCGGCTGCAGCCACTTCGAGAAGAACAATGCCTTGATGAGGCACATCGCTTCCACCTTTGCGGGAGAGAATCTGCTGTTGAACTGGGTGGAAACCGACAACTACAAAACTATCGCCGCCACGGTCATGGCATACGGCCATTACGTTGTGGCGCAGACGCCGATCGACGTCAACATGTGCAAGCAGCTTAACATCCTGCTCACTTCCATGGGTGTCTCCGCGGACCGCATCGTCATCGATCCCTTGACCAGCGCTCTGGGCTACGGCCTGGAATATACCTACTCGGTGATGGAGCGCATCCGCGCCTCGGCCTTTACCGGCGATCCCATGCTGGCCATGCCCATGATCGTGAACCCGGGCTTTGAAGTGTCGAAGGTGAAAGAAAGCCGGGCGCCGCGCAAGGACTTCCCCTTGTGGGGAAAAGAGGAAGAGCGCGAAGCTCTGCTGGAAATAGCCGCCGCAATGAGCTATTTGAATGCCGGGGCAGACCTGCTGGTGGTCTATCATCCGCTGGCCGCTCAAACCCTGAAGCGCAAGATCGACGAAATGATGTTCTGTGGCAAGTGAGGCGACCCGAAGATGGCAATGACCGGTTTACAGATATTCAAGCTGCTGCCCAAGACCAATTGCGGCGAATGTGGCGTGCCCACCTGCATGGCTTTCGCCATGAAGCTGGCGGCCAGGAACGCGGACCTGGCGGCGTGTCCCTACGCCTCGGAGGAAGCCAAGCAAATTATCGGAGCGGCCAGCAAGCCGCCCATCCGGCTGGTGAAGATCGGTCCGCCGGAGCGCGAGGTGCAAATCGGCAATGAGACGGTCATGTTCAGGCACGACAAGACCTTCGTGCACCCCACGGCCGTGGCCATCGCTTTTCCCGATAATGAATCCCTCGCCGATCTCTCTCACAAGATCGCGGAAGTGCGGGAGTATTGCCTGGAACGGGTGGGCGAGCAACTGCGCATCGATCTGGTGCTGGTGGACAACTTCAGCGAGGAGGTCAAGCCCTTTGTTGATTTGGTGAAGACGGCGGCTGGCTCCACGGGGTTGGGCATCATCCTCAGGAGCACCAACCTCGAAGCTCTGGAAGCCGGGCTGAAAGAGCTGGAGGGGAAAAGGCCCTTGATTCATGCCGCGACGCCGACCAATGCCGAGGCCGTGGCCGCCCTGGCGTTGAAGTTTGATGCGCCGTTGGTGGCCCGCGCCGCCACGCTCGATGAACTGGCGGCTCTGACCACCAGGCTGGCCACCCTCGGATTGAAGGAGATTGTCCTCGACCTGCCGGCCGGCAATCCGGCAGCCGCGCTGCAATACAACACCATCATCCGCAAGGCGGCGCTCAAGAATGCCTTCGAGCCCCTCGGCTATCCGATCATGAACTTTGTGACCGCGCTGGACGACGCATCGGCGGTTGCCGATGCATCGACTTACATGTGCAAGTATGCGTCGATCATCGTCCTGGACCGCATGAAGCTGGAACTGCTGCTGCCCTTGATGATGCTGCGCCAGAACATCTACACCGATCCCCAGAAACCGATTCAGGTTGATCCCAGGGTCTATCCCATCGGCGAGCCGGGAAAGGACTCACCGTTGCTGGTGACCACCAACTTCTCCCTGACGTACTTCCTGGTTTCCGGCGAGATCGAAAACTCGGGCGTTGCGGCGAACCTGCTGGTGGTGGACACCGAAGGCATGAGCGTGCTGACGGGATGGGCCGCGGGCAAGTTCTCGGGAGAAAAGGTCGCTGCCGCGGTGAAAGCGAGCGGCCTGGCAGACCAGCCTGGGAAGCATCGCCTCGTCATTCCCGGCTATGTTGCGCAAATCAGCGGTGAAGTGGAGGAAGGTTTGCCCGGCTGGGAGGTGCTGGTCGGTCCGGGGGAAGCCTCGGATATCGGCCCCTTCATGAAGATACAGGCCGCGAGGTAAAGCTATGCCATTCGTCCGCTTCCAACCCGCCAATGTCGTGGCTGACGTGCCTTCCGGAACGCCGATCCACCTGGCGGCGTTGCGGGCCGGCATACTCGACCTGGAGTTGCCGTGCGGCGGCGAGGGGGCATGCGGTTTGTGCCAGGTGGAAGTCGTGGGGCAGGATGCTCCCGTGTTGGCATGCAAGACCAGGGTCAGATCCGACATGGTGGTGCGTCTTCCCGATCGCTCCCAGACCGCGGCGCATGTGCTTGGTGACAGTCATGCCCTGATCGATCCGGGCCTGCTGCCCGTCCGTGACTGCCTCTCGCCGCTCTATCGTGACCTGCGCATTACCGTGCCGCCGGCTTCCATTGAGGAGCACTATAGCGACTGGACCCGGCTTACCCGCGAATTGAGCCGCAGCGGCGGCGCGGTCCCCATCACCTGCCGGCTACCTGAGCTGCGTCAACTGGCCGGGACCCTCCGCGCGGCCGGCGGCAACGTCACAGTTGGCGTGGAAGAGTCCGCATCGGGGCAGCGTGTCCGCGACGTGCGGCCAGGTCACTCCACAACGCACGCCCTTGGCTTGGCTGTCGATATCGGAACCACGACGGTGGCCGCCCAACTCGTCGATCTGGACGACGGATCGGTGCTGGCTACACAGACCGCCTATAACATGCAGATTCGGCGTGGAGCCGATGTCATCAGCCGCATCGACTATGCCCGCAGCGGGGAACGTCTCGAAGAACTCCGTGGCCTGGTGCTGAAAACCATCAATAGTCTGGTCGAACTGCTGGCAAATGCCATCCCGGTTGACCCGCGGGAGATTCATGCCGTGTTTCTTGCCGGCAACACCACCATGACCCACATGCTGCTCGGTTTGCCACCGCGCTACATTCGTGAGTCGCCCTACGTCCCGACGGTAACTTCCGTTCCCGAGTTACAGGCGAGGGAGATCGGCCTGAACATCGATCCGCAAGCGATCATCGCCTTTGCCCCCGGCGTGGGAAGCTATGTCGGAGGCGACATCACCTCGGGCGTGTTATGCACCGATCTGTCAACCAGCAATCGCGATGTGTTTCTCTTCATGGACATCGGCACTAACGGCGAAATCGTTATCGGTAACACGGATTGGATGGTCGCCTGCGCCTGCTCCGCCGGTCCGGCCTTCGAGGGAGCCGGCATTAAGTGCGGTATGCGCGCCGATGAAGGCGCCATCGAGCGGGTGGCAATTAGCGAAGATGGCGAACAGTTAGAGTACTCCGTAATCCACGGTGGTAAGCCGGCGGGCATCTGCGGATCGGGTCTGATCTCGCTCTTGGGCGAACTCTTCCGCCAGGGCGTAATCGATCGTTCCGGCCGTTTCTTCAAGCCACCCGGCGCCGGCCGTATCGTCGAACACCAGGGCCGTTGCGCATTCCTGTTGGCGGCCGCTGGTCAAGCCCGCAGCGGCAACGACCTGGTGATCACCGAGGCGGATATCGAGAACCTTATCCGCACCAAAGCGGCGATCTATGCCGCCTGCTCGCTGGTACTGGAAAACGTCGGCCTTGCCTGGGACGCCATCGCACGGGTTTATATTGCGGGCGGCTTTGGGCGCTACATGCGGGTTGCGGATGCCGTCTTCATCGGCATGTTGCCCGATTTGCCGCTGCAACGCTTCCGTTATATCGGAAATTCCTCTCTTACCGGCGCTTATATTGCGCTGCTGTCGCAGGAGCACCGCCGCCGCATGGCGGAGATTGCCGCCCGCATAACTTATGTCGATATGAGTTCCAATCCGCAATACATGGATAGTTATGTCAAGGCGTTGTTCCTTCCACACACGGACTTAAAGCAGTTTCCTACGGTTGCGAAAGCGTTCGAGAGTCGAAGGATGAGTGCATTGTGAAACATCTTCTGAAACGGATCAAGGCTGGCGAGGTATTCATTTCCAATGGCGGAATGGAACCTTCCTGCGTGCGAAGCAGCCTATGGTGCAATTGGCCATTTTTCAATTTGTCTGGTAGCGAAGCGCGATGAGGCGATCTCGATCCAGATGTGCGTGAACGGCACGCTCTTTTGTTGGAGAATCTGTCTCTTCGCAACAGTTCGCCGTTATGATACAAAAGCATCCTCAGCTGCAATTTGTTGCTCATGACAAATTGTTCTGGGTAATCTTGCTGCGGCTTTCGCCAGGATGAAAGCGGGCATTGATTCTCGTCCAACCGTAAATCGTCGCTCGCTGGCTTCGGGCTGGAGCGTAGCGGAAGCCCGAAGCCCAGCACGAGCATCGATCAGCCCGTAGACTTTGCCCTGCCTTTTTCGACCGTTCGCAGGAACCGGTAGTTGTCGGCGCCGGTTTCGATTGACCTGACCCCTCGGTTGGTCCAAATCGGAATACGATCTGGTCAAAGGTGAGGGGCCCGTGGACGGCCTTGTTCCAGAGACGGTTTCAGATCGACGGGAAGGCTTCTTGGTGACTCCATCTGTCGTTAGAGCAGATCACGAAACCCGTCTGCAAACTATTGATAACAATAGCAAAACGAGCACTGCAGTCGGATTTGTAGTCTACAAATCCACTGAACTCAACAAATCTCAATATGCGTTGCTTTCATACTATTGATTCTGCTAGGTTTATGTTGGGTATTTTATCTGCTCCCAAAACAGGTCAGGCCGTTTATGGAAACCTGTTGAAATTGAGTGAGGTTAAGTGCTTTGATTGAAATGTTTACAGCCAACATGACAATCCTTGTTGATCCTTGTGGTTCATGGGTGCTTTGACCGCTACAATTTCGACATAGGCAGGAATCTGCATCCGTGTTGCGTGGCAGAACGACTAGCCTTGCCAGTGGGCACCACCCATACGTTGACCTGCCGTTCCCGTGCCAGCCGAAACCCGGCGATTCTGGACGCCACCGCCGCCGACTGAATGTTGCATATATATAGTGGCGTTTGGAACGGTTTTTAGCGACAAGCACCCAAACTATTTTTTCGGTCGCCGGGAGGAGCCAACAGGCTACCGGGTTCCGGCCCGCTGCGACGGGTGACCAGTTGGTCGGGGCGACCGAGGAAGACCTCAGAGGGGAGGTACCGGCGCAACTCGCCGCAGAGAGGGCATTCGACCGCGACGGATTGGAAGGGAAATTCCTCCCGGCCAGAGGGCACGTCGCGGCGGCAGCGTTTGCAGGTGACCACGAAGGTCTTGCAGCCTGATGGAGTGGGGAACATGGAGACATTATAGGCGAAAGAATAGCGAACGCAGTCCACGGAAACGCCAACCCCGAGGTGGAAAAACCCTCAGGGCAGAGGCGGGAAGACAAATCCCAACCCGTTTACCAACCCGATATCGCTTCGGCTACTGCGTATTTTGAGGTGTTTTGGCAGTCCCCAGCAGCTTGTAAGTTGTTGAAAATACTTGAAATTCCGACTCTGTCACGGCAGAGGTCGCGAGTTCGAGTCTCGTCGTCCCCGCTATTCATTCCAAAGGACTTAGGGGTGTTTGGCGATCAAAGTGACAGCAAAATCCGGGCACGATATGGGCACAACAGGCCCGGTATCATGCTGATTTTGCTCGTTCTCCCATCCCCGGCACCATCATCCTTACAACCTTAGTTCTGCGCGGCCGCTTCTGCCATGTCACTGCCTGCGTGTAGACCTCAAGCGTGATGCGGCTGGTCGCGTGCCGTAAAAGCTCCTGGACGGTCTTCACATCTTCCCCATTCGCCTTCAGCAGAGTTCCGAAGGTATGGCGGAAGGTGTGCCAACCGATTCGTTTGTGAATGACGGCCGTCTTGCGACAGGCCGTATGTACCGCTTCATCAGATTGTCCGGCCAGTAGGGTTGCTTGCCCCGCATGGTCGGACTGGCAAAAATCCAATCGGTTGGTATGGCGTAGGGACTTCCAAGTGCCCTGTAAAACTATGCGGGAGCGGTCTGTGTTTGATTCTTCAGTTTATGGACGAAGGCAAAATAGGCCACCATCACGCGAAATGCCTTGGACCGATTCACCCCGCCGAGAACCTCTCCGCCAACTCTTTCTAACTCATCGGCAATCTCGTAGGTCAAAGGAAACACGAAAGCGGTGTCGATACTCTGAAATGGAATGTTCAGCCACTGGTTGTTGTAGAACGCAACGAGTTGCGTCTGAGCGGCCTTGGTTTTGAAACTCATGATGATGTGTTCAGCGAGGGCGTTCTTTCTCCGGATTTTGAGCACGGCAAAAAGCTGGTTGAAATGGCTCTTGGTGAATTTGGAATCGACGGTGAGCCGGAGTTGAGTGCGCTTCTCTGCGGGAGAAACGATCCTGCGCTTCGGTCGGGCTGTGGCCTTCTTCGCCGTGGGCATGTGGTCTCCTTGTCGTGATGTATCTTACAGCATACGTGTATGAGCGGGTAAGACCATGCGCTAACCGATTGTAGCCAAAGGAGTTCGCGTGAAAAACAGCCGGAGGAGTAGTAAGTTCATTGCATGAAGAGGCGAGAAATTCAAGCCGAATGGACCACAACAAATCGAACCATGAGGGGGAGGGAGAAAAGAAGACCGAACAAGACGCGCGCGGCGCGACGCTCTGAATTCGCCTAGAAAAAGCGCTAGGAATATGTTTCAGTCCACATAGGGTAAATAAGAATCCTTGCTGTGTTTGCTTGCCTCCGCTCCCACTTTCGATGGTGACAATTCTTTTTATCACCTCAGCTTTGTATAGCCCGGGAGTTGTAATCTGCCACGGCGCGTGCAACTTCCGCGGCAGGCTGGCGATCGTTGGGACTCTCTTCCAGCCAACTGCAAAGAGACTCGAAGACGGCGCCCACCAGGCAACGGGCGGCGATCGCCGGCGCGGAAACGGTAAACGCCGCCGGAGCCGACTCCAGCGTCTGGCAAACCTGCTCGGCGTACTGCCTCAGTATGGCGCGGCGCATCCGCTCCAGGCGGGGGCTCAGGCCAGAGGACTCGACGATGAGGATCCGCGCATCGCCGGGGTTGTCGGCCAAAAACAGAAACAACGACTCCACCGCGCAGCGAATCCCCAGCAGCGCGTCGTCCTGGGAGTCTCTGGCCTGATCCATCACTTCCGTCACCTTCTCTCCCAGCGCTTCAAGAACCGCCGCAAAGACGTCTTCCTTGTTGCGGAAATGCGCGTAAAAGCTGCCCACCGAGCTATCCGACTCTGCCACGATCATGGGAACGGTGGTGGAGTGATAGCCATAGGCGCCGAAGAGACGGGTTGCGGCCTCCAGAATCGTCCTGCGCCGGGCATCCTTGCGGGCTTCCGTCGCAACTGTTTTGCGATAGGCCATTTTTTTACAATACTCCTCTTGACAAGAATAGAATGACGCGTCATTCTATTCTTGTCAAGGAAGAAAAATGCTTATACGAACAAAAACAGTCAGAACGGCGCGCAAGGCTACCTCGGAAATGCCTCTCGCAGCGGGCTGGGGTCTCATCCCGGCCATAAACCAAGCAAATTCAGCGCGGAACACTTACCTCTGTGCGTTCCTTTTGTTGGCTCTATTGCCCCTAGCAGGCTGCGGCCCCAAGGCCGAGGTAGCTGCAGACCAGCCGGTTCCGGTACGCTTGCGTACGCCCAATCGCGTTCGGCAGCCCGATTCCGTGGCTGTCAGCGGAACGGTGGAAGCGAATGTAACGGCCCAAGGCGCATTTCAGATCGCCGGACGGGTGGCGAAGGTTTTTGTCGAAGAAGGCCAGGCGGTGAGCAAGGGCCAGGTGCTGGCTGAGCTGGACTGGACCGACTACAGCAATGCGTACGATGCAGCGCAGGGGCAGGCGGATGCTGCGCGGGCGGTGGACGATAAGGCGCAGGAAGGCCCGCGTTCGCAGGAGCTGGCGCAGGCGCGCATCGACTATGAACAATGGCAAGACCAGTACAACCGCATGAAGTTCCTCTACGACCACAAGAGTTTGCCCGCCAACGACTTCAAGAAGATCGAGGCCGGTTACCAGGCGGCGCGGCAGCGCTACGATATGGCGCGGCAAGGGACGCGGGTCGAGGATAAGGAAGCGGCAAGCGGGCAGTCTCGCGCGGCGGCGGCCCAACTGCATGAGGCGCGGAAGCGGCTGGAAGACACACGGTTGCGGGCGCCGATCTCGGGCTTTGTCGGGATGCGGCGGATCGATGTGGGCGACACGGTCGGGGCCGGGACTCCCGTGATCTCCGTGCTCGACCTGAATCCAGTCAAGGTGCGCGGGGCCATTCCGGAATCCGAAATCGGCAAGGTGCGGGAAGGCGCGCGCGCCGTCGTGACCATCCCCTCGCTCGATCAAAAGCAATTTGAGGGAAAAGTGGAATCGGTGGGAGTGGCGGCGGACCCGGCCTCGCGCACCTACAGCGCCAAGATTGCCATCCCCAACCCGGAGCGCCTGCTGCGGGCGGGGATGGTAAGCGAGGCCCGGGTATTCTCGTCGTCCATGATCGACTCCATCACCGTGCCCGGCGATGCGATTGTCCACGATCCGCAAGGCGTGGCGCAGGTGTACGTGTACTCGCCGGAGCGGCAGCGCGTTTACGCCAGGCGGGTTGACGTAGGCGGGCCGATTGGAAATGAAGTGGAGATTCTAAGCGGCCTCACGGGCGGCGAGCAGGTGGTGGTGGCCGGCCAGCGGAATGTGCGCGAAGGTTCGCTTGCCAGGATTGTCGGAGGCGGCCAGTGAACCCCGTCCGCGCGGCTCTACGCTATCCGCAGGTGACTCTGGTGCTGTCGGTCATGCTCTTCGCGGCAGGCTTGTATTCCCTGTTTACGATGCCGCGGCGCGAAGATCCCAAGATCACAATCCACACCGGCATTGTCGCTGCCGTCTATCCGGGCGCGACCTCCCGGGAGGTGGAAGACCAGGTCACGCGCAAGATTGAAGAGCGTCTCTTCCGCTTCTCCGAAGTCCGCCGCGATAAGACCTTCTCCACCACTCGCAACGGGATGGTGGTGATCAATGTGGACCTGGACAAGTCGATCAAAGACTCGGACGAGTTCTGGTCCAAGCTGCGCCTGGATATGGCGCAACTGAAGGCCACCGGCCTTCCGGCTGGCGTGATCGGCCCGGTGGTGGACTCCGACTTCGGCGACACGGTCGCGGTGCTGATTGCGGTCCATGGCGGCAATTATGGCCCCAGAGAGCTGAAGGGCTACGCGCAAACCGTGGAAACGGCGCTGCGCGCGATCCCGGCGGTATCGAAGATCAAGCGCATCGGCGATCAGAAGGAAGAGATCGACATTGGCACTTCATCGGAACGGCTGGCGCAGTATGGCGTGAATCCACTGAAGGTGATGGGCGCGCTGCAAGGACGCAACACTGTGCAGTATGCCGGCCGCGTGCCGGCGGAGCAGAGCAAGGTGCCGATTGACTCCGGCGGGCGCCTGCAAACCGAAGACCAGATTCGCCGGGTGATTGTCGATGTTTCGCCCAACGGCCAGCCGGTAACCATCGGCGATTTGGCCACGGTGGAGCGGGTCTACAAAGACCCCACCGAATATGCCCGCATCGGCGGTGAGCAGAGCATTCTGCTGGCGGTCGAGATGCACGAGGGCAACAACATCGTCGACTTCGGCAACACCCTGCGCGCCACGCTGAAGAGTGTGCAGGCGAATCTGCCGCCGGACGTGAAACTGGACCTGGTGGCGGACCAGCCCAGGGTAGTTTCCGAACGGATCGGAGATTTTTTCGGCGAGTTTGGCATTGCCATCGTCGCGGTCATCCTGGTTACCTTGCTGCTGCTGCCGATGCGCGTAGCTCTGGTGTCGGCCATCGCGATTCCAGTCTCTGTGTCGATGACCTTCGCCATGTTGAATGCCTGTGGAATCGAATTGCAGCAGGTATCGATCTCGGCGCTCATCGTGGTGCTGGGCATGGTGGTGGACAATGCCATCGTGATTGTCGACAACTATGTGGAGCTGCTCGACCGCAAGACGCCTATCGATGAGGCGGCGGAGAGGTGCGCTACGGAGATGGCGGTTCCCGTGCTGACCGCCACGCTGGCCATCATCGCGGCCTTCATCCCGCTGTTGATGCTGACCGGCCCGGTAGGCGAGTTCATCCGCTCCCTGCCGATTGCCGTGGCCATTTCGCTGGCCACTTCGTTTGTGGTTGCCATGCTGCTGACGCCGCTCATGGCGCGCTTCTTCATCCGCAAGGGCCTGCGCGATCACGAGCAGGAAGATGCAGGCAAGCCGCGCAAGCTCACTCCGCTGGACCACATGCAGAAGCAGTACAACAGAGTCATCGTGTGGGCCATGCAGAACAAGCGGGCGGTTCTGGTATCGAGTGTGCTGGCGGTTGTAGCCGGGATTGGAATTCTGCTGCTGGTGCCGCGATTGCTCTTTCCCCTGGCCGAGCGGAACCAGTTTGTGATGGATGTGTGGCTGCCGGAGGGCGCGAAGATCGAGGCCACCGACGCTGCCGTGCGCCGGATTGAAGCAGTCCTGAAGCAGGAGCCGCAGGTCCAGATGTATACCAGCTTTCTGGGCGAGAGCGCGCCACGCTTCTACTACAACGTGAACCCGCAGGCCCCCGCAGCGAACTATGCGCAGATCCTGGTCAACACCAATAACGTGAAAGAGACGCCCAGGCTGGTGGAGCAGTTGCGGCAACGGCTGCCCGAAGTCGCGCCGGAAGCGAAGGTCTTCGTCAAGGAGCTCCAGCAGGGACAGATCATGGAGGCTCCGGTTGAGGTACGGATCTCCGGAGACGACATTCCAACGCTGGAAACGCTGGGCAACCGGGTGGAGGAGATCTATCGGCATACGCCGGGCGCCACCTACATCCATACCGACTGGCACGAGGATGCCTGGCAGGTGGGCCTGAACGTGCGCGAGGAAGTGGCCAATCGGATGGGATTGACTAATGCCGCCATCGCCCAGCAACTGGCCGCGGGTTTTGAGGGCGCGCCCGTGACGACATTCTGGGAGGGCGACCGCGACGTGAATGTGGTTCTGCGGCTGGACCCCGCGGACAGGCAGAGCTTCCAGAACGTCTCCGACACCTACGTAATGTCTCCGGTGACCGGGGCAAAGATTCCGCTCGCGGCAGTGGCGTCGCTCACTTCAGAGTGGCAGCCGGGCAGGATTGTGCGCAGAAACGGCGTCCGCACATTGACGGTGCGCGCCTTCCCCGGCGATCACCGCCTGGCGAGCGAGATTCTGGGCGACGCGCGCAAACAACTGGACGCCATGCAATTGCCGCCAGGCTACCGCATCGAATTTGGCGGTGAATACGAAAACCAGCAGGAGACCTTCGGTGAAATGCGCAACGCGCTCATCACCAGCCTGGTGCTGATCTTTCTGATTCTGCTCTTCCAGTTCCGCACCCTGGTCGACCCGCTGATTGTGATGGCGGCGTTTCCCCTGGCGCTGCCGGGCGCGGCATTGGGCCTGCTGATTACCCACAATACCTTCGGCTTCACCGCATTCATCGGCATCATCAGCGTGGGCGGGCTGGTGGTCAGAAACTCCATCATTCTGATCGATTACATCCACGAACGGATGAAGAACGGTGTGGAACTGGAGGCGGCGGCGCTGGAGGCTGGAGAACGCCGTCTGCGGCCCATCTTCCTCACTTCGGCGGCCGCCGCCGTGGGCGTCATTCCCATGATTCTCTCCGGGTCCAGCCTGTGGTCGCCGCTGGCCAGCGTCATCGCCTTCGGACTGCTGGGATCGATGTTCTTCACACTGGTCGCTATCCCGGTTCTGTTCGTGGTGGCGCACCGGAAGCACGCCGCGCCTGTGCCTGCCTCGGTCGTGGGTGTTGTGCTCGTGTTGCTCGCGCTAGGCGGCGTTGCGCGCGCCGAGACGCGGCGCATTACGCTGGATGAGGCAGTCGCACTGGCAACAAAGCAGAACTCGACCGTCAAGCTGGCGCACCTGAAGGAAAGAGAGATGCAGGCGCGCGTGACTGAAGCGCGCGCCAATTACTTTCCGGTACTAAGCAATGAAAGCGACGCCGCCCACCTCAGCAATATTGAACACATGGAGATTCCGATGGGAGCCTTGGGCGTGTACCCGGTCCCTGGCCCGGTCCCAGGGGAAAACGATTCGCTCCCGCTCGGGCACCACAATTTTATTCTGAGCACAACCACTGCGGCTCAGCCCATCACGCAGGTCTTCAAGATCCACGCTGGAGTCGAAGTGGCCAAAGCGGATGAGGGCGTCGCGCAGGACGATGCACACCGGGCGGAGAACGAGGTTGCTCTGAACGTGAAGAAGCTCTATTACGGCCTCTTGTCGGCGGAACGGCGCAAGCAGGCGGCTGAGTTGCGCATCGATGCCGGCGAAGAGCGCCTGGGCGAGGCGCGCAATGGAGTCGAGGCGGGAGCGGTGCTGGAGCTGAAGGTGCTGGAGGGCCAGGCGCAAATCGCCGAAGCGCGCCACGCGCTGGGATCGCTGGAAGACGCCATCTCCGACATGAAGGTCGAGTTCAACAATCTGACTAGCCTTCCTCTGGACACCGAAGTGGAACTGGTCCCGCCTGAACCGGCGACCTCGGATGCAACCGCCGGCAATTTGGAGACCGAAGCACTGGCTCACAATCCGGAGGTTGCGGCCGCCGAAGAGATGCTGAAGAAGGCGCGAGCGGGCCTGAGCGCGGCGCACGCGGAGTACATTCCTGAGATCGGGGCGTTTGCGCAATACGTCCATCAGGATGGCGTGCCGTTACTGACGGAGAACAACGGCCTGGCGGGTTTCAAAATGAACTGGACGCTGCTCGAATTCGGCAAGCGCAGCGGCCAGGTGCATGAGCGCCGGGCGCAGGTTGCCGAGGCCGAAGAGAACCTCCGCCAGGTCGAGAATCGGGTGCGCATGGATATAGAAAAGGAAGTGCGCAAGGTGCGGCGCGCGGAGACCGGCCTGGAAGCGGCGCGGGAGAGTGTGGCTGCGCGAGCCGAGATGCGGCGCATCACAGCCAATCAGGTGGAGGCGGGCACGGCCAATCCCTCCGCGCTCAAGGAAGCCGAAGGTCAGCTCGCCGAGGCCGAGGCCGGTCTCTTCCAGGCGGAGATGGAGCGCAGCACAACCCGCGCCGAACTGGAGCGCACGGTGGGACGGAAGTAGCTCCCAAAACGATCGAGTCCTCAAGTAACGTTGCGGCCTCCAGGCGGGTGGCCCACATCTTAACCTACTTCGAACGATGGGTGGCCCAGGTCCGGGGTCCTCACGGACAGGTCTTCGTCCGTGGGGTGGAGGTCTGGATTTTCAGACCTGGGAAACATCCCGCCACGGAGATTCAGAGTACGAAAAACCGCAGGTTGAGGTTCATCGTCTCCCACATATCAAAATCGAGATGTGGGCCTCCCAACTTTATTGTGCAGATCCGGGCCACCCGCCATGCGGCGAGGAGGATGTTGAGGCAGGCGGAGGAGACGCATTTCGCGCACCGCTCACCCCCTTGCGGTATCATGAACGTCTAAAGGGTGAGCGGCCTGATTCCCTGTTGGGCCGACGAGGTGGTGTTGTGTCTCGATTCTTCCAGCGATTTGTCTTCGTGTTTTCCATTGCGCTCTGCCTCGCCCTGGTCTCCGGCGTTGTACTGGGCGAGTTCGGGCTGCTGGGCGTGCGCGCCGGCGGCCAGGATGGCGCGTATAAGCAGAACAATGTCTATAGCGAGGTGCTGAATAAGATTCAGACCGACTATGTCACCGTGCCGAAGATCGACGACGTGACCACCGGCGCGCTGCACGGCCTGCTGGAGTCCTTGGACGCCGACTCCAGCTACCTGACTCCGTCCGAGTACACACTCTACAAGGATCGGCAGGCGGCGGGCGCGGCGCAGGTGGGCATTACCGCCTCCAAGCGCTATGGCTACGCGGTGGTGGTGAGCGTGCTGCCCGGATCGGCGGCCGCCAAGGAGCATATTGGCGACGGCGATGTGATCGAGTCCATCGGCGATCTGTCCACGCGCGAGCTCTCGCTGGCGATGATCCGGCTGATGCTGGAAGGCAAGGCGGGAAGCACGGTGGCGCTTTCGGTGGTGCGCCCCGGCAAGCCCGATCCGGAGAAGGTGACGCTGACCCGCGCCATTACCGGCGCTCCCGCGCTGGACGAGCGGCAGTTGGAAGGCGCGACCATTCTCTATCTGAAGCCCGGCGCACTGACCGCCTCGCGGGTGGACGAGATGGCCGCCGCGCTCAAGTCGGCCGCGGGGCGCAAGGTGCTGCTGGATCTGCGCGACTCGGCCGGCGGCGACGCCGAGCAGGGAGTGCGGCTGGCAAACTTTTTCATCAAGCAGGGCACGCTGGCCGTGCTCGAAGGCCAGAAGTTTCCCCGCCAGACGTTCAGCGCCGATCCGGCCAAATTCATCACGGACGCGCCGCTGGCCGTGCTCATCAATCGCGGCACTTATGGGGCGCCCGAGCTGACGGCCGCGGCTATCAAGGATGCAAAGCGCGGCGATGTGGTGGGCGAGCGGAGCTTCGGCCTGGGTTCGGTGCAGAAGACCATCGAGCTGCCCGACGGCGCGGCGCTGCTGCTGACCGTCGCCAAGTACCAGACCGCCGCCGGCAAGAAGATTCAGGATGAAGCGGTGGCGCCGACCGTGGTGGTGCAGACGGCGGGCGAAGACGAGTTTGAGGAAGCCGCGCCGCCCAAGAGCGACGAGCCGCTGTTGAAGGCGATCGAACTGCTGAAAACGAAGATTAGCTAAACTCTTCCACGTATTCCCGCTCTTGCACGGCGTGGTACGCCGATGCACTCTTCACCGCCTTTCGGCGCTGGATAATGCTAGCCTTGGGCTTGGGGATTTCTCCGCCGTGCGCGGAAGAGATGCCGACGAGGCTTGAATCGCTTGCAAGACAGTTCTGACGAGCCGATAGGACCGCGCGAGCTTGCCCGCAGGCGGCGGATGCACGCCGAGTATGTGCCCGCGCATGGGCGGCACAAGCTGGCCGGCAAGTTCGTGCTGGCCGCGCTGCTTGTGCTGGCGATGATTACCGGCTCGCTGGCTGGGCTAACGCTGGTCTACTCCGCCGATCTGCCGCAGATTCACGACCTGGAGCGCTATAGGCCCTCGACGTTGACGGAGCTTTACGACCAGAGGGGCCGCATCATCGGCTCCTTTGCGCTGGAGCGGCGCGTGGTGGTCAACTACGACGACTTCGCGCCGGTGCTGCGCCAGGCCGTGATCTCGATTGAAGACAAAAGCTTCGAGTCGCACTGGGGCATCAACGTGCTGCGCATCGCCGGCTCCGCATGGCACGACGTGCGCAACCACGGACGCGCTCAGGGCGCATCCACGCTGACCATGCAGTTGGCGCGCAATCTCTTTCTCTCCTCCGAGCGCACCGCGACACGCAAAATTCAGGAGGCTTATCTCGCCATCCAGATCGAGCGCGCCTTCACCAAGCAGCAGATCTTCACTCTCTATGGCAATCAGATTTACCTGGGCAGCGGCCAGTACGGCTTCGAGGCGGCTTCAGAGTATTACTTCAGCAAGCATGCCCGCGATCTGACGCTGACCGAGGCGGCGCTGTTGGCCGGGTTGCCCAAGGGGCCGGTGGCCTACTCGCCGCTGCTGAATCCGGAGAAGGCACTGCGCCGGCGCAACCTGGTGCTCACGGAGATGGAGATGGACCGGGCCATCAGCCACCAGCAGGCCGAGCAGGCCCGCCAGGCGCCGCTGGGGCTGCACGTTGCCCAGCCTGAGATGTCGGTGGCGCCGTGGTTTCAGGAGGAGGTGCGGCAGGAGCTGGAAAAGCGTTTCGGCGCCGAGCAGGTGCATGAGGCCGGCCTGAAGGTGCAAACCACGCTCGATCTGGAGCTGCAGCAAACGGCCAATCGCGCTGTCGTGGACGGCCTGGCAGTCTATGAGCGGCGGCGGGGCTGGATCGGCAAGCAGGAAAACGTGCTGACCGGCGGCAACACCATCGAGGAGTACAGGCATCCCGACTGGGCGATGAAGTCCGGGCCCGGCGACTACGTTCATGCCGTGGTGACCCGCGTGCTCCCCTTGGAGATTCACGCGCGCGTGGGCAAGGGCGAGATTGTGCTTCTGCCCGATGACTGGAAGTGGACCGGCCAGCGTTACGGCGATGCGCTGGTCAAGCCCGGCGACGTGATCTACGTGCATCTGGGAGACGCCATGGAGGGCACGGCGCGCCGCGCTACGCTGGAGCAGGACTCCGGAGCTCAGGGCGCTTTGCTGGCCATCGACAACACCACCGGCGACGTGCTGGCGATGGTGGGCGGGCGCGATTACGCGCTCTCGCAGTTCAACCGCGCGATGCAAGCCGAACGGCAGACCGGCTCCAGCTTCAAGCCTTACGTCTACACCGCGGCCATCGAGGACGGCGCCAAGCCCACCGACATCATCGTCGACGGGCCGGTCAGCTTTGGCAGCTACACCCCGCACAACTACGAGAACGACTACAAAGGCGCAATGACGCTGATCAACGCCTTCGCCGAGTCGCGCAACATACCCGCCCTCAAGCTGGCCGCGCACGTGGGCATCGCCAATGTCATCGAAGTAGCCCACCGCTTCGGCGTCACCAGCAACATTCCCGCCTATCTGCCGGTGGCTCTGGGTGCGGTGGAAATCACGCTGGAAGAGCAGGTGGCCAGCTACTCGGTTTTTCCCAACGACGGAATCCGCGTGAAGCCGCGGCTGATCAAAAAAGTCGCCAACGCCGACGGCATCACGCTGTGGGAGGAGCCGCCCGCGGTCAACGAAGTGATTGCCCAGCAGACAGCGCGCACCATGATGACGCTGCTCCGCGCCGTCACCGCGCATGGCACCGGCCAGGCGGCGGCGCAACTGAACCACCCGCTGGGCGGCAAGACCGGCACGACCAGTGATTATACGGACGCCTGGTTCCTGGGCTTTTCCCCCTCGGTCACCTGCGGTGTCTGGGTGGGTTTTGACAGCCGCGAGTCGCTGGGCGAAAAGGAGACCGGCGCGAAAGCCGCGCTGCCCATCTGGATGAACTGGATGCGCGCCGCCATCGTTGGCAAGGACGACGAGAAGTTTTTAGGCGATGAAACGGAGACTCCAGCGCTGAAGGCCTCCACGGAAGCGCCAGCGCGGCCCGCACCCAAACCCAACGCGCCGCCAGCCGCAAGCGCTCCCGGCAGGTGACCCAAGCATCGATTCTACTAGCTTCGATCATTCGCCAAGACAGAACGCTGTGCCCCATTCTTCGGGGCTGATGAACGGGCCGCCTGCCTCACCAGCGATAGATGGTCAGGTTATCCAGGTACACCGTAGATCCGCCCGAAGCTCCCAATCCATCCAGCTGAAACTGGGTTTGCACCACCCCAACCTGCCACTTCAGCGCGAACGATGACGGCACCGTGGCGTCAATCACTTGCTCGTTGCCATCCAGCCATACGGAGTGATAGGTCACATTGCCGGAGTCGTCGCGCGAATAGCTGATCTGAACGTGATGCCAGGCGTTCGTCTCCCAGTTCGACACGTTGCAAGGTTGCGAGGAGCTTACCCATTTAACCCCTGCGCCGCTGTATTCCCAAGTTTGGGAATACTTGCTGCACTGGAAGCCGTAGATAACGGTTTGGCCGTTTGCTGTGACCTGGTTTGAATCTAATTCAAGGTTAGCGATCGTGCTTCCGGCCTCAATCCACACCCAGCCGTCATAGACAAAGTTCATTGCGGTTGTGTCGAACGCGTAGGGCACGCTGTATATTTCGCCGCCTGTATTTGTGTAGCTGGAGACAAAGTCGCGTGCGTTGCCGCTGAGCGATGGTGTGCTCACCAGGCTCGTTGTCCCAACCGCCGTGCCGGGTGTGCCCGCGTCGTGGTTGTAAATCCATGTGTTGAGCGTCTGCAGGTCGCTGGCAGCAATGGCGTTTGTGGGAATCACAGGTCCCGATACCGGGGGAGGTGTAATGACATAGCCCGCCTTTACCAAGCTGCTGTTTGTATAGCCTGGAGCGACAGCAACCGCTTCAATCACCGCGGATCCACTGATCGGGATTGCGCCAGTGTATTGAGTCGAGGATGTCGTGGGCGCGGTACCGTCGGCGGTGTAGTAGATTGTCGTTCCCGTTGTGGCGGCAGACAATGTCACCCTCTGCGCAGTCGTGTATATCCCGGGAGCAGGTGAGAATATGGGCGTGGCCGCTGCAGCGGGAGTGCTAGTGTCCGTAGCGGGAGTGCTGGTGCCCGATGTTGACGCGGTCACGGAAGGATTGCCCCCACAGCCTGTGAAAAGCAAAAAGAGCAGGAGGCAGGGAACTGTCCAGAAGAGATTCCGAGGGATGGTGAAAATTGAGAGTTTCAAGGGGGCGGAGAGGAGAGACTTCATGGTGCGCCTCGGTCAATCCGTCCGAGCGCGCGCGTGCACGTTGCCGATATCTAAGTTATTAGATTGAAAGGGGTTCAATTCAATTGCCGATTCCCTTGCAATCTAGCTTAGAGATCATCACGAGTCGCTTTTCTCAAGACTGATATGAGCAGAATAGCACACTTTTGGTGTGCAATTCTGCTCATCAATAACCAAATTGCGCGCAAAGGTAATGGATTCCAACCGCCTGTCCCAAATTGGGAATCTAGAGAATTCAACGTGTCCAGGCCGCGACCGTTGGCAATTTGTCACTTTTGCCCGGTCTAACTCGGTTTTGTAAGCTGCAAGACGTTGCTCTCTTCAAGCCTTTCTCCGCGCTGCCGGCGGCGGAGCGGAGAGTGCTGCTGAAGCTGCGCAAGCGCGGGCCGCGGAAGACGCCCAGGAAAGTTCCCATCTCGATTCGACTCTCGCCGGATGGGCCCGAGGGTCTGCGCGCCACCGGCAACGGCTGGCAGGGCCACGCGGATGAAGCTCTCCGGTCATGGCTGGCAGGGCAGAGCGCGTCTCACGCTTGATGCGGGGCTACCAGCTCTGAAAAGCCAGACCTGCGGCGCCCGGCGCTCAATAAGATCGGCCACGTAGCTCATGGTCACATAACCTTTGTCGACTTCGCAGTACCTATCCCACTGAGCACTGATTGCATCGTTGAGTTTAATGAGGAAGGGACCGGGCTCCGAGCGTTAAAATAGTTCCGTTTTTTATTACATCTGGCTTTATGATCGGTGTTGTAGTCCCGGCTCAAAAAAACTGTGTGGAGGGCAACGTGAAGGATCTCCGTATTTTGGGGCTAGTAATCCTCTGTGGCTTGTGCGCGTGCCTGCAGCAGCGACCGAGCCCGGCTCCGGCAGGGATCGGCCCAATAATCGTGACACCTGTCGGCCCCGTGTCAGGGGGCGGATCGGGGACGAGCACGATTTGTAGTTTCACAAACGGACCTGCCGCGGGGACAACCCACGACTACGCTCCTATGCCGGGTCTGCCGGTAGGCTCCGCCTGCGAGGATGGGCGGGGCAGTACGGGAGTGATCATTGCAAGGGCCGGCACCCCGGGATCGACCGCACAGTGCACGCTTAATGGAACCGTCCACGATGTAACGGGGGCGATGGTTCCGGGGGTCGATGTTTATGTGGAGAGTCCAAGCGTCTCTCGTCATGTGAGGACGAATTACGTGGGCCAATATGTGGTCCCGGAATTGGCGTGCGGAACTTATTCGATAAGCTTTATCGCTTCGGGTTTTGGAGTGAAGAGGATCAACGGAATCGTTGCTGGCGCGGGAGAAACTGCAAAGCAAAATATCGTCTTGCAGTTGTCGGGGGGAGCACGCTTTGCAGGAGGGCCCGAACCTTGGGGTGGAAATCCTCCCCTCCCTCCCCGCCGACCAAAAGCAGAAAAACCGAGTCCGATTCCAGCCTTTCCTACAAACCCTCCGAAGGCGTCCACACGAGCTAAGTTACCAACACTCGTGATGGCGAATGGACAAGCGACGAAGACGCTCGGAGACATCAATCAAGTACTTTCAAACGCCTTGGCCCAGGTGGGGTATGGGACGACGGGGTATTACTCCTATCCTGATGGATTTGCCCTCGCGACTCGGATGGAACAGATTTTTCCGGATGGAAGGCCCATGTCACCGCCTGCGCGGTTTTCCGATAGCCCACCGATGCCGCGGACATTTACCCTGCAGTACTTCGAACACTTGTTTGTGCCACAGCAGGGATTTTTCCGGATCGTTGTGTTTATCGTGACGGACCAGCCTATCGTGGAGTCGGAGACGACGCCGACCGAGGCCGTCGCATCGAAGTGGCCGGATGCTGGCGCCGATGCTCTCCCTTCAGCGGTCGCCAGCACGCGGCAGCCAGAGCCGGTAAAGGTCACAGCATTCGTCTATGAGTTCAGGGATTCAACGGCAGAGGGCGTGTCCAAGTTTGCTCTCCTCGATCAAAGCACGATTGGACCTAACGAACAGTTGCTCGACGTTAAACAGCACCTGCAGGGGGCCGGCTTGTGGGAGGCACTTCGTTTGCCATAGGAAGCGATCCGCTTAAGGGCTATTCTTGAGATAGACGCCGGGGAGGCGATTAGTATGGGTGCAGCGGGCGCAGTAATTCCATTGGACACGGTGAGGACAAGACTCACCTGGGTATGGCTGATCGGCGCGGGCGTAGTCGTGAGCCTATTGTTTGTACAAACGATTTTCGGGGCGCTAGGTTCCAACGCACAGGCGGTCTGGGAGTGGCTGCTACCCACGATTATGCCCACAATTGGAACTATCGTTTCAACGCTTGCTGCTACTGCACTGCTTCCTTCCTCTCCAGACAGCGAGGTTAAGCGAAGCTTTTTTCTTATAGCGGAGATGTTGTCTGTCTTCTATCTTCTTCTGATTCTACTCCTGGTTGTGTTGAAGGGAGCCATCTCTGCAGACACCCCGGGTTGGCTGAATCAGCTTCACCAGGCCAATTTGCTGCTTGGACCGCTGCAAGGCGTGATCGCTACGACGTTGGGTGTGGTATTTCTTTCGAAGAATCAGAAGGCAAATGGTGGCAGAGCGGCTAAAGTTAATGAAGAGTGATCCGGCATTCTTTCGGATCGAGCTCGGCAGGTTCCGAAATCCCTGATAGGTCTCCGAAAACGTTAGGTTCCTATCGGGACTGCCCCGGCAGACAAGGCAGGATTGAGCCCGGTTCCTTTGGCCGGGGCAGTTTCGATAGGATCGTTTGAACTGAGCCGCTGGCGTTTGCGGCGGATGCGG
>Ga0182014_10001746_pt1 | contig 28469 bp, 21 predicted proteins | sample 612S2DmetaG_FD_120489 | JGI IMG/M metagenome (GOLD analysis project Ga0182014, IMG submission 120489) | Permafrost microbial communities from Stordalen Mire, Sweden - 612S2D metaG | ecosystem: Environmental > Terrestrial > Soil > Wetlands > Permafrost | place: Sweden: Stordalen | collected... | reverse complement strand
GCGGTTTCGATGCCCAGGGCCTGGATGGCATGCGCTTTGAGGAACTCGCCGCTCTGTTTCCAAACTTCCGACCGCTCGCGGATGCCGGCGCCGGCGGTCACCACGAATAACGCGAGATGATCGCGGCGGCCGTCTTCGGTGTCGAGAATATAGTCGCTCAGGCACAAACCGTCGGGCTTGTTCTGGCGGCCGAATTGGAACGTGTGCACGGGGCCGTGGCAGCCGGGCGCGAAGAGGCTCACGGCGTTGCCAGCGCGCTCGGCGGCGAAATACCGCCAGACGGCTTTGACCTGCATGAAGCCAAGGGCCGCCTGTTTGACCTCTTCCATCTGGTGGTAGAGCTCCAGGGCTTTGGGCTCGCGGCCGGCAAGGTCCTTTTCGAAATTGCCTTTGTAACCCAGGTGGCGGCCGTAGAGCATGAAGGGGTTGATGTAGCTCCAGACTTCGGCCAGGTGCGGCAGGTCGCGTACCTTCCGGTCCAGGTACGGGGCGGGCGGGATAGGGATGGCGGTGCGCACTTTGGAACTGCGTTGGGTGGTGAGCGGGACCGGCGCCTCCGCTACGGCGATTGCAACGGGGGGATCGGAAGCGGCCTGGTGGCTGGCCAGAAGCTGGGTTCGCTCGGCGGGGTCCATGAGCCGGTTCATGAGGCTCAAGCCGGTCATGGCGTCTTTGGCGTAGCAGACGGCTTCGCCGTAGGCCGGGGCGATGCGGGCGCGGGTGAATTTATCGCTGAGGGCGGCGCCGCCCACCAGCAAGGGCACGCCGATGCCGGCGCTGCGCAGGTCGCCGGCGGTGACCACCATCTGCTGGGTGCTCTTCACCAGCAGGCCGGAAAGGCCGATGGCATCGGGCCGGTGCTCGTGGAAGGCCTGAATGAGCACGTCGGGCGGCACCTTGATGCCTAGGTTAATCACCTGGTAGCCGTTGTTGGCGAGAATGATCTCGACCAGGTTCTTGCCGATGTCGTGGACGTCGCCCTTGACGGTGGCGAGCACTACCTTACCCCGGGCGCTGGTTTCGGAGCGCTCCATGAACTGCTCCAGATAATTGACGGACGCCTTCATGGTTTCGGCCGATTGCAACACCTCCGCCACGATCAGCTCGTTGTTATTGAAGAGGCGTCCGACTTCGCTCATGCCGGCCATCAAGGGGCCGTTGATGATTTCGAGCGAGGTGGCGCCTTCGGCGCGCTTACGTTCGAGATCGGCGACGAGGCCATCCTTGGTGCCTTCGATGACGTAGCGCGCCAGGCGCTCATCGAGCGGCAATTCCGCGGCGCTTTCCCGGGTACGCTTGACGGCCTTGCGGAAATGCTCGGCGATGGCCGCGATGTGGAACTGGTTGATGGCGGCCTTTTGCTCCGGGCTCTGCGCGCGCCAGTCGTCGGGCGCGGTGCGGAGCGCCTCGTCCGGGGAATCCACGGGAGGCGAGTTGAAGAGCAGGCTCTCGGCCAGGCGGCGCTCGCCGTCGGGAATGGAGGCGAAACGCTCCAGCTTTTCGGCGTTGACGATGGCCAGGTCGAGGCCGGCTTTGGTGCAGTAATAGAGGAAGACCGAATTCACCACTTCGCGCGCCGCCGCCGGCAGACCGAAGCTCACATTGGAAATGCCGAGCACGGTCTTGACGTAGGGCAGGCTGGCCTTGACCAGGCGGATGCCTTCGATGGTCTCCACCGCGCCGCCGATATAGTTGGCGTCGCCGGTGGCGCAGGGAAATACCAGCGGATCGATGACGATGTCTTCGGGCGGGATGCCGTACTTTTCGGTGAGGAGCTTATAGGAGCGCTGGGCCACGGCCTGCTTGCGCTCGCGGGTGAAAGCCTGGGCCTGGAGCTTGTCCTCGTCGATGGCGCCCACCACCAGGGCGGCTCCATAGCGTTTGGCCATGGGGCAGATGCGCTCGAATTTCTCTTCGCCGTCTTCCAGATTGATGGAGTTGATAATGCTCTTGCCCTGGCAATAGGTAAGAGCCAGCTCGACCGCTTTGGGATCGGTGGTGTCGATCATGAGCGGCGCCTTGATCTTGCGGACGAGCTTGCCGTAGAAGGGTGGGATATCGGCGATCTCGTCGCGATCGGTGGATTGCAGGCAGACATCCACCACGTGAGCGCCGTTGCGCACCTGCCAGCGCGCGATTTCGGTGGCTTCTTCCCACTTGTCGGCGGCCACCATGTTCTTGAACAGGCGCGAACCGATGACGTTGGTGCGCTCGCCGACGATGAGGGGGCGATTGGCGTCCTCGGCTTCCACCAGCTCGATGCCGGAGTAATAGGCGCGGTGGGAAGGCCGCGGCAGGGCGCGCGGGCGTTTCCCTCGGGACATTTCGGCGATGGCGCGGATGTGCGCGGGGGTGGTGCCGCAGCAACCGCCCACGATGTTGAGCCAGCCCAGGTTGATGAACTTTTCCAGTTGCGCGGCCAGGGATTGCGGCGTTTCCGGGAAGTGGCCCTCGGCATCCGGCAGCCCGGCGTTGGGGTAGCAGGAAATCGGGAAGCGCGACATTTCGTCGAGGGTGCGGATATGATCGGTCATCAGGTCCGGCCCGGTGGCGCAGTTCATGCCCACGGCCAGCAGGTCGTGATTGGCGATGGAGGCGTAGAGCGCGTCGATGGGCTGGCCGGCCAGCATGGTGCCGGTGCGTTCGATGGTGACCGAGGCTACCACGGGAATGTCGAACCCGAGGTCGCGGCGCAACTGGTCGACAGCCACGAGGCCGGCTTTCAAGCTGCCGGTATCGAAGCAGGTCTCGATGAGCAGATAATCGGCGCCGCCTTCGACGAGGGCTTTGGCCTGGACGTAGTAATCGGCACGCAGGCGTTCAAAGGCAATGGTGCCCTGGATATTGATGTCTTTATTGGTGGGCCCGATGGAGCCGGCGACGAAGCGCGGTTGAGCGGCGGTGGAGTATTGGTCGGCGGCCTGGCGCGCGATTTGTGCAGCGGCAAAGTTGAGCTCGTAGGCGCGGCCGGCGAGATGGTTATCGGCTAGCGCCACCGCGGAGCCGCCGAAGGAATTGGTTTCGATAATATCGGCGCCGGCTTCGAGATACTGGACGTGAATGCCGCCGATGACGTCGGGGCGGGTGACGTTGAGAATCTCGGGACAGTTTTCGCGCCCCAGGTAGTCGGTCTCGATGGAAAGGGGCGCCTGGTGAATCATGGTGCCCATGGCGCCATCGATGACGAGGACACGTTCGGCGAGGATCTCGGCGAGCGCCTTCCGGCGCTCCTGGGGGGTGGTCATAAGGGGTGCGCTGATAGTAGTTTAACAAGCCGGGTCCGGACTCAGTGCAGCGGTCGCCGGGCGCTTCGCCGCGGAAGGCCGCCGGGGCTGGTATCTTTGAAGATGCGGTCAAGCCTCTATCGGACGCTTGGAATAGCGGCTCAAACCCGCGCTTCAAATTTCAACACGGGTAAAACGGGTTCAAACCACGCACCAAGGCTTGGCAGTTGTTGCGGGGCGGCCTAAAGATTTATAGTCGTGTTTGAGCGGATGAATCTTCCCAACGCACTCACCATTCTCCGGATCTTCTTCGTGCCGATATTGGTGGCGGCGCTGGTGCAGGACAATGTGAGCCTGCATATCCGCGGCTATTCGATCACCAACGAGTGGCTGGCGCTGGCTATCTTCCTCTCGGCCGCGTTGACGGACCTGCTCGACGGGTACCTGGCGCGCCGTTGGCGACAGGTGACCACGATCGGTACGCTGCTCGACCCGATTGCCGACAAACTGCTGATATCGGCGGCGCTGATTTCGCTGGTCCAGGTGCGAGTGCTGCCGGGATGGATGGCGATTCTCATCATCGGCCGCGAGTTTGCCGTTTCCGGCTTGCGGGCCATTGCGGCGGCGGAACGGTATACGATCAAGGCCAGCGACCTGGGGAAGACGAAGATGGTTTCCCAGGTGGCGGCGGTTTCGTGCCTGCTGGTGAGCGTACGCCACCCGGAGATGCACCGGCCGGGGTTGTGGCTGATGTGGGCGGTGATCTTCTTTGCACTGCTCAGCGCAGTGAGCTATTTCCGCAAGTTCTGGCGCAAGGTGGACGCGCGGATAAAGAAGCGGCGGCGGCGCGAACTGCTGCTATTGGAGCGCAAGCGGCAGCAGGAACTGATGGCTCAAAGAGGGTCGAGGGGCTCGCCGGATTTGCGCGCGGCGACAATCTGGAAGCCGCCGGAAGTGAGCTGAACGCTACGAACCTCTCCGCGAGAGCCCACCGAGCCGATGGGTTTTCCGTTGAGCGTGATGGTGACTCCGCCGGCATTGCCCAACTGGAGGAACACGGTGGAAGCGGCCTCCACGGTGCGGCTCTGATTGGGGCTCAAGACGCCGGAGAACATGTACTTGCCATCGGAGCGCACCAGTATCCACACCGGTTCTTCGGCGGTGAGGTCTACGCGGACGGCGCCGTGATCGCCCACCACATCGGTGGAACGTAGAATTGCGTTGACTGCCTGAGGAGCGGGATTGCCATCCGGCGGATTCGCGGTTGTCTCCGGGGTGGTTTCCGCAGTCCCGGGAGCGGCCGGTGCGGGCATGGACCTCGGCAGCCGGCCGGACACAGGGGCTGGCGGCCTGGGCGCGATGGTCTGCGCCGTTTCGCGAGCGGGTTGGGAGGCTTGGCGCCGCTGGTGCTGCCACCAGGTGTACACACCCGAACAGATCACCATGGCGAGAACCACCAGCACCAGCGAGCGCAGCGAGGCAGACCACCGTCCGCGATCCTCCCCCACCGCCTGCCACTCCTCCAGGCGAGGCAATTCGATGGGCTTGGCGCTGGGTCTTACCGGTGCGGCGACGGGTTCGGCCCATCGCGAGGCGTGGCCGGGCGCCGGCGGGGGCGGCTCGAACAACTGGCGCACCGCCTGTCCCATTTCCTCTTCGTCCAAGCCGAGAAGGCGGGCGTATTGGCGCACAAAGCTGCGCGCGAATACGCCACCGGGCAGCTTGGAAAAATCGTCGGATTCGATGGCTTCCAGGAGACGCTGGGAAACCTTGAGCTCTTTGGAAATCTGCTCCAGGCTGAGGTCTTGTTTCAAACGCTCCCGGCGCAAGGTCTCGCCGATGGATGTCATATTGGCTCCGCCCCGTATCTCTCTTTCATCATACAAAATAGGGACGTGCGGGGACATAGGGAGAAAAGCTGTCCGATTTCAGCGGTCGATAACCAAGCAGGTGTGGCTGAGGACCGAATGCCGATCGCTGAAAGCTCATTCACAGGCCGCGGGTGGAACAGGCGGCCGCGGCGGCTTGCGCTTCCTGACGAGGGAAGAAGGGCGAAACCGAGGACAGAGACCGGCCGAGGAAGTCGCGCGAGGACTGGCAGCCTCCTTGCTCAACCGCAGCCAGATGACGCCAGGCGACGGCGTCGGCGCGCAGGCTTGGCGCCACATCGAAATTGAGGGCACTCGAAAACTCCGCTTCGGCGCGTGCGTAATCCTTTCGCCGGTAGAGCAGAATGCCGCGATACAGGTGGGCTTCGCCGGATGCCAGTTCCCGGGCCGAAGCGAAGGCGGCGCGGCTGGCGAGATTGTAGTCGGCCAGGGCGTCGTCCGGATGTCCGCTCCGTTCACGGGCCAGGGCGCGCAAATAGAAAGCGCGCGCGTTTTCCCGGCCGATGGCAGCCGCGCGGTCCAAGGTGGCGATGGCGCCGGAGTAATCGCCGGCGAGAAGACGCGCTCCGCCCCATTCGGTCAACGAAGCGGCCCAATCGGGCTGCGGGCGCAAGCGGCGAAACCAACCGCTGCCGGCGCGGTCCCGGTCCCAATCGGCTATGGCTTGGCCAAAACGAGCCGCGGCGTCGGAATACCGGGCGTTGCCAAAGGCCTGCAGTCCTTCCGCCCAGTTGCTCCAGCCGGCCGCCTCCGGACTGGAAAAATCGCGGGCCGCGCCGGCCGAATCGCCCGAGCGGAGGGCGATCCAGCCCAGCCATTCGCGGCCCACATCGGCATACGCCTGGCACAATTCGGTGGTGGTGAACCCGGCGTCGCAGGAGGGGCGATCTTCCGCTACGGCCAGTGCGGCCTCGGCCGCGGCCATCGCGCCTTCAGCGTTTGCAGCGCTGCCGTCCGCGCCGGCTCCGTGAATGCGGGCGAGAGCCTCTGCCACCGGCAGGATCCCGGGTATGGGTGGTTCGGCCTGGTTTCGCTTGACGGGATGGGCTGCCGGCCAGGTTTCGATGGCCTGGTGAAACTCGGAGGCCGCGTCGTTCCATCCTTGCAGTTCATTTCCCGGCGAAGTTTGGCTTCCCAGGGCTGCAGCCACCAGCGTGCAGTAGCCTTTACGGTAGTGGATCAGGGGCAATTGGTCGGGTGGGGTGATGGATACCAAAGCCGCTTGCGACTGCTGACAGGCGGATGCTTCGACCAGCCCCGGGGAAACGGCGAGAGCGACGCGTTCGTAGTCGGCCTCGGCGCGCGCCGCCAGATCCGTCCACTGGGGTCCCCCACCTGCCCACGACCTGGGTACCATAACGATAGTTAGTACGAAAAAACTACCCAGACGGCACCGGTTCTGGCGCTTCATGCCAACATTGTGGCATCCGAAGGGCCACCTCTCGCAGAGTTCCATTTAAACCTCCGATGAACACCGACGAACAAAGATAACTCCATTGCTTTCTTCATCTATGTTCATCGGCGTTCATCGGAGGCCATGTCTTTCTTCGGCCGCTGCCCGGTTAGCGCGTGTAAATTGTTACATCCACGTTCATGCCGGGACGGAGGACAAGGCCGTTCGTCTGATCGACCAGGATTTTCACAGGGATTCGCTGCACCACTTTCACGAAGTTGCCGGTGGCGTTTTCGGGCGGCAGGAGGCTCATGCGGGCGCCGGTGGCGCCGGCAATCGAATCCACGTGGCCGACCACGCTCTTGCCGTACATGTCCACCTGGATTTCGGCGCGCTGGCCGGGTTGGACGTGAGCGAGCTGGGTCTCCTTGAAATTGGCGGTAACCCAGGTGGTATTGAGCGGGATGACAGCCATGAGCGCCTGGCCGGGCTGCACTACCTGTCCCACTTCGACGCTCTTGCGGGTAACCACGCCGTCCACCGGCGCGACGATGGTGGTGTAGCTGAGCTGGAGCTGGGCGGCTTCGAGGCTGGCGCGCGCCTCGGAGACGGCGGCGGCGGCGGTGGCCGCATCCGCCTGGCGGATGGCGACCTGCTTGCGATTGGCCTGGGAAAACGTCAATTGGGCCTTGGCCTGATCCAGGCGCGAGCCGGCGGCTTGGAGCGAGGCCTGCTTGCCAGCGGCGTTTTGACGCGCGGATTCCAGCTTCTGCTGGTCGGCGCGCAACTGGCTGGCGGCCACTTTAGCGGCGGCCACGTAGGCGTCGTACTGCTGCTGGGAAATCTCGGCTTTGTCGACCAGCGGCTTCATGCGGGCGAGGTCGGCCTGCGCCTTGTCGTTGTCGGCTTCGCGGGTGTGCACGTTGGCTTGGGCAACCGCCAGGTCGGCGCCCGCGGCTTGCTCGACGCCGATGCGCGCGCGTTCGAGCTCGGCCTGGGCGTCGCTCACCCCAGCCGAAGAAGCGTTGGTGGTGGATTCGGTGGTCTCGCTGGTGAGCGGAACTCCCACCTGGGCGGAGCGTAGCCGGCTTTCCGCGCTCTCGAGGTCGGCCTGAGCCAGATCGACGCGCGCCTGGTAATCGCGCGGGTCGATACGAACCAGCACCTGGCCTTCTTTGACCGGCTGGTTATCGAGCACCGCGACTTCCACCACGTTGCCGCCGATCTTGGGGGCAATGGCGGTAATGTGGCCATCCACCTCGGCGTCGTCCGACGAGACCCGGTCCTGGAAGTGCAGGTACAGTGCTACGCCCACCGCGACGGCGACGAGCAGCACGAAGAGCAGCAGCCACTTGGCGCGGTTGTTTCGAGCCGGCGTTTGGTCGGCCGGCGCTTCGGTTGCGGGCAGTGTTGCCACGGGTTCCTCCAGCGATTGCATTTATTCCACCATAACCGGTCCCTTGGTGGGGCCGGCCTTTCTCATGAAGAACATCAAAGGGACGATGGCCAGAAACAACACGGCCATCACCAAGAAAGCGTCCGCGAACGAGAGCATATTGGCTTGCCGCAGCATGCCGCCGTAAATCAACCCCTGCGCCTGCGCGTCCGCACCGGCCAAGCCGGCGCCGCGGGTCCGGACCATGGCGGCCGTATTGGCCAGCGAATCGCGGAAGGCTCGATCATAGGGAGTCAGATGCGCCACCAGGGTCTGCTGATGCACCTGAGCGCGGCGGGCCAGCAGCGTGGTAATGGTGGCGATGCCCGAACTGCCGCCGATATTGCGGGCCAGGTTGAACAGCCCGGTGGCATAATTGGTCCGCTCCCTAGGTACCCGCGCGAAGGCGGCGACGCTGATCGGCACGAACAGGAATCCCAGCCCGAAGCTCTGCACCACGCGGGCCCGAACAGCCGAGCCGTAGTCGACGTCGAGGTTGAACCGCGACATCATGAGCAGCCCGGCGGCGGAAACCAACACCCCGAAAACCACCAGCCAGCGCGCCTCGTACTTTTTGAGCAGCAGGCCGACCACCGGCATGCAAACGCAGACGGCGAGGCCGCCGGGGGACAAGACCAATCCGCTGAGCATGGCGGTGTAGCCGAGCAATGTCTGCAGGAACAAAGGCATCAGCGTGGTACTGCCGTACAGGACGAATCCCATAATCAGCATGGCGACTGTGGCGAGGGTGAAATTGCGTTCCTTCAAAACGTGGAAATCGATGATGGGATGCTCCTGGCGCAACTCCCAGAACACCACGGCGACCAGAGCCAGGACCGTCAGAATGCTGAAGACCACGATGAAATTGGACGAGAACCAGTCTTCTCTCTGCCCTTGGTCGAGGACCACTTCGAGCGATCCCAGCCCGAGAGCCAGCAAACCGAAACCGGCGTAGTCGATTCTCAGCCCATCGCCGATCGAGCGCCGGACCTGGTAAGGGGGGTCGAAAACCAGCAGCGCCGTCAAGACCAAGGACAGCAAGCCCACCGGCAGATTGATGAAAAAGATCCAGCGCCAGGTAGAGTTGTCGGTGATCCAGCCGCCCAGCGTGGGGCCGACGATGGGCGCCACCACCACCCCCAGACCGTACACGGCCATCGCCATGCCGTGTTTCTCGCGGGGGAAGGTTTCCACCAGGATAGCCTGCGACATGGGCTGCAGGGCGCCGCCGCCAATTCCCTGCAGCACCCGAAAGAAGATCAGCAGACCGATGGTGGGCGCGAGGCCGCATAGCACCGAAGCGAGGGTGAACAAAGCCACGCAGATCATGTAGAAGCGCTTGCGGCCCATCAGCATGGCGAACCAACCACCCATGGGCAGAACAATGGCGTTCGAAACCAGGTAACTGGTCAGCACCCAGGTAGATTGATCGATGTCCGCGGAAAGATCGCCGGCGATATGCGGCAGGGCGACGTTGGCCACGCTGGTATCGAGCACTTCCATGAAGGTCGCCAGCATCACCGTCATGGCTACGATCCACGGGTTGATTTGCCTACCTGGCGTAGAGCGTCTCCATCTGTCCGGCGGCGTGCGCCACGTCGGCGCGGGCCTGGTTGAAGCGGTAGAGGGCCGCGATCTGGTTATCGCTGGCGCGGGCCAGGGCGTCCTGGGCGCTGATCACCTCGATGTTGTTGGCCACGCCGGCCTGAAAGCGGTCGCGCGCCTGATCCACCTCCTGGCGTGCCAGCTCGATGCCTTGATTGGCTACGTCGACCTCGTTGCGGGCCGCCGCCATCTGCGCCACGGCGGTCTTCACTTCGAGCGCGATGCGGTTGCGCAAGTCCTGTTCCTGCTGGGCGAGCTGCCGCAGGGCCAGATCGGCCTTGGCGCGCTCGGCCTGAATCCGCCCGCCGGTAAACAGCGGCACGTCCAGGGCGAAGTAGAACTGGTACTGCGGAATGACGGAATCGGGCGCCAGCCCAAGCTGCGCCCACGACCCGTTGGCCGAAATTTTGGGCAGGCGCTCATCGGAGGCGGCCTGGCTGCTCAACTCCAGCCGCCGCCGGTCGCTGGCGATGCGCTGCATCTCGGGGCGGGAAGTGTAGGCGTGCTCCAGGGTCCGATCGGCATCGGTCTGCGGGGTTTGAAAGAAGTTGCCCTGGTCCGCCAGCTCGATCTTGCGGTTGGGATCGATGTTCAGCAGCCGCGACAGACCGAAGAGCGAGGTCTCCAGGCTGGTTTGCGCCACGATCAACCGCTGCTTTTCATTTTGCAGCTCGACGTTGGCGCGCAAAGTATCGATGCCCGTGCCGACGCCGTTTTTTTGCAGGTCCGCGGCTTGATCGTAAAGAGCCTGGGCCAGCTTGACCCGCGATTCGGCGGCAGCCACGTCCGCCGCCGCCCGCTGGCTGCCCAGGTATTGCGACACCACCAGCAGCACGCTCTCCTCGCGCACCGTGATTTCATCCGACCGGGCGGAGCCGACGCCAGCCTGGGACGCGCGATACCGCCGCCATAGCGTAAGATCGAAAACCGGCGCCTGAAAGCCCACCCCGGCCTGGAAGATTTCAAATGGCCCAATATGCCCGGGAAAACCAGGAATCGGTCCTCCGAACAAGGCTTGGACGTTTTCCCGGTTGACCGATTCGGCGACGCTGCCGTCGATGTGCGGAAGCAACCCGGAGCGAGCCGTCCGCACATCCTCCGCGCTCTGCGCCACCTCGAGATTTGCCAGAATGACCCGCGGATTCTGCTTGAGAGCCAGATTCACCGCGTCGTGGAGGTTCAACTGCAACGGAGCCGCATCCTGGGTCCAACCCCGTCCAGCCAGCAGCAAGAAAAAAGCTCCCGCAATCGTCGACCGTCTGTTGATCACGCCCGGAAATATGCAATCCCAATGCCGGTGTAGTTTACTGATTTAATTGGAAAGCGCTGCTGTCGAGTGCCGAAATACGGGCAGTGCCAGGGTCTTCTGCCGGAATCGGGCGTTCATGGCTTGCGGCTATTCAGGCCGAGCTTACGCATTTTGGCCTGGAGGGTGGTCCGTTTCATGCCCAATCGGGCGGCGGCGCCGTTTTCGCCGCCCACCTTGCCGCCGGATTCCCCCAGAGCACGCTCGATGGCCTCGCGTTCGGCGTCGGCCAGCGTGACCGCGCTGGCGGTGGAAGCAACCGGCTCGGCCGGCTTCACCGGCACGCGCGTGAGTTCCCGCACGGGCGCTTCGAGCGAGGCGCCCTGCGACAGAATCACGGCCCGCTCGATGAAATTCTGCAGCTCGCGGATATTCCCCGGCCAGGCGTAGCGCTCCAGCGTCTGCATCGACTCGGCGGGAATGTGGGTGATGCGTTTGTGCATCCGGCGCGCAAACTGCTGCACGAAATAGCGCACCAGCAGAGGGATGTCTTCGCGCCGCTGACGCAGGGCCGGCGCGGTGATGGGAAAGACGTTCAGGCGGTAATAGAGATCGGCCCGGAACTGGCGCTGTTCCACCATTTCCGCCAGATTGCGATTGGTGGCGGTTACCAGCCGCGCATCCGTGCGGATGGTCCGCGAACTGCCCAAACGCTCGAATTCGCGCTCCTGCAGAACGCGCAGCAGCTTGGTCTGCAGTTCGAGCGGGATCTCGCCCACTTCGTCCATGAACATGGTGCCGCGGTGCGCCAGCTCGAAACGGCCCACGCGCTGCGCGATGGCGCCGGTGAAGGCGCCTTTCTCATGGCCGAACATTTCGCTTTCGAGCAGGCCGGTGGGAATGGCGGCGCAATTGAGTTTGACGAAGGTGCCCTGGCGCCGCCCACTGAGGTCGTGGATGGCTCGCGCCAGTAATTCCTTGCCCGTACCGGTTTCGCCATAAATCAGGACAGTGGAATCGGTCGGAGCGACGGTTTCGACTTGTTTGAGGATGGCCTTCAGAGCGCGGCTCTGCCCGATAATATCCTCGAAGCGGTTGTCGGTGCGGATTTCGTCTTCGAGGTAGACTTTTTCTTCCGCCAGGCGCGCATTGAGCTCTTCGATGCGCTTATAGGAAAGGGCGTTTTCGAAGGCAATCGCGATCTGCCCCGCCACCTGGGCGTAGAACGGGATGTCCTCGGGGTTGAAAAAACCGGGCTGCCGCGAGCCTACGCTCAACATGCCCAACGCTTCGCCCATGAAAATCATGGGGGTCGCGCAGATCGACCGAATGCCCTCCTGCTCGAAAACGGCGCTGGTGACGGGCGACATGCGGCGGATGTCCTCGAAGCCCAGCACCCTCCCTTCCCGGCCGCGAAAAATGATGCCCGCCAGAGTATCCGCCACCGGTATTTCCGCGTCCTCCTGCATGGCGCCCTGGCTGTCCGGGAAATCCAGAACTTCCAGCCGCAGGACGTCTTTTTCCGCGTGGTAGGTCATGATACTGGCGAAATCCAAGCCGAAAATGCGCCGCAACGCGGAAGCCACGGTCTGAAACAGGGGCTTCATCGACAGGCAGCTTACGGCCGCGTTGCTCACTTCCAGCAGCGCCCGCAGACGGTCGCGCTCCTGCGCCAGTTGCCCCTCGTATGCTTGCGCGGCCTCGGCGTTGAGGGCGTTATCCACGGCGATGGCCACCTGCCGCCCGACCTGTTCCATGAATTCGATATCTTCGGGCGAATAGGCGTTCTTTTGGGTGGAACCGAAGGTCAGGCCGCCCAAATCGTGCTGCGCGGTGAACAAAGGCAGGGTGCAGAAGGATTCGCAGCCATTGGCCTGAATCAACTGCTGCAGGCGGGGGAACCGGCCCAGGGCCTGGGCGTCCGGAGCGTAATAGGGCCGGCGCTCGCGCAGCGCGAGCGTAGTCGGAGTTTCCTCGCCGGCGACTTCGGTTTGCGGCTCGTCTACCACCGCGTGGTCGGTTTCCAGAATGTGCAAGCGTACCGTCTGGCTCTTCGAATCGAGCAGCGTGAGCACAATGAAATCGAAGCGAACCAGGCTTTTCAAGCAGCGGCTCAGATCGGCAAACAGAGTCGAGAGCTGGCGGTGCGCGATGATGCTCTGCGCTACTTCGAGGAGCGTCTCATACCGAACCTGAATGGGGTTTGGTGACATCGGAGTGGGGACAAGCATGTCGCCGCCGCGCTAGCTTTTCTTCAACCGTAGCACAACCACTCTGGCCGCCCATTATGGCGGACTCTCTCAGCAGCGCTCGTATCAGAGGTGTGGCCGCCCGCAGCCGAACTCCGGCCTTTTGCATTTCCGCGAGCAGGGCTTGACCTTCGCCGTCCACGAAATCGACTTCTTTCAGATCGACCGTCGCGGTTCGGGACTGTAGTGTCGAAGCCGCCGTCTGCCAGCACTGCCGCAGTTCCCCAACCCAGGCGCCACAGAGCCTGCCTTCCAGGACGAAGAGCAAGCCGGCCTGGTAATCGTGAAGCGTGATCTTCAACATCCGACCTGCTGAAAAGCACGAAAGATGCCAACTCCGAGCCGGCTTTGCAATGAACCATTTGGCGCGGGAAGGAGAAGCCGGGACAGGCACTTGCCCAAATAGTGGCAGCGGGTTTTGGGCACGGGGCAAAAAAGAGCCGGGGGAGCGAACCCCGGCTCAGGAAAAGGAGACTTAGACGCAGCCCCAAACGCAACTTCGGCCGACTCCGCATCCGGGACTGGGTCGGGAGCGAGCACGAACCGTTGCCGGGTCCGGCTGACCGAAATCCCATCTTGGCCGAAATCGGACCCCAAGGACAGTCTCAATCGTACCCAGGCGGGACTAAGAGAACGGTTCCGGGGGTTCGTACTATCGTTAATGCCGAACCGATAGACACCGCTTCCGTCGCGGCTCGGCTGGGGACGCGCACCCAGCCGGACGCCACACGGCCTCTTGTCCGGCTGCTACAATCCCAAGTTGGCTCGCTCGCTCGAGAAGTCCATCGCTCACTTTCGTCGCGTCTTCAAGGCCTTTGAATACCGCGATTTTCGGGTGATGTGGATTGGTGCGTGCACTTCCACGATCGGCACCTGGATGCAGATCGTGGCCCAGGCATGGCTGGTCTACGAGCTTTCTCATTCGCCCTTTCTGCTGGGGCTCGATACCTTCTTGAACGGCATCCCCATCTTCCTGTTTTCGCTGTTCGGGGGCGTGCTGGCGGACCGCTTTGAACGGCGCAAGATGCTGCTGGCTTCGCAATGGGTGCAGATGGCCAGCGCGTTTATCCTGACGGCGCTGGTGCTGCTGCATCTGGTCCGGGTCTGGCACATTTTGATGCTGTCGTTCCTCTCCGGTTTCGCCCAGTCATTTGGCGGGCCGGCCTACTCGGCGCTGATTCCCACCCTGGTCCGCAAAGAGGACATGCCCAACGCCATCGCGCTCAACTCCATCCAATTTAATCTCGCCACCATCATTGGCCCCACCTTGGGTGGCATTGCCTTGGTCAAGCTGGGCAATGCCTGGTGCTTCGGCCTCAACGGCCTGTCTTTTTTCGCGCCGATCATTTCGCTGTCGATTCTGACCATTCGATTTCTCCCCCAGAAGACCGGCGACTCGATCCTGTCGAGCATGAAAGAGGGATTCCGCTTCATCCGCAAGCAGGACGGTATGGTGGGGCTCATGGTGCTGGCGTTTTGCATGACCTTCCTGGCTGTCCCGATGCGAACTTTTCTGCCGGTCTTCGCCGAAGACATTTTTCACCGAGGCCCGGCGACCTTCACCGCATTTGTATCGGTGATTGGGGTCGGCTCAGTGGCGGGGGCGCTGCTGGTGGCGTGGCTGGGTCAGATTCGCCGGAAAGGGATGGTCGCTTTGATCATGCTGATCGTCCTGGGCGTGGCGATCGGGGGCTTTGCGGTATCGAAGGTGTTGCCGCTCAGTTTCCTGCTGCTCTTTATTTGCGGGGCTTCCATGATCGGGGTTTTCACCATGGTGAACTCGCTGGTGCAATTGATCACCACCAATGAAATGCGCGGGCGGGTGGTGAGCGCGTACAATTTCGCCTTTCGCGGCGGAATGCCGATGGGAAACCTGATGACCGGCCTGCTCGTCCCAAAATACACGGCGCCGGTGGTGCTGGCCGTGGATGGGGCGCTGCTGGTGGTGCTGAGCATCTACTTCTTGACGGCCCAGCGCAAAGTGGCGGCGCTCTGATCCAATAGGATTAGGAACATGTTGCTCGAACTCGTACTCGCCGGATTTTTCGTTCAGGGCGCAACCCCGCTCGAAGCGGCTCGCGACCGCCAGGACCGGCCCGCGCTGGAAAAGTTTGTCCGCGAAACGGAAGCGGCCGCGGCCAAAGCCTCCAACGATGCGGAAGCGCAATACCGGTGCGCCCTGGCCGCATCGTACCTTGCCGAAGTGGATCAGGAACTGCGCGACAAGAAGGCCGCCAGGCAAGCCGCCGAAGTGGGTATCAAGGCCGCGGAAAGAGCCGTGGTCCTAAAGCCCGACGATGCCGAGAACTACCGTGTGCTGGGCACGCTCTACGGGCAGGCCATCACCGACCTGATGAGCGGCTTGGCCTACGGCCCGCGCGCCAAGGACGCGATTGCGAAGGCGGTCTCGCACGCGCCCAATTCGTCTATGGTCTACGTGGCGCGGGGGGTGGGCAACTACTACCTGCCGCCCCAGTTGGGGGGCGGGCTGGAACCGGCCGTCGCGGATTTCCGCAAGGCGATCGAGCTCGATTCCCGCAACGCCGAGGCCTACTTGTGGTTGGGCCTCAGCCTGCGCAAGGAGAACAAAGACGCCGAAGCCCGCCAGGCGTTTGAAAAATCTCTCTCGCTCAACCCCAACAGCGGTTGGGCGAAACAGCAACTCTCGAAGACTCCGGCCAAATGAAGCCAGCCGGGATTGCCGCGGCGGTCGGCGCGCTCTCGCTGCTGAGTTTCTTCCAGTTCCCGGGACACACATGGCTGCAGCAGGACACCCAGATCTACGTCGCCATCATGGAGCACGAGCGCGACCCGCGCGTGCTGGCCAACGATATTCTGGTGGCCGAGTCGCACGTGGCCTTCACGCTGTACGACGAGATCGCGCTGGCGGCACGCAGGATTACCGGCCTGGGCTTCCACGAAGTGCTCGCGACCCAGCAGCTTCTGACCAGGGCCCTGGGCATTTGGGGGCTCTACCTGCTGGCCCTGAGCCTGCTCGACGGGCAAGCGGGCTTGTCGCTCCTGGTGGCGGCCATCGTCTCGCTCGGCGCCACTGTTACCGGACCGTCGGTGCTGATCTTCGAATACGAGCCGTCGCCACGCGCGCTCGCCTACCCCCTCATCATGTGCGGGCTCGGGCTGGCGGCTGCCGGATGGCCGAGGGCCGCCGCCATGGCAGGCGCCATCGGCTTGATTTACCACCCCCCTTCGGCCCTGCCGTTTTGCGCCCTTCTCGCTTTGCTGGCTTTGCGGCGGCGCGATTTTCGCAGTTGTCTGCCCATGCTGGCCGGGATCGTGCTGGTGGCCGTTTCGGCAAGTTTTCAATCGCAAGGCGCCGCCGGAGGGTTCTTCCGCAAGCTGACGCCCGCGGATGTGCGGTTGCTGCGCATGCGAGCCGCTTACAACTGGATTTCGACGTGGGGGACAAGTCTGATCCTGCACTGGCTGTTGGTGTTCGGGATCGCTTGCGGGGCTTGGCTACGGTTGAGCCGGCGGACCGTTGGCGGCGCGACCAATGCGTGTCAGGAACCAGCGCAGGCCAAAGGCCTACTCCACGATTGTGGAGCAGGCAGCCTCTTGATGTGGCTGGCGGTAGTGGGGTTGGCGAGCATGCCGGTTTCCTGGCTGCTGCTGGAACGGTCGGGCTGGGCGTTCATCCCCGAGCTGCAACCCATGCGCAACTTGTTGTGGACCGCTCTGGCGGCGCAGCTCTTGGCGGCGATTGCCGGCATCCGCGCGGCGCTGCGGGGTTCGATGGCGGAATCCTTCGCCTGGCTCGCCGCGTCTTTTGCGTTTCCGGTGCAGGATGTGTTCACCCGGACGTGGTCCTGGCGGCACGTTTTGATTGTGGCCGGACTGGCGGGGCTGACGGCGGGGCTGGTTTGGTTCGCCGCGCGGCGCGCTTCCAGATGGGCGCCGGCAGTTGCGGCAGCCGCCGCCTTTTTCGCCATTCCGGGCTGGGGCCAGGTGGTGAACTACCCGCGCTTGCACACTCCCGAACTGGCACAATTGGCCGGCTGGGCGCGATCCGCCACGCCGCGCGACGCGGTATTTGCATTTCCGGACTCAGGGAGAGTCCCCTATCCCGGCATCTTCCGCGCCGAAGCCTTGCGCGCCGTCTATGTAGACTGGAAAGGCGGCGGGCAAGTCAATTTCCTGCCGCACTTTGCCACCGAGTGGTGGTTTCGCTGGCAGCAGATCATGGGCCAGCCGGCCGATCTCGCCAAGTACGACGCCCTGGGGATTCGGTACGTGGTGCTGGCTTCCCCCGACCGGCTGCCCGAACCGCCGGTTTTCGAAAATGCGCGGTTCGCCGTGTACCGGACCGGGCAAGAACTTCGCCCCTGAGATTGGTGGGGACACCTCCTGCTCTGAGGTAGGAACGTGACAGTGGAGTGGCGCCCCTGGCTCCCCAACTCGCAGCCAGGCGCGAATTCCAGCCTTGGCACGCCACGCGCCAATCAAAATTAGTATTCTAGAGGCAGGAACTTCCTGAATGCCTTACTTGCCGCGAGGGGTCGCACAGCGGACGGATCTCATCAAGCGTGTCAACGCCCTCACTACGCCCTTCCCGCCAGAGGTCCCAGGAGTTGTGAACTCGCGCTACATAGTCGACAACGACTGGAGCGGAGACCCAGCTATCTTTTTTTGGATCACCCTGTCGGATGAGGCAGCTCATCCGGCGGTCCTCTCCCAGACCACCCGACGCATCAAGAACTTCATCAACCAACAGCTCGATCCAGCCGGTCAATGGGATTTGATCCCGTACTACAATTTCCGGAGCCAATCCGAGCAGGCGAAGCTCAAGGAAGAGGTTTTTGGCTGACCGATGGCGTACCACGACGACCTGATTGAGCACGCGATTTCTCTGCTTGGAGCCAATTTATCGGACGAACCGAAACAGGTCGATCTTCGCCGGGCGGTTTCAGCGGCATACTACGCTCTTTTCCATTTGCTCACCACGGAAGCCGCCCAGAACTGGAAGCACCAAAGCCAGCGGAGCCGATTTGCCAGAATGTACGATCATGGCCGCATGAAGACATGCTCCTCGAAGGTTTCATCGCGCCCCCTTCCCAGCGATCCCGCCGAGATTCTCATAGCCGCGGACCTGAAGCTCGTCGCCGATTCATTCGTCGCGCTTCAGCAGGCTCGACACACGGCCGACTATGACAATTCCAAGATATGGTCGGACACGGAGGTTGCCGAGGCGATTGTTCAAGCCCGAGATGCAATGGACGCCTGGATGGTTATACGGGAGAAAGGAATGGCTCAGGAGTATTTATTCGATCTGATGGGAACCAAATCATGAAGCCGGCTTGAATTCCCACCACTTCTAAGTCGCGCGCCCAGTGGCCCGGATCGCCGCCGATTGGGTTATGTTACACTCGCTGTTCCGCCATGGCGCGGGAATCCGCCCGCGGAGGACTTTCTTGGTGCAGCATTCTGTCATCTGCTTTTGTCTGTCGCTCGGGCTGGCACTGGGTGTGGTGCTCCCCGGGCTCGTGGCGGCTGAGTTTCCGCAGGCCGTGATCACGAGCAGCACGGTTCGCGCGACAATTTACCTGCCAGATCCGCAAAACGGGTACTACCGGGCGACCCGGTTCGACTGGTCCGGCGTCGTCGCCAGCCTCGAATCCGGCGGCCATCGCTATTTCGGCAAATGGTTCGACCGGTACGATCCGAAAATCCACGACGCCATCATGGGGCCCGTCGAGGAGTTCCTCACGAAAGGCGCCGGACTCGGCTACGACGCAGCCGCGCCCGGCGGGAGTTTCGTCAGAATCGGGGTCGGCGCGGTGCGCAAACCCGAGGAGCCGGCATATCGCAGGTACAATACCTACGAGATCCTGGACACGGGTAAGTGGACTGTCCGAAACGGACGTGACTGGATCGAATTCGTGCAAGTGTTGACCGATGTGAACGGATACGCGTATGTGTACCGCAAGAGACTGAGCCTGGCGAAGGACCGGCCGGAGCTGGCCATCGACCACAGCCTCAAGAACACGGGCAAGAAGACCATCGAGACCAGCGTTTACGACCACAATTTCTACATACTGGACTCCCAACCGACAGGGCCCGACTTTGTCGCAAAATTTCCGTTCGCTCCACGCGCCACGAGCGACCTGGCAGGCTTTGCGGAGATCCGCGGGAAAGAAATTGTTTTTCTGCGGGAAATGACGGGGGAGCAGACCGTGCTTACCGACCTCGAAGGGTACGGTGGCACCGCTGCCGACTACGACATCCGGGTGGAAAACCGCAAGACGGGAGCCGGAGTCCGGCAGAGGAGCGACCAGCGCATGACAAAGTTGGTCTTTTGGTCGAATCCCAGGACGGTTTGCCCGGAAGCGTACATCGACATGCGGATCGAACCCGGCCAGGAATTCAAATGGCGGATCGCTTACGAGTTCTACACGGTTTCCTCGGCGGTGAAGTAATGAGGGTATGCCCGCTTTCCGCGGGCCGCAGAAAAGGAGCTTTATGAAACGCACGTTGTGGACGTTGGTTTTGGCGGTTCTGGCCGTCGCCGTTTGGCTGATGGCGCAACCGGTGGGCGATCCCTTGATCGAGGGCTTCCGCGCTGTCGAGGTCGCTTCGGTTTCCGACGCCATGGAGCAACTGTACGGGCAGCGCAACTACATGTCGCACGAAATGCGGCCGCTCGCCACCACCAAGTTCGCGGGCCCCGCCGTAACCGTACTGTTGAAGAAGGAAGAACACAAGGAGGGATCCAAAGCTTCCCAAGGCATGCTGGACGCCATCGACAACGCCAAGCCGGGATCGGTCTACGTGATGGTGCTGGAGGACGGCGCCGACTACGCCGGCATGGGCGGACTCATGGCGACCGCCATGAAGTATCGCGGCCTGGCGGGAGCGGTAATCGACGGCAGCGTGCGCGACACGCCCCAGATTCGCAAACTCCAGTTCCCGGTCTTCAGCCGCGGCGTCGTGCCTTCAACCACCATCAACCACTACCGGTTCGCGGGAGTCAATGTTCCGGTCACGTGTGCGGGAGCGCGGGTGGCTCCCAACGATATCATTGTGGCCGACGAGGACGGAGTGGCCGTGGTGCCGCGCGCGCATGCCGAGGAGGTCCTGAAGAAGGCCGAGGCTCTCGACAATACCGAGCACAGCATGCTGCCGTTCATCGAGAAGTTTAAGTCGATTACAGAAGCCGTGGCCAAGTTCGGCAGAATCTAGCCTGTGATTTTGTTGTGGGGCGGACCATCGTCTTTTGTGGTCTGCCTTGCCTGGAGCAGGCGTTTACGCCTGCAGCCTCTCAGCGCGGATAAGCCCCGGCGATTTTCTTCACCAATCCGTGCAAGCGATGGAACCAAGGCGTACCCGGAAGGAACATGAACGGGCATTCGCCCGGCACCACCGAGATTCCGTTCGCCGCGCAAAACCCGATGGCGTCGGCGCTGACCGCTCCGGCTCCCCCGGCGCGATACATCCAGACGCGCCGGATTCCCGCCTCCGCGCAGTCGCGCACCACCTGGGCCGTGACGGCGGGAGCCGTCAGCAGCAGCGCCCCGTCCGGCGGCGGATCGATGTCCTGCAAACGGGCGAAGCACTTTTCGCCGTCCATTTCCGCGACTCCCGGATGAACCGGGATGGCGTCGTACCCGCGCGCGCGAAACTCGCGAAACAGCCTGCGCGAGAACTCCGCCGGCCGGCTCGAAACTCCCACAAAGGCCAGCCTCTTCTGCCCGAGGAAGTCCTGAATTCGCTCCATTGCGGTCATTGAAATCGGACCCTCCTGTCCGATACTAACACCGGCCGACCCTCACCCCTTCGAAGGATCGGGGCTGGGTGTATCCTGAATAGGACCGGGAAGTCCTAAATTGAAGACCCGATGGTTGAAAGGTGAACGGCCATGCAAAACAGACTGGTACCCGTTCTGATCCCGCTTTCGATCGTGCTCGCCGCCGGTATGCATCTGACGAGCTGTGGGCCAAAGGTTGCGGTGGTTGACACCGCCCAGCTCACAATGTTTCGGCCCTTGCCCGAAGCGGTGGAGTCGCAGAAGAACCCCATCACCGAGGCGAAGGTGAATCTGGGCCGCATGTTGTACTACGAAGCCAGGTTGTCCAGGAACCAGGACGTATCCTGCAACTCCTGCCATGACCTTGCCAACTACGGAGTAGACGGGCAGACGGTCTCCGACGGCTTCAAGGGCCGGAAGGGCACGCGCAACGCTCCTACGGTGTACAACGCCGCCGGCCACTTCGTGCAGTTCTGGGATGGCCGCGCCGCCGATGTGGAGGAGCAGGCCAAGGGCCCGGTCATGAACCCGGTCGAGATGGCGATGTCCTCCCCTAAGGCTGTGGTTGCGGTGCTGAAATCCATGCCCGGGTATGTCGCCGCGTTTAAGAAGGCCTTCCCCGCCGATAAGAATCCCGTCACGTTCGGAAACGCGGCCCGGGCTATCGGAGCCTTCGAGCGCAGGCTGATGACGCCCTCCCGCTGGGACAAGTTCCTCAAGGGAGATCGGACAGCCCTTACCAGCGCGGAAAAAGCCGGTTTTAGCGAGTACATGGAAGCGGGCTGCCAGGCCTGCCACGCGGGAACCTATTTGGGCGGCGCGATATACCAGAAACTCGGGGCGGTGAAGCCGTACCCGGATGCTTCCGACGCCGGACGGCAGGCCGTAACCAAGCAGGAAAGCGACCGGCTGGTCTTCAAAGTACCCTCGCTGCGGAATATCGACAAGACCGCGCCCTACTTCCATACCGGGAAAGTAGCGCCTCTGGAGGAAGCGGTGAAGGAGATGGCGCAGTACCAACTGGGCAAGCAGCTCAAGGCCGACGAGATCGCCTCCATTGTCACCTTTCTGAAGACGCTCACCGGCGAGATTCCGGTCGAATACATCAAGCCCCCCGTGCTCCCCAAGAGCACCGCGAAGACACCCAAACCGAGCAATACCTGACGGCGCCGGGCGTCATTGCGGCGACGTCAGAGCCTTCAGATACCGATAATAAAACTCGACGCCATCGTAGTAGGAACCGACCCGCACCCGTTCGTCCTTGCCGTGCGCCCGAACGTCGTCCTGATCGATGGCGACTCCGCCGACGCCATAACTCGGCAGGCCGGCGGCAATCGTATAAATGCTATCGGATGCTCCGGTTTCCATGTCGGGGATCACCGGCGCTCCGTTCCACATCTCGCCGGCGATCCGCGCCAGCGGCTTCAGGATCTCTTCGGGAGGCAGAATGGGAGGAAACGCCTTCTTCTCCGGAGTGCGGTCGTAAACGTTCCCGGCGTCGTCCACGTACCGCACCACGATCTTCGGGTCGGCCAAAATTCGGACCAGCTCTTGGCGGATCTCTTCAGCCGAATGCCCCGGCAGAATGCGGCAGTTGACGTTCGCCTGGGCAAGCTGCGGCAGCGCATTGTTGGCGTGCCCCGCGCTCAGCCGCGTGGCGACGCACGTGGTGCGCATCGTCGAGTTGAACCGCGCATCGGCGGACAGGCGGGCGACCGCGGCGCCGTCGGGCGGTGTCCGCAAAATCGCCTTCATATCGGCCGCCGTCTGGCCCGTCTCCAGGGAGGCGCGCCGTTCGAAATAGGCGCGCGTCACCGCGTTCAGCTCGAACGGAAACGGCGCCCGTTCCAGGCGTCCCAGCGCATCGGCGATGTGATAAATCGCGTTATCCGGGACGGGCAGGGAACTGTGTCCGCCCGGGTTAGTCGCGCTCAGTTGAAAATCGGCGTACAGCTTTTCGCTCGCCTCCACGTCCAGGTTCACTGGCTTTCCCTTTACCGTGGTCACTCCGCCCGCGTCGGCGTTGAGCACGAATTCGGCGGCGATCAGATCGCGGCGATTCTTCAGCAACCAATCGACGCCATTCGACTTCCCGCCCTCCTCGTCGGCCGTTAATGCGAGGATAAGATCGCGATCCGGGCGGTAGCCTTCGCGATGTAACCGGATAAACGTGGTGACCAGGATGGCATCGTTCACCTTCATGTCCTGCGTCCCGCGTCCATAGAAGTAGCCGTCTTTTTCGACAAAGTGGAAGGGATCGGTAGTCCAATCCTCGCGCCGCGCCTCCACCACGTCCAGGTGGCCGATGATCAGGATCGGCTTCGGCGGGCCGCCGCTTCCGCGAAGGCGTGCGACCAGGTTGCCCTTGCGGTCGTTCGGGCCCAGAACCTTCACGTCTTCGGGTGCAAACCCCGCGTCGAGCAACCGCTTCGCCATGGCCTCGGCAGCGACCGTGGTGCTGCCTGCCGAATCCGTCGTATCGATCTCGACGAGCTGTTGAAAGATGTCGTGCGCCAGACGGCGCGTCGCTTCGTCGAGCGGCGCGGCCGGAAGCGGCCCAAGCAGTGCCACGCCCGCGAGAACGCCGAGCCAGCGATTCTTCATAAATCCGGTTCGACTATCGCCGTGAATTCGTTGCGCATTCCCTTATTCTATCGCTGGCGACAGGCTGGAACCGCGCCGGCTCACTTCTCGAAGGCGCGGAACCGGTCCTCCAGGTCTTTTTGGAGACGCGCTTTTTGGGGTTCTTCGACGAAGGCGTATTTCAGGCTGTTGCGCGCCATCTCCTTCAAATCGGCGTAGCTCAGTTTGTAGCTGATCGCGGCGCGCAGGAACTCCTGGGTCAGGTGGGTGCGCGAAACACCCTCGTCGTCGGTCGAGATCGCCACCGGAACGCCGGCCTTCAGGTATTCCGGCAGCGGATGCTGGTTGCCGCGCACGCCCAGAATCATGTCGTTGCTGGTAAGGCTGATCTCCACCATGACGTGCTTGCGCCGCATCAGTCCGAGGAGGGCCCCGGAATCGTTTTCATACAAGAGATCCACGCCGTGTCCGATGCGCTCCGCCCCGGCTGTTTCCACCGCCTCGCGGATGTGAAACCGTAAACCCTCCGGCGGCACCAGCCCCGGCGCCAACTCGCCGGCATGCAGGGTTACGTGCACCTTTGGATAGGTCTGGCGCAGGTATCCCATGATGCGCATGTGCAGGTGGTAGTCGCGCATGGAAATCGCGCCGTCTTCCGCCTGCACGAAATTCACGCCCACAAGCAAGGGATCGGCCGCGGCCAGGCGGAAGCCCGCCAGCGCCTCCGCGAAGACTTGTTGGCCGGGCGATTCGCGCAGCACCTCGAACAGGTACCGCACCACCACGCGGCAGGCGGGCGAATCCGGTTGCGTATCGCAGCCCAGCGCCGCGCGCCGCGATTTTTCGGTGTCGCCGAGGCGCGCGCGAAGTTGCTCGACGACGCTGTCGAGGCCGCCCGCCAGCAGTTGCCGGCGGGTAAGATCGAAATCCTGGTTCCAGCCGGCTTTGTCCGCCAGTGGATTAACAGGCTTGCCGTTGATGGCCATCACCTCCAGATACGACTCATTCTGCTCCGCCGCCCGGCGGGTCAAATCGGCCAGGAAGGCGCCGCGGTGTTCGGGCTTGACGGCGTTGAATTTGGCGAAGGCGGCGAAGAAATGATCGTGGCCGGATTCCCGCCCCGGCACGAAGCCGCGCATGGAGAAGCTGTCGATCAAGGCGTTGCGCAGAGTATTGTCGGAAGCGGAGCGTGCGGCGGGCACCTCGCCCTCCCCGCAGCCGCCATTCTTGTTCGGCGCCACCAGCGAGCCGGCCCGAAGGTTGGCGCACAGGCCGTCTTCGGCGGCGGCATCGAGGTAGCTTTCGGCATACACCGCTCCGGTCAGGTGGTTGTGCAGGTCGCCGCCCTTGGGCATGCGCAACAGAAAGGCGTAGAGCGCGGGCGGGTTGGCGCGTAACTGGGCCAGCCGGGCCTCCATGGCGCCGGACGGATCGGCAGCCAGCACAAGCGAGGGCCACAGCAGCGCGACCAGCCGGCGCGCGTGGCGGAAGGTCGAGGAATTCATAGCGGTTCCGGCACGGTTATTGATGTCACCCTAACACGGCGCGACGGCGCGGCGCGCGCGGTTTCGCTTGACTTTGGCTCGTCCCGTCCATACCATAAGCTCTTGCAAACGCTCCCAATTTAGCGGCCAAGCCCATGCCCTTACTGCCCTGTTTGCTTCTCGAAAGCGCGCCCGGACGCCTGCTTTCGCTCTCGCCGGTAGATCTCGCCATTATCATTCTGTATTTCGTGGCGGTGATCGGCATCGGCTTCTACCTCAAACGTTTCACCAAGACCGGTGAGGATTTCTTCCTGGCCGGCCGCGAAATGACGGCATGGGTCGCGGGACTCAGCTTCCTGGCGGCCAATTTGGGATCGCTCGAATTGATGGGCTGGGCCGGCTCGGCGTATCAATACGGCATTCTGGCCGCGCACTGGTATTGGATCGGCGCCATCCCGGCCATGCTGTTCCTGGCGCTGGTGATGATCCCGTTTTATTACATCTCGAAGACGCATTCGGTCCCCGGCTATCTGAAGCTGCGGTTCGGCGAGCCGTCGCGGGTGCTGGCGGCGGTTTCGTTCGGCTTCATGACGGTGCTCATGTCGGGCATCAACATGTTTTCGATGGCGCTGGTGATGAAGGTGATGCTCGGCTGGGACATCAACGTGAGCATCTGGATTTCCGCGCTCACGGTGGCCGCTTACGTCTTTCTGGGCGGACTGCGCTCCGCCATCTTCAACGAAGTGCTGCAATTCGTGCTGATCTGGCTGGGTGCGCTGCTGGTGGCGATCATCGGCCTGATCGAAACCGGCGGCTGGAGCGGCGTGGTGGCGCGCATTCACCATCTCAACCCGGGGCAGGATTATACCCACATGTGGCGGTCGATCGGCACCTTCACCGACAACCCCATGGGCATCAATTGGATCGGCATCGTGTTCGGCCTGGGTTTGGTGATTTCGTTCGGCTATTGGACCACCGATTTCCTGGTGGTGCAGCGGGTGATCGCGGCCAAGGACCTGCGCGCCGCCAAGATGGCCCCCGTCATCGGCGCCGCCTTCAAGATGTGCGTGCCGTTTATCGTGATTCTTCCCGGCCTGCTGGGCCTGGCCGTGCTGCCCATGAAGCTGGTGGGTGAAGACGTAGCCGCGGCGACCGGGGCGCACAGCTACAACGAAGTGCTGCCGCTGATGCTGGCGCGCTACTGCGGGCCGGGTTTGCTGGGACTCGGCATCACGGCGCTGGTGGCCGGCTTCATGTCGGGCATGGCGGGTAACGTGAGCGCCTTCGCCACGGTCTGGACCTACGACATTTACCGCGCCCTCATCCGCAAGGACGCCTCCGATGCGCACTACCTGGCCATGGGCCGCTGGTGCACGGTGCTGGGCGTGCTGGTTTCGATCGGCACCGCCTACCTGGCGATGCAGTTCCACAGCATCATGGATTACGTTCAGGCGCTGTTCAGCTTCTTTATCGCGCCGCTGTTCGGAACCGTGATTCTGGGCATGCTGTGGAAGCGCGCCACGGGCGCGGGCGGATTCTGGGGCTTACTGGCGGGCACGGCGACCTCTGTCGGTATGTGGGGGTGGGTGAAGCTGGACCACTCGGCGCTGCGCTACGTGGCGTTTTCAATGAACGCCAAGGCCTTGGCCGAGGACATGTTCCGCGCGCTGTGGTCGTGGGTCGTATGCATGCTCGTCACCGTCGCGGTAAGCCTGATGACGAAGCCGAAGCCCGAATCGGAACTGGTCGGGCTGGTGTACGGCTGCACCGACGTGCCTTCGGAAGGCGATCTGCTGCTCTACCAGCGGCCCGTTTTCTGGGCCGGCGTGGTGGCGGTGGTGTTTATCGTATTGCAAATCTTATTCTGGTAGCGAGGTTATCATCCATGAGCAATCGTCCGATGACGTTCGGCGTGATCGTCGGCAACCGCGGCTTCTTCCCCGATCACCTGGCCAAGAGCGGGCACGCGGAAATGATCGCGGCCCTTGAAAAAGCCGGCTACGGAGTCGTGATTCCCGGCCCCGAAGACACCAAGTACGGCGCGGTGGAAACGCGCGCCGAATCCGCTAAGTGCGCCGATCTGTTCAAACGCCACCGCGAGGAAATCGACGGCGTCATCGTCACTCTGCCGAATTTCGGCGAGGAGCGCGGCATCGCCGACGCGCTGCGCATGGCCGGGCTGAGCGTGCCGGTGCTGGTGCAGGCCACGCCGGATACCCCCGGCAAAATGCTGATTGCCGACCGGCGCGACAGCTTCTGCGGCAAGATGAGCGCCTGCAATAATCTGCGGCAGTACGGCATTCCGTATTCCTTGACCACGCTGCATACCGAGGCGCCCGATTCGGCCGAATTCTCGAAGGACATGGCCTGGTTCGCGGCGGTCTGCCGCGTGGTGCGCGGTTTGAAGGGATTGCGGGTGGGCGCCATCGGCGCGCGGCCGGCGGCCTTCAATACCGTGCGTTTCAGCGAAAAGCTGCTGGAAGCCAGCGGCATTTCGGTGGAGACTTTCGACCTTTCCGAAGTGATGGGCCGCATCAACCGCATGAGCGACACCGATCCGGCGGCGGTGGAAAAACTGGCCGCCATCCGCCGCTATGTGTCCACCGAAAGCGTTCCGGAACCGGCGCTGCTGAAGATGGCCAAGCTGGGCGCGGTGATCGACCGCTGGATGGCGCAGACCCAGGTTTCGATCAGCGCCATTCAATGCTGGACCTCGCTTGAAGAATTCTTCGGCGTGGTGCCGTGCACGGTGATGAGCATGATGAGCGACAGCCTGGTGTCGAGCGCGTGCGAGACGGATATCTGCGGCGTGGTCGCCATGCACGCGCTGCAACTGGCGTCGGAAACGCCCAGCGCCTTGCTCGACTGGAACAATAACTACGGCGACGACCCCGACAAAGCCGTCTGTTTCCACTGCAGCAACCTGCCCAAGCACTTCTTCAAGAGCGTCAAGATGGATTTCCAGGCGATCATCGCCGGCACGGTGGGGCGCGAGAATACCTACGGCACCTGCGTGGGCGTGGTGAAACCGGGGCCGATGAGTTTCGCGCGGTTTTCGACCGACGACACGGCGGGCAAGATCCGCGGTTATGTGGGCGAAGGCGAATTCACCGACGACCCGCTGCTCACCTTCGGCGGCGCCGGCGTGGTCCGCATTCCGCACCTGCAAAAGCTGCTGCGCTACATCTGCGAGAACGGTTTCGAGCATCACGTGGCCGCCAACCTGTCGCAGGTATCGTCGGCAGTGCGCGAGGCGGCGTCGAAGTATCTGGGCTGGGACGTGGTGGCGCACGAGTAGGGCTGTGTTACAGTTCCCCAGATTCTTCTCTGGCCGCGACGATTTTCGTGGCGCACGCACCTGCTCTGTGGGGCAGACCATCGTTTTTCGTGGTCTGCGATGCACTCGGCTGCTTTCGTGGAGTAGGCGTTTTCGCCGGCATCTGCCCTCTGGTGGTGCCTTTTGGTTGCCGCTCCGTTGTGAGGTGGACCCCATCGTTTGGACAAAATTTTGCCTGTCCTTAGATGGTGAAGCGGGCTAACCAAGAGGCGGCCCGAAGGCCGCCATCCATTCCGGGCTTGAATCGGCGCTCGGGTCGCAT
>Ga0182014_10001745_pt1 | contig 28477 bp, 25 predicted proteins | sample 612S2DmetaG_FD_120489 | JGI IMG/M metagenome (GOLD analysis project Ga0182014, IMG submission 120489) | Permafrost microbial communities from Stordalen Mire, Sweden - 612S2D metaG | ecosystem: Environmental > Terrestrial > Soil > Wetlands > Permafrost | place: Sweden: Stordalen | collected... | reverse complement strand
CATCCGGATTCTCCTTGATGTGTGCTTGGCGGCTCACAGCGAAGAGTTTCTGGATGGACTCCCGGAAATGTCAAACTGCTACTGCCTCCCCGGCAAAGCCGGGGGAACTCCCGGGATATTAGTCGCCCATGCATGCGAGCGCACACGGATGTTCTCGCAGAAGTACGGGCCGGAGGAATGAATCGTCGCGCGCGAAAGCACAGTCGGCGATACGGTTGCATACGCGCCGCCATCGATATCCACCTGGATATCCATGGCCAGAAGGCGCCCGTCCCGATCCACCGCGGTGCGGTAACGGGTACGCGATAAATGACGCTTGGTAGTCGCCACCGGATCTTCCATGCGGTCGTAGACGATCTTGATGGGGTGCCCGGCCTTTTTCGCCAGCAGGCCGGCATGCGCGGCAATCAGCGGCGGATAATCCTCCTTGCCGCCAAATGCGCCGCCGGTCTCCACCTGGATAACGCGGACCTTTCCAGCAGGTAGTGCAAAGACACGCAGCAGCGCCCTGTGCACATAGAACGGACACTGCATCGATCCCCGGATAGTGAGGCCGTCGGCATCGGACCAATCCGCAATGACGCCGTTGTTCTCAATGTAGAGATGCTCCTGTGCGCCGGTGCGGTATTCGCCCGAGACAATGTGCGTCGCCCGCTGCCACGCGGAATCCACATCGCCCTTCTCGACCAGGAAGCGCTTGATGACATTGTCCTCGCCCCAGACGATCGTCTGCTGCCGCTCACTCTCTTCGATGGTGAAGACAGCGGGCAGTGGATCGCAGTCGATCTCCACCGCGGCGACGGCTTGATGCAGCCGCGCCTTGTCTGGATGCGCAAGCAGCACAACCGCTTCCTCGGGATGATTCACCTGCGTCTCGGCGAGTACCGGCTGGTCGTTATCCATGATGAGCGCGATGCGGTTTGTGCCCGGAATGTCCTTCGCGGTAACGATTACGAACTCGTTCCACGCGATGCCGCCGCCGAAGTGGATGCCTTTGATCGTGCCGCGTGCAATTCTGCTGCGCACGGTGGCTCCATGCCACATACCGGGCAGTGCGATGTCGTCGATATAACGCGCGCCGCCCGTCACCTTGCCGAATCCTTCCTTGCGAAGAACCGGCGTACCTACGATGCGGGTCTGCGTCGTGTCACGCATGATGTGAAAACCTCACTTGCGTGTCCTAACGGCTTTGGAGTATTGGGTTAGCATATCGCGAGCGCAGCAAAATGCAAGCAGCGATTCTTCCGGACATCGCTGCGTCCGGGCATCAACCTTGCGCCCGGGCGGTCGCCCTCAACCTTAAACCACAAAACGAAAGGCTGTCTCACGCATAAAGAGCGCCTCTCCTTAACAACCCGTGGCGGAAATGATAATTTGAACGGCAACACTTTGCAAGCCGCTGAATCTAAAAGCCATAAGAACCGGCCTAGAAACTTTGAGCGTCGAAGGGGACGGGATTGAGCTCCTCCGTCCGGAGCGGATTTGACCGCTGGTCCCTTGGAATGGATGAATGTGCGCTGGGGCGAGCACAATACAAACGCAGGTCTTTCCGCTCCCCACCCCAGCGACGGAGACCTATCGCCGGGGACCTCGGTTCCGCTTCACTGCCCTTGAGATGACTGCTCAGAGGTCTGCCATCCCGAGTGGCGAAATCAAAGCCGGCGCCCTACGCTTCCACCAGAGCATCTGCAACACTCAAATGTTCATCGAGCGCGGCGATGCCGAGATCCAGCTCTTCTTTTGTCACGATCAGCGGAGGCGCGATGACGAAGTGGCTCACCCAGGCCTGGATCGAGACACCCTGGGCCATCATTTTGGCCGCAATCTGATCGACCACCAGCGGCTTGCCCTCCACCTTGTCGCGCATGGTGTTGAAGGGCTCCCTGGTGGCGCGGTTCTTCACGATCTCCACAGCGAAGAAGAGACCGATGCCGCGCACGTCGCCGACCGATGGGTGGCGGGCCTTGAGGGCTTCGAGCTTTTCGCGCACATAGGGTTCGAGGGCCGCAGCGCGCGCAACCAGATCCAGCCGCTGCATCTCCTCGATGGTAACCACGGCCGGGCCGAGGGTGATGGGATGCGCCTCGTAGGTATGCCCGTGGGAGAAGTAGTGATCCTCAAAGTAGTCTGCGATTTTGGTTGTGGTGGCGCAGACGCCAAGCGGCACATAGGCCGAGGTGATGCCCTTGGCGGTGACCAGGATGTCGGGCTTCACGCCCCAGTGGTTCACGGCAAACCATTTGCCCGTGCGGCCCCAGCCGGTCATGACCTCGTCGGCTATGAGGAGAACGCCGTACCGGTCGCAGATCTGGCGGAGGCGGGGGAAGTATTCGGGCGGGGGAACGAGGACGCCGTTGGTGCCGACAACGGGTTCGAGGATGATGGCCGCTACGTCGCCCTCGTTGCGGATCATGTGCTCGATGTAGTCGGCGCAGGCGATGTTGCAGCCGGGATAAGTGTGCTTGATGGGACAGTCGTAACAGTTCGTCTCCGGGGCAAACACAAAGCCCGAGCCCTTGCCGCCCGGCTCCATGGCCCAGCGGCGCGGGTCGCCCGTAGCCGCGATGGAGGTCGTGGTGGAACCGTGATAGGAGCGGTAGCGGGAGATGATTTTGTTCTTGCCCGTGTACATGCGCGCAATCTTGAAGGCCGCCTCATTGGCCTCGGTTCCGCTGGTGGCGAAGAAGAATTTATTGAGGCCCTCGGGCAGCACCTCCAATAACTTGAGACTTAGGCGGGCACGGGCTCGGGTGGCGTGGCTTGGAGCGATGTAGGCCAGTTCGCGAGCCTGCTCGGCGATGGACTCGACTACACGGGCATTCTTGTGGCCCAGATTCACGCACATCAACTGCGAGCTGAAGTCGAGGTAGCGCTTGCCCGCGCCATCCGTGAACCAGCAGCCCTCGGCGTCGGCAATGTGCAGCGGCTTCCAGGTCTTCTGGAAGCGCCAGGTGCCGTAGTTGGTCAGCCGCGTGATCGAGGCGATTTCTTCGGATGTGAGCGTGTTCGATTTCAATTCGGAAACTTCGCTCATTGCGCCGCTCTCCGGTAAGGATCTTTGCACTTTAACGCACTTGGGGAAATCCCAGGTCCACCTTGCTGGCGGCGGGATCGGGCCAGCGGCTGGTGACTACTTTGGAGCGGGTATAGAACTGCACGCCTTCCGGGCCGTACATGTGCAGGTCGCCAAAGAGCGAGGATTTCCAGCCGCCGAAGCTGTAGTAGGAGACGGGAACCGGAATGGGGACATTGATACCCACCATGCCTATCTCGACATCGAATTGAAACCGGCGCGCCGCACCTCCATTTTGGGTGAAGATGGCCGTGCCGTTGCCGTAGGGATTCTCATTGATGAGGCGAAGCGCTTCAGCATAGGTGGCGACACGCACGACACTTAACACGGGGCCGAAGATCTCGTGGTCATAGCAGTGCATGCCGGGCCTGGCGTTGTCGATGAGCGAGGGGCCGAGGAAAAATCTATCTGTGCGCATCGCCGGATGGAGACGGCCATCGACAGAGAGCGTTGCTCCTTCGGCAACAGCAGTGTCCAGGCAGGCGGCGACACGATCGCGATGCTCCCGGGAGATGAGCGGTCCCATCTCGTTGGCGGGCTCCGACCCAGGACCGACTTTGATGCGGGCCACACGCTCGCGAATGGCCGCGATCAGCGGATCCGCGACAGCGCCCATGGCCAACACGACGGAGATGGCCATGCAGCGCTCGCCGGCCGCGCCATAACCGGCGGAGACCGCGGCATCGGCGGCCATGGCGATGTCGGCGTCCGGCAGAACCAGCATATGATTCTTGGCTCCGCCCAGGGCTTGCACGCGTTTGCCGTTGCGCGTGGCGGTCTCATAGATGTACCTGGCCACAGGCGTGGAACCCACAAAGCTGATGGCTTTGATGTCGGGATGTTCGAGCAGGCGGTCCACCGCAACCTTGTCTCCGTGCACCAGGTTGAAAACGCCGTCGGGAACACCCGCCTTCGTGGCCAGCTCCGCCAGGAAGGTGCTGGCGGAGGGAACCTTCTCGGAGGGCTTGAGGACAATCGCATTGCCGCAGGCGATCGCGTTCGGCATCATCCACAACGGCACCATCAAGGGGAAGTTGAAGGGCGTGATGCCGGCCACCACACCGAGCGGCTGGCGTATCTGGTAGACATCGATGCCGTGGCTCGCTTGCTCAGTGTAGCCGCCCTTGAGCATGTTGGGAATACCACAGGCAAACTCCAGGTTCTCAAGTCCGCGCGCCACCTCGCCGAGCGCATCGACCATGGTCTTGCCATTCTCAAGGCTGACGATCTCCGCCAGGCGCCGCCGGTTCTCGGCGACCAGGCTGTGTAGACGGAACTGACCTCAGCGCGGCGCGACAGGGGCGTAGACCGCCATTCCAGGGAAGCGGCCTTTGCGGCCGCAACCGCGCGGTCCACATCTTCAATGCCGGCAAAGCCCACCTCTGCGACGATCTGGCCGGTTGCCGGGTTGGTGACGGCGCCAATGCGCCCGGAGGATGCCGCCACCGGCTTCCCGTTGATCCAGTGAGAGACCGCGGCAGCGGTCGATGTCTCAGCAGCACTCATTCCTGATCCAACCTTTCCATTTCACCTGCAGTCGCGCTATTCGCCGCGCAGGTGAGGTTCTTTCTCATGACGCACGAATCCAATCCATGGTCTTCGATGCGAGCTTGTCAAGCGCGGTTATAGCCAGATGCAGATGGTCTTCGCGCGTATCTTCGATCTTGTTGTGGCTGATTCCCTGGAGCGATTGCACAAAGAGCATGACGGTCGGGATGCCGGCTCTGGACACCTCAGCCGCGTCGTGCAACGGTCCGGACGGCATGCGATGCGAGCGCCCTGCCGTCTCGCAAATCGCCTCTTCACACAGGCCGATCAATGCGGGGTGAAAGGGCTCCGGCGCAATGTTCCAGATGCGCGACCACTCCACTGTGCACCCTTCTTCCTGCGCAAATTGGGCACTCTTGTCCTGGGCCTCGCGATACATCGCGGCCAGCACATCGGCATCCAGGTCGCGCTGATCGAGAGTTGCCTCGCAGCGGCCAACGACGGCGGTCACAATGCCGGGAAAGGTCTTGAGACTGCCGATGGTGCACACCGCGTCGGGATGGCGCCCTGCGATGACGCGAATTTCAAGGGCTAGTTTTGCGGCAGCGGCCAGGGCATCGCGCCGCGCCTTCATGGGCGTGGAGCCGGAGTGCGCCTCCTGGCCGTGAAAGGTGATGGCGTGACGCTCGACGCCTTTTGTGCCCAGCACGGCGGCCAGCGGAAGCCCCATGGTCTCCAGCACCGGCCCCTGCTCGATGTGCAACTCAAGATAGGCCGCCGCGTTCTTGCGCTCCCGCTCGGCATCGCCGATGGAATCGATGGAGACGCCGCATTTGGCCAGTGCATCTTCAAGCCGCATGCCGCCGGCATCCGCGCGTGCCCGATCCGCGGCGATGCTTTGCGTGCCGGCAAAGGCCGAAGACCCGAAGAGGCTGCGCCCGAAGCGCGCGCCCTCCTCATCCGCCCAATCGACGAGGCGGATGGTGACCGGCGGCTTGCCGTTATACTCATCGGCGATGCGGCGCAGCACCGCGAACGCGGCGATCACGCCCAGACAGCCGTCGAGCCAGCCTCCATTGGGTACGGAATCGAGGTGACTGCCGAGAATCAGAGTGGCCTCGGAAGTTCCAGCGAGCGTGGTCCAACTGTTGCCGGCGGCGTCATAGTGATGCTCGACGGGGAGTTCTTGCAGTTTGGACTGGAACCATGCGCGCGCCTTGAGCCACACGGGGCTCCAGGCCAGGCGCTGCGCGCCATTCTCATCGGCAGTGAGCGCGCGCAATTCCTTGAGCAGTTCAACCGCGGCCTGTGCGTTAACCGGCATGGGGCCCTCCTTGCGCGGCGTATTGCGGCTCGCGGCGAAGCAGGCGTCCGCGCCCCGGCTGGCCTACAAAGACTCCATCGCGCGCCTGCACCTTGCCGCGCACGGTGACCGCAGAAGGCCGGCCTTCGAGGTCAAAGCCTTCAAATCCGTTGTAGTCGTTGATGCCGTGTTGCGTGGCGGCGGAGATTGTGCCGCGATACTCCGTGTCATAGACGACCAGATCGGCGTCCGATCCGACGGCGATGGTTCCCTTGCGGGGGAAGAGGCCGAAGAGCTTGGCGGCGCGGGTGCTGAGCGCATCGACGAAGCGGTGAAGATCGAGGCCGCCGCGCTTCACACCGTAGGTGTACATCAGGTTCACGCGGTCCTCAATACCCGGAATGCCATTGGGAATCTGCGTGAAAGCTTTGGCGCCGAGAAGTTTCTGTTCCGTGTCGAATGGACAATGGTCGGTGCCAACAGTGTCGATCAAGCCCGTTTTGAGCGCATCCCAGAGCAGGGGCAGATTGCGCCGCTCGCGCAAGGGTGGCGACATGACGTGTTTCATGCCCTCCACGCCGGGACGCGCGGCGTAACTTTTGTCGAGCAGGAAGTGGGGCAGCACCGATTCGACGTACAACCGGACGCCGCGCAATTTGGCTTCAACTGCCGCACGAAGCGCCGGCCCGCAGGAGAGATGAACCACGTAGCCTGTGGCTCCGGTCTGCTCGACAAAAGTCGCAAAGCGGGTGGTGCCTTCGGCTTCAACGGCCTCGGGTCTGCTGGGTTCATGCCACTCCGGCCCAGTCTTGCCCTCTGCCAGCAGCAGTTGCTGCAACTGACCTACCAACTCGGCGTTCTCGCAGTGAGCGGTGGTGATGACACCCAACCTGGCCGCCAGCTTGAGCGTGTGGAACATCTCTTCGTCATCGACGCCAAAGAAGTTCTTGTAGGAGAGAAAGATTTTGAAGGATGCGGTTCCATCCCGGACGATCTCGCGGAGTTGCGCTTCCGTGTTGGCGTCGTAGCGCTTCACTGCCATGTGAAAGGCATAGTCGCATGCGCTGTTGCCTTCCGCCTTTTGCTTCCAGACGTGGTATCCCTCCAGCGCATCCTCATTGCGTGAAGGGCAGCACATCTCAATGAACGTGGTGGTCCCTCCGGCGAGTGCGGCAACGCTCGCCGTGGCGTGGGTATCCTTGGCAAACGTGGCCATGAAGGGCAGATGGATGTGGACATGTGGATCGATGAAGCCAGGGAAGACGAGCTTCCCCGTGGCATCGATCACCTCGGTCCCCGGCGGAGCGGAGAGGCCAGGCCCGATGGCGCTAACGGTTTCATCCTCGATGAAAATATCGCCGCGCAAGCGAGTCTCCGCGGTTACGATCTCCCCACCCTTGATCAGCAGTCCCATTTGAACGTTCTCCCTATGTGTGCCCACGATGGTTCTAGAAATGCGTCAGTGAATGTGAATTCCCACCTTTTCACGATATGCTTTCATCGTCTCCCAATCTTCGGTGACCTGGGTTTGCTGCTGCGATAGCTCACTCCATGTCACAGCGCTGCGCCCGGAGGGAAGCTCGACCATATCGATGCAGTTGTCCACCGGACACACGTTATAGCAAAGCCGGCAGCCTACGCAATCCTCTTCGCGCACCACGGGCTGGGGGCGCGTTGCCACAGCTTCGTGTTTGCCGTTCGAGCGCGGATCGTAGGCGAGCGGCGCGACCACCGCGCCCTGGGGCGAAACCAGGTCGATGCACTGATGCGCGGAATCGTTGCAGGCCACGTAGCAGAGATTGCACTTGATGCACTTTTCCGCATCGATGCGGGCTACCGCGCGGAAGGAGAGATCGAAGTGCTTGAACTCCGAGACGCGATGGAGGCTGCGGCCGGTGACATCGGCGATGGTCTTGAAGCCCTTCTCGTCCATCCAGTTCGAGAGGCCGTCGCAAAGGTCTTCGATGATCCGGTAGCCGTAATGCATGACCGCCGTGCAGACCTGGAGGCTGGATGCACCGAGGAGCAGAAATTGCGCCGCGTCAGTCCAGGTGGCGATGCCGCCCATGCCGGAGATGGGAAGGCCCGACTTCGACACGATCTCGTCGGTTCCGAGAGCGGCCAGCAAATTGAGCGCGATGGGTTTGACGGCCGGCCCGGCATAGCCGCCGTGGCCGCCCTTGCCGCCAATGCTCGGCGTCAGCTCCAGCGTATCCAGGTCCACGCCAACGATGGAGTTGACGGTGTTGATGAGCGAGAGCGCATTGGCGCCGGCGGCCACGGCGGCACGGGCCGGCAACACTATGTCGGTGATGTTGGGCGTCAGCTTTACGATGACCGGAATGGTTGCGGCGTCCATCACCCATCGTGTGATTCGCTCGCAATATTCCGGCACCTGGCCGACGGCGCTGCCCATGCCTCGTTCGCTCATGCCGTGCGGGCAGCCGTAGTTCAATTCGATGCCGTCAGCGCCCGTATCTTCGATGCGCTGGACGATCTCTCTCCAGGCCTCAGGTTTGGAGTCGACCATGGCGGAGACGACGACCGCGCGATCGGGCCAGGCGCGCTTGACCTCGGCAATCTCACGCAGATTGATTTCAATGGGCCGGTCGGAGATCAGCTCGACGTTGTTGATGGCCAACATGCGCTGGCGGCCGTGATGCCAGGCGCCATAGCGGTTCGAGACATTGAGCACCGGAGGGCCGATGGTCTTCCATACAGCCCCGCCCCAGCCCGCTTCAAAGGCTTTGTGGATCTGCGCGCCGGAGTTAGTGGGCGGCGCCGAGGCAAGCCAGAACGGATTGGGCGACTGGATGCCGGCAAAATCGATGCGAAGATCTGCCATGTTTACCTCATCTCAACCGGCGTGGGTCGGCCACCCCCGCGACGAAGACTTGTCTCTGCCACCCCGGTCGCTGGGGACCCCGGCCTTTGCGCAAGCTGTTGATGGATCGCCGCGGCGGCAAGCTTGCCATCCTGTACGGCCATGACGGTGGAAGCCGCGCCGGAAAAGCGAATGCAATCGCCGATTGCATAGATGCCGGCAGTGCTCGTCTGGAAGCTCGAGTCCACGGCGATAAAGCCCTTCTTCGTTTCCAGACCCAGCAGCGCGGCCAGTGCCGGCTTGTCTTGGCCGACGGCTTTGACGATCTGATCCGCCGCAAGCAAAAACTCCGAGCCCTTGACGGGCGTCGGCGCCGGGCGGCCGGATGCATCCGGCGCACCCAACTCGACGCGCAGACACTCGAGGCCAACGGGGAGACCGCCGTCCAGCGCCACCCGCGAAGGTTGGCTGAGAAAGCGGAACTCGATGCCCTCCTTGCGGGCAAAGTCGTACTCGTGCTCATAGCAACTCATCTCGCGATCCGTGCGGCGATAGACCATCGTCACCCGCTCGGCGCCGAGCCGCTTGGCGACGGTGGCGCAATCCACCGCGGTGTTGCCGGCGCCGATCACGATAACGTTGCGGCCCACGTTCAGGGTCGTTGCGCCGGTCTTGCTGGCTTCAATTAATTCAAGGCCATCGAGAATGGCCTCTTCGCCCTCGATTCCCAGTCCGGGCGTCCGGCCCAATCCCACGCTCAGCACAAGGACGTCGAACTCCTGCTGGAGTGCGACCGGAGACAAGTCTTTGCCGAATTCAAGCCCGGTTCTGATCTCAACGCCAAGCCCCTCGATCATGCGCGTCTCTTCGAGGGCAATCTCCATGGGTTCGCGCAGCGCAATGATGCCGTACGTCGAGAGGCCGCCGGGCATGGTGCGCTTCTCGACGATGGTCACAGCGTGGCCCAGCATGGCCAACTCGCCGGCGCAGGAAAGCCCCGCGGGCCCAGCGCCGATTACGGCGATCGATCTGCCGGTGGGCGCGGCCTTTGCGGTTGGATAGCTTTGGTGCTCGCGGGCGTAGTCCATGGCATAGCGTTGCAGGCGTCCAATGGCGATGGGCTTGTGATCGGCGCCCAGCACGCACGCGCCTTCGCACAACTCCTGCACCGGACATACCCGCGCGCATGTGGCGCCAAGAAGGTTTGAGGCGAAGATTGTTGCCGCCGAGCCGCGCAGATTGCGGGAAGCGATTTTCTTGATGAATCGAGGAATATCGATATGGGTTGGGCAGGCGTGCGTGCAAGGCGCATCGTAACAGTACAAACAGCGGTCTGCCTCAACGGCCGCCGCATTCCGGGTCAGAGGAGGCAGTTGCTCGGCAAATGCCTTCCCGATATCTCTAAATACCGATTCCATCCGTCGACTCCTTGCGAAGGCACTTGGTCTTTACTCCAGCGGTTTTTTGGGGGACAACGGGTTCAGCCTGTCGGGATTTGCAAAAAAGAAGATTCTACCTGCGCCGGAGTTCATATTCTAGTGCAAACCCTCCGCGAAGCAAGATATGTTGTCAAAGAGTTAAAAGCGCCGCAACCCATGGCGCCAGAGTTGAAGTCCGCCCGCCAAAGGGCTCACTGCTCTTGAGCGCAATTGCAAATGGCCGCTTCGACTTGGAATCGCAAGTATTGAGCGCGTTGCGCGGCCGGGAGTGCCTTAAGGTCCACCATTCAATCCCACACTTGACGAGCCGGCAAACGATTACCTGCCGCCTGCGTCTATTTTGGAAAGCGGAGGCACTGTCGCTTATGTTTACGCCGCAGCCGATTGGATTCGTAAGCAGCCCCTTCAAAGATACAGCCGCGATTCCGAAGGGTCTTGGCGCAAAACACGAGGCAGAAGGCGTGCTGAATATCCTGCCTGCATTCGAGCTCGGGCTCACCGGCATCGAGGGTTTCTCTCATCTCATCGTGCTCTGGGCCTTCGACCGCTCCGACGGCTTCGATCTGCTCGTCACACCGCCCTCCGACGACCGCCCGCACGGCGTGTTTTCCACTCGATCGCCGCGCCGCCCAAACCCGATTGGCCTTACCGTCGTCGAATTGCTTCATCGCGAAAAGGGATTGCTCTACGTTCGTGGCGTCGACATGCTCGACGGAACGCCCATTCTCGACATCAAGCCTTACCTGTCCAGCATCCCTTCAGAGACTTTGCGACGGGGATGGCTGGCAGAAGCTGAGGCTAGAAAAGGGTGAGATTCCTGGCAGCCGTCCCCTCTTGCGCCCGGCCCTTGTCCCGAAAGGGGCTCACCGGCCGCCACGCCGCTCTGGGAGTTGCGTGTGGTACATTGGCGCCATGATGTTCAAGAGTTTGGCTCTATTCGCGGTGCTGTTGGCCGTCTCGCAGGCGTATGTGCCGGCCTCCGGGCAGACAACCAATCCTTCCGGCGCCAATCGGCGGACTCTGCCCCTTGCGGGTTCTTCCAGCGCCGTCCCACAAACCGCCGGCAGCCCAACCGTCAAAACCGAATGCAACGGCGGTCCCTGCGAGGACCAGCAGCCGCGCGTCATCGTCACTCTTCCGGCTCCGGCCCCTGCACTGTGGTCCTGGCATGATCGAGTCCTATGGGCAGCCTGCGTGGTGCTCGCCATTGTGGGTTACGTCGGAATCATGCTGGCCCTCTCTGCGCTGAAAAAGATTGAACGCCAAACCAGTTCCGCTGAAACCGCTGCCGCAGCCGCTGCCGATAGCGCCCAGGCCGCATTGTTGCATGCTCAAGCCATCGTCGATTCAGAAAGGCCCTGGCTCCTGATAACGGTCGAGCCATCCCTGAGCATTGAGAACAGTTTTACCGTAATGGCCACGAACCGTGGCCGCACCCCCGCCACAATCGTAGCTACCGCGGAGCGGATCGAGATTGCAATCGATGAAACGCACCTTCCCGGAACCCCTGAGTATGGGGAACCAGGCGCCCCGCGTGTCCCCATCATTCTGCTTCCAGGTGAATCCACGGCAATCAAATCATTCTGCCGCGATGAGGCGAAAGGGATTTGCGAATCCGAGGAAAGGTTCAAGCGGGTCGAAAAATGGGAAGAAAAGATCTTTATCTACGGAAATGTTATCTACAGGGATTTGATTGCCCCTCGCGATAAGCAAACCCATGAAACAGCCTGGTGCTGCTGGTACATCCACGGACGGCAGAAGAGCGGTTTGGTCATTGCCGGACCGCCCGACTACAACTTGCACACTTAGGGAATCTCCAAACGAGTCCGAGGAATGCGGCAATCAACGTGTTTTGAATGGGCGCGGCTTTACAGGCTGCGGAAAAACTTCTTCGCTTTGAAAGGGCGCGGCTGGTAGGTCGGGGTTTTAACCCCCACAGAATCCGCGCCGCATTGCGCCGCTGACTTTTCGGGGCCTCAGCCCCCGAGGGAATGCTTCCTGGTAGCCAGATTTCCTCTCTTGCAACTTAGTCGGAGGTTTTTGGGAGCAACGGCAGAATCTGCCCTGTTCCAGGCAACAGGCGATGCCGTCCTCAGGCAGTAACCTGCTCCCGCAGGTCCTGTTCGAAGATTGGGTCGGTGTCGGCAAGCCTGATCAGGCGATGCAGGTAAGCCCGGGAGATGCACAGCCTGCGGGCAGCCAGCGTCTTATTCCCATTGTTCTCACGAACGGCCGCGACGGCCAGTTTGATCTTATAGTCGCGAAGTTGCCGTTCAAAAGAGCCTGCGGGCTGATAATCGCCGATGTCGACAACCTCGTCGATGTCGACAACCTCGTCCTCCTGGGTATTCAGGCTCAGATCTTCCGCACGAACAGTCTGTCCAGTGGCCAGGATGATGGCCCTCTGCATCACGTTTTCCAGTTCGCGCACATTGCCGGGCCACGAGTAACTCTGCAGCAGGGCCAGCGCATCCGGCTCAATATCCGCCATCGGCTTTTGAAACACCTGCCCATAGTGCCGTAGAAAATGCCTGGCAATCCGAGGGACGTCTTCCGGATGCTCCTGCAGCGGCGGCGATTCAATCCGCATGACATTGATGCGGTAGAAGAGATCCTGACGGAATTTTCCTTCGGCCACCAATTTGGCCAGATCCCGGTGTGTGGCGAAAATCAGCCGCGCACGCAACGGGATCAGCTTGTTGCTGCCCAGACGGTTGAATTCCATCTGCTGCAGAACGCGCAGCAGCTTGACCTGCGTAAACAGGCTCAAGTCCCCGATCTCATCGAGGAAGAGCGTACCGTCGCCCGCCTGCTCGAAGTAACCTTCCCGCGCCCCCACCGTACCGGTGAAAGCGCCCTTTTCATGCCCGAACAACTCGGCCTCAATCAGAGTTTCAGGGATCGCGCCGCAGGATACAGCCACAAACGGACGGCTGGACCGGGAGCCCAGATTGTGGATGGCGCGGGCGATCAATTCTTTGCCCGTTCCACTTTCGCCGGTCACCAGCACCGAGGCATTGAGATTGGTTACGCGACGCACCAGTTGAAAAACCCGCTGCATCTGCGGGCTCGATCCGATCAGCCGGTCGCAACTGCCGGGCTCTTCCATTCGCTGCTGCACGGTCTGCAGTTGCTGCTTCAGCGTGGAGTTTTCGTATGCCCGGCTGAGCATCGTCTTGAGATCTCGAATCGAGGGCGGTCTGCGGCAGTAGCTGAAGGCTCCTGTCCGTACAAGCTCGAATGCGGTCGACCGGAGACCATCGTCGGCCATCACCACCGAGGGAACATTCGATGCGATCAACTGCCGGGAAAATCCTATGCGCTCCTGCAACGAATCGTGATTCGAGTTCAGATCCAGAATCATGACATCGCAGCCGCCCGCCGACACAAGGCTGTTCATCCCTTCCTGATCCGACTCCAACAGGACCTGGAATTCCTTTCCCAGCGCAGAAGAAAGAAGCGGGTGCAGCGTGCGGTCTTCCGAGTAAAGCCCGATCTTGATCATGAATGGGTGAACTCTCTCAGTGTGCAGCCTGGTCGCCTCAATTGGGGAAGCGGAAACGTGTCATCATCATCATCATCATGAATCGGCTGCAATCGTGCAAATGCCAGTTTTGTGCTAGATCAATCCAACGTTGGTAATGCACTTCAGTTGTTACTGGCAGCAAACCGCGCGTGGTGACGCACATCGCACGGCGGCACACAACCCATGCCGACATATCCCCGCTGGGAAAATGCCTCTAGGATGGGCGAAAGGCCTCTAAACACTCACTGCAATGCTCGGCGATCTCCAGTTACGAGGTTAGTGGCAGCTCTGGGCAATGTCAATGCTCCGTTGGTGTTAAGCCTCGAAGCACTGAGTATGTGAGCGCCTGGGACAAAAGAAAGGAGTGGATGGGGAGTGAGGGCTCCCGAATGCTCTCAAGACTCGGCCGGAATAGGATTAACTCTCTCATTTCAAGAGGCTTGCGCAGACTCTAATTCGCCGGAACATTGGAACTCCAACCTCGGCAAGCCGCAGACGCGCCGCACGATTGGAATAACACGTTTGTGCTATCCCAAGGACACTTCGGTGACTATCCTTGCAGTGTTTGCTGCTCGGGCTCATCTCTGGAGAGGCGCCGCTTCTCATGCGGCCGGCGGCGCCAAGGGGCGCGTCACTTGCCACAAATGCAGGCGTGATCTCCCGGCAAAAACTGGCATTGTCTCTTGGCAGGCGCCGTTGCCATCCGCCGCTTTGCGTTCCCAAGCCGTGATCTCTGCGGCCTCCCGCTTCGTTCTGTTCCCGCACCCGGCGCTGGAGTTTGTGCCGGGAGAGTGTATACGCCCCGCTTCACTCCTGGTCGCCGCCCGTAAACATCCGTGTACACCGCTCTGGGCAGCACGCCGTTAACTACCTGAATTCAGGCAGGTTGGGCCTTGAGCTATTTGGTTGGACAATTGCTTTGACAGGGGTGTTCCCTGAATCCAGGGAGAAAGGAGTCTGAGGCATGCACTCGTTCGCCTGGTGGCCAATTCTCATTGTTCTCGCCGTGGCTACCTTCACGGATCTGCGCAGCCGCCGCATCCCGAACTGGCTCGTGCTTCCTTCCCTGCTGGCGGGGATCGCGGTCTCCGGTTGGCTCCATGGCTGGCATGGAATCGGCCAAAGCTTCGCTGGCTTGGCACTCGGCGTCCTGATCTACGGCTTTCTTTTCTGGATGGGCGGCATGGGAGCCGGCGATGTAAAGTTGTGCGCCGCCATTGGCGCCTGGATTGGCCCCGACCAGTTGTTCGTCGCACTGGTCATCACCGGCTTGGCCGGGGGAGTCATGGCCCTGTGCTGGGCCGCCAGTGGTGGATTTCTCAAAGACTTGTTTAAGGGCGCGGGCGATCTCGTCTTCGGTTGGAAGCAACGTGGAATGCATCGTGATCCGGAGATGGTTCTCGCCAATCCTCTGAAGCGCAAAATGCCCTACGCTCCAGCCATCGCTATCGGAACACTGTTTTCCTTCTTTGCTCGGTGAGGCCCTGAACACATCATGCTCGATTCACAGACGAACCATCAATTTGAGGTTGACCCACAAGGTAGTCTTCAAGCACCAGGGAGCGGCAATTCCGTGAATCCAAACTCTTCCCCGTATCTCGATCCCCAGTATCCCGACTCCTTTGGCGCCGACGCCTTGTCGATTGCGCTGATCAGCCCGGACGATCTGCGCCGCAGGGAGGCAGCCAATGCTCTTGCCGGATGCCAGGGGAGCGAAGTCCAGGAGTTTTCTTCCTATCCTCCCGGCCTCGACGATGTACCAAAGCTGCTGGAGCAGCATCACGACGTCATCATCATCGACCTGGACAGTAGCCAGGAATACGCCCTCGAACTGGTGGAGAACATCGGCGCCAATACCTCGGCGACCGTGATGGTCTATTCGGCGAAGGCCGATCCGGATCTGCTGGTCCGATGCATGCGTGCAGGCGCTCGCGAGTTTCTCACTTTGCCCTTCGACCAAAGCGCGATGGCCGAGGCTCTGGTTCGGGCTGCGGCCCGCCGCCAGACAGTTCGCGTCCCGAAAAAAACTAACGGCAGGTTACTCGTATTTCTCGGCGCCAAGGGTGGTGCCGGCGTCACCACCCTTGCCTGCAATTTTGCGGTCGCGCTGGCACAGGAGTCTGGCCAATCCACTCTGCTGATCGATCTCGATCTCCCCCTCGGAGACGCGGCGCTCAACCTCGGGATCGTCGCTGAGTACTCGACAGTCAACGCCCTTCAGAATGCCAGCCGGTTGGATTCGAGTTTTCTCTCCAAACTCCTGGTCAAGCATTCCTCGGGTGTATCCGTGCTCGCGGCTCCAGGTAAATTCCCCCAGTTTCAGGCCTCCAATGAGGCTATCGACAAGCTGCTCGCAGTCGCGCGCCAGGACTTCGATAACGTGGTGGTCGATGTGGGATCCAGACTCGATTTAACGGATACGGCCCTCTACAAGAATGCTTCCGTGATCTACCTGGTCACCCAGGCCGGCATCCCTGAACTGCGCAACTCAAATCGCCTCATCTCGCAGTTCTTCTCCGCCGGCGGTCCCAAACTTGAAATAGTGATCAATCGGTATGAGCCTCGGACCTTGGGGGTCGCTGACGAGCATATTACAAAGGCTCTCACCAGGCCGGCTCAGTGGAAGGTACCCAACGATTATGCAGCTGTGCGCCGGATGCAGAACACCGCCACTCCGCTCACGCTGACTGATTCGCCCATTTCACGGCTGATGCGGCAGATGGCGAGATCCGTGAGCGGCCAGCCCGATGCCCCGGCAAAGAAGAAAGGCTTCAGCTTGTTCAAATGATGGTTCTGCGAATGATGATTCTCTCTCTTGATGGAAGGTATTGAATGGAGCAGCTAAATCTGGAAAAGTACAAAGCGGATATACACCGGACCCTGATCTCCAAACTGGATCTGGAGAAACTGTCGCGCGCCAATTCCAGCCAGGCTCGCCAGGCGGTCGCCAGCATCGTGACGGAGATCATCGCCGATCAAGGTGTGCCACTGAACTTCGACGAACAGGAACAGATCAAGGCTGACCTGCTCGATGAAGTCTTTGGTCTCGGTCCGCTGGAACCTCTGCTCCGCGATCCAAAGGTTTCAGACATCCTGGTCAATGACAAGGATCATGTTTTCGTTGAGAAAGGAGGGATCCTTTCCAGGGTCAGTACCTCGTTTCGCGACGATCGCCACCTGCTGCAGATCATCGACCGCATCGTGTCGCGCGTGGGCCGCAGAGTCGATGAGTCCTCGCCGATGGTCGATGCTCGCCTGCCTGACGGCTCCCGCGTCAATGCCATCATTCCACCCTTGGCTCTCGACGGACCTTCCTTGTCCATCCGCCGCTTCGGCACTGGCCCCCTGGCCGCCAATGCCTTGGTGCAGTTGAAGAGCATTTCCGCGGAAATGATGGAGGTGCTCTCCTCCGCTGTCAAAGCCCGGATCAGCATCGTCATCTCCGGCGGCACCGGCGCCGGCAAGACTACCTTTCTCAACATCCTGTCCCAGTACATTCCGCGAAACGAGCGCCTCGTCACCATCGAGGACGCGGCCGAACTCCGCCTCGCTCAGGAGAATATCGTGCGTCTCGAAACCCGTCCGCCCAACATTGAAGGACAGGGAGCGGTCCGCCAGCGTCAACTGCTGATCAACTGCCTCCGCATGCGCCCCGACCGCATCATCATGGGCGAGGTGCGCGGTGAAGAAGCCTTCGACATGCTCCAGGCCATGAATACCGGCCACGAAGGCTCGATGACCACGATTCACGCCAACACTCCTCGCGATGCCATCGCCAGACTCGAATCGATGGTCGCCATGGGCAATATGAATATGCCCGAAAAATCCGTTCGCCAGCAGATAGCCGCGGCCATCACGATCGTCGTACAGGCCTCCCGTATGAGCGACGGCACCCGCAAAGTCACCAGTATCTCCGAGATCACCGGCATGGAAGAGAACATCATCAGCATGCAGGAGATCTTCACCTTCAACAAAAGAGGGATCGGACCAGATGGCAGGGTCATTGGCGCATTCCAGCCTACCCGTATCCGTCCCAGGTTCCTCGACCGGCTTCGCGTCGCGGGCATCAACCTGCCGCCGAGCCTGTTTGAACAAGAAACGCTGGTCAACTGAGCGGAAAGGAGCGCAACCGGTATGGGATTGATCGTTGTGGTATTCATGGGCGTGTTCGCCGTCGTCTCGCTGCTGATGATTGCCAGCGGGGCAAATGCCTCTCAGCAGGCCAAACAAGCCCTCGCCTCGCTCGACTCGGCCCTGGCCACCGAGAGCCCGATCATGCGCGATCAGATCGTCAATCTTCGCAAAAGCGAACTCTTCAGCGGCATCCCCTGGCTCAATCGCAAGCTGCTCAAGTTCCAACTGGCCCCGTACCTGTACACTCTGCTCCATCAGGCCGATCTCAAGTGGACAGCGGGAGGTCTGCTCGCCGGTTGCGGGCTCTGCTTTGTGATCCCGGCCTATGTGGCTTACAGGCGCTTCGGCTCCGTTCTCATCGCTCTGCTGGTCGGATTGCTGCTGGGCTTCGCGCCGATTGCCTTTGCGCTCTTTAAACGCAGCAAGCGCTTCGGCCGCTTTGAAGAGGGGTTGCCGGAAGCGCTCGATTTGATCGTGAACGCACTCCGCGCTGGACACAGTCTCATCGCCGCAATGGGTTTGGTGGCTCGTGAGTGCGCCGACCCCGTCGGATCCGAATTCAAGGCATGTTTCGAGGAGCAGAATTACGGCCTTGAACTGAAAACTGCCTTGGACAACATGATCGTCCGCATTCCGCTGCAAGACCTCAAGATTGTCTCAACCGCACTCTTGATCCAAAAGGAGAGCGGGGGAAACCTTGCCGAGGTGCTCGACAAGACCGCTCATGTGATCCGGGAACGGTTCCGCCTGAAGCGGCAGGTCAGAACACACACTGCTCAGGGACGCCTCACTGGGATAATCCTCACCCTTCTCCCGGTGGGTCTGGGAATCGTCATATATTTCATCAACCCCGCGTTGATGAGCCTCTTGTGGACGACCGAAATTGGCAGAAAGCTCCTCTGGGGGGCTTTCGCCGGGATCGTGCTGGGCGGCTTCATTATTAACCGCATCGTGAACATGGAAGTTTGAGGTAACCAAATGGGATTTGCGATTCTCACGTTTAGTGCCATCTTCCTGCTGATCGCGAGCGGCGGACTGCTCCTGTTCTATCGCGAAGCCATGCTTCAGCGGATCGCCGAAGTCATCAGCCCGAACCCCAAACCGAAATCCCTGTTGAGCACCATCCAGCAGACTGGCATTTCGATTGGCGGTGTCGTGGAGCACTTCGAGCAAGTCCTGCCGAAAAGCCAGGCGGAAGTCTCCGTTACCCGGCAGCGCCTCAACCGCGCCGGCTATCGCAAGGAACCTGCGGTCAAGGTCTTCTATGGCTCCAAAGTGTTGATTCCCATCCTGCTCTGTGGTCTGGTTCTGGTCACCGGACTCGCCAATCTAAGCCCGCTTCTCGTGTATGCCTTAGCCCTGGGTCTTGGATTCCTGGGACCGGATTTCTGGCTGGGAAGGATGATTAAGAAACGGCAAACCCGTATTCGCCTCGGCCTGCCCGATGTGCTGGATTTGCTGATCATCTGCATCGAGGCCGGATTGAGCCTGGACCAGGCGACAGCACGCACCGCCGAGGAGTTGCGCAAAGCGCAGCCACAACTGTGCGATGAATTGAGCGTGGTCGTGCTCGAGCAACGCGCCGGGCGCCCTCGTGCCGATAGCTGGAGGAATATGGCGGATCGCACCGGCGTGGACTGTGTGCGCAACTTCGTCTCCATGCTGGTTCAATCGGAACAGTTTGGAACCAGCATCGCCAGAACTTTGCGCATTCATTCCGACATCCTCAGAACCCAGCGCGTGCAGGCTGTGGAGGAAATGGCGGCGAAGACCACCATCAAGCTGCTCTTCCCGCTTGTGTTTTTCATCTTTCCCTCGCTCTTCCTGGTTGTTCTGGGTCCCGCGGTTATTTCCATGTTGCAAGGTTTCAAGGATATGAATCATTGAGGAAGGAGGAATCGATATGGACAGTGTCATGATTATTCGAGTTGTTGCGGGCGTCCTGTTTGCGGTCATACTGGCCGTCCTGATTCAGCGCCGTCGCTCAAGGGTCAACTAGCGCGGTATGCGCGGATCTTCAGGCGGCGCGGTGAAATTGCATGTGCTCCGCTGGCAGCATCCGCAGTCTTGCGGGCCGGGGACCTCGCCGCTTTGGCGCCGGGTGTCCACCGCGTCCTGTGCTGACTGCGGAACGTAGGAATCAGACTGTTGTGAGAAAGGAAGGTCGATATGGACGGTGTCATGATGATCCGGATTATTGCCGGCGTCCTGTTTGTGGTCGTACTGGTCGTCCTGATTCAGCGCCGCCGCACACGGATCAACTAGCGCGATATGCGCGGATCTTCAGGCGGCGCGGTGAAATTGCACGTGTTCCGCTGGCAGCCTTCGCAGTCTTGCGGGCCGGGAACCTCGCCGCTTTGGCGCCGGGTGTCCACCGCGTCCTGTGCTGACTGCGGAACGTAGGAAGCGAACTGTTGAAAGAGGGGAAAGTCGGAATGGACAGTGTCACGATTATCCGGATTGTTGCCGGGGTTTTGTTTGTGGTCGTACTGGTCGTCCTGATTCAGCGCCGCCGCACACGGATCAAGTAGCGCAGGTTTTACAGGCGGGCTAGAGCCTTTCCTGAATTGGCATGGAGTGAGCCGCGACTTTCGAGTGGCTGTTCCCCCACGCTCAGGGTCCCGGCAATGGGCCTTTGGCGCGGAATGGACACGAAAGCCATCCTTCACGACGCGCACCTTCGACCCATGAATTCGGGTATAGCTCTGGGGGCGCCGTGCGATTGAACTCCGCTGGCCGACTCCGCGGTTTTGCCGGCCAGGGACCTTGCCGCTTTGGCGTTGAGTGTCCCTGTGTCCTGCTCAGTCAGCGGGAAACATGGGTAGTGCCCTTGCTCGGTTCTCAGGCAGGTGCACTTGTTTCCTTGGTGCCAGGCGAAGCAGGGCTCGTTCGCGGCCCGGCGAGCGCAAAAAAAGGACTTGCACGAATGCACAAAGGACTTGCATCAATGCACCTTGTTGAAAAGGTCGAATTTGCTACCGGGACTTCAGAACTATACCCGGTTGCCCGGTGCTCGCCGAGGGCTGGAGGCCCCATGGAATCAAGGAAACTTTGTGCATACAACCAAACTCGCGAATGCTTTCTCGGCTTGGAGGTCGCTGCCGCCGATCTCTCGTACGCGAACGTCAAGAACCGGATGGCAACCCTCGCACTCAAGTCCGGGGAGGGCCTCTGGATGGTGCCCTTCAGAGGAATCCCCGAGATGGGCCTGCATATCCCGCTCGATCTGATTTATCTGGACGAGGATTGCCGTGTCATTGACACGGTTGAATCTTTCCCCACATTTCGCGTCACCCCTTCGAGTCCGAAGGCCGAAAGTGTCCTGGCACTGCCAACTCACTCGATCTATTCGTCGCAGACTCAACCCGGCGATCAGATGGTGATCTGCGTGGCCGAGGAGATGGAGAGCCGCCTGGAGCAGTCTTGCGGTTCAAGCGGTGTTGTTGGCGCTGTGCTAAATGCCGTTCTCCTCAGGCAAGATCCGCTTTGGAGCGGTGGTCCCGGTCTGCTCCAATTGGAGGATCGCTCCAAGGAGGAGCGCCCCAAATCTCGGCAAACACATGAGATGGATCTCATCGAACCGGGGATGAAGGCCGCCAGGCCCCCGAGGATCTGGCTGGATCGCTGGTGGTCTCCGGATCCGAGGAAAGCGCCACGGGAGCAGGCACCCGGCCTCGCTGCCTATTACTGGACCGGCGCCGCTCCGGAGCCGCATGACATCAGGGATATCAGTGCGACAGGTTTGTACGTGATCACCGAGGAGCGTTGGTACCCCGGCACCCTGGTCCTGATGACACTGACAAATACAGACCGCGGGGACAAATGCGCTGAGCGTTCGATCGCCGTGCATTCCAGGGCCATCCGCTGGGGCAACGATGGCGTCGGGCTTCAGTTTGTCCTGGCAAACAACCAGGACAAAAGCCGATGGCCGAATCTCGTCGTTGACGGGCTGGATAGAAAGGAACTCGATCGATTCTTGCGGCAGCTCCATAAGGGCAAAGGCTAGGCGTTCTTTGGATGCGCCCCGCAAGTTGGTTCGTGTCTTGTTGTAAATGGCATTGGTGAGCCGGAGTTTAACGGTCAACAGTGCAAGGAGGGAGAAGAATGAAGATTTCAAGCTTTCTGCGCGGGCAAGCCATGGTGCTCACGCGCGGTCTGAACCGTGCCGCGGGGTCGAAGAGAACGAGCGGCGCAGCCCGGTGCTGTGGTGAATCGGTACGCGCCCACCTTCGCGCCGGCGACGAGGGAAACACGATCATTGAGACCGCCTTGGTCCTGCCCATCCTGTTGAGCGTGGTGACGGGTATTTTTGTGGTCGGGGTTCTCTACAACAACTATCTGATGCTGACACAAGCCGTGGGCAGCGGCGCACAGTATCTTCAGACACTCAGCACAAGCCCCTCAGGCACGGACCCCTGCGCCCTCACTTACGCGTACATCACGGGTGCGGCGCCGAACCTCACTCCGGCGAGCATCTCCCTCACGTTCACTCTGAATGGCGTCGTAACATCCGGGAATAGCTGCGCCGGCGGGTGGGCGAATCTCCAGGTGCCGGGAGCGACGGTAACGGTGCAAGCCACTTATCCTTGCAACCTCGTCATCATGGGAGTCAACTTTGCGCCCGGCGGCTGTCACCTTCAAGCGAAATCGTCGCAGATTCTTTACTAACCAACTAACCAACTAACCACCAAGTCAGCGAGGCAAATCCAATGAACAAAAACAGCGTGTCCTATGTCCGAAGAGCGCTCAACGACCAGCGCGGGCAGGTGCTACCGTGGGTGGCATTCGGAATGGTCGCCTTCCTGGGAATGGCTGGGTTGACCACTGACGTAGGTCATGCCTATGTCGTTCGTGCCCAGCTCCAGAATTCAACCAATGCGGCGGCGTTGGCGGCGGCCGGATCGGTGTACTTTACCGGAAGCACAGTAACAACCGAAGCGAACCTGTACGCCGCTAACAGCGGAGATCAGAACCCCAACTCCTATGTAACTGGTACTCCGACAGTGACGACGATGTGCCTCAACGTGCTGCTGCCGGGGGGGACAGGGTGTACCACTGGCAGTCCCAGCAACGCCGTCAAAGTCACGCAGACGGCCAGCGTGCCGACATACTTCTTGAGAGTATTGGGCATCACCTCAATTCCCGTGTCGGCAACGGCGACCGCGTCCATGGGGGGCCTGGCGAACTCGTGGAACGTGGCCATCATCATTGACGCAACGTCCTCAGTGAGTACAACGGATTCCAACTGCGGCGGACTCACGGAGTTCCAGTGCGAACTGGCCGGCGTTCAGACTTTTCTTGCTGCCACCAATCCCTGCCCTGCGGGGGGCTGCGCCTCAGGCTCGAATGTACGTGTAAGCCTGTTCTCGTTCCCAAACCTCTCAACGACTGGCTACTCGGATACCAGCACTTGCGGCAGCACCTTTACGAATAAGCCGTACACCCTGCCCACGACTACGGCAACGTCCTACGCGCCGATCCAATATACAGGTACAACCGCGTATACTGCGACCTACCAGCTTGCGGGTTGGGATACCGGCTATTACCTCCCCTCCAGTACCTCTACGGGCGGATTGAATTCCAGTGACAACCTTGTGAAGGTGATCGGGTACGGTGCTAACAGTAAAACTGGCGCCCTGGGTCAGGCGGGCTGCCTGCCAAATAAGGGCGGCGAAGAAACCTACTATGGGGGCGTCCTCTATGCGGCGCAAGCGGCGTTGCTCGCCGAACAGGCGGCAAATCCGCTTTCGCAGAACGCGCTCATCCTCCTCAGCGATGGGCAGGCGAACGCTCCGTATGCTAAGTTCCCTCAAAAAACAAGCACGCCAAGCCCGGCAGCCTCTGGCATAGCGGTGACGTCTTCTGGGTCCAGCTCAGTCAATTTGACGGGGGCCGCGAACACCTTCGGCAAATACCCAGACTTCAACGACGAGTGCCAGCAGGCGATCGTGGCGGCCCAGGCAGCCACGACTGCGGGAACCAGGGTGTACGCGGTCGCCTACGGCTCCGAACAAACGGGATGCGGCTCTGGTGGAACCGATAGCACGCTTGTTGCTACCGGCCATAACGCCGCGTTCGGTTCGGTTTCGGCGCTTACCCCATGCGTGACGATGGAGAATATCGCCTCTTCCCTGTCGTATTTCTACTCCGACTACAATGAGAGCGGCTCGGGCAGCACCTGCCAGGACGCCTCGCATCCGGTAACGAGCTTGCAGGACATCTTCCTGGCGATCTCGTCGACTTTAACGACTCCAAAGTTGCTCCCCAACAACGCCACGTAGACGCCTGAAGCTGAATAAAGGTTCGCGTCCCAGCCGGGTCCGCCCATCGGAGCCGGCTGGGACGCGAACCTTATTCCAGCTCTTCCGGAATTATCAGCAGCACTTCCACTCTTGCAATTTGCCCATCCTGCATGGCCGGCCTGAATTGCCACTGATCGAGCGCGTCCACCACAAACTGCGCCTGCTCAAACTCAGGCGGGAAAACGATGGTCAGCGTCTCGAAGCGGCCATCGTGATTCACAAAGCCGTGAACCATCAAAGCATCGGCGTCGATTGCCCCGGCAGGAATGTTGGGCCGCACAATGTTATAGGGCCACGGCGCCTCCAGGCCTTTGATGTTCCCCGCCGCGGCAGCATCGGCGGAACGCGGAAGCGAATACTGGAGAATCCAACTCTTCGCCAGGCCTACGTGCAGATAAACGGTGTACACCAACCTGCCTCTCCAAAGCGCCGCCGCCTCGGGATACTTCTCTTCAAGCGACGACCCCACCACCACCGCTCCGAATTGTTCGTCCTTCGGCAGCCTGATAAGGTCGGTCGAAAGCTGGTTGCCTGGGCCGGAACCGGCTGCAGGCCCGGCCTTCGTTCCTTTCTGTTGGCCGGCATCCTCGGCGCCGGGCGGGTCGCCATTCCCGGCCTGCCCCTGCACCAGCGCCCCTAACGAAGCTGAGGCCGCCGTCTCGTTCACGGGCGGCAGCGTCACGGTTCCTTCCCGCATGCGAAGATCGGAGAGCGACATCACCGCGGTCGGAGTTGGTTCCGCGGACCCCTCCGAGGTCGTTACCGGAGGCAACTGGGCCAGATCGGGCCCGCGAACAATCACGGGCGACGTCGAACTGGCCAGTATCGCCTGGGTCTGCGCCCATGCATCTGTGGCTGAGATGCCGAGGTCCGCCAGGTTCACCTCCTCATTGGGAGGATCGTTCGAAGGCCGTACGTCGGATGCTGTCGCTTTTTCCGGCAGGGGCGCAACCACTTTTTTGGCCGGCGCCTTCTTCGGAGACCAGATCACGACTGTCGGTACCGGGGTCTCCTCGGTGAGCGTCACATGCTTGGGAAGATCCGGCTGCACCAGCGTCTGGGGCCCCGGCGCCGCTTGTGCAATCTCCCGCAAAGCGTCTGGCGGCACTGTTGCCTTCTTGCCAAGTGGAGGATTCTGCGCGATTGAATGCGGGCCGGGGTACTCAACACCGTTCCCCGCGGATCGGCCCTTCTGCGGCTCTGGCGCATGCAGGTCCAGATGCCGCACGGTATATCGCTCGGTGAGAATCCGGTCGTTTATCGGCGGCGTGTAGATGATCCCGAAAGTGAGCAGGCCAAGCGCCACGCCATGCACCAGAATCGAGACCACAAAGGAAGATGGCCGCTGGCTCAATTCCGGCCGATCCGAAAACAGCGTTATCGTACGGGAAGACCTCATGAACCGGTGAACTCCTTCCCTCGCGCCGCCTGGTCCTTCTTTACGGGGTTGGTGACTCTTCAGGCACTCGCAGCTTGGCCATACACGGAAAGAGGCCTGGAACCCCTATCAGAACTCAATTGTACCCTCTTGCGGAATCGCCTAGAACCGCCTATAGGAGGACCCCCCTAATGATTCTCTAGGTACCTTAGTGTATACAACCCCCTTACGTAGGTGATGGACGACGCATTTTGAGGGATACACTGAACTCGCGTTTGAACTTGATTGGCTTTCTGGCGACTCAATTCCCGGTTCGCCGTGTATTCCAAACTTTTTCCTTGGGCACAGCAATTGACTCAAGGGACAGAAAGGTGGAGCTGGCCGGGTAGCCAGTTCAAACAGGCCTCCAGATGAACCGAAGATTGCTTACGATCCTCCTTCTCGCATTCGTCATTGCCGGCGTATGCGCCTTCGTGGTCTGGCGCATGGTAGGCAGCCGCCTCCAGGCGGTTCGGTCGCCAGCGACCACGCGCGTGGTTGCCGCCGCCGCGGACATCAAACTCGGAACCATTCTCAACAAGGACAACCTGACCACCGTCGAGGTCGGATCGGTTCCCAAAGGCGCCATTCTCAAGCCAGAGGGTGCCGTTGGACGCGGCGTCATCTCGGACCTCTATCAAGGCGAGCCCATCCTGGAAAGCCGCTTGGCCGCCCTCGGCTCCGGCGGTGGATTGGCAGCCGCCATTCCCCAAGGCATGAGAGCGTGCGCGGTCAAGGTCGATGAAGTGGTGGACGTCTCTGGCTTCGTCACTCCCGGTATGCGCGTGGACGTTCTTATCTCCGGCAATCCGCCCGGCGCCGAGGTCGCCGCTCAAGGCACTCAGGCGAGAACTCTCCTTCAGAACATCCAGGTCCTGTCGGCCGGTACCGAATATCAAAAGGACAATGAAGGCAAACCGAGGTCGGTGCAGGTAGTCAACCTGCTGGTCACTCCGGAACAGGCCGAGACTCTCAGCCTGGCCAGTAACCAGGTGAAAATTCAGCTCGTGCTGCGGAACCCGCTGGATACAAAGATCAATCCGGTTCCGGGAACGGCCATGAGCTCCATCTTTAACGATAAAAGCGGCGCCCCGGTAAAAACTCGGCTGGCCGTGGCGCCAAAGAACGTCGAAAAACCCGCAACCAAGGTTTTTTCTATCGAGGTCATCAACGGTTCGAAACGGAGTGAAGAAAAATTTGGATCTCCGGAGGAAAAGCCGTGAGAACAAAGGCTGGCATTACCATCGTATGTTTCAGCGCATTGTCTTTTCTCCTCTGCGCTGAGTCGCGCCTGCAGGCTCAAACGTTACCGATTCTCGCTCCACCCGCCGCGGTCTCCGTTCAGGACTCCACGAATGAGCTCTACGTCTCGGTGGGAAAAACCGTACTGGTCGACTGTGCCAAGCCCATCGCGCGGGTCGCCATCGGTTTGGGCGAGATCGCCGAAGCGCAGGCGACCACCCCAACCGAGATCATGGTCAATGGCAAAGCCCCTGGAGAAACCAGTCTGATTATCTGGGACACCCGCGGCGGTCGCCAGTTCTTCAACGTGACGGTGCGCGCCAGCGCGTCTGTTGCCAACGACAACTTGGACGCAGTCCGCCGCGAGCTCAGAACCGAGCTTCCCGGACAAACCTTCAAGGTCAGCTCCGAGAACGGCTCAATCTTCCTTCGTGGCACTGTCAAGGATCTCAACAGCTCCGAGCGCGCGGTGAAGGTCGCCTCCACCGCCGGTAAGGTCGTCAACCTGCTCAACGTCGATGTGCCTGCCGCCGACCCGCAGATTCTCCTCAAGGTGCGTTTTGCCAGTGTCGACCGCAATAAGGCCACGCAGCTCGGAATCAACATTTTCAGCCTCGGCGCCTTAAACACGGTTGGAGGCATTACAACTGGACAATACTCTCCGCCAGCCATTTCCGCTGCTGCGGGAACATCCCCTTCGGCGACTTTTTCAAGTAATGAGTTGAACCTCTTGGCCCTTTCTCCGGGCAATCTGCCTTTTGGCGTCGACATTGAAGCACTCGAGACCAAAGGTGTCGTCCAGGTCCTCGCTGAGCCCAACGTCCTGGCGGTGAACGGCAAAGAGGCCAGCTTTCTCGCCGGCGGAGAATACCCCTATCCGGTCGCTCAGGCATCCGCGAGCGGCGCAGCCACCATTACCATCATGTTCAAGGAGTATGGAGTTCGCCTCAACTTCATCCCCACCATTACTCCCCGGGGAACCATCCGTCTTCAGGTGGCCCCCGAAGTCAGCGCCCTCGACTTCACCAATGCCGTCGAGATCTCCGGATTTGAGGTGCCCGCCATTACCTCCCGGAAAATGAAGACCGAGGTCGAGCTGAGCGACGGTCAAAGTTTTGTCCTCGGTGGGCTGCTCGACAACCGCGAAACCGAAACCTTCGAGAAGATCCCCTTCATCGGAGACATTCCAATTCTCGGCAAGTTCTTCCAGTCGGTCTCCAAGAATAGGACAAATACAGAGCTGATCGTCACTGTGACGCCGGAGATCGTGGCTCCCATTCAGGCTGGCGCACCTGTGCCTGAGTTGAAGTACCCAGCAAAGTTCCTGCCGCCCAACTCCGGCATACCCATGAATCATCCGGATGCCAAGACGGCCGCCAACACGCCGGCGCCTCCACCGTCATCCATACCCGTTGAGACACTCATTGAAAGTATGAAGCCGGAGCCGCCGTTGGTGATCGAAGGCTCTACGGGAGGCTTTGGCGCCGCCTCGACCACCACAACCTCAACTACAGCACCTGCCCTGCCGTCGCCTCAGTAAGGCTGCCGGCGGTCGTCTCTCCAGACGGCCGCCGGGACTGGAGAAGTGTGTTCCCCACCCTGGCGCAGTTTCAGGCGGTTGGGTATGGGAAACCGCGGATATTGGCGCTCTGAGAGCACAGCCTGGAGCTGCAGTCCTCATAGACCGCGCCTGCGACAGACAGCCGAAAGAACCTGAGGCTACCCTGAT
>Ga0182014_10001742_pt1 | contig 28493 bp, 12 predicted proteins | sample 612S2DmetaG_FD_120489 | JGI IMG/M metagenome (GOLD analysis project Ga0182014, IMG submission 120489) | Permafrost microbial communities from Stordalen Mire, Sweden - 612S2D metaG | ecosystem: Environmental > Terrestrial > Soil > Wetlands > Permafrost | place: Sweden: Stordalen | collected... | reverse complement strand
GAACCGCAGCGCGCGCGGAATCAGCGGAATGTGCTTCTTGAAGGCGAGGTTGAACGAGTCGGGCCGGTTGACCCGACCGATCTCGTACACGTCGCGGAAGCCTTCGGTCGTGACGAGCGCGGTCTTCGCGCCCTTGCGCTCGAGAATGGCATTGATTGCCACGGTCGATCCGTGAATGATGAAGTCCGCATCGCTCGGCGAGTAAGCGGTGACGGCGATCGCATCGAAGATGCCGCGCACCAAATCGTCCGGCGTGCTCAGCGACTTGCCGAATGAAATTGACCCGTCGTCGACGTCCATGACGGTCACGTCGGTGAACGTCCCACCGATGTCCACGCCGATACGGAGGTGTCTGGCAGAAGTCTTGGACGTCATTTTCGCAAGGAATCGAACTGCAAGAGGAATCTTCCTTCCACAAAACGATTACGAATGGTGGACGGAGGGATGCTATCTTGCTTGAAAGCGATGTGCCCGCACGCGCGAGTCTGAGCGGAGCGGCCGAGGACATAACGGCTCGCCTCGAGCGAATGCCCTTCCTGCCCTTCCACCTACGTATCGCCGGAATGTTGGGCACCGGTACTTTCTTCGATGCGTTCGATTCGCTAAGCATCGCCGCGGCGCTCACCATGATCGTAGCGACGTTTCACATCGACTATGCGATCGGCGCGACGCTGATCAGCGCTGCGTATGTCGGCCAGTTCGTGGGCGCTGTCGGCTTTGGATTCGTCAGCGAACGCATCGGTCGCAAGTGGGCGTACGTGATTGCGGTGGGGATCTTCGGCGCCTGTTCCATCGGTGCAGCGCTTGCAACGAGCATAACCGGAATCGAGGTCGCACGGGCGATCCAGGGCCTTGGGCTGGGCGCTGAGGTGCCGATCGCCGGTGCGCTTTTCAACGAGCTGGTTCGGAGCAATCTGCGCGGGCGCGTGATCATCTTCTACGAAAGTCTTTTTGTGTGGGGACTGATCCTTGCTCCCGTCGCGGGACTGGTGTGCTTCGACACCCTCGGGCCGGCTCTGGGCTGGCGGGCGCTTTTCGCCCTCGGCGGCATCCCGTTGATCGCCGCCGCCATCGCCGCATTCAGATTACCTGAATCACCCCGGTGGCTAGCCTCGCATGGTCGCGTCCCCGAGGCCGACCGGATCGTGACGGCGATGGAAGACGAGGCGCGCAAACTCGGTAAGCCATTGCCCGTGCCTGTGGCGCGGCCGCCCGTAGCGATTGCACGCACGCGCTTTCTGGAACTGTTCACGGGACTCTACCAGCGTCGCACGATCGTCGCTTGGTCGCAATGGTTCTGTGCGTACTTCGTCAACACGGGTTTTGCCGTCTGGACCCCGACGCTTTTCATGAAGTTCGGCGGCTTGCCCATTCATTATGCGCTGTTGTTGACCATCGGCATCAACGTCTGCGGTCTCGTCACGGTGTGGCTAACCGCGGAAAACGTGGATCGGGTCGGGCGTGTGCCGTGGTTCGCCTACTCATTTTTGCTCGGGACCGTCGGCGCTGCCGGCGGAGCAATCGCAATCGGCGTCTTCCATGCGCACGGCTGGCTTCCGCTGCTCGTCTTCGGTTTGATCATGAACGCCGGAAGTGCCATCAACGCGATCGGCGTCTACCTGTATACGCCCGAACTCTATCCGACTCGGATGCGCGGCCTCGGAACGGCGACTGCGAGCAGCATGAACCGTGTTGCGAGCACAATCGCGCCTCTGGCGGTCGGCTATCTGATGGCGATGAACTTCGGCATGGCGAGTGTCTTTGGCATGTTCGCTCTGGTTTCGTTCATCGGCTATCTGTTCATGCAGTTCGTTGGCGTCGAAACGAAGGGCCGCATTCTCGAAGAAGTCTCACCGTAGTTTCTAGAATCTACCCGCGCGTAACGGCTTTCGGTGCTGTTTCGTGCGAGGGGTCTTTAGCAAATCGTATAGCCATCGCACAGCAAACGACTTCGTAAAACGCCCGGATCGCGTACTAGCAGTGGAACACTATCCCAAGGAAAGCCTATGAGGTCCTCGCGAAATACCTTACGCGGTCAGTGTGCTTTACGAACCCGACTGCTGTGCGATGGCGACTACACCGTTGGGTAAAGCACTCTCGCAAGCGTCATTTAATGCTCAAGCATCCTCAGCTCTTTCTGCGTACCTCATCAGCGACGATCGATGAGTCCGGATGTCAGTTGGGCGGTCACCCATATAAAAAAATCACGGACACCGCCCGACGGATCCGGGCGTAGGTCTGTTGTTCATTAGGGTCTGGTCTGCGCACGTAGCCGATAAGCGCCAGGATGAGCGCGATGGAAACGAGCGTAGTTACAAGTGGGAGTGCGAGTTGCATGCGACACCACTGGTCCGATGTACGTGGTCAGCAGCGGAGATCGTCACCAGGCCGCCACGCCTTCATCCGAGATCGCACCCGGCATCGGGCCGAACCGGTTGGGCTCCGACGTGCTGGGCGTACAAAACCAGATCAACAGAACGATGTTGCCGACCAGCGGGACAAAGACCAGTAGCAGCCACCAGCCACTGCGGTTGGTGTCGTGCAAGCGGCGGACCGCGACGGCGAGGTACGGCATCAGGAATACGAGCGCGCAGATGGCGCCGAAGAGCGCATCGCGTCCAAACACCGCGTGATCGAGGAGGCTCGCGAGGCCGAACACGATCGTCCCAAAGAGCACGAACCACCAGTATTCGGTGCCGCCGGCGCGGCCGCTGAACGTGCGCCAGCGCGCGAAGGCGCTCCTGATCGCTTGCGGCATGGTCATGGGCAGCGCTCCTTCCTAGTACGGTAGCGGCGGAGCCGGCGGGAGCGCGGCCCGATAGTAGGCCACCGAGGCAACGACGCAGATGACCAACGCGGCACGCAGCGTCAGCGGAGCGACGAAGCCTTTCGGCACGTAGAATTGATAGGCCACGCACCCGATGGCGAGCACGCCGTAGACAAAGGTGCCCTTCAAATTCAGGTATTGATCGATATGCGGAGTAGCCGTATACCAATGCGGTTCCATCGTCTCCGTGTTTCTTTGGGGAGCTAACCCCCATAACCGCCGCTGCGTAGAAAGAATGATAACACATTCGCTTCCACTGCCCCGCACCCGAACCAGCGCTACGCGGGAGCGCGGACGACCGCCAGCGTCGTTCCCCACAGAACGACCGCCGTACGGCAAAGTCGAAACCGGCAATGGTCGATGGAACGCCTGATTAGTCTCCTTTTGCAGCGCCCCGATGACGGTTGACGCGCACGACGCTATAGGCTTCGATGAGGACCTCGGTCGCAAGAGCGCGAGCGTGCGCGAGGGCTTCCCTAGCAACGCTCGTTGCCGAGCGCCGGTAGGCAGCAATGTCGGTCCAGACTTCATAGGCGGCAGCATGCTCGGGCTTCTGACCCTGCAGAACGGACATCGCCGTGAAGCCGTCCGCCGACTTCACGATGCCCGCATAACTTTGCAGCGCGTCTATCAGCTCAGACTGTTTGTCGGGTTCGACCACATACACGCTGATGATCGCGACGGTGTCTTTGCCGGCAACGACCGCAAACTCGAAGCTGCCGCCGGCCGTCACGACATCCACCGCGTCGTAGTACCGCATCTCGTGGCTCGTCGAGAGCTCGTGCGTCCGGTCGACGAGCGGACGTGCCACGGCGGCGAGCTCGCGACCGCCCGTCGGGTCGGCGTACTGGACGTAGTTCACCACAATCGACGCCTCGATCGCCGGGTGGAACGAAGAATACATGTTCTTCGGAAGCGCGTGGCTGTCGGCCAGATCGGCAATCGCCCCCAACGTCTTGAGCATCTCGCCGTGCCGCTCGCGCGGCGTGGCGAACACGTTGATGCCGATAGACCTCGCGTCCCTCCTCTGGGGGAATACCGTGTCCTCGGCCAAAGCCGTCCTCCGTTCATGCCGCAACTCTCAGCGCCCCGTGTATTCTCGCCCGCGTTGCGATCGTCCTGACCGGCGACGCTAAGATCGAAGTGCACGTCGATGCGCTCAACCGATGCCAATGGGATGATACCGCTGCCTAAAGCACTTTCAGCAGCATCTAGACAGGGCTACTCGGGATCCGGACTTCCGCGATTTCGCGGCATCGCTTCTAGCGGACGCGTCAGCTCCACTCGCGTCAGTTTGCGCTCGCAAAGGTGATCATGGTGGTGCGGGTCACGGTAACATGGTTGGTTGTCACGGGCGGCCCGCCGCCCGCCATGTGCCAGGCCGCGTAGGCCTCGCGGAAAGCGCTTTCCGACGGCAAACAATCGACCGGATAGATCACGGTATAGCCGCGCTGAACCGCGCTCGAGCCGGTACCAAGGCCTACCCCCTGCGCGGAGGTCCCGCAGAGGATCACCGTCTTGATGGCGTGAGCCTTGAGCCGTTGGTCAAGATCATCACCAAGGAACTTGTCGGGTCCGCCCGGCGTTTGGTTGAGGACTTCACCCTCCCGCGGAGTGATGCCCGGGTCGATGATTTTGCCCCCGCTCGGCAGGGTATAGACGACCATCATGTCGGCGGCGCGCGCTCGGTCGTAGATGGCCTTGAGCGTAGGAACCGCCGCAACGCAGCGCGGACGCTGCCCGCAGTTGTCGGTCATGAAGTCGAACAAGAGGAGCGCGGTCGTCTTGGGATCGACGGTGACCGCTTTCAGTGCGGGCGCAGGCGGCATCTGAATTGAGGGCCACTCACTGAGCACATCCGCTGCGCGCGCTGGGTTCGCGCTGTAGCCGAATGCGCCGGCCGCCACAAATGCTGCCCATAAGGTGACTGTCAGGTGAAATCTCAACTTACAGACCTCTCTCGGCTTACCGCACCCAAATGGTGCTTTGTATACTCGCCAGACACTTTTCCCGTTTTGACGGGTTAGTCTTCTCTTACTCAACGATTTTCCATCGCTCGGAGGGGTGCAGAACGGCGCGCTCAGCTAAGCCTCTCGTTCGACCAACTGGGTTCACGTATGGACTTTTCTCCGAGCTCGAAACTTCCGAGCCCGACATCCCGCGCGCCTTCGATGAGACACCGTGTCGAACTGAATTCCATTTCGCTCAGCGCGGTTCGGGGGCACTGCGGGAAAATGTGAAGCGCATCCTCGAAATAGTACACATATCAGAGTGCTTTACGAACCCGTTTGCTGTGCGATAGCGACGTTGGGTTGCCCAAGGCACCTTTCTGATACCGTCTCGGCAGCCTATGGTGGCACAGTCAACCGCTTAAGGAGAATGACGCTATCGTAGGTCTTCCCTTCCCAATGGACACACTCGACGAAGTCGTATCCACATCGAGAGTAATAGGCTCGCAAGCCCTCCGCATGCTCTGCTGTATCACAGGCAATTATGCCCTCAATCAAGCGGTCTCCGTGACTTACGCTGATAGTTCGAGCTGGCAGAATCCGGACATCTCGGCCGCGACATCGCGTCCTCGGGTGACGAATTAAAACTTAGCCCAACGGCAGTTTGAGCCGCCGTGCTAATTCATCTGCTTGATCCCGAAACTTCGTCGGATTATTTTTTGCTAGTTGCCGAAGGTTATGCAGTTTCCAGCGAATGGCCGGCAATTGCTCCAAATGCTCAATCTCGAGCAGGTTCCAATCCGGTTCGGCATTGACGAGTGAAAGCAGAAACTGCCGTTCTTCTGGCCTCAAGTTTTCTTGAAGTTCGAGGATCAATCGGTCCCGGGTCGATAGCAACTCCGCCAGCTCAACCGGTTCGATAGTCATCCCTTTGAACGTTCGCTCATAGTCCTGGGCGATATCCCTTTTCGCGGGGAACAGCACTTCGTGGATGGGACGGTTATGACTCGCGAGATACACCACAAAGACACGGCGGATGCCAGGCGTGATGCCCTCATGCTCGAAGAGCTGCGCCACGTCGAACAAGTCGCGTGGATGCTGCCGGTCCAGCGCGGCAACCAGCTTGGAACCGTATACTTCTTCTAACGACAGGAGCGGCAGCTCAAGGTCGGCGAGCAGTACTTCCTTGGCCTTGGATGTGAGCGAGGCGGTCTGTACCGGATAGACGGTGCCGCGCGTCACGAAGTTGACTTCGACCTTGAGTTGAATGTTGTCGCGTCGGACAAAGAGCTTGGTTTCGCCGACTTCGGCGGCTGTCGTGATCTGCGTTCGAAAGCCGTTTGCCTCAAGGCGGCCGGCCGCTTTTCGAATCGCTGCGTTGATGGACCCGAGGGCTTTGTCGCGAGAGAGGTGGCGATCGACGAAGACGAGATCCAGGTCAACCGACAATCGCGGCATGTCTCGGAGAAACAGATTGATCGCTGTTCCACCTTTCAACGCAAAGATGTCATCGGCAAAGACCAGCGGCGCCACCCGTGTCATCAGGCGAGCCGTATCGAGATACACCTGATTCATGGTTTCAGCACGAGCAAGCCATGCTCGTATTTCGACACCCAGGGCTGATCGCTACCGGTTGGCAATTTCTTCGTGTCGAGTTTCGAAACCCAGTTCAGCCGCAGTTCGTGGCCGAGTTGTAGACACAACCGTACGGTCTTTACGCTCGTGCAACGCGTCAATAATTGGTTCAGCACCTCGGCGCGCAGGTTGTACGTGCCCTCGAGGATTTCGCGAGCTTCTTGCAACGGCTGCCGAACGCCGACTTCGCTCAGAAGTTCCAGTACGGCGCGTTCGGGCGCCGAAACCGCCGGCGCGCCATCGCGATTTTCGAAGGGGCGGACGTTCAGCAGCTCATTGGGTTGTTCATCGAACAGCCGCTTGCGGTGGTACTCGCTGGGAAACTGTCCGAGAAACCAAGCTGGTAGGCGGGCGGCCGACCAGCCGTACAAGCGTAAGGTACTGCGTTGCGAGACGTAGTGCCCAACGCCGTACCATTCCAACGCCGACTTGCCGCCAACGTGCAGTCCTTGGATTTTCCGCTGCAGCAAGCCAAGAGTTGGGTTTAGGGTCAGGGTATCTCCGGGGCGGCAGTACACCCCGCGTGCCAGCCGCTTTAGCCAACCCGAGCGCGCGTAATGGACAGCCAAATCCGCCGATATACCTAGGCTAGCCAGGTCCTCTGAAGTCAGAGGGGCACCCGGCGGGACCTGGGTGTAGAGCCTCCTTAGCTTACTAGGTTTCGTCGTAGCCATACTACGATTATACGCTACTTCTCAAACCCAGGCTACTTGCATTTATCATAATAATCGTAGTCACACTACGATTAGGCGGACTTTTATGCCTCAGGCAGTCGATCCGACCTGGAGACCATCTGCGTACGCCGCAGCGATACCGGCGGCATCATTGAAGTCCAGGACCGATACAGCGATGGGTTTCGTCGGTCGAATCTGTTTGATCGTCGCCGCGCTTTTTTGGGCCAACTTCATGTCGAGTTCAAGAATACGCTGTTGCATCACGGACAGACTCGCGATTCCGATATCGGCAAGGCTCGCCGTAGCAGAAACCGCCTGAGCGGACGGTGCCGGGTCGAGGAAAACGACGTGCACTTCGGTAGCCCCGGCCGCGATTGCCAAACTAATCGGGCTATTGTTCGTTACGCCGCCATCCACATAGTCGTGGCGGACATTGTTCTGCCCGAGATTCATGTCAACGGGCTCGAAAGCTCCCGGAATCGACATGGACGCCCGAACGGCGCTCAGGTAATTGTCGTTCGAGAGGCGATAGCTGGGATCTGGGGAGCGAAACGTTGTGAAACGTTGCTCGTCTTCATTCGCCGCGCTGACAAAGGAGTAGAAGGCGTCGGAAGTGCCGTTCGTCAGGTTTGTCGTCGAGATGATGAGCGTCGCCTTCAAAGCGTTCAGTGATAGAATCGGCTTGAGCAGCGCCTCGATTGGGGCTGGATCGTACACACCGCGTAAGGCAAGGAGAGCCTTCTTCGATCCAATTTCGAACCAGGAGTTGAGGAGATGAAGGTTTCCGATGGCCTCGAGTGGCTTCCCTCGCAGGCCCTCGACATTGTCGATGAAGGCGCTAACTTTCTGGACAACGTCCAGGTACCGCACGGCATTCTGGCTTGGAATTGTCCTCCAGAGCTCGGCGAGTTCAGCTAACGCACCTTGCGCAAAGAACGCCGCGTTAATCGCACCGATCGATGTGCCGCATACAATGTCGAACTTCGTTCGCACTGAAAGTGCGGCAAGTACGCCGGCCTCGAAAGCCCCTCGCGCACCACCACCGCTAAGAACAATGGCTCGTTTTGCCGGCGCACCTTCAGGCATTTTCAGTCCCCTCGATCAGCAATGGGTAGGGCATGGCCATATTGTGCGGGGACGCCGTGCCAGGGGTGTGGCACAGCTGAGCCATGCTCGCGCCCTATTATAACGTGAGCCACGCCACAGCAGGCCAAGCTTCCGACCTACGATAGCGCCGTTAACGCTTGCTCTCCGCTCTCACCCTCGGCGCTCTGCTCCTGGCCGCGGCTCATAGCCTCGCGGCGCCCCTGCCGCACGCCAACGTCGTGCTCCGCCAGCGCCTTATCGGTCAACCTCGCCGCCAACACGGGTCACCCTGCCGCTGCATCACGGCACGGCCTAAGGCGGTACTGTGTGGTACATATCACCGACGCCTCGGATGCGACAGCAGCTCAACTCGGCGTGCTCTACGCGCGCTGATCGCTAGCGCCGGCGGGGCAATCGCCGCCGCCCGGGGACGATTGCAAGTGCAACTCGGTTTTGGCTTCCTCTACATCATCATCGTTGCACCCGGCGCTTCGGTGCTCGTCCTAACGTCGTTCAGGATAATCTAACGCGTGCCGACGACTTGTCGGTTACCTGGTCTCCTCATCTCGCACCCGAGGGACGCCCGTGGCAGCCTAGCGAATTATGGACGTGATCCGTGTGCTTTACGAACCCGTTTGCTGTGCGATCGTGACTATACCGTTACGCCGAGCAGCTTCTGCGGTCGCATCATCTTCGAACAAACCCTGACGACTTTTTCATCGACGTTGAACATTCCAGTTCGACTATTTTTCATCGAGTCTGGTCGCATTAGAGCGGCGCGCCGCCTTGTTGGCTGACTACCCGCTGGGCGCCGGGCACGCTCGGATCGTAACGAAGGACGATTTGTGAATCCTGCGTGAGACCGTGCTGGTCGCCGATGCTGAAGTCGTATGCTCCCGAAACGCCCGCGAAGCCACGCAGGGTCGCTATATATTCGCGCAACTGCTCCGGCGTTGCATTGGGACCGAGCTTGCGTAAGCCGCTGACGATGATACGCGCGGGATCCCAGGTGTAGGCGTACGCAGCGTTCGGCTTGACTCCGGCCGCATCGAGCGCTTCATAAAACTCGTCGATGGGCCCTTTGAGCGGATCGCGCGCGGAACGATTGCGGTTGAAGAAACTCGCCACGCTCACGACCAACTCAGACTTCGGCAGATACGCCTTGAAGCGATCGAGCAGGACGGGGTTAAAGTTCACGCCCGCCGTGTAGATCGGAACGTCGATGCCGGCGCTCGATAGGCCCTGTAAGATGGTCCCGAACGGCGTGCCGGTTGCGTACCCGATGATGGCCTGTGGGTTTGCTGCTTTGATGTGCGCGACTTGGGCCGCGATGCTGAGGTCCGCAAGACCGAACGTTTCACGGTCGACGATGGTCACGTTCTTGTTTTCATCGAGAGTGAGCGCGTAATCGATGACGCGCGTGTAATCCTGACCCGATGCATCCGTCGTCGTGATGAAGGCGAGTTTCGTCAGGCCCTTTAGCCTGAAATAGCGCAGCGCCGCCAACATGTTGTAGCGCGTTTGGGCGCCCGCGCCGAAAATGTAGCTTCCCTTCTCCGGAGCGATCAGCGGCGTTGTGGCATAAAGGACGGGGCCGTTTTTGAAGAGCGGCGCCATCGCTTGCGAGGGACCGGCCAACGTTGAACCGATCACCGCGATCGGATGTTTCGCCAGAATCGCGGTCGCCAGCTGAACCGCCGTCGCCGGGTTCGACGCATCGTCGGCGATCTCGAAATGGATCGGCTGCCCGCGCAGACCACCCGTTCGGTTGACGACTTTTTCGTAGAGTGCGAGCGATGCCGCTTCGTCGGCGCCGAGGGCGGCGGCCGTGCCGGTGAGCGACAGGATCGCATCCAGCACGTACGGTTTGGGCTGCGCCGTCGCCGGCCCGAACGTGGTGAGCGCAAGCACCGCGACCAAGAAGAAAAGCTTCATGACCGGCGGCTTTCGAGGTAAACTAGCGTTATGCTCTCGACTGCCGATAACGAGTTGCTTGTTCGGGTGGGGCGCGGGACGCCGCTCAACGAGCTCTACCGGCGATTTTGGACGCCGGTGATGCTCGCATCCGAGCTGGGCGGCCCGGATTCGCCGCCCGTACGGGTTCACGTCCTCGACGAACGGCTCGTGGCTTTCCGCGACACGTCGGGAGCGATCGGGCTGCTCTTGGCCTACTGTCCGCATCGCCGCGCGAACCTGTTCTGGGGCCGCAACGAAGAGCACGGGCTGCGGTGTGCCTACCATGGCTGGAAGTTTGACCGCGTCGGCCAGTGTGTCGACATGCCGAACTGCCCCGAGGGCCCGACGCTCAAAGACCGCGTGCGCACCGATTCCTATCCCACGCTGGAACGCGGCGGCCTGGTGTGGGCCTACCTCGGACCGCCCGAACTCGAGCCGCCGTTCCCGCACATGGAACTCTTCGAGCTTCCGCCCGAGCAGGTATATACGACCAAAATGCTGCCGCTCGGCAACTATCTCCAGCTCCAGGAAGGCGATGTCGATTCGAGCCACGTCTCGCTATTGCACAGCTCGATCGACGGATCGCAAATAGCGACGGTCGATTCGGCTACGTTCGACGACCACGCGCCGCGCTGGTTTCCCACCGAGACCCCGTACGGCCTGATGCTCGGCGCGCAGCGCGATGCCGGGGACGATGCCTATCACTGGCGCGTCAACCAATGGCTGATGCCGTACGTCACGCTGATCGCAATCACGCCTGGTTTTCCGATGCTCGCGCACGTGCGCGTGCCGATCGACGACACGCACACGCTCCACTTCCGCGTGAACGGCCGCGCTGACGGTCCGTTTTCCGACGCCGATCACGCGCTGTTCGCGAGCAACGTGATGGTCCCCGAACTGATTCCCGGGACGTTCCATACCGTCGAGAACATCGGGAACGACTATCTCATCGACCGCTCAGCGCAGAAAACGCGATCGTTCAGCGGCATCCGTTCCGTCGTCGCTCAGGACTTAGCCGTGACGCAAGATCAAGCCGGTCCGGTCAGCGACCGCTCGAAGGAATACCTTACGACTTCGGATCGCGCAATCATCATGCTGCGCCGCCGCATCCTCACGCGCGTGCGAGAATTGCAAGCCGGCAGTGAGCCGCCCGAGGTGCGCGTGCCGGAGGCATACCGTGTGCGCCCCGGAGACTTCAAACTGCCTCGCGACATCGGGCTGGAAGAGGCCGCGAAAGAGCGGCTTACATCCCCGGAGCGATCATCTCCGACGCGCGCACGCGCCGGTCGGTGAACTTGAGACGGCCGGCGAGCTCCAGCGTCGGGTCGATCATGTCCGGCGGCAAGGACTCGAGGAAGACCGCCCGCGCCATCGGGTGTGCGTTTGGTTCGAGCTTCGCGTACTTATCCAAGAGCAGCAGCGACTTGTCTTGATTCGCGTTGGCCCAACGCCCCGCATCGTAGATCACGCGAGCGAAAGCGTGTGCGGCGGCCATGTTCTTCTTGAACCATTCCATCGTAGAAAACCATCCGGCGACCATCAGGCGCTTCGCGATGTAGCTTTCGGCGTACGCTAGGATACGCACGTCGTCGACTGCAGCCGAGAGCGACGGCTCGGAGATGATCCCCGCTGCGATTGTGCCGCGCTGAAGCGCTGCTCCCACTTGCGAGAACGGCAATTCGATAAAACTGACCTTCGTCGGATCGGCGCCGCTCTTGAGCATGTAGACGAAGACGCTAAGATGAGTGAGATCCTTGATGCCCGAGATCGAGATCGTCTTACCTTCAAGATCGTGTGCACCGTGCAACGGCGAATCTTTCGCGACGCAAAGTGCGAGCGTCGGTTTGTCGGCCGTGTATATCCCGCCGCCGGCGATGTAGACGAACGGCAATCCGCGCACAGTTGCGATCGCGAGCGAGATGACGCTCGAAATGCCGATGTCGATGGCACCTGATTCCACGCCCGTCGTCACTTGAGCACCACCGCCAAAATTCGTGATCTCGACATCGAAGCCGGCCCGGTCGAAGTACCCGAGCTGCTGCGCGTAATACGCCTCGGCAAAGCTGTCGTTTGCAGCCGCTCCGATATGCAGTGGAATCCGTGTCTGAGCCGAGGCTCGACCGCCGGCCGCGGCTCCCAGTGCTGCCGCCGAGGCGGCAAGAAACGGACCTCGAGGAACCATGATCAACGTCTCCTTAGGCGGCACGCTTTGGTAAACCGACTGCTACTCTGCTATCATTAGTATCCTGCTGGTTGAGGAGCCCCTTGCAGCTGTATTTGCTCCCAGCCTAACGGCGGGGCAAAATTCATCGATGTCGCTCACGCCGCTTCGGTCAGCTTGCGCAAGTGTAAGGGGCGGTCGCGCAATCATTATCGAGGCGGCCCCGATCGAGCTCTACCGATTTGGGAGAACCTAATGCCATTCGTTACCGTGCACACATCGCGCTGCCCAGAGGTGGCCGTACGCCGCGCGCTTGGCGCCCGCTTGGCGAAGGCCTATGGCGAGCACATGCAAACCACGCACCGCATCGTTAATGTCGCCTTCTCGTTTTATGAGCCGGACGATATGGCTCGCTATGATGCTGCCGGCGACGCGGCGCAAGAAATGACGGTCGTGACATGTGACGTGCGCGTGGGCCGCGCGCCGGAGGCAGTTGAAGCACTCGGACACGCGTTCACGGCGCTCTGCGCAGAGCATCTCGCAATCGATCCTCTTCGCGTCGCGATCTACGTCAATGAGCACCCCGCGTATCAAATTTACCGCGATGGTGGACGCGCACCGGAGTGGTCGGCCGACGAAAGTACCGGGGCGTGACAGGGACCTCCCGGAGATCGCCGCGAATTTGTACGCGGTCCGGTATGCTTTACGAACCCGTCTGCTGTGCGATGGCGACTATACCGTTTCGCTAAGCACCCCTCGTCGGCGACTGGTCCGTCCTTAGCGACCAACCGCGCGCTGACCGATCGCGAGTCGTCGCGTCGTCGGCGCCGCAACGGCGGGTGCGATGCCCCTTCCGTTGGACCAGCCGACGACGACCTGAGCCGTGCCTATTCCGGCAGCAGTGCTTGCTGTAACGTATTGAAATACGATGTGATGTTACGCGCGAACACGTCGTTGATTTCGTCATTTCGCACGAACGGTGCGGTCGGATACTGCGTGGTCAGAAATTCGATCAGCACGTTCGGATCGCCGATCGGGAACGTATCGAGCAAGCTCATCGACTTGTAGACGAAGACGTCGGCAAAGGTCTCGGCCGCAGTATTGAGATTCGGCCACTGGAGCACGCCCTGCACGAGCACGTAGCCCGCTACCTGGTTTGCGTTGGTGTTCGCGTCATGTTGCCGCGGCGCGACGGTCAGCCCCGAGTAGAGAGATGAGTTGAGGAACGGGCCGTTTCCGGAAAACGACGACGCGGAGGTCATGTCCGAACTCATGCCCGAGACGAGGAAGTATCTCCACTCATCGCCCGGGTGCGTGAACGGATCGTAATCGCCGGAAAGATTGAATGTCGTCTGATCGTACGTCGACGGCGGCTGGATGTAGTACATCAGCGTACCGTCCGGGCTCGGAACGTAGTCCGCCTGAAGCGAGTGATAGGTCTTGCCGTCAAAGTACTGGATCGGATTTCCGTTGACGTCGGCGAATACCGAGATGCCGAAGTTCGTCGGGACGTTGACGGTGAGCCCGTTCGGATCGAGGTAGATGCTATACAGCACCCCGCCATTAACGGGATCGCTTACCTTGGCGACGAGCGTCGAGCCGGGCAGCGCGGTCGGCGTCATCGCAACCAGGTTCGTGCCGAGCGCCGACATGATCACTTGCGAGAGGAGCTTCGCATTGGTCGTATCACCCCAGTTGGCGATGATCGAAGCGTTCTTGAGCAGGTCGAACGGGATGACGTTGTTCGGCTGCACGGGCAGTCCGATGCCCGAGCCCGACGGAGCGATGGTCCCCGCGCTCCAGCCCGACGCCGTCGGTGAAACCAGCACGACGTTGGCCTCGATGTCGTTCGCTGGATTCATCGCCGGACGCGCTCCGGTTGCCGTCATGCTCTGGAAAAGAAACTCTGATGCCGGATTCAGAACCGGCACCGCCATGAGCGGCGTGATCTGCGGCGTCGCCGTGGTGGCATCCGCAACCGGAGGCAAGAACCGCTCGGAGTAGGTCACCCGATAGAACAAGCGCCACGGCACGGACCCGGTTTGGCTGGTCGTACGCAACGTCGCAGCGTCGGCATCCGGACTGTTCGCGAGCCACACCGGGTCGATGACCGTTTCCCAGAAGTCTTGGGCGTTCTGCTGATCGGGCTGCAAGAAGTACGTGTACGTGCGGAACAGATTCGTCTTTCCGGGCCGGTCGTAAGGCTCGAGGTTGCCGGTCAAGCCATCGGCATTACCGGTCGTGTACGCGGGCTGCGGCTGGGTGTAGCTCTCGCTCGTATCGAGGTTGTTCGAGGTCGGCAACCCGGCGCCGGACGTGACCGACGGGACGATTTGGTAGATGAGACCGTCGGAACCGATCACGAGGTTCAACCCGCTTTGGTTGTCGGGATTGAACATCGAGTTATAGTTCATCACGAAGTGGGCGTCGTTGTTGCTCGAGTACTTCATCTGCGTGTCGGACTCGATACCCGCGAACGACGCGGCGACGTCGAATGACGACGTCGCGCTCGACGTGTACGAGTATTTGATCGTGTTCTTGTTCGTCATCGTGTACTTGAACGCGGCATCGGCAACGGTGACGAACATCGCCGTGATCTTTGCGTTGAACGAGAACTGCGCCGCGGCCGAGTGCATGTCCGACGTCGTATAGACGGTGTTGTAGGTGGTCGAAGCGGTGTGCTTGACCTCTTGCGTTCCACCGCGCGACGACCACACGTACTCATTGTAGAAGTCGAACGCCGGCGTCAAGTTCGGATCGGGTAGCGGATCCTGGTTTCCTTGCGCGGCCTGATAGAGCGCCAGCGTGTTGAACGTCTGCTGGTCGATCTCTTTCTTGACCTGATAGGCTTGCACGACTTGCATGTAGCTCGCATCGTGTCCAACGAGGCCCGCAGCGAAGTTTTTGTCGTAGAGCGGCGACATTTGGCCGGTCGACGTCGTGTAGGTCTGCGCTCCCGACGGCAGCGTCGCGGGGTTGTAGGCGTACCCGATCATACCGTCGAGACACCCCGGACGAATGTATTGGCTATTCATCCGGAACGAGACGATGTTCAGGTCGCGCGGGATCTGCGCGTTGGGAACGGCGATATAGCCGTAGGTCGTGCCCGACTGGACAAGCGTTTGCTGGTAGACGTCGAGCGTTTGTGACGTAACGAAGGCCTGCCCGTACGGCGACGGCACGAACATGCGCTGGCCGAATTTCTCATCGGTCACGGCGCCCTTCGGCAGGGCGCCGGCGGGGTTTGACGTCGTGAAGCCGCCGAGGTTCGGGTTGGGCAAGATTGCCGTCTTCGAGCTCGGCGTGCCGACGGTCGTACTCGGCGTCGTCAGCGTGTTCACGCTCGCCATGAAGAGATCGCCCGTATACGGCGAGATCGCCCCCTCCATCTTGACCGTATATTTGTTCGACTCTTCGAGCTTGACGCTTGGTGCCAGCTCGCTGTTCGTCTCTGACGACGAATTGGTCGTGCCTTGCGTGCCGGCCGTGAGCGCGATGTGTACGAGTTTCGTGTTCGACTTCACGCCGAATCCCATCGGCGAGATGCTCGCACCCATGCCGAACGTCATGCCGAACTTATCGCTGAACTGAATCTGCGTCGCGCTTGACGTATCCGTGGTCTTCTGATACTTCAGCGAAACCGACGTCGGCGCGGTCAACGTCACCGAGGTCGCACCGGCGTAAGATGCCTTGGCGGTGAGGTTGGCCATCGGTACCGGCGGCGCACCCTCGACGTAACCGATGATCTGCACATCGCCCTGTTCTTGCGAAACCCAGGAGAGCGTGAGATCGCCGACCTTCTTACCGGCGTAGAGCATGAGCACGTTATCGCGAACGTAGACGTACGCTTCGTTGATCTCGCCCGCGAGGGTGCCCGCGGTCGTGTTGAGCGTAACCGAATAGCTCGTCAACGCCGGCACCGTGTCGCACACGGTCAGCGCAACGCCCGGCGGCGTGTAGAGATTCGGCGCGATGAGCGGGCCGCAGCGGCCCACGGCGGGACTGCCGATGAGGTCGAGCGATGCCGGGGTGAAGTTGAGTGCAGGCGGCTCGGCGGCATTTTGAAAGATGACACCGTCGAGTAGCGCGTTCATCGGCAGCGCGGGCGCGGTCGTGCGTTGCAGGCTCAGCGAGCCGCTGAGGTACACGTTCAGGAACGGCTGTGGCGTGATCAAGCGGCCGAACATGTCGTCGAGGATCTGATACTGCTGGCGGGTCATGCTCCAGATGCTGATCTCTTCGAGGCGATAGGCACCCGCGTTGAAGTTCAGCAGCGATTCACCCGCTGCGTAGGGCGTCATCGACGGCAGCCCGCCAGTGACGAGGGTCAGCGGCATCGGAAAACCGTTGACGTAGAGGCTCGTCCCTTCGAACTCATGTCCGCTGAGCGGGTAGAGCGAAGCCCAAGCTGCGTTGGTCGAAATCGCGACCGCGGTTTCGTCATATGCGTTTTGGACCACACCGTTCGGATCGTATTGCGCCTGCCAATAGCCGACGATCCCGGACTGCTGCAAGTCGTTGGATGATGCGGCGGCGATATCGATGACGCCGCCGGACTTCGTTTTGATCCCGTGCGGATCGATGGCACCGTTGAACAGATAGAGATCGCGAACGTTCCCGGTCGTCGGCGTAGCGCCGCCCGCGCCGGAATTTCCGAGCGGACGCGCCGTTCCGGAGTCGTCGTATCCCATGCCGATGAGCAGGTGCGCCGAACCGGTCGAATTCAGAACCGGCGCGCTGGAGGCGTTGACCGTTCGCTGCGCACTCGTCGTCTGCCACGGATCGAAGGTGCCGTCGTCGTGCACCTTGCGCACGGAGATCGCGACCGTGTAGTTCTGCGTCTGGCCACCGGCCGCGACGTTCGTTTCAAATTGCGAGAGCATCGGCGTCGTGCCGTCCGAGATCGGCGCCATCTTCGTGATATTCACCGAGCCACCGCTGGTCGGTAGACTGGAAAAATTGGCGCTACCGCCGGCGGTGGCGGCATTCGAAATCGCGTTCGAATCGAACGGCGGCAGATACGGATCCGTGCTGGAAGCGTTCGTTCCGGTCGCCGGCGTCGTCCCGTGCTTGACAACGATGACTTGATAGTAGGCCTGAGCGTCAATCGCCGGCCCGACGAAGGCATCCGGAATGGTACCGTCACTTTCGGTGACGGTGAGCGCAACAGCCCCACCGTTTACCTCAAGCCGGTAGGACATGTCGAGCGCCGGCGACGTGTTCGGAGACCCGGTGCCCTTGTAGAGCAAGCCCTGTTCGCTCGTGACATCCTGCGCCGCGAACGTCATCGCAATGCTGAAATCACCGGTAACGTCATAGTTCGAGCCGTCCACCACTTCGTAGCCCGCACCTTGGCACGCGATGGTGTACGGCTGGTCATAGGTGAGCGCAACGTGGCGCCAGCGCGACGAAAAGACGGGCGGCGTGGTAATGGCTCGCATCACGGTTCCGTTGATGCAGATGTCGATCTCGGAGCCGCTCGCGAAGTTCATATCGACGTAGTAGACGAGCGGTGCGTTCGTGCTCGCCGCGTAGGTGACCGGATGGTAGTCGGCAACCGGCGTGAGCGAGAGCGAGTGCCAGAACTCCAGGGTGAAGTCACCTTGGGGCGACATCAACGCATCGATCGCCGCGTCATTGGCGATGAGCGGGGTCTTGAACGCGCCGGCAAAGGTTTCCACCGGCGGCTGCGTCGGGTCGACGCTGGTCGTGAACGCGTTGTAGCCGCCGGTCTCGAACATCAGCGGGTTGCCGTTGACGAACGAGAACACCGCCGACTGCGTGAACGTCGGCAGCAACTGCGGAACGTCGACCTCGACAAGGTTGGCGTTGCTGCCGGCCGTGTAGATGATGTCGTAGAGCGTTGCGGTTCCGGTGCTGTTGGTAACTGAGAACTGGAACACGTTCTTCGCGTTGAGCGTCACGTTGGTCGGCTGCGCCGTGAAACCGTACACCAAACCGAATTGCGTTTCGGCCTCGCCGATGAACGTTTGCGACCACATCGTGCCGGGGTTGATTCCGAGCGGCGACGCTGCGCCCGCGCTCGTGCCGTCGGTCGCAATGTACGTTGTTCCGCCGAGGTCGAAGACCGCGAGCTGTTGCTGCGTCTTCACCGGCGATGCCGCGTAGACGGTGTACGACTTCTGGACGGCCGTATAGGTACCGCTCGACTTGATCAGCGTGTAGAGGACGTTCTTGTACATGAAGAAGTCGGCGCCGCCGGATTCGGACGTTCCCGCATAGAGGTTGAGGATCGTGGTTGCCGAGGTGATCGGCCCGACCGTTCCCGACGTTACCGTTCCGATGGGCACCGTCGTGCCGGCATAGCTGCCGGTCGCGGGCGGCGTCGTGCTCAATGTGAAGATCAAGCTGGAATCCAGCTTGAACGTGAGCCCGGGTTGCGCAATCGGATAGAGCTTCGTTCCGACGATCGTCAGCAGATCGTGCTGGGCGTCCTCGACATAAGCGTAGACCTGGCCGTTGAGGGTGAACGTCGAGTTTTCGACGGGCACTCCGCTTTGCACCGTAACGTCGGTCGACAGCGGCGAGGCGTTATTGTTGCCGACGATGGCGTGCGGCACGCGGTTGGTGTCGATGACGTAGTTGAATCCGTTGATGCTGAACATCGTGGGGTTCGGGATCAGCGGATACGGATGCTTGTTGTTATCCGTGACGATATCGTGCACGGTATCGAGCGTGTACGTCGCGCTGCCCATGAAGAATGTCGGCGACAAGTAGACCGTGAACTGCCCCACGCCCGAACCCGCATCGTAAATGTCGAGGTCGTCGAAGACGAACTTGGCCTTCGTCGTATCGAATGGGTTGGTCAGCGTGAAGCCGGAGTTCGCGATCGCGATCGACGATTGTCCCTGACCGAGCAGCGATCCTGAGCTCACGCCACTGTACGTGATCAAATACACGTTGTCACTGATGCTGATGAGGTCGCGGCTCGGCAACACGGGGAAGGTCGCAACCACCGACTCGGGCAGGTTATTCGCGTCGAGCTGAAGCGTGTACACGATCGTCGGATCGGAGAGCTTGAACGTTTTCGTCGACAGGAACTTCTGGGGTGCCATTCCGGCGCCAACCACGCTGCAAGCGGAGTAGTCGGCACCCGCCGGGGTGCCGGTGATCGTATAGAGGTTGCCGTTCACTTCGAACGAGTTCGGGTCGATCAAGATCGGCGCGGAACCGCTGGCTGGGTCGATCGCATCGATTTGGATCGTGAACATATCGGACCCGACGGTCGCCACGCCGGCGTTGACGTTGGCTCCCGAGATGACCGGGAACACGACGTCGACGTCGTTGTAGTGGATCAGATATGTATTGCCGTCCGCCGCCGTGAATGCGTACTGCGTCGTCTCCGGCAGGTAGGAGATCGCTTCGACGTGACTCGTCGTCTCATCGATATAGAACGTCGTTCCGGCGATCGCGTCGACGAAAAAGCCGTTCGAGTACGTAAACTCGGCCGTCACCGGGTTGTCCGCGCCGTCGTTGAACGTGAACGTGACCCCGCTGACGGTGTCCGTGAACGTCACCTGCGATCCCGACACCGTCACCGTGAACGCGTTGACGGGCCGGCGGTTGTCGCTGACCGTGGTCCCTGCTAGCGTATAGGTGACCGGCGAGCCGTTGTAGGGGGCCGTGAATTGCTGCGTCGCCGTGTTGAACGTGACGCCGGCGGGTTCCGTCGACGCGAGACTGGTCGTGCTGTTGAGCGCATACGTCGCCGTGCTCGCGCTCAGCGTTTGGTTGGGGGCAGTGCCGATCAGCGTCGCCAGATTGGAAGCACGCACGACATTGACCGCGTTGACCGTGTAGACCAGGTTGCCGTCCGCGGAAAACGCGTCGTCGTTTGACACCACGTAACCCTTGATGACGCTGCCGCCCCGAATCGTGTAAGCCGTATTGGAGATCGGCGCGGTCTGTGGCACGATGAACCGTCCGTTGACGATCGGCAAGAACGGTCCGGCACTGGACGCGTACGCGACCGGGACGTTGACGGTGTAGGTTTCCGTTGCCGTCTCGAATTGGTTGTTGACCACCGGGTAGATGTCCGGCGTCGCCTCGTTGTCGACCGCCAGATTCACGGCCGTTGTGATCAGCACCGAGGCGACGAATGCGTCGGTCATGCCGGTCGCGGGATAGGGATAGATCGTATTGTTGGAATCGACGAACGTCACCGTTCCGGCATCGACGACGCAGGTGTAGACGATCTTCGTAAACGGGTCCGTGAAGAAACCGCCGGTGAGTTTCCCGCCTGATGCCGTCAAGCTCGACAAAACCGTCGCACCACCCGTGAACGTCGTAGCGTTCACGGTCGCCGTCGTATCGGAAACCGTCACGGTGTAGACGAGCGGGATGGTGAACGCGCCCGCGGTGACGGGGAACACCTCGTAGATCGTGCCGGTCGGCGTACCGCTGTCGGCCACGGCAACGTTCACGAAATATGTCGGGCCGCCGGGAACTTCGAAGTAGTCGCCTGTTCCGAGATTGCTGTAGATCTCGTAGCTGTTACCTTCGTTCACGGCGGTGTTGCCGCTGATCGTATACGTGAGGCTCGTGGTCGTGTCGGTGAATGAGCCGTTCACGATCGCGAAATAGTTGGTTCCGTTGAACGCCGCGATGTCGGTCGCACGCCCGAAATAGAGCGCTTGGCTGCCGAACGTGAACGAGTTCGGGCTCAGAGCACCGCTGGTGACCACGTACGTCTTGACGGGACCGGCGGCAATCGAGACACCGTCGGTCCGCAGCTGATAGGTCAACGATGCGGTCGTAAACTGCGCGGGCGTGCCGGAAATCAGGTAGTAGTTCGTTCCGTCGAATGCCGCGACCGCGTTCACCGTGTAGGTGGTCGCTCCGTCGGCGAACGTCGCATTGGTGTAGGGTGACACGCCGGAGAGCGCCAGCGGGCCTGGCAAGTCGGCTGTGCCGTCGGCACCGATCGTGTAGGTTGTCGTGCCGTCGACGAACGTGCGATAGGGAAGGATCGGATACGTGACGCCGTCAGCAACGACCGTCGTGTTGTTGATCTGATAGACGATGTTCCCGATCTTGACGGTCGTCGCGTTCGCCTCCGTCGTGACCGTGAAACTCTGGTTCCCCGTCGCGATCGTATAGGTGGAACCGGAGGTCGTGAGGGGATAAGCCGTTCCGTTACCGACGATTTGCCCGTTTTGGACGTCGAGCTCGTAGGCGTAGTCTTCGACCACGACAACGTTGCCCTGCGTGATGTTGAACTGACCGGAGATCGTGGCACCGTTCAACGATCCGGCCTTGAGGGTGATCGTGTACTGCACCCCATCGAGGACGAACTGCGTGTTCGCCGCGGTCATCGGGTACACGTTGCCTCCGCCCACTACCGTGTACGGCTGAACGTTCGTGTTGATGATGTAGATGATGCCGTCGATTGAGAACTGGTAGGGGTTGACGGGATAGATCTGTCCGTTGCCCGTCACGCTGAGATAATCGCCCGTCTGATCGGTATCGAAGGTGTAGACGTTTCCGCCGATCGTGAACATCTGCGGCGACGTCATGAGCGGGTATGATGCCGGCGCACCGGTCGTCCACGCGGAGTACGGGTACACCGCTTCGCCGTTGACGGTGAACGAGAGCGTGGCCGAATCGTCACCGCTCGCGTTGCCGATGACGTACCCGAAGAACGAATTGGATACGAACGCCAAGCCCGTTTGAACCGTTGCGGTCGAACTCTCCGTACCGGCCGAAACCGTGACGATGCCGTGGATCGGATCGTACGTGTAGAGACGGCCGATCGGCCCGAGCACGACGTCCTTGAGTCCGCCCTGGTTGTTGAACACGTCGATGGTCGTGGTCAAACCGCCCGCGGTCATCGAAAACGGGGTGATCGTGATCGGCGTCGGCGCCTCGGTGACAGCCGGTGCATCGAGCGCGGCGTACGTGACCGTATACACGTCGTTGACGAGGTTCTTCGGGAACGTGAAGACCGTGCGATCGACCGTGACTTGCGTGTTACCCGGACCAAATTGGTAGGTCTTGTTGCCGGCGGTGAGCGTATAGCGTGACGTCACGCCGTCGGAAAGCGTCGTGCTGAGGTTGACCGTGTACGTGTTGTTGTTGAAGACGAATTTCGGCAGCGTAATTACGCCCCAGATCGGGTTCGTCGGATCGGTCTCGTCGACGAAGTACGGCGTTCCGATCGCGGTCACGGACTTGCCGGTCGTATCCATCGCGTAATTCGTTATGGCATTGAACGTATAGAAGATGCCATCGTCGGCCTTCATCGTCGTGCCCGGCGTGAGGTCGCCCGTCACGTCCGGCGGGATCGCACCCGATCCTTGAAACGCGAAGCTAAACGGCGTGCTAATGAGCGAACCCAAACCGTTGCCGCCGAACGTGCCGGCGACGGGACCCGGTGGCTTGGTCGCGCGGGGGATGAACGTCGTCAGGTCGGCCGACTGCAGCGGACCCTTCGCCGTCAGCATGCGGTCGAGTCCGTGCGAGAGCGACCCGTAGAACGGCACGGCTTTTTCGCTCTTCGTGTTGTACGGGATGAGGGTCGTCGAGCCGGCAATCGTGTACGCGGTGGTGCCCGAATAGATCTGCGAGATCTGCACGGGTTGGCGATTCGCGCCTTCGACGTTGAGAGCGTAGCCATTGAAACCGGGCGCACCGGTGATCGGCGCTGCTTGGACTTCTCCGCCGACGGCTTGAATCGGAATGAATGCGGCCGGCTGACCCGGCGCCGATGGACCGTACACGGCATAGATCACGTTCGAGAGCTTGTTGATCTGCGCGACGAGATCGGCCGGGTTGACGCTGTTGGGCATCGCGGGCGCGGCTGGCGTCGCATTCGGGTTCGCCGGCGTTCCGAGCGTGACTTTCAGGGTGAACGTCTGCACTTCGACGATGCCCCCGCTCGGAGAAAGCAGCGCGTAGTAGAACAGCTCGTAATAGTTGCCGTCGCTGTCGATTGAGTACTGCGCGATCTTCGTGCCGGTGCCGGTACCGTCGTCGACCAGGCACATCGCGTAGCCCATGTCGATAAGTTCAAACGTTCCATCGTAGAGCGTGTTGTAGTGATCGCGGGTGAAGAGGTAGAAATCGTACTTCGTTCCGGCCAGACCATAAAGCGGCGAAATGGAGCCGCTCGTCGGATTGCCGCCGATCGACGCGATATTCCGATCGGCCTTTTTGCTCAGGAAGATCGCGCCGGTGATCCCATTCTGCAACAAGACATTGGCCGAAACGACCGAGCTGTACGTGTCCATCATGCCGAGCTGCATCGGCCGTACCGGGTTTTGTAGATTGAGAACCAGCGAGCGCGTGCGATTGCTAAAGGTCGGGTCGACGGGCGCCGGCGGCACGTTCGGAAGATAGTTCGCGATGCCCGGCGCCGTGAACGTGTCGTAGGCCAGGTTCCAGTACTGCCGCGGCATGCTGGCGTCGGTATTGTAAAACGCGACGTCGTTGCCGAGAATGTCGGCGATTTCGTCCAGCAGCGGCACTTGGCTCGGCAGCACGTCGTTCACATCGAAATGATCCGGGCTCGAGAAGGCGTACCCGGCCGCGCCGAGGTAGCCGTTGAGGAAGACGATGCCGCGGTTCGCACCATCAGCAACACCGGCGGCAACATCCGTCGTTAGCGTGCCAAGCTCGTTGTTGTCGTAATCGAACAGAACGCCGAGCACCATATTCGAAACCGTCGAAACGGTCGAGACGAGCTGCGTTCCGGTTTGGTCGCTTTGCATCGTCGATTCTTCGATGTTGTACACCGCCGCCGAAACGGACCGGAAGCTCTTGACCGACATCCCCATGTAGTCGGAGCTCGCCGACGTCATGACGGGCCGATTGTGGGAGGAGTAGACGATGTTGGCGCGATCCATACCGAAGCCGGTCGGCAGGATCTGTTGCGCGCACACGTTTTGCGGCGGTAGGCGCCCCGATTGCAGGTTGGCCGTGCGCCAGCAGATCGCTTCGATCAGCTGGGAGTTCGTCAGCGCCAGCACTTGCAGCTTCGGTTGCAGCGGATACTTGTGCGTCAGATCGTTCGGCGTGTACAGCAACGCCAGCGGATCGTAGACGAAGTGGAGCTTTTGCAGGCTGAGGATCGGCTTACCGTCTTGGTCGAGGTTGTAGCCTTGCGGATAGGTGACGCCGTTGACGGTCTCCCCGGCTTGCGCGACGATCTCGGGATAGATGATCGTCCAGATCTGCTGCCCGAGGAAATTGGAGAGGTTCACCACGAAGCCGCTGCTCGCGTCCAGTTCCGGAATCGGGATGAAGATCGTCGGCGCGTAGAACGTTTCGCCCGTGATGCTGGTGTAATCGAGTTGGTCGAGCGTATCGACCATCGTGGTCGGCGTGTAGGTCGAGCCGAAATATTGCAGTCCGCTCTGCTTGTAACGCGCGCCCTGCGCCAGCACGAGGTTTCCGCTCGTCGCCGGTACGTAGGTATCGATCAACAGACCCGATACGGCGCCGCTGACGCCGACGTCTGCCAAGGCAGCGACGTTCGTCACCGCGCGAATCAAATAGACGAGATTGTTGTATGGTACGACTTGGAACTGTGCGGTGGTGTTGCCGTCATCGTCCGTGCTCGTGAACGCACCCGTATCGCTCGTGTCGGTACCGCTGGTGACGATATCGGCGACATTGGCAAGCGTCGTAGTCGCCTGACCCACCACGTAGATGTTGGGCGGAAAATTCAGCAACTGCGTCGGTCCGACTTGCACGCCGGCAGTCCCGGCGGCGGCATCGATTGAGAAGCTCGTATACTGCGCTACACCGCCGGCCGTCGTTACGCCGACGAAGTACGGCGTATTACCGACCAAGACGGTTTGCGCGGCCTCGTACTGCTGGTCCGAGATCGGATACGAGAACTCGACCATGTGCGCCGGCTGGCGCTTGTCGATCGTCACGCCCGCGTCGAGGCGAAACGGGACGAGATCTCCGTCGCCGAAGGCGAGGTAGACGGATTTCCCCTGCGGATGCGTGGCCAGCATCAGCCGGCACTCAGCGTCCCAATTTCGGCGGCGGCAGATGAAGTACGGCCCGGCGGGCGGCGGCTGCGTGCTGCGCGTGGCCACGCTATAGGGAACGTTCGTGTACAGATATTGCGGCGTCAGGGCCAACGCCAGCGCTTCCGTACCGCTCGAGAACGTCAGCAAATCGAAGTTGGCCGCGGCATCATCGACGGAATACGTGTAGCCGATCTCCGGTTCGTTCGTTCTGCTGACCACGTTCTGATACGTCGTGTGCTGCGTGGCGAGATAGCCATATTGATCGCGCGCCATCGATTCCACGATGATCGACATGTTGTAACACGTGAGCGTGTTGAGAAACACCACGCGCACGTAGTATGGATCGTAGGTCGTGTTGAAGGTCGGATCGGGCAGTTGATCGGGTACGCTAAGGTCCGCATCGACAACCTCGACGATGTACGCCTCGCCCGTAGCCGGATTGTAGACGGAAAAGCCGTAGATCGGCTGCAACCGGCGTAACGCGCTGAGATTCACGGCTTCGTTCGCCGAGCCGCGCGTTTGGAGAACCTCGTGCAATAATGTTTGGCTTTTCGTTACGGCGACGTCGGCCGCACTTTGCTGATCTTGCAGCGATGTGACGTCGTCCGTTTCCGTCAGGAAGTCGAACGCGCTCGGGGCGCGCGACTGGATGACGTTCAGCCCGGGGCTGAGGTTCGTGACCGTCTGTCCGCTACTCGTCGCGGCAACCGGTGCGGCGACGGCAGCGGCCGTCGTCACGGCAGTTGCCACCGGCGACGTCCCGTAGATGTATGGATTGCTTTGCTGCAGTTCTCCCGGGACGGTGATCTGCTCGAGGCCAGCGGTTGCCGTTTGCACCGGTATCTGCGTGTTCAGCAGCGAGAGGATCGTCGATGTGAGCGTTTTCAGCTGACCTTGATCGACCGTTTGTGTAGCCGAGGTATAGGGAAACGCGTAGATCGGCCAGAGCGTCATCTCGGATTGGTTCGTATCGAGAAAGAGCTGCATCGGCTCTTGCGTGGCCTCGAGCTCCGCACCGATCACGGCGATATCTCGCTGCGCGTGCGCCAAGCGCAGCGCTTGCGTCTCACCGCTGTACTCAACGGCAACATAGGGATTGTGACGGTTCGCAAACTGCCAATAGCGGGTCGACGGCCAATACGATGGCGGATACGGGAGCTTGTTCGGATCTTCGTCGATCGATTTGAGGTTGATCACGCTGAGCATGTAGCGCACGCCGCCGATCACCACGCTGTCATCTTCGGGAACAAAGACATAGTAAAGTTTCGTCCCCATTTGCACTTGCCGGATCAACCCCATCAGCAGTTTGCACGGCGCGAACGCTTGCGCGCTGTGATCGTCCGGCGCGGAGTTGATCACGGCGCTTGCAAGATAGACGTTGGCTGTGCTGACCGATCCGACGGCGCTCGTATCGATGTTGATGTTCGAGTACACGAAGAGGGAGCTATCGGTGATCGCCAGATCGTAGGCCGGCAAGCCGCTGACCTGGGAACCGAGGGTCATCGCCCCGTTGAACTGCGCGGTTGCGAGCTCAGCCGGCGTCACAACGAGGAAGACCGGCACGTTCCAGACGGTCGTTTCCGTCGCACCGCCGATGAAACTGCCGAAATAGAGTCCGCCGCTTTGCGGTGAAGAACCGTCGGTCGACTGCGGACTCGCGATGGTAACGCTCGACGCGACGATCGTTTGCGTTGCATCGACGATGTCATACTGGCTGTCCGTCGTTCCGTACGTCAGGCGAAGCGAATATGTTGTACCTTGGAGCACGCCGTTCGTACCGACGGCGGGTGCCGGGAAGGCCAGCGACGTCAAGGGATACAGCGTCGCCGAGGTCACGCCGGTCGTGTAGACGATCGAGCCGACAAACGTGTGGGTGGTATCGCTGTTGGCGGCGGCCGGCAGCTGGACGGAAACCGACGAGCCATCGGAGCCGCGTACGGTCAACGCTGTTCCCAGAACCGTGAGCACGTACGTGATGCCGGCGGTCAGAGTCACGCCGCTCACCGGGAGGGTCAACGTCAGAGAAGCGAGCGGCGGGGTCGCGCTCGCGTTGAGGTTGATCGCGACGCCGTCAGTCGTGCTTTGCAGCGTGTCGCCTGGTCCGAGCGATTGCTGCGCGAAGACGGTACCAATCTCGACGCCCGTGATCCCCGTCAGCGCGAAGACCTCTTTCGGAACCGAGGCTGAAAGCGGTATCTGCACGGTACTCGGACCCAGCTGATCGGTACTCAGCGTGTTGGCGCCGCTGCCGACGCTTTGAAGAACGGTTGTGGCGCTCGTGCCGGTGATCGTCTTCGGCGGCTCTACGGCCAGCACGGCATCGCGCACCGCTGCGCCCGTGCCGTTCGTAAACTGCACCGGCTCCGGGAACACGATGCGGCCCGGCGTCGTCGTCACGGTTGCAAAAACGGGAACGGCGAGAGAATTCACCACCGCCGCGGCACCAGTGGAACTGATCGCGTAATCGAGCGCGGACGTCGTTACGCTTAGACCGACGCCGTCGCTCGTGTCCTTCACCGCGATCGCGGTATCGAGAATCGTCACCAGGCGATCGGCCGAGAGGACGTAGGTCGCCTGCATCAGCTTTTGCAGGACGTTGGGCAACGTACCGCCGTTGAGGAACTCGTCGGCCGGCCCGTAGATGAGTTCGGGCGTGGTCAGTGCGGCGGACGCCGTCGTGAACGCACTGTTGGACGAACCGAAATCGTAGATCGGTATCCCGGAGCACGTCGTCCAACTCGGGTCTTGATAAAACCCTGTGATCCGCTGGCTCGCGAAGATCGCTACCGGCGACGACCCGCTATACGTGAGCGCGTAAACGCCGACTTGCACCTTCGGTAACAAGGGCAAGATCGAAAGCACGCGCGCCTTGTCAAATGCATAGTTCGAGATCGTCAGCCCGTTGGTCGCCACGATCGAGGTGGAATCGAGGTTGAGGCTTTCCGCCGCGGCGTCGTCATAGCCCACGCCCCCGGAGAAGATCGCGGTCTGCCCGCAGTTCGCCGTCGCACCACCCGCCGTCGCCGTCATCGCGATCTTGTTGACGTACGTCGTACCCGCTATGAGGTCACGCGTGTAATACACCGGCAGGTTGAACGTGGTCGCGCCGAGCGTGTTGTTTTGCCGGACATCATACACGAGCGCCGTTACGACCGGAACGATCGCCGGATCTTCGTCGTAGATTTGCTCGTTGTGGGTTTGCTG
>Ga0182014_10001736_pt1 | contig 28573 bp, 31 predicted proteins | sample 612S2DmetaG_FD_120489 | JGI IMG/M metagenome (GOLD analysis project Ga0182014, IMG submission 120489) | Permafrost microbial communities from Stordalen Mire, Sweden - 612S2D metaG | ecosystem: Environmental > Terrestrial > Soil > Wetlands > Permafrost | place: Sweden: Stordalen | collected... | reverse complement strand
GCCTTGGTCTCGGCCGAGCAGGCACTCGCATCTGGACTCGTTTCGTCTCTGCACGATCCAGCCGATGTGCTTCCGGCGGCGGTTCAAATTGCTCAAGAAATTACGTTGCATACATCCTCGTTGTCGGTCTCCCTTACTCGCAAGCTTCTTTGGCATGGTTTGGTGGAGAGCGATCCGATCGAGGCCCACCGGCTCGAGTCGATTCTCATGAGTTATACAAGCTCTAACGCGGATGCAAGCGAGGGTGTCGAGAGTTTTCTCAGTAAGCGCCCGGCCGAATTCAAGACGCGAGTTCCCGATGATCTTCCAGACTCGTGGCCCCTTTGGGAGCGGCCCAAATTCTAACCTACGAAGTTGTTGATGAGTCCGTACATGCGAGATACGCAATAGCTTTCGAGCAAGAACCCGTAGTAATCTGAGTCGAACTAGTAAGTACTTCCATTCGAGACCAGAGAATCTACCAGGTCCCTTCGGCAATCGCGACGTGATGACCGGACCCTTCGTGCCGTGGGCGTAGACGCCCCGGCAGATCGTCTCGGCGCAGACTGTCTCACCATCGATGCCGCCGGTCTGGGTCAGTTCTTTGGCGATCGCGGTCAGCGAATCCTTTGCGATTAGACGAACTTCGACGTGACGGGCGAGCGCGTGATTTGTCCTGGAATACGGTGTGTTGAGGTCACCTCAGCAGTCGCTCGCTTCGGCGCTGCGCCCTCACTGCGCAGTACCGGCGGCGACCGCCGCTGCGTTTCACCTCTCGGGTGATCGTCGACGGAGCGCGGTCGAGTCGTCGAGCGATGTCGCTTAGGGACTCGTTAATCTCAATTCCCACATGAATTTTCTGGCGGTCGTGCGCGCTCAGTACTGCACCTGCCATGATGAGTTCTCCAACGGTTCGCTGTTCGGGGTGACCCAGCGATCACGGCTGGTCCGTTGCAGCGACCGTTGGAATTCGCGGTTTGGGCGATGTACTATCTTCACACGTAGATAACGTGTCGGGAACGTCACGTTCTAAGAGAATGGGCGAATATGTCAACCGCAGTTACGATGCCCCGTCGTCAAACAATCGTGCTCGCGGATCTCATTCCGGGAGCACTCGTACGTGACATCCTTCTAGTTATCGGTGCCGCTGGATTCGTCGGGTTGCTCGCGCAGATCACGATTCATCTCCCCTTCACCCCCGTGCCAATGACTGGTCAAACACTCGGTGTACTCGTAGCGGGAACGACCCTCGGTTGGAAGCGAGCCGTGAGTTCGATGTCATTTTACGCACTGGCCGGCATGGCTGGAGTTCCTTGGTTCGCCGATCACGCCAATGGTTATCACGCGGTGTCATCGTCGTTTGGCTATATCATTGGATTTGTCCTCTGCGCGGGATTCTGTGGCTTCTTCGCGGAGCGCGGCGTCGACCGCTCGGTTCTGAAGTCCGTGCCTGCGATGATCATTGGTGAGGTCGTCCTCTACGCAGTCGGCGTGACCTGGCTTGCCGTCGATCTTCACTTGAGCGCGCGAACCGCCTTGAGTCTTGGCTTCACGCCATTCCTCATCGGTGACTCGATGAAGATCGTGCTGGCATCGGTGCTACTACCAGGTGCGTGGAAGCTGGTGGGACGACGCTAAAGGCGATTCTCTCCCAGTACGAAGCAACACGACATTCAGACGCCGCTGCTGACATGTGGTTCGCCGTCGATGACACCTTCGCGTTCATGCTCCCGCGTGGCGGGTAGAACGCCTTATCCGTGATTTCGGAACGGAAGCGGACACCGTCTTGAACGGAGCCGCGTATGTCACCGTGCTTGGCGTCATGAGTGTGCCGGTGGCGATGAACGTGCCACGTACGTGGAGAGCGGGTACACGACCTCAGGCGGCGATCGTTTGGCGTTGTCGCGTCATCTGGTCTCCGTGCGTGAGGGTGTTCGAACTTGTCAATTTCCGTTTATCGATGATCGACTGTTTATACCAATTCTTCTGAAGAGCGGTGAGTTCGTTGCCAAGCATGTCTGTGGCCTTGACCGTCATATCGTCACCACCGTCGTCACGTCGTCCAACCGCATGGATGAGTATTGGCGAGTGGGCGGCCCGGGAAAGCACTACGTCGCGACGGCTTGGCTGACGCGTCTCGAGAACGAGTGACGACGGTGACGACTGACTCTGAAGGTGCATTCAATGTTCAGGATGATCGAGCGACGTATATGTGAAGTTGTTGAGATGGTCTGGATGGTCGCCGACGTCTAGGGTACCCCGACGAATGGCCGGTGCTTTTCCTACACGGCGGGGTCAGACGTGGCACGCGTTGAAGAGCGCTGCCAAAATGGTCGCTCGAGAAGGATGGCGGGCGGTGCCGTTTACTTGCGCGGCCATGGCGAAAGTGGCCGGGCGTCGAATGGCGACTATTCGTTCACCGCCTTCTGCGCCGATTGCGTGGCTGTCGCGGACCAGTTGGGACGTCTCCCGGTATTGGTCGGCGCGTTTTGGGGGATTTCAGCACTGATGGCCGAGCGCAACAGCGATCGGACAGTCTCCTCGGGCCTTGCTCTTGTCGATATCGCCGCAAAGACCGGCCCCGAGGGATCGCGACGGATCATCGAATTCATGATGACCGGCGCTCAAGGTTTCACGACGCTGGACCAAGCAGCCGTAGCTGTTGTCGCCCATACGTCTTGTCGGACCCGTCCGGTCAACTATGGGGGGCTGAAGAAGGTGCTGCGACAACGTGACGAACGTCATTTGGTGTAGGTAAGTGAGTCTGAATCCATGAAATTACGATGCAAAGGGTCAGGTTTCTGCTGCATTGACTCCGGCGCCGGCCCTTTTCGTGAAGGTTGAAGATAGTGAATCGGTCCAGGTATTCCGGAGACTCTCCAGCAAGCCCGTCAACGATTCACGGGGTCAAAGCCAAACGCATCGAGCTCTCCCGCATATCTGTCCATACGGTGCATCTTCACTTGTGTCACGATGGCAGTCATGGATGTACAGCGAGTCGTTTACAACGGGTTTGAGGAATTGAAACTTGTCGCCGACGTGCGTGGAGAGTCCGACGCGTGGCCGGTGCTCTTTCTTCATGGAGGTGGTCAGACCAGACATGCCTGGGGTAAGACGGCAGAAATCGTGGCCGCCCAAGGTTGGCGAACGATTGTGATCGATCTGCGTGGCCATGGCGACAGTGAGTGGGCACCAAATGGCGACTACTCATTTACCGCGTTCTGTGCGGATTGCATTGCCGTGGTCGACCAACTGGGGCGGCCCCCAGTGCTGGTGGGGGCCTCGCTCGGGGGTATGGCAGCCATGCTTGCTGAAGGCACCAGTGATCGAACTGTCTCGTGCGGTCTAGTGCTGGTTGATATCGCACCCAAGTCACATCCACCGGGCCTTGAGCGAATCAGGAAGTTTATGCAGTCAGGCATGAATGGATTCGGCTCGTTGGAAGAAGCGGCGACAGCCATCGCTGCGTACACCCCACAACGGGTCCGACAAGTGAATCCCGAGGGTTTGATGAAGGTGTTGCGTCAACGCGACGGCCGTTGGTACTGGCACTGGGACCCAAAGGTCTTGAGTCAGGGCCGTACCGAGGTAGTGGCGAACCGGTTTGAGGGTTTGCTCGACGTAGCAATGAGCAACATCCATGTGCCCACAATGCTCGTCCGGGGACTTCTAAGCGACGTCGTTACCCAGGAAGGTGTTCACGATATCCTGGCCCGAATGCCGGATATCGCAGTCGTCGAAGTCGATGACGCGGCCCACATGATCGCTGGTGACCAAAATGACGCCTTCTCTGAGGCGGTTGTCACTTTTCTACGTGAGCGCATCTCGCCGGCAGTCAACCTCTAGTTCTGAATCACGCAATGAGCCCCTGGCGGGTGTGGCTTTAATCGTCATTGCTTGTGGGGAAATCTTCGGTTGTCCCGAATGTGTTTGAGAAGCCGCGGTCTGAAGATTGAGCACGAAAGCTAAAGAAAATCCCAGGCGACGCTGCGTATCAATTCGCGGGGCAGGGTGGCCATGGCCTCGCGCATGGCTGCATCGACGGCCACTGCGTTTTGGCCCCACCCAGGTGCAAGAGCAGGACGAACCGGGTTGATCGTTCGACCAACGTGCCCACGGCAGTCCGTCCCTCGGTGCCGAGAGTGAGGTCGCCCTCCCAGTGACCGGAAACCGCTCGATCTTCAACCTCCGCCGGTCAATCGCTGATCATGGCCATGTCGGTAATTCTCCCCCGCTGCTAAACCCAACCCTGGGTGAGTCGCTTGGATCGACCAAGGCGTAGACATCGCGCCAGTTCTCCACGAAGTTCACTGCGGCCATGAACGAACAGCGACCGATAGGTGGTCTCGTGGCTCGCCTGCATTGAGGGGTCAACAGGGAATGGCGAGGTCAGCCGATTCACGATTTCCTTGAGAGACCAGACCTCTTCAAGCCATGTCTTCACCTTTGCACATAGGCGGGACTGTCGAATGTGGCGTCCTTCGGACGCCTTGTGCATTCGTGACCGCGTTGGTGAGCCGGCCAAATCCGATAGCTCTCGCGACCGCGGTTGACGGCCACTTCCCGGGTCACCGTGGAAGTAGCGCGGCCTAGGCTGCGGGCAATCGAACGGATCGACTCACTGCGATGCAGACCCAGGAGGAACCCTTCGCGCTCGCGAACATCGAGACGGCTGTTGCGAGGCACCCAGCTGTCGACAGGAGCTCCCTTCTGATGCTCCAGCAAAGTGTCACGGACGCTCGTGCGACTGCACCCGATGGCCTTTCCGATGGCCATCGGGTGCAGTCATCCATTCTCAATTGAAAGGCGAGTTGTCGCTGTTCTCTGGTCAAATCGGTAGGCAACCTAATCTCCTTGGTTGGTAGTCATCTCAGGATTGACTCACCAAGTGTTGCGCTCACCCTCTTGAAGTCGCCAGGTCAGGCGGGGCTGGCGTGATCTCAGCGGCTCACTCGAACTCAGCCGGTCTTTCACCACCGTGGGGACCGGATCCGCAACCACACCCGACTCTGATGGTTCGCAGTTTCACCTACTTGAGTCGTCGTCGAGAGTGCCACCGATGACACCCGACGCAATGTTTGCGATGAGTCGCCCGCCCGCACCTCGTCGCCTAGGAGATCATTCAAAGCCGTAATGCGCACTGCTCGACGAGGACTCTCGGCCAGGTGAAGATCCTCCCGACCCTTTCTCAGAATTCAGGAAGACAAAGGGGGGAACTGTGGTTCGGACTCAACCCAAGGTTGAGATGGCACTGTGAGGTGGCCAGCGGTCGGCCCACGGACGCGCCCTCTCGAGTTGCGCTGCAACGGAAATCAGAAGATCTTCTCGACCGAGATTAGCGCCGAGCTGGATTCCAATCGGGAGCCCCGCGGCATTGGTTGCCAGCGGGAGCGAGATCGCCGGCAGGCCGGTCTGGTTGAAGATACCGCTGAACGGGACCCACGACTGAATGTCTGGCCAGGGCGAATCCGGTGTCGGAGCAGAGGTGGTCCCGAGAAGATAGGGCGGCACGGCGATTGTGGGAGTGAGGAGGATGTCCCACCCTTGCGACCACCAAGACGCGAACCGGCGGCCGTGATCTCGAAGGTCGGCGATGGCTTGCGTGTACTGCTCGCCCATCACTTGAGAGCCGGCCAGGGAAGCCCGCCAGATTACGGGATCGACATCGGTCTCTTCGACGGGCCTACCGATGATCTTACCGATGTGAAGCAACTCCCATCTAATGATCGAAGTAGCCACGACCATAAAGGCTGGCGAGAAGGAGGCGTCCAGTGCCTCGGGATAGGCGGGCTCAACGATGTGCCCGAGCGATTCAAGAAGACGTCCAGCATCTTCACACGCAGCCACGCAATCGGGATGCACGTCGGACCCGAAACTTCGCGTCTGGTACCACATGCCGATACGGAGTCGTCCCGGCTTGATGTTGAGAGCCTCGGTGAGCGAGTGAGCGAGCGGCGGTGCGTACCACGGATCGCCAGGAGCGTGACCAGAGACTGCGTCCACAGCAGCGGCAGTATCTCGCACGGATCGAGTTAGCACCGAGGGTACGCTGAAACCCTCGGTGTCGCTGAAGTCCGGGCCTATCGGTATGCGCCCTCTCGTCGGTTTGAGACCGACGATCCCGCAGATGCTGGCCGGTATTCGGACTGATCCCCCGCCGTCGGTGCCGTGAGCGATCGGAACCATGCCGCTCGCAACGGCCGCGGCTGAACCGCCGCTCGACCCCCCAACGGAGCGCTCAAGGTCCCACGGATTGCGACATGGCCCCCAGAGGCGAGGTTCCGTCGAAATACCACCGGCCAGTTCCGGTAGATTGGTTCGGCCCAAGCTGACGAGTCCGGCGTCACGAAGACGCGCGACGAGGTAACTGTCATGGTCCTCGACCCAACCGGCATCTTGTAGCACTTTCAAGGCCCAGTAACGGGGCTCGCCAGCTGCCGCAGTGGTGTCCTTGAGAAGGGTAGGCACACCAGCAAAGAGACGGGTCTCCAAACCGGGCGCGCGAGCAGCGTCCAGGGCGCGATCGAACAATTTGATGGTGACGGCGTTAATACTCGGATTGAGGTCCTCGATTCGCTGGATAGCAGTCGAGACGAGGTCGAATGGCGTCAGTTCACCCTTGGTGACCAACTCGGCCTGCGCCGTAGCGTCGAGTAGATATAACTCAGTGAGATCCGTCGTGATGCCTCCTTTGAGTCTCTGAGACCCCTCCAGCGAAGCGGCAACTACTCCACCCGCAGGGGAAGCAAGTCAATGCAACATGAAGAATAAGTCTTTTAGGATGGTAGCTCCGACTCTTCGCGAAAGATCGAATTTGTACACACCCATTCCGGAGTTTTCGTGCACCTCGGCGGAGGTGAAATTTGACGCTTGTGTGAGTAGGACACACCCTTTGGGTCTCGCGGACGCCCTGGCCGAGGGCGCCAAGGTCCGGGAGAAGGTTGACCAGCAGCCCAGTGACCCCGTGATCCTTGACTTTGACGTGTTGGGTTGACGTCCACTCCGAGATGATGGTGAAGACCGCCCCGACCTATAAGAAGGGCTTCGGGTTTCATTCGCTATTGTCTTCTCGGATCTGACCGGTGAAACGCTGGCGGCGAGGCTTCGTGCTGGCAACGGTGAGTCCAGCATCGTGAGCGACCACGCGGAAGTCTTCGACGCTGCCATTGGCCCACTTCTCGCGTTGGTTGCCAAGGGACACCACTGTGGTGATGACTGCGAACTGGTCGCTCGAGACGTCATTGCCCGCGCCGACGGCGCGGGGGCACGGAGGGATTCCTCGCCACGTGTCGGGCGCACAACGTCAACTTCATCGTCACTGTCGGGTCCAACGCCCAGATAGCTGGCGCCATCTACGAGACGTTCGACGTCGCCGACCTGTGGCAACCCTCTCGCACGCAAAGCGACGAGTTGCGCGACGGAGCTTCCGTCTGTGAGATGACCAGGGTACCTGGGCCTCTTTTGTATGCCCGAGGGAACCCGGTGCATTGACCGACGAGAACCACGCCGTCCCCGGGGCCCAGCGCAGCCTCCTTGCCAGTCACGAATTTCCACACTGGGTTTTCACACCGACCAAGAGGGTGAACCCGTCGAACTCGACTTAACCATGCGAGCCCACGCCCACGTCGAGAGTCACATCCAACGACTCAATGCGTCGGAGTTCTGCCGGTTCCCCTCCACCAGTTTCGAGGCGAACAGCAACTGACTGATTTCCGTCGTCCCGGCGTGCGACCTCGTGCGGTGTCAACTATTGTGTATCGAGGGTTCGTGGAAAGTGGTTCGACCGAAAGCCCTTCGCTGGGAGATTTTTCACGTCCCGGGTCGTCTCGTCCGGCGGTCTCGGCACGGGAGCGTGCGCATCCTCGATGGCTGGTCCGCGGCCGACGTCCTGCTCGGTGCCTATAAGCGCATCGCCCTGTTGACCTGCGCGAACTATATTCCCCTGAGACGTGAACGCTGCGTGGGACCAGGCCGTCCCAACACACGTCGCACGCCATTTCGCATTGTCGAAAACCGCCCCTGAGCGCAGTTGGAATCGAAACCACGACTAGATCGACGTAGAGCCACTTCAGCTATTGGGCAAGGTTACTCTGAGCGCTTCTGCCGAACTTTCGTGAATGATCGTTGTTAAAGAGACCTCAACCTGTCCAATTTCCAGTCCGCTTCGGGTTGCCACTTGCGGGTGGGAGCCGGGGATTGGCTATTCTCGCTAATGTCGGCATTACTTGCCAGTAGGGCAGAAGAGGGATCGTCATGAACTTTGGCTTTAGCGAAGAACAGGAAGAGCTCCGCAAGATGGTGAAGCGTTTTCTCGAGGAGAAGTCTCCCGAGAGCGAGGTTCGCCGACTCATGGCGACGGCCGAGGGCTACGACCCGGCCGTGTGGAGCCAAATGGCGAACGAACTCGCCCTGCAGGGCCTCGGCATCCCCGAGGAGTTCGGCGGCCAGGGATACGGTCCCGTCGAGCTCTACGTGGTCTTCGAGGAGATGGGGGCGGCCCTGCTGTGCTCGCCCTATTTCTCGACGGTGGCGCTGGCCGCCAACGCCGTGCTCTTCGTCGGCGGCGACGCCGACAAGGCGAAGTACCTGCCCGGCATCGCGTCGGGCAAGACGATCGCGACGCTCGCGCTGACCGACGACGCCGGGCAGTGGGACCTCGACTCCACGTCGACCACCGCGACCGCGTCGGGTGACGGCTTCGTGCTGAGCGGTGTGCGCAGCTACGTCACCGACGGCAACGTCGCTTCGGTGCTCTTCGTGCCGGCCATGACCGACAAGGGGCTCTCGCTCTTCGCCGTCCAGGCCAACGCCTCGGGCGTGGCGCGCGAGGCGTTGGCCACGATGGATCAGACCCGCAAGCAGAGCCGGATCGTGTTCGACGCGGCACCGGCCGATCTGGTGGGCATCGAGGGTGCCGCGAAGGACGGCCTCGAGACGACGATGCAGGTCGCGGTCGCGGCGCTGGCCGCTGAGCAGGTTGGCGGGGCCCAGCGCGTGCTGAACAACTCGGTCGAGTACGCCAAGGTCCGCGTGCAGTTCGGCCGGCCGATCGGATCGTTCCAGGCGATAAAGCACAAGTGCGCCGACATGCTGCTCGACGTGGAGTCGGCGAAGTCGGCGGCGTACTACGCCGCCTGGGCGGCCCAGGAGTTGAACGACGAGTTGCCGATAGCGGCGAGTCTCGCGAAGTCGTTCTGCTCCGAGGCCTACTTCCACTGCGCCGCGGAGAACATCCAGATCCACGGCGGCATCGGATTCACCTGGGAGCATCACGCCCACCTCTACTTCAAGCGCGCCAAGAGTTCGGAGCTGTTCCTGGGCGACCCCGCCTACCACCGCGAGCTGCTGGCCCAGCGCCTGGGCATCTAGTCCGGCGTGCTCGCCCACGAACAATTGCGCAGCGGCAACTCGCTGCTCGACCTTCGCATCGCCACGTCCAACGCCCGACCGCTGGTGAGCCACGTGCTCGTGCTCGTGCACGGGCTGCCGCGGATGATGGGTATGGGACGTTTGATCGCTCCGCCTATTTTGCTGCATGTATTGCCCCATTTTGTATGAGGGATATTCGTCTCGGTGCGGTAAGCATTGTCCCAGCTATTGCAGTTAGTGAAGATCCGACTGCGAGACCTGTGGCCCTCGAAAATTGGCGCTGTTCGGAGCCGTATTCAAGAAAGGCAAGCTTTCGGCACAAATGGATGGCTGATCTTGACCGAGTCACATCCAGTCTCAGTTCGTGAATCCCTTAGCAGTCGAGTAGTTTCGTACTTCGGGAAATGGGCCGATTTTCGACGCCGCGTCGTTGCCATTCCGGCAAGGTAATGGTGAAACGCCAGTGACGGAAACGGTTGCCAACTTGTCACACCGCTTGACGGAATAGGTGTGTTGCCAACCTCTGCTACCAGACTCGCCGCCCAGTTGACTTCTCCATACGTGCCGTCCATCGTTCCCTCGAGTTCCCCTATGACATCGAATTCTGTTTCACCCTCATCGTCTACCGTTCCTCGGTACATTTAGCGCATCACTCTGCCTGGCGCTGGGCGGGTCTGACCCGACTGCCTCAAAGTCGCAATTACGCATATTCGATTGACAAATCGGCCTGCTGCGCTTGGGCGACGTTTCGACCTCGGTTCCGCGGAGACCTATCCGATCGTCTCTGCGAACGAAATCGCACATTCAGGACATCACGGATTGGCTCCCCACAAGTGTCAATCGACGTAATCGACAATTCTTAGTGCCACTCACTTTCCTGGGCATTAACCGCGTATCTCGAATCAGAAGATTGTATAACCGCCGTCAACGACGATCATGTCTCCCGTATGGAAAGTGTTACGTGGATCTGCCAAGAAGACAGCGACGGGGCCATACTCGCTGGGGTCAGCCCAACGGTGGACCGGAGTGCGCGAGATCGTATTATCGACGAATCGTTGGTTTTGCTTGTCGGCGGCGAGCATCTCGGTGTCTGTCCATCCGGGCAACAGAGCATTCACTCGCACTCGGTGCTTCGCCAACGCAACGGCAAAGGATCTCATCAGTCCAAGAACGCCGGTCTTTGCAGTCGCATAAGCCGCAGTGGCCGGTGAACCATGAATCGCAGATGTTGAACTCACTACAACGAGCGCGCCACCGTCGCCACGCTCGACGAGATGACGCGCACCGGCACGCAGAGTCAGAAATACTCCATCGAGATTGACAGCCTGGACTCGACGCCATTCCTCGAGGGAAATCTCCCAGGGCTGCGCGAGACTGCCTCGTATTCCGGCGTTTGCGAAGACGATATCGACCTTTCCCAGGGCCGCAACTGTGGCAGCGAATGCGAGATCGACCTGATCTTCTTCGGCGACGTTGCAAGTAGTCGTAAAAACCTGGCGACTGACGAATCCCTCAAGGACAGACTTGGCCTTCAAATTCCTCTCACTGTTAGTACCCCAAATTGCCACATCGGCCCCCGCCTCCGCCAAAGCCTTGGCCATTCCAAATCCGATCCCCGCGTTTCCACCAGTAACCAGTGCAACACGCCCAACAAGGCTGCCTTCGTTCAAAGTCGTACTCGTCTCTCTTGCAAGTCTCAGTCGACTTGGCACGCCAAGTGCACTACTTGGCCTAGTACTCATAACGTTCCACAGCCTGTAACCTCATGTCAAATCTGAATCGCCCGGGAAGACTGGAGAGTCCGGTGCATCAGAACTCTCGGTTGAGACCACCTTTCACTTTTGCAGATCTCGAGGGTACCGCTACGGCTCTAATTACGGTAGTCAGTGGCCAAGAGGGGCCACGGACGAGCTTGTTCAAGGACTTTGGCCGCTGCAAGGACTTCGTCATCGTGGTATCGCCGCCCGACAATGGATAGACCAACCGGCAGTCCGTTGACCGTGCCCGCGGGAACGGAGATATTCGGATGTCCAGAAGTATTGAACGGCACTGTGAACGTCGGGCAGGCGCCCAGTCCGACGTCGCGACCGTTGATGGCCGTGGGCTGAGGGCCCCTCGCGTCGAAAGCCGGCATCGGCGTGGTGGGAAGAACCAAGAGGTCGACCTGTTCGAAAATACTTGCAAGTTCGTTGTTCAGCGCCCAGCGCAATTGCAGCGCGTTGGATATGCCTTCGATGCCCCTATTTGCGCTTGCAAGCATGCCAAGCATCACCTCGTACCCTCCGGTGCGTTGCAGGTTGTCGACCAGTTTGGCCATGAGCGGAGCGACCTCGGGATCGGACTCGAGGGCCGACAATGGGGCGGCGCACGCGAGCGAGTCGGGCGCGTTCAGCCGCACGTCGTCGCGTGCCGACATGTTTCCGGCAGTTATAAGCGTGGCGAACGCCTCGCGGACGACTGCTTCCACGTTGGGTTCCGCCGGACCGAGACCCACATCGGGTACGAAAGCTACTCGGAGAGCTGACACATCGGATTGGCGTACTGCTTCCTCGAACGAACGCGCCGGCCTCGGCAGCGCGGCGGGGTCACGTTCGTCCGAGCCTACGACGCAATCCAGATAGCGCGCGGCGTCCAGCACGGTTCGGGTTATCGGTCCGTTACTCCAAAGGTCAGCCGGACCAACGTAGCGTGGCGCACGAGACACGAGACCAAATGTGCCTTTCATCCCCACCAGCCCACAGAAAGACGCGGGTATGCGTATCGATCCGCCCATGTCCGAGCCCGTGGCCATCGTGAGTAGACCGGCAGCAACTGCTGCGGCTGAGCCGCCGCTTGAACCGCCTGGCGTAAGAGTGAGATTCCACGGATTGCGTGTCACCCCGTGTAATAAGGAGTTAGTGAACGAAGCAAGGCCCGTCTCGGGCGACGCTGTAAGCCCGACGGGAACCGCGCCGGCTGCCTCCAATCGCAGCACGTTGGTGCTGGTGACGGCGGCGACACGGTCACGGAACAACGTACTCGCCAGTGTGTAAGGCCAACCCTTGACTGGTTCGAGCTCTTTCACGCCAATGGGCACTCCGGCCAGAGAGCCAGGGTCCGTCCCAGCTGCTACTGCGGCGTCAACCGCTTCGGCCGACCGATATGCACGATCGCGATCGAGGTACACGACCGCGTTGAGATCTTCGTTGTAGGAATCGATACGGGCGAGCATGTGTTCAAGAATCTCGGACGCTCGAAGTCCGCCTTCGCGAACGCGTCGCGCGATTTCGACTGCACTGAGTTCATGAATTGTCGGTGTTCCTATTCCGCTCATTATTTCCTCACTTTAACGCTCAGAATACCGACAATTACAGCTTGGCGATGGATCGGGTTGGATTCGCTCTCCTTTTGATTCGAGAGGAAATCGTGAGTGGTCTCTTCACCGGCCAATCCCGCAGAATTCATGCGACTGATCCACTTGATGATGTTGGCTCGAAACTTCAGCCCATGTCGTGGCTGTACTCGTTGAGTGGCTGCAGTTCGGCGCCAAAGACATTGCAGTGGCTCGAGGCAAAGAGTATCTTTGCCTGAAGGAGGTCCCACATGCGGCCTGAGGATGTCTACACGCAACTGATCGCTCGTCGAGCCGACGAGCACCCCGACCGCGAATATATCGAGGTCATCGGTAGGGGTTCGCTGACCTATGGAGAGATGCAAGAAGGCGGCCTCAAATGGGCGAGAGCCTACGCCGGGCTCGGAGTAGGCCGCGCAGACCACGTCGTGGTGATGTGTACGATCCGTCCCGACTATTTCAAGTCGTGGTTGGGACTCGCATTGCTCGGTGCCATCGACGTCTCCATCAACGTCGACTACCGGGGTGACTTGCTCTACCACGTACTCGTCAACTCGAAGCCACGCGTAATCCTGGTCGCTCCGGAGTACGTTGATCAGTTGGCCGATGTCCTCCCACGACTCAGCGATGTCGAGGCCGTCGTCGTTCTCGAAGGCCGCTGTGACTGGCCTGAGATGGCCTGTCGCGTGCTCTCTCAGGAGGAGTTCCTCGTTTCAGGCGTCCCGGTCGCGACGTTGGTTACACCTGGCCCTTGGGATATCGGCGCGATTCTCTATACGTCTGGCACCACTGGGCCGTCAAAGGGGGTGCTCATCCCGTGGGCGCAACTCCACTCCCAGTCTCGCAATTTCATCCCGATTGAGGATCTCACGTCCGATGATGTGCTCTACGGTCCATGCGTTGCGCATCACGTGGGGGCCAAGGTGTTTCCCTATTTAGTCGCCCAGATCGACGGACGTGCCGTGCTGCGTGAACGCTTCAGTGCGACTGAGTTCTGGAGTGACATCCACAAGTTCGGGTGCACGACGACGACGCTCGTGGGTGCCATGGTGCCGTGGGTGACTGCCGCGGCACGCGCCGAGGACGAGGGGTCACCCCTACGCAATGTCGTGCTGGCGCCAGCCCCTGCCGACGTCGACGCGTTCAAGTCACGGTTCGGTGTTCGGGTGGCTACCGCGTACAGCATGACGGAGCTCTCGACTCCACTTGCGTCGAGGGGATGGGACGTGTCCAATGCCAATCATCTCAGCAGTGGTTTCCTGCACCGGAAATTCGAGGCCCGCGTAGTCGATGAGCATGACCAGGAACTTCCGCCAGGAGAGGTGGGCGAACTGATCATCCGCAGTCAAGAACCCTGGACACTCAATCAGGGTTACCTCGGGATGCCAGAGGAATCCTTCGAGGCGTGGAGGAACGGCTGGTTTCACACCGGCGACGCATTCAGATTCGATGAGGAAGGCCGCTGGTACTTCCGAGACCGGTTGAACGACGTCATCCGGCGGCGAGGTGAGAACATCTCATCATTCGAGATCGAGGCCGCTATCAATGGGCATCCCGCGGTAATCGAGTCGGCGGCTATAGCCGTGCCGTCTGAGCACACTGAAGACGAGGTGCTCGTCTTGGTGCGGCTGGTGGATGAGGCCAATCTCGACGCTGTGGGCCTGATCGAGTTCTTGATCCCTCGCATGCCTCCGTTTATGGTGCCTCGCTATATTGAGTTCGTTACCGACCTGCCCAAGACGCCGACTGACCGGGTCCAAAAGAAATTGCTTCGCGGACGCGGGATCACCGAAGCAACATGGGACCGAGAGCGAGCGAGCGGGCGACCACTCCCGTAGTTAGTTCAGACCTTGGGGATGTCTGCAACGTAGCGACCGCGACGATCGACCTCTGGCGGCGGCACGTCGAGACCGAGAGACAGGATTTGCAAGAACGTCGCCATCTGCTGGCGAGCTTCACTGGGGGCGACGACCTCGTCGAGATGGCCGAACCCGGCTGCCACCCACGGTCCATCCACGAGATCGCCGGGGATGGCGCCGGGATGGAATGCGACGACGTCTCTCGGCGCGATCTGTGCGAATGGCAATGCCATCACATAGTCCATACCGAGTTGTCGTCCGCCCATGACGAAGCTTCCGAGCACGTGGCCATGGCCGGTGACGAGGACCAGTTTCGGCGCCCACGTCTTTCGCACCTCGTCCAGTGCCACGGCCAGGCGACGAAGAAACTCCGGCGAGCGCGCCGCTGCGGGGTCATATCCGTCAGCGTCCTGCACGAACACCAATGGCATGCGCAGACGTCGGCTGAGATGAGCGACTCGGCCAATGGCAGTCACGTCGAGCGTGTTCAGAAGGTGGGGGGTAGGCCCGCCGGTAACGGCGAACGCCACTCGATGGCCGGTAATCGCGCCAATACCCGACACGAAGCCGGGCTGGTTCCGGAAACTCAAGATGCTGCCCTCGTCGAAGAGACCGTCGATCACGTCGTCGACACTGGCGTGGGGGAGCAGGGAGTCGTCTAGCGGCCGCCGCGGCATCTCGGCAGTCCCCAGGGCCCGGGGGTCATCGGTGGATGGTGTCGACGACAGAAATTTCCTTACGTTGGCGATCGCCTCCCGGTCATCCTCAACGAGGAGATCGAAGAGTCCGTCCTGATCTCCGGGCTCAGATGCCAATTCGCTTGGCACGATACTCAGTGACCCTCGCTGCGTACTGACCACGAAATCCGCTTCCATCAATAGTTCCGCCGCGCGACCGACGCACCTTCCGAAAACGGCCGTGATCAAGGGTGCCGCCAGTTCAGATGACACCGGCTCGGTCCGCTGGTATCGGTGATAGCCGAAGAGATCGCCACGGTCCACAGGAAACCCGGCCCACTCGCCCTCCTGACCGTCGGCCATATAGACGATAGGTACACCGCGGATTGCGCTTGTGTTGAGGATGCGCAGACGCTTGTCGCCGGCCACCTGGGCGTCGGTCATCTTGAGAACCAACGGGTCCTCTGCGAGCAGAGCAATCTCTCGTCCGTGAACAGTCGCCCATCCAGCCACAAGTCCGTCGGCAGGTGTCGAACCCCCGCCGTCAGACTGCTGCTGACTGCGGGTGAGGCTCCCAAGTTCAAGGAACGAGCCAGGATCGATTAGCGCCTGGATTCGCTCCCTTGGGGACAGGACGCCTTCCACGCGAGGCCGGCAAGCCTCGAAGTCCCTGATCGCCTCCCGTTCCATCTCGAGCCGTTGCCTGCCCGGGTCTTCGGTGCTGCTCACATGTGCCTCCTCGCTCATCGATGACGCCTCGTGACCTCGAACGCCCTGATTACACGCATTCGGGTCTCGGCCGGGTCGATCACGTCATCCAGGTAACCAACGTGGGCGGCACTCCACGGTGCGGACGTACCAGTGTAACGCTCCGATAGTTCTGTGATAAGCGCGCTGGGATCGTCACTTTCTTCGATCTCGCGACGATGGACGACGCGCACGCACGCCTCCACGCCAGTGAAACAGATCTGCGAGTTGGGCCATGCGAAGGTGATCCCTTCAGGGTCACCGCCCGACATCGCCCCGATGGCGAAACCGACACCTTTGCGCAGTACGACCGTCACCTTCGGCGCCGTGGGCCGAAAACGTCGGATTCCATGCTCATAGAGGGCCGTCATGACACCGCGGTGCTCCTGCTCCTTGGTCGGCAGGACCCCCGGGGTGTCCACGAGGCTGAGCAGCGGCAGGTCAAGCTCATTGCAGAGGTTGAAGATCTTCTTCGCCTTGATCACAGCACCAGAGTCGATGACACCAGCAAGGAACTTGGGTTGATTGGCGATCAACAGGACGGTTCGACCGTTCATGCGGGCGAGACCGGTGACGAGGTTCCGGGCAAATTCCGGTGAGAACTCGAGGAAGCTGTTGCGGTCGACGATGGTCGTGATGACGCGTCGAACGTCGTAGGCCCGGTTTAGAGCCGTTGGCACGATATCGTAAAGCTCAGGGCAACTCCTGTCCGGCGAGTCACCACAATCAACAATAGGTGGGTCAATTCCGGCTCTGCTCGGCAGGTAGCCAAAGGCAACGCGGACCATTGCCAGAGCGGCGACCTCGTCAGGGACGACAGCATCGATTTGGCCGGTGACGCGGGCTTGCACCTGTGCGCCACCCAATTCTTCGGCGGTTACCTGTTGGCCCGTGCCCACGTAAACAAGGGGAGGGGCGGTGAGGGATATGTTGGAGGACTCGGTCATGACGCTGAAATCCGCCTGCGCGACGTTCCAAGGTGCGTAATAACTGCCAAGCACGGCGGTGAGAAAGACACCCCGGCGCGGGAAGACTTTGCGGACACCCATGCCAGTTGCCGGGAAGGCGATGAACTGGGAGGACATTGCCTCGTCGATGCGTGCACCCCCGCCCTGCATGAGGTAGATAAGTGGCAGCGCAGCCTTTTCCACGATGTTGCGGAAGGTTTCGGCGTGGAGAAAGTCGGCAGGGCCGCCCGAGCCACCCTTTACGCGGGGATCACTGGCAAAGTAGGCGACCCAACGGCCGTCTATCGTGCCAAAGCCGTCCAACTCCCCATCGCCGAAGGTCTCGTCGGCTTGACTTAGATTATCGCTATGGAACAGCGTCCCGAACGGAACCCGGCTCCCCGGGTCGAGTAACAACTCAAGACGCTCGGGTGCCGTGAGAAGTCCCCGCGCATGTGCGCGCTCCACGGCGACGACACCTCCCAAGTTGTCGGCGCAATTCCGCCGGCGGTGCAACTCCGCCAATGCCGCCTCAGCGGTCTCCGTTACTGTCCTGATGACTGGCCTCTCACTCGACCACCGCAATGATGTCGCCTTGGTCGATTGACATGTTGGGTTGCACCCGAATCTTCTGCACTGTTCCCTGAATAGGTGATTCGACAGGTATTTCCATCTTCATGCACTCCAAAATCGCGATCGTTTCACCTTCCTTGACCGATTGGCCCTCTTCAACAAGGACCTTCCAAACGGTGGCTGCCATCTCTGACCTGATTTCCACTATTCGGCTACTCTCGCATCAACTGAGGGTGCGTCACGCATAAATTTGCCCGCGCCACGATATTGAATGAGGAGTCCCCTGACAAAGAGATCTCCGATGTGCACGCAAAGTTCTCTTCGCCAGCTCGTCTCCAGCACCTCTTACCCCCTAAGCCTCATGTGCGAAGTATTCTTACACGAAGTTAACACGCGTTCAAGATCTGCGAAGTTCTGTCCTCGGTCTTGAGCGTGACACCACCGTGCAGATTTTCATCTTGAGCAAGTAAGGGTGCGCTTAGCAACTACTTGCACTCACATGCCGGAGTTACTGAGTTGAGCGGCATACGAACGGACCAGAAATGGTCGTTGATCTGCGAGAATAGGCGTGACGAAGTTGGTGGGCCGGGCCGGGACGATGACCCATAACGACAAACGCAAGGGCCCGACCACGCTGTGTGCCGCCTTCGACTGTGAGCACAACGGCGAGTTGATTGGTAAGTGGTTCTCACGGCACCGCCGCGAGGAGTTCCGGGCCTTCTTACGCATGATCGACCGTGAGGTCGAGAAGGGCAAGGACATCCACATGATCTTGGATAACGACTCCACCCATAGGCACCTTGACGTTCTCGTCTAGCTCGGCAAGCGCCGGCGCTTTGACTTGCACTTCACGCCCATGAGCTCGTCAAGATTGAACCCGGTCAAGTGATAGTCCTCGACATCACGACAAAGCGGATCCGCAGCAGGAGCGTTGCCAGCGTCGTCGAGCTCGTCGATGCAATCGAGGACTACATCGACCACAACAACGACAATGCCGGCCCGTTGATGCGGACAAGACCGTCGGCCAGATCATCACCAAGTTCCAGCGCGGCATGGTGGCCCTCGGGCGGTCAAGCAATCGCAGGCTATCTGGGTGTCACCGTACTAGGACGTGGCTTGACGACTCGGCATGGGTTGGCGGCTGTGCGGGCGTCGGCCGTGGTAGCCGTAGCTAAGCGTCTTCTTTGCGGCGATTGGCCGTTTGCTGCGTCGGCGACCATTCACGCTTGCGGGAGTACCGCCATGCGATCGATGGCCAAAAGGTCTTCAAGGAACGTCATCGCCTCGAGCACTTCAAGATCGGCATGCTGGCGGCCTACGACCTGGAGCCCTACCGGCAGCCCCCCGCTGGTGAACCCGACGCAGACTGTGCCCGCCGGCGACCGAGTGAGGTTGAAGGGTTGGGTCATGCCCGTCCAGTCCATTACCGGCTGGCCTGCGATCGTCCCGAACGGAAGGTTGATGGGTTCCTTCGATCGTAGCCAGTCGAGGACGACCTCGATGTTCACCGATGGATCGACTCCGGCCAAGTCGAACGTACCCGTTTGCTGGATCATTGCGATGATCTCATCGACGCCTGTTGGCATGAAGCACTGTGGCGTGATCCCAGAAGTCGTCGGAGTGAGGAGCAGAGGCGCATTGTCCAGCACGTCGCACAACTCCCAGTTGAGGCGGTGACAGCCGTCTTCGGCGGCGACAATATCGAGACCTTTGACCATGGCTCGAGCCATTTCCGCTGTGATGACTACCAGCGGGTCAAGTTGATCCCAAAAGGCAGTGCCCCGGTACTCCTCAATGTTGCGAAGGGTGTAGGTCGAAACGAGGGTACCGATGACGTCGCGCGGGTCGGTAGTGAACACCGTGTCGACTTCGACGATCTCAACGCCAGAAGCACCTAGCGCGTTCACGGCCTGTTCGCAGACGGCGAGGATTTCCGGGTCCACCTGCATGTAACCAAGTGTTGGCGACCAGGCAACGCGGCTTGGTGCACAAGGTGCGTCCAGCGTCGCCGACCAAGGATTCGCCGGCGTGGGAAGTGAGCGCAGATCGCGCGAGTGAGGACCGACGACCGCGTCGAGGGCTAAGGCCACATCGCGAATGCGTCGAGCCATCGGGCCTTTGGTGGACAGGGCACCCCAGGACGGCGCTTTCGGGTCGCCCGAGGGGACTCGCCCGAGTGAGGGCTTGAACCCGGAGAGCCCGCAGACTGCCGACGGAATTCGGATTGACCCGCCGCCATCTGATCCTGTAGCCAGCGGGACGATACCGATGGCCAGCGCCGCGGCCGTACCACCCGACGAGCCGCCGGGGGTGACGTTGAGATCCCAAGGGTTGCGTGAAATCCCGAAGGTGACGTTGTCGGTCACGGGTTTCAGCCCGAACTCGGGAGCATTGGTCTTACCGATGACCACGCACCCGGCCGAGCGAAGACGATCCACGAGCACGGAGTCCCGCTCGGCCGGCATGTCTCGCGCATGAGCGGCCGACCCATAGGTGGTAACAAACCCACGAGCATCTTCGAGGTCCTTTACACCGATCGGAATGCCGGCCAGTGTCCCCACGGTTTCGCCAGCGGCCAAGCGGATGTCGATGGCGTCGGCGTCGGCCCTCGCACGCTCGGCGTCAACTGCTACAAAGGCGTTTACCTGGACGTTCCACGCGTCAATATTGGCTAGCGCAACGTCGGTGAGCTCGCGGGCGGATAACTCTCGACGGCGTACCGCGTTCGCCCACTCTTCCAGCGACCGAGTCCGAAAGTCAACAGGGCTAGCCATATGGGAACAGTAACTCACGCATCAGTGCGGAAGGTGAACGGACGAATCGAGGCCGGACGAAAGGGTTACTCTACCGTCAGAACTCGTAGGTTACGGATTGGTGAGCAAGTGGACTGGCGCTCTTCTTTGACGAGCGCCACGCGATCAGGAAGGAGATCAGTAGCTCACAAGGTGAAGTCTAGGAAACTGACTTCTCGTCGACCTAGGTCGGTGCACTGAGCGAGTCGCGCCATCTTGTTGCCTGCCATCTGCAACCGGGCCAAGCGGTCAGGATGACCGGTTTCCGCATCGCTGATGCGGAAACCGGTGGACTCTGCGGCCGTGCGGAATTTCGTAGTTCTTTCTTTGGATTCTGACGTGTTCCAAAAGTTGAGCCGGGCGACGGGTAAGTAGGCATGACCGTCGCCCGTGGTGAAGATATCGTCCTCATTGGTGGTGTCTCGGCCAACCCCGACCTTGTATCGGTGAACTTGAAGCACTTGCCGATGCTGATGCGAGCGGGGCGACGAGATGGACGCGTGAGTTGGTGAACTCATCGGAGATAGCGTTGTTTGACCATCGGTGCTCAAGCCTGCCATGGCCATTCAGCACGTCGGTGATGGCGACCACCTACTCCGTGTGGCGATCTCAATCCTGGTGTCACTCGTACCCTGACTCCTAGCCGTCGTGGCGCCTCCGACGCGGTAATCTTGGCCACCTTGGTCGTCGGGATACTTCAGACCAGTAAGCGTGGACAGCGTTCAAGTACGTCCTGCTCCTACTGATTGGCCGGCTGTCGAAGCCAGCTCCTCGAGGACGAGGTTCACCGTCGCTGCCAACTCGACAAGTTGCTCCTTCTCCACCGTGAATGCGGGAGAAATCTGAAGAGCCCCGCTGGCCAGAAGACGGGTGAGCACGCCGTGGCATCGCAGTCTGGCGACGGCTCGGGCGGGCAGTGTGGGATCTGTCGCGATGGACTCGGGTGCGAATTGGATTGCAGCCAAGACACCGACACCGGCACGAACCTCGGACACCAAATGATGATCGGACAATGGCGCCAGAGTCGACGCCAGCGTAGATTCGAGTTCGCCGGATCTGGCCAAGAGGTCCTCGCGTTCCAGGATGTCGAGGTTGGCCAATGCCGCCGCCGCCGCGGCGGCATGACCGGAATAGGTATAGCCGTGACGCCACATATTGTTCGTTCCGTCGGCCCAGAAGGGACTGGCGACTCGCGGCCCGACAAGCACGGCGCCCAGGGGCACGTATCCCGAAGTGATCCCTTTGGCGCACAGGATCATGTCGGGTTCGAGATTGAACCGTCCACTGGCGAACCAGGCACCACCGATGCGACCGAAACCCGTGATGACTTCGTCGGCGACGAACAACACACCGGACTTGCGACACAGTTCGCGGACGGCTTGAAGGTACCCCGGCGGCGGAGGGAACACGCCTCCTGCTCCGATCACCGGCTCGCAAAAGAATGCCGCCACTCGTTCCGGACCGATCGTGGCAAACGTCTCGGCCAGCGAGGCAGGTGAATCCCAGTCGACGCGCACCACGCCCTCCATGAGGGACCCATAGTCCGAGCGGTTGGCATCGATGCCGGCGAGGCTGGTGCCGCCCATATGCATGCCGTGATAGGCGTGACGTCGTACGACAATCACGTTGCGTTCGGGCTGCCCCATTGCGTGCCAGTAGCGCCGGACCAGTTTGGCCGCGGTGTCCACTGAATCTGACCCGCCACTGGTGAAAAACACCTTGGTGCCGGGTTGGGGGGCCAAGTCCGCCAAGCGATCGGCCAACTCAAGTGTTGGTCTCGTCGCGAAGTCCCCGAAGTTTGAATAGGCCGACAGACTTCGAAGCTGAGTGGCCACCGCTTCGGCGATCTCACCGCGACCGAACCCCACGTTGCAGTACCACAGAGACGCCGTCGCGTCAAAGTACCGACGGCCGGCCGAGTCCCAGACGTAAACGCCTTCTCCTCGCTCGATTACGAACTCGCCAGACGCCGACACCGCGGCCATGTCTGCGAAAGGGTGCCAAAGGCTGGTCATGGGCTCGCCTCCACTGGTGCGTGCGACGTCGTTAACGCCCGAAGCCTACTCTCCCTCCTCGGTACCCGGTGACCGTACTCGGTGTATTGGCGAGATTGTCCTTCCGAGCGGCTCAGCCCGCCTACTTTAGTGAAGAAGTCTCGTCGCCAGACCACGTTGTATACCATCAACTCACAACGTGGCGGGCACTTGGAGTTCGCAAACGACATCAGCGCGAATTGCATCTTCGGCACAGGACGTGGCAACACGTTTTGCCCTGGCTCCATTCCTTAGAAACTTCGCTGACGAGCACATGTCGTTGCTGCAACGTAATTCCCTACGTCTAGCGGTGAATGCTGCTCCATTACGTGAGTATCGGTAAGCAAGAGACCTGCGATAGCGAATACGATCCAGATACGTTCAACGGCCCTACGAAACCGTTGTCTGATGACCCACACTCGATAAGCCACTGCGCGTAACCGAAATGACCAGTTGGCGCGCGCTGTCGAACGATTCCGGTTAGGCCAGACGCGCAAACGCACGAGGTGACTCAGTCGGTGGGCTTGAGATGCATCGCCGGAAAGCTTGCGGACCAACGTATCGGCCGCCTCGGTCTTCACAGCCGACCTCGGTCAACATGGCTTCGGTGTGCTGGCCGAGCGGCGGCGGCCCGCCTTTGACCGATCCGGGCGTTGCCGACAGCCCGACCAGATTGCCCACCAGGCGGTGATGGCCGGCGCCAAACACCTCGACGTCGGCCCAGGTTGCCGTTCGCCGCGACCTGTGGGTCCTGCAGGACTTCGCTATAGTTCTGTGCTCGCTGGATGATGTCGGCGTGCGCATCGAGGAACGCTTCCCGCTCGGCCAAGGATCGACGAGCGATGGCCGCCGCCAGTTGCGGACGCAACTCGTTCACCTGATTCACCGGCACGGTCGGGTCGAAGCCAGCCCGCTTCTGGTTACTGTCCCAACGAGGGTCGTCGCACGCCTCGGTCATCTCTCCAAATGCACAAAAGGCCCGCCAACTCTCGGGGCTGGCGATGTTGTCGATGAACAGCCCCCTGCCATCGCCAGTCCGGTACAGTCCGTACACACCGGTGAAGATTGGATGGTGTGGCCCTTGGGCGACCGGGACATAGCCCGTCATCGACGTGTGTGCCAGTTCCCATGACTGCAGCCATAATTGGCCCGCCAGCGCCGAGGTGTCGACACGCTGACCGACTCCGTAGTGCTCGCGAGACACGAGGGCGGTCACCACCGCGAGAGCCAAGAGAAGCCCGTCGGCCGAGTCGACGATGACCGCGCCCGTCAGCGTCTGCTCGCCGGTGTGACCCGTGACAGCCGCGAGACCACCGCGGGCTTGGCCGGAACCGTCGGCCATCGACTTGCCGGCGTCCGAACCGGTGGCGCCGAAACCGGTTGCGATGGCGTACACGAGTCGCTCGTTCGTGGCTCGTAGGGTGCCCTCGTCAACGCTTAGCCGTTCAAGTGCCTCATGTCGGTAGTTGCTGAGAAAGACATCGGCGGTGCCGAACACCCGATGAAGCGCCGACTGCCCGCCGGGCGACAGGGCCTCGAGGACGACAGACCGCTTGCCCCGATTGGCGGCAGAAAACAGGGTCTTCCGGCATGAATGTGGGTTCCCCGACGGAATAATCGGGCGCTTCTCCTTGCGGGGTGGTTCTCGGTACGAGCGAATGGCCTGGTGATCTGTACTCGTTCCGCAGTGAGTCGAACAGTCCCGGCAATTCGCGGTCAGTTTCAATTACTCGAGTGACACGCACGGGTGGTCCCTAGGTTTGGAGTTGGGGAAAACAACCGAACCAAGGAGAGCACCCGTGCGCACTACCACTGTATTCAAACGCCTGATGGACCTGCTCGGGATCACCGTGACGGACGTGGACTTCCAGCCGGCCAAGTTGGTCGTCACCATGAAGCTGCGGAGCAGGAAGCTTCGCTGTCCCCGGTGCCAGTTCACCGCCAAGGTCCGCTACGACACCCGTCCGGTGGGCTCGTCGTGGCGCCACCTGGACCTCGGTCGGTGGCGTCTCGAGGTGCGAGCCGACCTGCGTCGGATCGACTGCCCGGTCCACGGGGCCCGGACCGAGGGCGTCCCCTTCGCCCGGGCCAGCTCCCACTTCACCCGCGACTTCGAGGACCTGGTGGGCTGGCTCGCGACGACCATGGATAAGACCGCTCTACGTCGCCTGGTGCGCCTTGACTGGGACACGACCGGGCGGATCATCGAGTGGGTCATGGCTGACGGACTCGACCCCACGCGCCTCGACAATCTCTTCGTCATTGGCGCCGACGAGGTCAGCTGGCGCAAGGGCACTCCTACCTCACGCCCGTGTCGAACCGCGTCACGGGTCGGTTCGTCTGGGGCCGCGAGGGCAAAGACACCGCCGCGCTGGATTGTTTCTTCGACGAATTGGGCGAAGAGCGATCTGCGGCGATCACGGCGATGTCAATGGACATGAGCCCTTCCTTCGAAAAGTCAGCTCGCAAGCCCGGGCACGCCACTAAGGTGGTCATTTGCTTCGACCCGTTCCACGTGATTCAGGCCGGGACCCATACCCTAGAGAAGGTCCGCCGCCAGGTCTGGCAGGACCTGCGCCAGCTCCCCGATCACGACGCCGCCCGCCGGTTCAAGGGCGCGCGGTGGTGTCTGTTAAAGAACCGCGGTGACCTGATCGACGACCAGTCGGCGACGCTGCACAAGATCAAGCGACGAGGGGGTGACCTCTGGCGGGCCTACGCGCTGAAGGAGGCTCTTCGGGCGATTTTTGCGGGCGACCTCGACGAGGAGGAGGTCGCCATGATGCTTGACCGGTTCTGTTCGAGGGCACAGCGCAGCGGGATGAGGCCCTTCGTCACTCTGGCCAAGACCATTCGCAAACGGCGTGAAGGCGTCCTGGCGGCGGTGAGACTGGGCGTGAACAATGCCCGGCACGAAGGACTGAATCGGCGGGTGCGGCTCATCATCAATCGGGCCTACGGCTTCCACTCTGCCAACGCGGCACTCGGCCTCATCATGGTCACACACGGACCCATCACGCACGTTCTCCCGCACGAGCGATCCCTGGTCTCAAATGCCTAAATCAACCCACATCTATGCCGGGAGGCCCAGAAAACATTGGACTTGGCGCCTCGGCCGGAAGCGGATTGGTCACGCCACGAAAGTAGTGGGCGAGGTCGCCCTCGAGTGGCTCCACCTTGATCACGTCTGCACCCATGTCCGAGAGGTAGACACCACACATGGGGCCCAGTACGCCGGTGGTCATCTCGATGACGCGCATTCCAGCAAGAGGCTCGTTCCGCATAATCAATGCTCCTACGCCGGCCGAGCGTCGGTCGGCGGCCCGGCGAAGGCCTGCGCGATCGCCATCCACCCGATGGCTGCGTCTCCAGTGACATCGAGCGTAGTGTCATTCACCGCACGGCGTTGGGTCACAATGAGACAGAAGTCGAGCGCGGACCCGACAATGCGGTCCAGCGCGGCGGCATCTCCCCAGAGCCACCAACTGCCGCTCGGAGAGAGCAACTCCACTCGCACCTCGTCGACGGGGAGCGGTAGTCCTCGATTGAAATATGAGAAACGGCGGGTCCGTATCCCCAGCCGGGCGATGTGGATCAAACGGTCAGTCGGAATCCGCTCGATCCCAACGGCATCGGCGATGTCCTGGCCGTGGGCCCACGTTTCCATGAGCCGGGCGGAGGCGAACGACATCGCGCTCATGTGGGGACCAGCCCACGGCAGTCGATCAGTTGGTTCATGGGTTAGCAGTGCCGCGACGGTGCGAGACCGCGCGGTCCTCCACCAGTCGATCACCGCATCCGGAGCCATCCCACGCACTCTGCGCAGGTGTTCCATCTCGGGTCCTTCTGCGTTGGACAGCATCCTCGCGAGTTCGGCCCGAAAAGCTTCAGAATCGGAAGCGGCCAGCGTGGCCAGGTCTTCACTGATTGCGAGATGTCCAACCTGATCTCGGACATCCCAACCTTGTGCTGGCGTGGCCTTCGACCACGTCGCGTCGTCGAAATCGTTGATCATGGCATCGAGCGAAACCTGTTCGGCGACGAGATCGTCGCAGAGACGTTCGTATTCGACTCGGTCTGGCCTGGTGTTCATTTCGCCTTTACGATCCGCACTTTCTTGAACTATAATTCACGTTGCGAACACAGGAGGGGTTGACGATGTCTGCTGACGTGCCCGACAATAACCGAGCCAGAGAATTGCTCGCGGCGGCTGGACTCTCCCCGACAGGAGATGAAGTCGCATTTTTCGAGATGATGTATCCGTTGCTGCGATCGAGGGCCGACACGGTCTACTCCGTCGAGCAGGACTTCGAAGCGTGAGCGATTACCCTCTGACGATCGCTGAGGCGGGTGCGTCCCTTCGGGCCAACCGGCTAACGAGTGTCGAACTGACCAGGGAGACGTTCGCTCGAGCTGACCGGCTCGATGCGCAGTTGGGCACCTACCTGTATCGTTGTGACGAGGCGGCCTTGGCGGCGGCTGCGCAAGCCGACGAGGACTTTCGACTGGGGAAAGATCGCGGTCCGCTGCAGGGTATCCCGCTGGCCGTGAAGGACATCCTCTCCACGGCCGACTGTCCGACCACCGCCCAGAGCCTCGTTCTGGATCCTGCATGGGGTCAGCGCGGTGACGCCACCGTGGTGGCTCGGCTGCGCCAAGCCGGGGCCGTTTTGACCGGCAAGACTTCGACCATGGAGTTCGCGATCGGGCTGCCCGATCCGGCCAAACCCTTCCCAGTGCCTCGCAATCCCTGGCTGATATCGGCGTGGGCTGGCGGGTCGAGTTCCGGAACGGCGAACGGCGTTGCCGCCGGGATCTTCTTCGGCGGCATCGGGACCGACACGGGTGGCAGCATCCGGATACCTTCGGCACTGTGTGGCGTCACCGGCCTCAAGCCGACGTGGGGAAGAGTGTCGAAGTCGGGTTGTGTCCCTCTCGCCTCCACGCTCGACCATGTTGGTCCGATCGCTCGGACGGCCCGCGATTGCGCTCTGTTGCTCAACGCGATGGCGGGCCACGACCCCACCGATGACTGCTCGGCTGACGCCGCAGTGCCGGACTACACCAGGGCCCTCACCGGCTCAGTGAAGGGCCTGCGAATCGGGATCGAACGGGACCACCACACACGGGCCCCTATGGTGGATCCGAGTGCGGCCGCTCGCCTCGAGGAAGCGATCGAGACGCTCGCCAAGGCCGGGGCCGAGGTCGTCGAGGTTTCGATGGGCCTGTGGGATGCGGTCAACGAGGCCACGATCATCACGACGTTTGCCGAAGCGTTCACCTATCATCAGGCCAACCTGCAGCGCCGATGGGAGGACTACGGAATATTCACCCGCGCAATGATCACGACGGGAGCGTTCTACTCGGCCGCCGACTACGTCCAGTCCCAACGGGTCCGCCGCGCCGGACGAAGAGAGGTATTGGATTTGCTGCAATCCGTAGACGTGATCGTGGGGCTGACGATGGGAGCTGGCGCGCCGCCCGTCGAGGGACTCGATTTCGCCTCCGCGCTGATGCTTCCAGCGTTCACTGCTGTTTGGGACGGTCTCGGGTTCCCGACCATGTCGGTTCCCATTGGCTTTACCGATGCCGGGTTGCCAATCGGGATGCAGGTGTCGGCGGGGCCTTGGGACGAGGCGCGCGTCCTCGCCGTCGGCGACGCCTACCAACAGCTCACAGATTGGCATCGGGCCGTGCCGACAATGGCGGTGGGGTAGTTAAGCGCTCTTTGTTTTTGGCCATGGACCAAGTTGAATTCCTGAACAACTCTTGACACGCCAAGCATGAGTAGCGGCGGCAAGGGAGTCCTCGAGCGACAACCAAGTTAGTGACTACCACGGCATTGTCCTTCCCCCCTTGACGAATTGGACCTTTGGCTCGCCGGTAACTCGCGGTGCACCGCTTGTATCGGTTGCGTGATACCGACCAGCGGTAGGGACAGGCCTCGAATTGGGATAAGTTCCAGCCCACAAGTTGGAGGTTGCCGAGAAAGAAGCGGCGACTGCGACGTCGCCATCCACGATCGGCGTTCCTGATATTCGTCAAGGCAAGAGGGCACGTAGTACGCTCACGCCTGTATATAACCGGGCCACACAGGAGTTGATGAATGCTCGACAGACGCCACGTTCTTCCCCATAGGATTCTGGAACTTGCCGAGCGCGCGCCCGATGCACTCGCGATGGTCGATGTGGGCGGTCGACAACGCTCTTTTCGCGAGTTGCACGAGCAAGTGACGCGGTGGGCTAACGGATATGCCCGGTCAGGGG
>Ga0182014_10001735_pt1 | contig 28575 bp, 23 predicted proteins | sample 612S2DmetaG_FD_120489 | JGI IMG/M metagenome (GOLD analysis project Ga0182014, IMG submission 120489) | Permafrost microbial communities from Stordalen Mire, Sweden - 612S2D metaG | ecosystem: Environmental > Terrestrial > Soil > Wetlands > Permafrost | place: Sweden: Stordalen | collected... | reverse complement strand
ACAAACCTTGGAAATCAATGAAGCCGATTCCCACATTCCCACCGCCGCGACTACGACAGGGATGAATGGAAATCCCCCAAAACCGGCAGGTTAAGGGATACGCATTCTGAGGGCAAGGTCAGACAGGGAGGCGGAAATTGTGAATCGTGGTGCGGTTCTGGGCAAACGGTCCATACGCAAATAATTTGATGAGGTTGTGAGCGGGAAGGGCGAAACAAGAGGCCTGAAAAGAAAGTCCTGATGGGTGAGGGCCGGCGAAGCGATAGATTTTATGCGGCTTAAAACGCCAGTTGACGCGCCATGGGCAGAGGGGTACATTAAGCGCACACGGGAAAGGAGGTAGGTCCAACTGATGCAAAAAGTATCTTCGAGAAGTTTGGTACGTGAGGTGACTGAGGCCTAGGGCATCGCGCCCCGGACCCCAATGGTTGCCCGGCGGAGAGATTTACCGCATGGGACGCTACCGCACCTTCACTGTTGGATGATTCCTGAGCCCGATGCGCAGGGTGGCAATTCTTCAATACAGCGACGAGGCTTGTCGCCGAAGGAGTCCGGCTTGCCGGGCATCGCCACAAAACGATCAAGGCCTGGGAGCAGGAGTGAAGATGCTCGGGCACTCGCTTCAGCGCGATGGCCTTAGTCCAATACCCACAGTTCACCGCGACGGCCTGGGCAACGCGCTCAGGCCGCCGTTATGTTTGGAGCTGGAATTAGGCGATTCGATCCCAGGCTCAAATGCGGAGTACCGCCGGGAAGGGCAGGTCTGCGGTACACTCATGCCCATGCGGGTTTTTGGCATTGATTGCGGGACGGAGATCACCGGGTATGGTGTTGTCGAGTCGGACGACACGCGGCGGCAGCCGCGGCTGGTGATGAAGGCGATGGGGGCCATCCGGCTGGCCAAGAGCAAGACGCTGCCGGTGCGTCTGGAGCAGGTTTTTCGCGAGCTGAGTGTCGAGTTGGAGCGTTGGAAGCCGGATGCTGTGGCAATTGAGGAGGTCTTCTACTCGGTGAATGCCAAGTCGGCACTCAAGCTGGGGCAGGTGCGGGGTGTGGCACTGCTGGCTGCGGCCGTGCAGGGACTGCCGGTGGCCGAGTATGCGCCGCTCACCATCAAATCCAGTGTGGTGGGCTATGGCTTGGCAAAGAAGGAGCAGGTTCAGTTCATGGTGGCGCGGCTACTGGAGCTGGCTGAAGTGCCGCAGCCGGCCGATGCTGCGGACGCACTGGCCGTCGCCATCTGTCACATTCACACCGCGCAGACGCTTGCACTGCAAGAGGCTCCGCGCCGCTAACGTAAGGCTGATTCAGATGGTGGGGCTGCTTCGCCAGGCGATGTGGCCCCTTTTGTTTCCAGGCAGCGCCAGAGAGTGGCAAAGTTCTCAATGGGCAGAGCTTCGGCGCGTGCTTGGGGGGCGATGGCAGCTTGATCCAGCGCGGCGACAACTGCTGCGGGTGGAACTCCGGCGGCGCGAAGGTTGTTGGCCAGCGTCTTGCGTTTCTGCGCAAAGCACTGGCGCACAAAACGCAGGAAGCTGGCCTCTTCAACGCCGAGTTCGGCAAACCGCGGGGCAAAGCGCCAACGAAAGACGGTCGAATGCACGTCGGGCGGCGGCGTGAAGGCAGAGGGCGGCAGGGTGAAGAGCTGCTGAGCCGGCCCGTACATCTGCACGGTAACCGAGAGCAGGCCATAGTCGCGCGAACCGGGCTGGGCGGTGATGCGGTCAGCCACTTCGCGCTGCACCATCAGCACGGCGCGGTCGAGCGCAGCGTGGCTCGCGGCCAGCTTGAGCAGGATTTGCGATGTGATGCCGTAGGGCAGGTTCCCGACCACCAGCAGGCGTTTGTTGCCATCGGCGAAGGCTTCAGGGAACTCCGTGCGGGCCGTCTCAAAGTCAAAGCGCAGCACGTCCTGCTCAACAACGGTGACGCGGTCGGGAGGGAAGTGTACGCGCAGGAGGATGGCCAGGTTATGGTCCAGCTCAACAGCCAGCACATGGGCGGCGCGGGCGGCCAAAGCTCCAGTAATCGCGCCGAGGCCGGGACCGATCTCGACTACTGTATGGTAGGAGAGGTCGCCGAGGGAGGCTGCAATGCGCTGGATGGCGTCAGTATCGTTGAGGAAGTTCTGGCCGAGTTTGGGTTTGGCGGGCATGGGCTTCTTTGATGGTAGCTGAAGCCGGGCGGGTCGGGCGGCTTGAGGGAAGGTCAGATCGGGTACTGTTGGCGAATTCGCGCTGGAGTACCGCAAGTAACCGCAAATGATGAATACTCGTATAACCAGATAGAGGCTTTGTTTCTTTTCAGAGAAGAATTGAGATTACCGACAACCCAGGAACCGCTTTAGCTGTTTCTGCCCGACCTCGATCGGATTCGTGGAGTGGCCGAACCGGGAGGTCTCTCGGGGTTACGCTCGGTGAATTGATCGTGTAGAACCACATTGAGCAGCGACTTATGAACCCGGATGCGGCCGTTGTATTCGATAAGGCCGAGTTTGCGAAAGCGATTCATGAAGAAGCTGACGCGGGACCGGGTGGTGCCGATCATCTCTGCCAGAGTTTCCTGCGTAATGGGAGGGATCAGGTGCTCCGGTTCTCCCTCCTCACTGAATTCGGCCATCAACAGAAGAATTCTCGCCAAACGCCTTTCACTGGAGTTGAAAAGCTGATCGACAAGATCGGCCTGGGTTCGCATACTGCGGGTAAGCAGGAATTTCAGAAACATTTCCGAGAAGGTGTACTCCTCGTGCATCAGGCGGACCATCTCCTCCCTCGCTATCTTGAGCGCTGTACACATTTCAATTGCAGCGGCAGTGGCTAAATGCATCCCGCCCACGCTCGCCAGCGACTCCTCACCAATGAATTCTCCGGCGGAGAGCAGCGCGACCGTGGCTTCTTTGCCATCGAGCGAAACGACGGTGAGTTTTGCGCGTCCTGTACGAAGATAGAAGATGGAATCAGCCAAACTCCCCTGCGAAAAGAAGACCTGCCTGGGCCGCATACGGACCAGTGTTCTTCCCACTCCTGCTTGTTCCAGAAAGGTGGCGAGGTCAAAGGTCATGCTTATCACCTCGGAAGATGGATTGATAGCCGACTGAATCTTACTCGCTTAGTTTTGTGGTCTTTGTATGGTATCCGACATAAGACGGACTTTGTCATGCATCGCGAGCTTGGCGCATACTGATTGGGATTGAGTTTTGCCCGGAAGTGAGGGTCTATTGCGCACGAACGGCTTTAAGAACACTCTTTTGAAGGCTCTTGACGGGGACATCATTGAACGCCTTCGTTTGCAGCCGGTGAAATTCGAGCTGAAACACGAAATCGAAAGCCCTGGCGACCCGATCGATCACCTCTATTTCCTCGAAGAGGGGATGGCGTCGATGACCACAACATTCACGGATGAGTCTCAGGTCGAGGTAGGGATGTTCGGTTATGAGTCGGTCATCGGCGTCTCAGCTCTGATGGGAACAAAAAAGAGTCTGAATCGCGTCTACACCCAGATTGCCGGCCATGGCTATTCTTGCCGCGTGGAAGACGCGAGAAGAGAGTTTCGCCTTGGCGGCTACTTTCAGTCTTTGGCTTTGCGCTATGTTCAGGCACAACTCGTTCAGGCAATACAATCCGCTGGATGCAATGCTAAACACAACTTTGAACAGCGACTCGCTCGCTGGCTGCTCATCTGTGCGGACCGCGCGGACATCGCCACGTTCAAGATTTCGCATGAGTTTCTCGCAGATATGCTTGGGGGTAGCCGTCCTACTATTTCTACAACAGCCGGGATTCTCAAACAAAAAGGACTTATCGAATACACCCGCGGAGAGATCCACATCCTCGACGTCCCTGGGCTCACGAAGATCTCTTGCGAGTGTTATTTGATCATCAAAGATTACCTCGACAATTACACAAAGTTCGACACTGCAATCACTGCGTAGCCGCTTACCCGCCGCATCCGCAGTTGTGGGCGAGGACTTCGGCCTGGCGCCACATCCTTGTTATTGTGGCCAGGGGAATCTTCATCGGCGCCCCGCTGCTAGCAGTATCCATTGGCCCCATTCGTGGGCATGGGCGTAGTAGACTGGCCCTTTGGCCGCCTAAATTGCCCGATTCAAGCAGCTTTTCTTTCGCCGGTCAAGGAGAAGTCTTTATGCATGTTGTTTTTGCCGCTTCAGAGTGCGTTCCGTTTGCCAAGACCGGCGGTTTGGCTGACGTGGTAGGGGCGCTGCCGGCAGAGTTGGCCAAACTGGGCCACGAGGTCACGGTTTACCTGCCGCTATATGCGTGCGTGCGGCGGCAGATCAAGGGGAAGTTCCGGTACGCAGTTCGCTCCATCACCATTCCGTTTCAGCATTACAACCGCTTCGCGGGCATTGTGAATGGCGGCAGGCAGCGCGGCGTGCAGTTTTACTTTGTGGATTGTCCGGAGATGTTTGACCGCGAGGAGTTGTACGGGGTTGCCGGCGTCGATTACCCAGACAACGCTGAGCGCTTTGCGCTTTATTGCCGCGCGGTGCTGGAGGCAAGCAAGCAGTTGGGTGTGCCAGAGGTCTTCCATGTCCACGACTGGCAAGCCGCGCTGATTCCCGTCTACTTGCGCACGGTCTATGCTACTGACCCGGTGCTGAACCGCTCCGGGGTGGTGCTGACCATTCACAATGCCGCCTATCAAGGCGCTTTTCCGCCGGTGACCACCGAGCGGCTGCTTTTTCCGTGGGAGCTTTTCACAATGGACAAAGTGGAGCAGTATGACACCTTCAACTTCCTCAAGGGCGCGATGGTCTACTCCGACATTCTCACCACGGTGAGCCGCAAATATGCCCAGGAGATTCAGACGCCGGAGTTCGGAGAGAAGTTGGAGAGCGTACTACAAGGGCGCGCGGCTGACCTGCGCGGCATTCTGAACGGCGTGGACTATGAGCAATGGAACCCGACCACAGACCCGAATCTAATAGCGCATTATTCGCCGGAGAATCTGGAAGGCAAGGCGAGGTGCCGTGCGCACCTGCTCAACGCATTTGGACTGGAACAGGTCGGCGATTCGACTCCGGTGATAGGCATCGTCTCGCGGTTTGCCGTACAGAAAGGCTTCGATCTGGTGGAACAGATTGCCGGCAAGTTGTCGGAGATGGATGTGGCCGTGGTGGCGCTGGGTGCAGGCGAGCCGGTCTATGAGAAGTTTTTCCGCGACTGGGCACTCTGGAACAAGGCAAACGTAGCTGTTCGCATTGGATACGACAATGCTTTAGCTCACAAGATTGAGGCCGGCGCGGACATTTTCCTGATGCCGTCGCTCTATGAGCCTTGCGGGCTGAATCAGATCTATTCGCTGAAGTACGGCACGGTGCCCGTGGTGCGTGCCACCGGAGGCCTCGACGACACCATCGAGGAGTGGAACCCGAAGCAGGGAACCGGGACAGGCTTCAAGTTCGGGGGCTTGAGAGCCGAGGGCCTGCTGGCGGCCATCGAGCGCGCGCTGGCCGCCTTCAAAAACAAGGACGGTTGGAAGCGGCTGATGCTCAACGGCATGGCGCAGAACTACAGTTGGGAGCAGCCTGCGCGGGAGTATGCCGATATCTATGAAGAAGTAGCAAAAAGGCGGGGGTAGTGCAACGGCTGAAGGACGGCTGGGAGGGAGCAAACAAGGCCAGGCTCCTTCCCATCCGCGATTATTTCGCCATCCCCTCCACCTCGGCGGACGGCCCAGGGTACATCTTGCGCACAAGCCACAGCACCGGCAGCCCAAGCAAAATCAGGATGGCGCCAATTAACGACCCTTTCTTGTTAACCAGGAAGCTGAAGACAAATACAGTCGCCGCACAAAGAACGAAGATTGCCGGCACAACTGGATAGCCCCATGCTTTGTAGGGACGTGGCAGGTCAGGCCTTTTGCGCCGGTAGACAAAGATCGTAGAAGCAATGAGCCCGTAAAAGAGCCATTCGGCAAAGATGGCCAGCGAGAAGTTCTGCTGAAATTCGCTGAGGGTCAGCAGCAGAACGGTGGCAAGCAAACCCTGGATTCCGAGTGAGGTGGAAGGAGACTTAAAACGGGGGCTGATGTGAGCAAACTGATGGAAGAAGAGCCGGTCGCGCGCGGCGGCAAAAGGAATGCGCGCGCCGGTCATGATAGTGCCGTTGAGGGCGACAAAGATCGAGAGGGACATCGCTGCTGCTACGAAGCCTGCTCCTATCGGACCGGCCACCCGCGCAAGCGCCGCTACAGCGGGGCGCCCGCTGGCGGCAACCGCGCTAGCTGGCAAGATGTACTGGATGGCGGCATCCGTCGCAATATTGAGTAAGCCTACAATTAGCAGGCCTCCAATCAAAGCAATGGGCATGCTACGCCCCGGTTGTTTGATCTCGCCGCCGAGAATGCCAAGGTCTGGCCAGCCGTCATAGGCCCACAGTGTGGCGATCAGCGCGGCCATGAAGCCGCCGATGCCTCCCACGGCGTAGGGCAGCTTGGTGGAGTAGTTGCTGATAGAGCCTGCAGCCGATGTGAAGCACAGACCGACGACAATTATGATAAGAATGGCCTTGAATATTGTGAAAAAAACTTGAAATTCTCCAGCTTTTTTGACGCCCAGATAGTTCAACCCCGTCATGAACCATACCACCGCGACAGCGCCAATCTGCGACCATAGTATGGGAAACGGGCTGCCAATGGCCTTATTGCCGAGCCCGCTAAATATTGGGAAAAACTCCAGTATTCGCATGAGTCCAGTGGTGGTGGCTGCTACCGAGGCTGGTTTGGAAACGGCAAACCATGTCCACATATATAGGAAGGCAGGAATGTCGCCATAAGCGCCGCGCAGGTAGACATACCCGCCTCCAGAGTAGGGCAGCATTGCGCCCAGTTCCGAATAGGTCATGGCGCCGATCAATGAGAGTACACCGCCCAAGATCCAGGCCAGATACACCAATGTCGAAGAACCGACATCCAGCATCATTTCCCTGGGAACCAGAAAGACGCCGCTTCCGATGATCGTGCCCACGACGATGGCTGTAGCCTGTGTCGCGCTCAGGACACGTGGCAATTCTGAAACGGCTTGTTGTGTTGGAGGAGTGGAAGAATGATCCATTTGAATAGCAGCCTGTCCCATCGAGATTAAAGAAGGATAGCATGGTGGGCTAGACCTGTTTTCTAAGAATTGGACTTCAGCTTCATTTAGCCTGAAAAATCGGCTTTTTGTACTGGAATATCCAGACCCCACGGTATGGAATTAAAATTCGACTTCAAATGTCTTTGATAAGAGGACTAGAGTGGACTGAAGAGGCGAAACATCCTCGACGGAAAATGGCGGCGGCCTGTGCGCTTCAAGGGTTTACTACGCTTTGGAATTTCGAGCTATCCGAAACGAAAAAGGCAGGGTAAGGTAAAGAGATGCCTGATACGATCAATTGGCCAGAATTGACACCGCCGCCGCGCCGCAGACGCAGCGGATTAATTTTCCTCATCGCCCTGGTTGCCGCCATCTTCATCGGTGGCCGGGTTGTGCTCTCCTACTGGGTTGACCTGCTGTGGTTCAAGTCGCTCGGCTACGGGGACGTCTTCTGGAAAGCGCGCGGGCTGGAGTGGGGCATCTTCGCGGCCATTGCAACGCTTACATTTCTCGTTTTGTATGGAGCATTTTCCGCGCTCAAGCGGGCCCATCTCAACGATTTGCCCAATGATCACACCATCATCATCGCAGGCCAGGAAGTGAAACTGTCGCTCAAGCCTGTGCTGCGCGTCGTTTCCATCGGCGGCTCGATGGTTATAGCGGCACTCAGCGGCGGCGCAATGGCTGCGGAGTGGCAAACTCTGGCGCTCTGGTGGTATGCGCCGCGCCCCGCTGGCGCCATGGCCGACCCGATCTTCGGCAAGCCGCTCGACTTCTATCTCTTTACCCTGCCGGCATGGCAACTCATTGCCGGATGGCTTATGACGCTCGGCGTGATCGTCTGTGCGATTGCCATTGCATTTCTTCTCGTCGCGGGCAGTTCGCGCGCACTCAGCCGCGACCGCCGAGGTCTAACTGAATTGCCCTGGCGCGGGCTTTCTTTCTCAGCCGCGTTTTTGCTTCTCGTCGTCGCCGTACGTGTGTATCTCAGCCGCTTTGAGCAACTTTTCGACCACCATACGATCTTCGACGGCGTTACCTACACTGGAGCGCACGTGACAATCACTGGCCTGCTTGTCGTTTGTGTGGCACTGGTGCTCGGAGCCTTGGTCGCCGCGGTGAGCGGAGTCTTGGCGCCTCGGGCGCGCTGGCTGGCAGCGGCTGTTGCCCCAGCCGCGGTCTGTTACATGGCGGTAGTGCTCGTGGGCTGGTATGTGAGCAGCTTTCTGGTCAAGCCCAATGAGCTGGTTCGCGAGCAGCCCTACATCCTTCATAACATCGAGATGACCCGGCAGGCTTACGGCCTCGACCGCTTCATTCTGCGCGAATTTCCCGCAGAAACGACCGTCGATGCAACCGACCCGGCCAACAATCAGCTTACCTTGCAGAATATCCGCCTGTGGGACGTAAAAGCGCTCCAGGATACGCTGCGCCAGATTCAAGAAATTCGCACCTACTACGACTTTCCGGACATCGACATCGACCGCTATCAGATCGACGGCACTATGCATGAGGTGATGCTGGCCGCGCGCGAGTTGAACGTGGACAAACTCCCTGAAAGCAGCCGCAACTGGATCAACGACAAACTGATCTACACCCACGGCTACGGCATCACGATGAACCCGGTAAATGGCTTCACGCCGGAGGGAATGCCCACCCTGCTGTTGAGCAATATGCCGGTGCAAAGCAGCTCGCCCAGCCTTAACGTGACGCGGCCTGAAATTTATTTTGGCGAAATGACCAACACCGATGTCTACGTCAAGACGCGCCAGCAAGAGTTCAACTATCCCCAGGGCGACAGCAACAACCTTACCTCCTACCAGGGCAAGGGCGGCATCGAGTTGGGCGGATTCATTCGCCGTATTCTGATTGCCTTCGAACGCGGCGACCTGACCAAGTTGCCTTTCAGCGACGATGTAAACGCCCAGAGCCGTCTGCTGATGCGGCGCTCGGTGCGCGAGCGCGTTGCGGCACTGGCGCCGTTCCTCACCTTCGATCAGGACCCATATATCGTGTTGGGCGAAGACGGCCGTCTTTCCTGGGTTCTCGATGCCTTCACTCAGTCCGACACATATCCTTACTCGACGCATACCATAGTGAATGGGCAGCCCGTCAACTATATGCGCAACAGCGTCAAGGTGATCGTGGACGCCTATGACGGGACCACCACGTTTTACGTCTTCGACAATCAGGATCCGATCCTGGCTGCGTATCGCGCTATCTTTCCCAGCCTCTTCAAAGATGCTTCGACCATGCCGGCCGGGCTGCGCAAGCACGTGCGCTATCCTGAACTGCTACTCAAATTACAGGCTGAAGTCTACGGTTTGTATCACATGACCAACCCCGCAGTCTTCTATAACCGGGAAGACTTGTGGACGGTTGCCACGGAAGTCGGCCTGGGCGAAGGCGGCGCGCAAACGACGCAGCCGATGGAGCCGAACTTCGTGCTGATGAAGCTGCCGGGCGAAAGCGGCGCTGAGTTTGTTGAGATTCTGCCATTTACGCCGGCCAATCGGAACAACCTGATTGGGTGGATCGCCGGGCGCAGTGACGGCGAGCACTATGGCACCTCGGTGGTCTACGACTTTCCCAAGACCAGGTTGGTCGACGGACCGTTGCAGATCGAGGCGCGCATTGACCAGAATGCGCAGCTTTCCGGGCAATTGTCGTTGTGGAATCAGCAAGGCTCTCATGTGCGGCGGGGAACGCTTCTGGTCATTCCCTCGGGGCGCGCGCTGCTCTATGCAGAGCCAATTTACCTGCAAGCTGAACGCAGCCCCATGCCGGAGTTGCGCCTCGTGGTGCTGGCCCTGCAAGACAAGCTTGCCTATGGACCCACTTTCGAGTCAGCGCTTGCATCCTTGTTTGGCGAAGGCGTCTCATCCTTGAGCGCATCCGAGTCTCAAACAGCGACGCCAGCGGCTCCAGGGTCGCCCGCTCTCGCAACTCAACCGAAACAAGACTTGAATGCGCTTATTTCCGAGGCAGGCAGGGACTTTGACGATTACCAGAGGCTGACGGCAGCTGGCAAACTTGCCGAGGCCGGGCAGAAACTCGAAGCATTGAAGCAGGTGATTGAGAAGCTGAACGCGCATGCCAAATAGTCATGCGGCGGAGTTGGATTCCAACTCCGCCAGGATTTTTTTGACAGCTTCCTCGGCGGCCTTGGCTGTTCCAGCGGAGAGTTCCATTGATATCGGCTGCTGCGGGTCAATCGCAATCGCGTAAAGCACCACGTCGGGGCCGCCACCCTGGATGTAAAAAACATCCAGCAGGTCTTTGACTCCGATGTCATGCGCCGTGAGCGTAGGTGGATAATCACGCGAGAAACGGGGCGTGGTACGCGTTACGGTTCCCGCTGGGTTGCCGTCGGCCGCTGCGTCCACAATGAGGACGCGGCCTGCGCTCTGCAGCGGTTCGAGCAGAACGAATCCGCCCGTGCCGCCGTCCAGGCATTCCACATTGGCGGGGAGTGGGTGCTTTTCCAAAGCTCGTACGACATGCACGCCGACGCCCTCATCGCCCATCAGGACGTTGCCCAAGCCCAGCACAAGCGTCTTTTCCTGCTTTGTTCCCGTTGAGCTATTTGCCACTCTTCTCCCGTTCAAACTTCCATCCACCGATGATCGAGGATACCGTGCCGCGGCCCTCGATGTAGTCGTGATAGAAGGCCAAGTAGATGTGAACGATGACAAAAGTGACAAAGAACCACATGAACGTATGGTGCCAGAAGCGCACGCCGAATTCACCGCCCATCAAGGGCACGATCCAGGTGAACATCCGTGGCAGCCATGAGTTGCTCATGCTGGAGTAAAGAGCGAAACCAGTGATGGTCTGGGCTACAAACGCCAGGAAGGTAAAGAAGTAGATTAGGCCGGCCAGCGCGTTGTGCCCGGTGGAGATCGGCCCGTGGAGCTGGGTTTCCAGCACGTCGGCTTTGATTACATCGAAGATCTCCTGCTGCTGCCACTTCCTGAATGGGAAGAAGGCGGTCCACCGGGCATACTTGTTGCCGGTGAAGCCCCAGTAGAGCCGCGCCAGAAAGTTGAAGACGTATACATAGGCGGCCAGGAAGTGAAGGAAGCGCACCCATCCGAACCAGTACTGCTGATAGGCCTCCGCCGCGTAATACATACGGATGGGAGCACCGATCATGTAGCCGGTGACGCACAGAGTCACCAGCGCGATGGCGTTGATCCAATGGTAAGCGCGCACCGGTAGTTCCCACACGTAGATGCGCCGATACTCGACCGGCTGCTTTGCCGGTGCAACGCTGCCTACGACCATCTTCGGTGTACTCATGGGCATCACTCGAAGGAAACTTGGGCTATGTGCCGTCCCTGCGGATCGTACAGATGCACGGCGCAGGCCAGGCACGGGTCAAAGGAATGAATGGTGCGCAAAATCTCCACCGGCTCGTCGATCTTTGCTACCGGCGTGCCGATCAGCGCCTGTTCAAAGGACGAGCGCTGTCCCTTGGCATCGCGAGGGGAGCCGTTCCAGGTCGTTGGGACCACGAGCTGATAGTTCGCGATTGCGCCGTCGTGGATCTTGATATAGTGGGCCAGCGCGCCGCGAGGTGCCTCGGTGAGCCCAACGCCCTCGGCATCCTTGGGCCAGCTCTTGGGCTCCCAGAACTCGCCATTGAAGGTGGAGACTTCATTAATCTTTACGCGATCCATCAACTGGCCGAAGTACTCCTTCAGCCAGATCATGGCCAGCGCCGCGTCCAGGCCGCGCGCCGCAGTCCGGCCTAGTGTGGAGAAGAGTGCGGTCACGGGAACATTGAGCTTGCCCAGCGTGTCTTTGACCAACTCCTGCACGTCCGTGCGGCCAGAGGCATACGCGACCAGCAGCCTGGCCAGCGGGCCAACCTCCATTGCCTGTTCCTTCCAGCGTGGCGTCTTCAGGAACGAATATTTGTCGTAGCCTGCCAGGGTCTCGAAGGGCGGCTTGGGCCCGGTGTAATTCAGCTTCGTCTCGCCCGCCCAGGGATGGATGCCGGCGTTGTCTCCGCCTTCGTAGCTGTACCACGAGTGCGCAATGTACTCCTTGATTTCCTGCGAATCGCGCGCGTTGACTGGATGTACCTGGCTCAGATCGCGATTGAGCACTACTCCGCGCGGATACTTGAACGCATCCGGCTTGCCGTAGCCTTGCGTGGGGAATTCGCCGTAACTGAGGTAGTTCGTCAACCCGCCGCCCCAACTAGCCCAGTCCTTGTAGAAGGAGGCAACAGCCATCAGGTCCGGAATGTAGACCTGGTTGATGAACTCATCGGCTTGGCTGATGAGGTGGGAGACCAAGTTTAGCCGCTCGGAATTGATGGCGGCCACTTCATTCAGGTTGATGGAGCAGGGAACACCGCCCACCAGATAATTTGGGTGCGGATTCTTGCCACCGAAGACCGTGTGGATCTTGACGATCTCCTTTTGCCAGACAAGCGCATCCAGATAGTGGGCTACCGCAATCAGGTTCACTTCGGGCGGCAGCTTGTAGGCTGGATTGCCCCAATATCCATTAGCGAAGATGCCCAGACCGCTGGCGGCGAAGGCCTTGATCTTATCCTGAACCTCAGAGAAATAGGCGGGTGTGTTCTTGTCCCACTTGGAGAATGATCCCGCCAGCTCAGCGGCCTTCTTGGGGTCGGCCTTGAGCGCGTTCACAATGTCCACCCAGTCCAGCGCGTGCAGATGGTAGAAGTGGATTAGATGATCCTGGACGTACTGGGTGGTCATCATGATGTTGCGAATCAACTCTGCGGTCGGAGGGACAGTAATTCCCAGTGCATTTTCAACGGCACGCACGCTGGTAAGCGCGTGCACCGTGGTGCAGACGCCGCAGACGCGCTCGGTGATGGCCCAGGCATCACGGGGATCGTGCCCAATGAGAATCTTTTCCAACCCGCGGACCATGGTGCCTGCGCTGAATGCGTCGGTGATGACGCCGTTTTCCACCACTGCCTCAATGCGCAGGTGGCCTTCAATTCGAGTTATGGGATCGACGACGACTCGTGTCATGGCGCTTTACGGCTCCTTCTGGTCTTCGGCGTGGACTTCCGCGATCACTTTTCGTTTGCGAATGTTGGTCACCACCGCGTGGGCGGCAACCCCGGCCAGCGTGGCTACCCCCACCACCGTGCCCACCGTGTCCGCCGTGCTCTCGACACCAAAGCCGGGGAACGAGGCCAAGTGCTGGTAGAAGGGGCCATTGTCCCAGAAACCCGCCTCGCTGCAACCGATGCAGCCATGGCCGGACTGGATGGGATAGCTGGTGCCCTCATTCCACTTGGTCACTGAACAGGCGTTGTAGGTGATCGGGCCGCGGCAGCCCATCTTATACAGGCAAAAGCCTTTGCGCGCGTTCTCATCGTCCCAGGACTCGACGAAGAGGCCGGCATCGTAGTTGGGACGGCGATAGCAGGTATCGTGGACGCGGCGACCGTAAAACTCCTTGGGCCGGCCCTGGCTGTCAAGTTCAGGAACCCGTCCCACCACCAGCAGATGCGTGACAACGGCCATCATCACGTCGGCGATGGGGGGGCAGCCCGGCACGTTGATAACCGGCTTATCGATCAGCTTGTAAATCGGCGTGGCTCCGGTCGGGTTAGGCCTGGCCGCCTGAACGCAGCCATTCGAGGCGCAACTGCCCCACGCCACCACCGCAGCCGCATCCTTGGCGACGGTCTGCAAGATCGATTCGGCCGTCTTGCCGCCGATCATGCAGTAAACGCCGTCGTGGCCGGTCGGCACAGCGCCCTCCACCAACACGATGTACTTGCCCTTGTTCTTTTCAATCGTATCGGTCAGGCACTTCTCCGCCTGGAAGCCGGAGGCCGCCATCAACGTCTCGGTGTAATTCAGGCTCAGCACGTCGAGCAGCACGTCCAGCACGATGGGATGCGATGCCCGGATGAACGACTCGCTGCAGCAGGTGCACTCCTGAAAGTGAAGCCACACCACAGCCGGTTTCTCTTTCTTCTCGAAGGCCGAGACAACCTGGGCCGCGCCGGACTGTCCCAGCCCAGCCACCGTTGCGGCGGCAGCGCAGAATTGCAGAAAATCCCTGCGGCTGTAGCCCTTCTGCTGCATCGAATTCCAAATGGATTGACCCATGCCTACCTCGCTTCGTGTGCAGGAACCGGGGAAGCCGCTGGAGACGAAGAGACCGATTGAGGAAGCCGCCAGCCGTTCGCCGATGGATGAATCGGAAGTTACGTAGAGGAAAGCACGGTAGGCTGTGACCTGTATCACATTTGTTGCGGATCACTTTAGATTTTGTGGCCAACAGGGAGATCATGATTTGCGTCATGCGGATTGCCGGACGGCAGTGACGCTCGAACGACATGATTTTGCGGGTGAAGGGGCTTTTGGGCAGCGAAAGGTGTGCATAGAAATACATTCAATTCTGAAATAATCGATGTAAAAGCCAAACATTTAAAGGGTTTTTAAGGCGAATTAGGCCTGTCCAACGATGCAATTCGTCGTGGCGCGGGCTCATCTGCCTGTGGTGAAAGTCAAAATTGTAGGAAAGACTTCCCTCAGGGGCTAAAGCCCAAGCTCTATTGGGGACATCTATCGGCACGACTGAAGTCGTGCCCTGACGCTTCTTGGCTCGTTATCGAGTTTTTACGACGAGAACTCTGTCAGGAAAACGAAAAGCGGCCCATGGAGGTCCGTGGTTTCCCAGGTCTCAAAAGCGAGACCTGGGGCACCCAATCATTTGCGGTTGGTCAGACTTGGGCCACCAGCCGGCACGGAAAGATAGGGAGATGGGAATGGAGAAGGAAACGCGGGAGCGGATGCGGCAGCGGCTGGATGAGGCTGCGCTTGGGTACCGGTTGGGGCGGACGGCGGCGGGTGAGATGGGGAGTTGGCTGCGGGCGCTGCGGCAGACGCTGGGGGTTCCGGCGGAGGAGTTTGCGCGGCGGCTGGGGGTGAAGCAGAGAGAGGTATTCAGGCTGGAGAAGTCCGAGGAGGAGTCGTGCATCCAACTGGGAACGCTGCAGCGGGCAGCGGAGGCGCTGGATTGTGAGTTGGTTTACGCCCTGACGCCGCGGCAGGGAACGCTGAACGAGATGGCGGCGGCGCAACGGACGAAGCGGGAGACAGCACGGAAACAAGCTCGCGCGGAATTGGATGAACGGAGAGTGGCAGAGGGCAAACCGCGCCGGGGGCGTGACCCGCAATTGGCAGCGATCAAAACGTTGCTGCGGCTGGCGGGGATCGGAATAGGGGTTAGAGATTAGGGGTTAGGAACTGAATGCTGTTGCAGGGAATTTGGTGGGTTTCCGGTACGCTGAGAGCAGACAAATCGAATGGAGAGAAACGGAAGGCAGGAGGGAGCCTTCCTGATTTTGTTTAGGCCATCTCCGCGGCGCGCGTGCGCAGGAAAGACGAGAGAGACCGGAAATGACGGGAAGATGAACGAAGGACAGCAGGAGTTGAGGACAGACGATGAGAGCAGACAAACAGGCGGAACAACCAAGAGCAGGACAGGGCAACGGGCGAGCCGGAATACGACGGCACGCAAGGACGGAGCGGAGCGGCTGCGGCAAGAGGCGGACAAACAGGTGGGCCAGAACTCGGAGGAGCTGGCCGCTCTGCTGACGGAGAAGGCGCTGGCGGGCGACTTGGCCAGCACGAAAGTGCTGGTTGGGCTGGCAGAACGGAAGAAGCCAAGGCCGGAGCGCAAGAAGAAGCGGCGCGGACCGAGTTTGGCGGAGCAATGGGCGGCGGAGCCGGAGTGGCAGGGAGAAGAGGAGGGGTTAAGGGCTAGGGATTAGGGAACAGAAAACGCTGCTCGAAGCGATGCGAATTCGGGTCGCTGAACGAGGAACGGCTGTCGAACAGCCCCAGGTCTTTAAATCGAGACTTGGGGCACTTAGATTCTGTAAAAACACGCACTATCGAGGTTCGTGGTTTCCCACTCTTCCCGCAAAAAGCGCGGGAAGAACGGGGCACCGAAGTTACTGGTTTGTTTAAGAGTGGGGCGCCTGCCAAGCCCAGATAGACATCCCCGGTCCCCAACTGCGAGGGACCGGGGGCACCCATCCTTTGTGAAATAACTCAGTTTGTTCCACCGGGATCGAGGCCACCTGCCGGGCCACCCGCATCCTGCAATTTGTGGTATTTTAAGGGCGGCCCACCCGCCTGCATGCTGAGAAGACAGTGCAGGCATCGGATTGTGCCAAAGGTGATTCTTAGTGTTTCCAGATCAAACCTTCGGTATTAACCCCTTACGAAAGGTAGGTGCAATTTGGCACTCATTTTCATTCGCGTCGAATTACGCGGTGATCCAAGCAAGCAGGACTACGAAAATCTTCATGCCTACATGGAGAAAAACAACTGGCCCCGTAAAATCACGGGATCAAGAGGAGAGAGCACACTTCCGCACGCGATGTATCAGGGAAATTCTGAAACAGATGCCGCATCCATCGCTAACGCATTGAGGACGGGAATCGAAGCTTACGTGTGGACCCATGCAATCGTGCTTGTCATCGCAGCGCAAACTTGGGCAATGAATCCTGCATAGTAAATTCGGCAACGAGCGGCGGAGCCAACCGTCTGATCTGAAGAGGTGTGAAGCGGAAGAAGTCCTCGTAAGTGAGCCTCTATGAACTGTTGGATAGTTCTCGGGGCGCGGCGCGCCCAGAAACTTTCCACTACGTAAGAGCCTTCGCGCTCAGTCGTGCGGAAGCTCAAGGGCGCCGGTGAGGGCGGAGACCTTTGCTACATTGTGGCTGCGGCACCAGGACTCAAGGCCGGTGGCCAGGCGCTCGACGGCGCATGGGTCGGCGAAGCTGGCCGTGCCCACCTCAACAGCCGTGGCTCCGGCGAGCAGGAATTCGACGGCGTCCGCTGGAGTCATGATGCCGCCCATGCCCAGAATGGGGATGGTGACGGCGCGGGCGGTCTCGTAGACCATGCGCAGGGCGATGGGCTTGATGGCCGGGCCGGAGAGGCCGCCGGTGATGTTGGACAGGCGCGGACGGCGGGTTTCAGCGTCGATGGAGATGGCCAGAAAGGTATTGGTAAGGCTGACGGCGTCAGCGCCCGCGTCGGCGGCGATTTTGGCCATGTGGGCGATGGAAGTCACGTTGGGCGAGAGCTTGACGATGAGCGGCCGGGTGGAGGCTTTTTTCGCCCTGGTAACCAGATATTCGAGCGAGCCGGGATCGGCGCCGAAGGTCATGCCGCCGGAGTGGACGTTGGGGCAGGAGACGTTCAGCTCGTAGGCGGCGATGCCTTTGGCCTGGTTGAGCTGCTCGATGACCGCGATGTAGTCGCCCTCCGTGTAACCGAAGACGTTGACGATGACGTTGCAGCGGGGATAACGGCGGAGCGGCGGCAGCTTGTGGGTGATGAACTCCTCGACGCCCACGTTCTGCAAGCCGATGGCGTTGATCATGCCGGCAGCGGTTTGCACGATGCGGGGCGCGGCGTGGCCGGCGATGGGCTCCAGCGAGATGCCCTTGGTGACGAATCCGCCGATCCGCTCCAGCGAAAGAATCTCTTCAAATTCGATGCCGTAGCCAAAGGTGCCGCTGGCCGCTATGACCGGGTTCGTCAGCTCAAGGCCTGCAAACGACACTTTCATTTCTGGTTTCACGCGCGACACGCTTCCTTGATCGTGGGAGTTTCTTCTGTTGGCTATGATACCGGACGGCGCGCCGTGGATCGATGGCTGAGGGCAGAAAACGAGGGCGGCCTCGTGGAAGCCGCCCTCGGGGTTTCGATCACGAACGGCTAGGCTTTGGCAGGGGCGCTGGCGCTTACCTTTACCGGTGTCAGCCATCCGAAACGGTCGGCTTTGAGGCCGCTGGCGATTCCGAAGAATTCGTCGGCGATCTTCTTGGTGATTTGGCCGGGTTTTCCGTCGCCAATGACGATGCGGTCGATGGAGCGGATGGGCGAAACTTCTGCGGCCGAGCCAGTGAAGAAGACTTCGTCGGCAATGTAGAGCATCTCACGCGGAATGGGCTGCTCGCTGACCGTGTAGCCCAGGTGGCGGGCGATGGTGATCACGCTGTCGCGGGTGATGCCGGAGAGAGCCGAGTTGCCCAGCAGCGGGGTGTAGATGACGCCGTTGCGGACCAGGAAGATGTTCTCGCCGGAGCCTTCGCTGACCTGGCCGTTGACGTCCAGGGCGATGCCCTCCACATAGCCGTTGACTTCGGCTTCCATGTGAATGAGCTGAGAATTCATGTAGTTTGCACCAGCCTTGGCGAGGGTGGGCATGGTATTGGGAGCCAGGCGGTTCCAACTGGAGATGCAGACATCCGCGCCGTCGCCGCCTGCGACATACTTGCCCCAGGGGAAATTGGCGATGTAGACCTCGATGGGCGAGCCCTTGGGGCTGACGCCGATTTCGCCGTAGCCGCGCAGAACGATGGGGCGGATATAGCAGGGCGCCACGCCATTGGCTTCGACTGTGTCCACCACGGCGGCGCAGAGTTCGTCGAGGTTGTAGGGGACAACCATGCGGTAAATTTTGGCCGAATCAAGCAGGCGTTGCATATGTTCAGGAAGGCGGAAGATGGCTGAGCCTTGCGGCTGCCCGTAGCAGCGAATTCCTTCAAAGACGCTTGAGCCGTAGTGGATGACATGGCTCATCACGTGGATGTTGGCCTGTTCCCAGGGAATGAGATTGCCGTTGTGCCAGATTTTCGGGGTCTTTTGGATAGGCATGATAGTTTGATTGCTCCTTGGTCGCGCCGCGCGCGCACCACACAGGTTAGCGCGCTGGGGGCTGTCCTGTCACGGACGGGAGGGCGGTGTCCGTGGTGCGGGGAGAATCGGTTGTTAAACAGGCGGCTCTCTGGGTTGATAGGGTTTCCAAGGCGTGGCAAATCATCTGTGGTTGTGATAACTTACTAACTAGTTAGTTAAATATGACTACCCTTCTACCAACCCGCACTCAGGCAGAACGCGCCGACCAGACCAAGGCTCGCATCCTGGAAGCCGCGATTCGCCAGTTCAGCGAAAGCGGTCTGGCAGGAGCACGCACGGAGCAGATTGCCGAAGAAGCTGGCGTCAACAAGGCGCTTCTTTACTACTACTTCCAGGGCAAGGAGGCGCTCTATGACGCGGCACTTGAAGCGGCGGCCGAAGGAGTGCGCGCTTCCAGCATGGCCGTACTGGAAGCTGATGTCTCAGCCGGTGAGCGCTTTCTGCTTTCGATCCTCAATCACTTCGACCGCATTCATGCAAATCCTGGCTTTCAAAGCCTGATGCAGCAGGAGATGATCCGTCTGCACCGTGGCGAAGCCAACGCGCTTCGTCCTCTGGTGGAGAAGGTCTTTCGTCCCTTGATGAAGCGGATGCAAGAGGTGATCGAAGAGGGGATTGCTGCGGGTGAGTTGATTCCTGGTGATCCTGCGCAATTCCGTTATGCGGCGCTGGGCGCCAACGTCTTTTACTTTCTCTCCGCTCCATTCCTGCGCCTGATTGACGGAGTTGACCCACTGGAACGTGGAGCTTTGGAGTTTCGCCGCACCACGGCGATTCAGTACCTTGGGCAGACCATATTTGTTGATCGCGAGCACGGAGCGCAGGTTGCAGCCCGGGTGCTCGTGGCCACGCCCATGCCGCAGAATGGCGGAATTCCGCCACGGCCCACGCCGGAATTCCGTGCAAGCAAAACGCTCAAAGCGAGGCAAAAGTGAACGCACGCAATCGAGTTTTTCTGATCCTGGGCTTGCTGGCCGTGGGGTCGCTCATCTGGTACCTGGTTACGGTACGGCCAACCACCGATCTGCAACTGATTGGCACGGTGGACGCCAACGAGGTGGTGGTGAGCGCCAGGATTCCGGGACGGATCCAGACGCTGATGGTCGACGAAGGCCAGGATGTAAAGGCCGGCCAGTTGATCGCCATTATCGAGAGCGCGGACCTGGACGCCGCGCACAACGCGGCCGAAGCTACCGCTGCCAGCCAAAAGGGCAAGCTGGGAGAGACCGTTGAGACTGAACGGCAGACACGCGGCGAAACAAGCAGCGCCACGATCAACGCCGAGGCGCAGGTGCGCGCGGCGCGGGCAACGTTAGCTCAGGCCCAAGCGCAGTACGATCACCAGCAGGCCGACACTAGCCGCACCGTGGCGCTGGCGAAGCAGGGCATTATGAGCGCGCAAGCAAGGGACGAAGCGGCCACCAGCCTCGAGGCAGCCCGCGCAGCCGTGGATACGGCAAAAGAAAACCTCTCAGCCTCCGAAGCATCCCTGCGACAGGCGCGCGCCCATGAATTACTGACCGTGGTTGCGGCTCGCACCGTGGACTCGACACGCGACGATGTGAAGAACGCACGCGCTCTGGCTGACCAAGCGAAAGTCCAACTGGGTTATGCGCAGGTCTTTGCCCCGGTCAGCGGCAAGGTGAACGTCCGCGCCACACGGCAAGGCGAAGTAGTGGCCGCAGGCGCTGCCATCGTGACCATCATGGACCTGACCCAGACATGGGTCTACGCTCCACTGCCAGAGACCCTGGCTGACGCCGTTCAACTCGGCGACTCGCTGCGCGTCGTGATGCCCTCAGGCGCGACCTTTCAGGGCAAGGTCATCAATAAATCCGCCGAGGCCGACTTCGCCACGCAGCGCGACGTGAGCGCCCGCAAGCGCGACATTAAAACCGTCCAGCTCAAGCTGCTGATCGACAATCCCGGCGAACGTTTCGTACCCGGCATGACTGCCGAAGTTTACATCCCCAAGAACAAACTGGTGAAGAAATGACGGCCTTTTTCCCAAGCTCAACGGAGACGCAGGCGAGCGGACAGCTCCCTGCGATTGCCGTTGAACACGCCGTCAAGCGATACGGGGATTTTGAAGCCGTCAAGGACGTGAGTTTTTCGGTTGCCGAGGGCGAAATCTTCGGTCTTCTCGGTCCCAACGGCGCAGGCAAAAGCACGCTCATCCGCATGATGACCACGCTCATTCCCCTCACCGCAGGGAAGGCCATCGTAGCTGGCCATGACGTGGCCAAAGACCCCGATGCCGTCCGCCGCGTGATCGGCGTGATTCCCCAGGCCCTCACCAGCGACCCCGATCTCACCGTCGAAGAGAACCTGAGCATCTACGCGAAGCTCTACTCGGTTCCCAAAGCCGAGCGCCTGAAAAACATTGCCGAAGTTCTTGAAGCCGTTGACCTGAGCAAGTGGCGCGACGCACAGACCAAGACCCTCTCCGGCGGAATGCGCCGGCGGCTGGAAATTGCCCGCGGCCTGGTTCATAACCCCAGCATCTTCTTTCTCGACGAGCCCACCACCGGACTCGATCCCGTGTCGCGCATCGCCGTCTGGGAGATGCTGAACAACCTGCGCGCCAGCCGCAACCTCACCATCCTCCTCACCACGCACTACATGGAAGAGGCTGACAAGCTCTGTGACCGGCTGGCCATCGTCGATCATGGCAAGCTCGTCGCCCTGGGCTCGCCCATCGAACTCAAGCACAGCGTTCCCGGCGCAAACGTCGTGGAGGTCCACTTCAACCGCGAAACCCCTGAGTGGCAGCAGCGGCTGGAAGGACTCGACGGCGTTACCAGCGTGCAGGCAGAGTCCGCCGGCTTTTATCGCGTGCTAACTTCCTCGGGTTCAAAGACCACCATGCAGTTAGTTGAGTTAGCGGCGCAACTGGGCGAAACACTTACGTCACTCAGCGTTCAGAACACCAGCCTCGACGACGTATTCGTTCACTATACCGGCCGCCAACTTCGCGATGAGCAGGTGAAACCCGCCGCCTTTACCATGCCGCCCCGGCCCGGAGCGCAAGCATGACAAGGATGATGGCTATTGTCGAGCGCGAGATGCGCAAGTTCTTTCGCTCGCCCACACTGATGATCATGTCGCTGATGATGCCGCTGCTGCAGTTGGTCATCATGGGCAACGCCTTTGGCGGCAAGATTGTCGGCGAACGCGTGGCTGTGGTGGACTACGACCATGGCCCGCAAGCGGTAAGAATCCGCGAGGCGTTTGATTCAATCGCCATCAATATCAAGACCTTCACCACCGTCGAGTACACCAACGAGGTGCAGGCACGGGAAGACGTGCGCACCGGCAAGATCGACGCCGCCGTCGTGATTCCAGCGCAATACTCACGGCGCGTGTATTCGCAGGACGCGCCGCGCCTGGGCCTGGTTGTGGATAATACCGACCCATTCAGCTCCGGCTCGATTGAGGCCGAGATGCAGTTAGTGGTCTCTGCGCTGACCGCCCCGGTGATTCAGCCGCGGCTCGCCAACCAGATCGCTCTGGAAATTGTCGAGCTGTATCCCTATGTCAATTACATGAAGTTTCTGCTTCCCGCTACGATTGCTTTGGCCATGTATATCTCCGTCATGATCGGCGGGGGGATGTTATACATCGACGACAAGGCTCGCGGCGTCCATGAAGGCTATCTGGTGACTCCCATCACCAAGCTGGAGTTAGTGTTCGGCATGAACCTGGCCGGCGCCATCAAGGCGACACTGGCCGGCATCTCACTCACCATTATTGGCTCGCTCATGGCCGGTCTTGGCGTCATTTTTCATCCCGAGGCGCTGGCGGAACTCTTCTGCATGATTGTGGTTTCGTCTATCGCCTTCAATGGCATGATGTTTCTCCTCATGGTACGCGTCGACGATCCGCTGGTTCCACGCGCCATGTTCGGCGTTCTCAACACGCTACTGTTTTACCCCTCGGGCGCCATGTACCCCATTGCGGCATTTCCGCGCTGGCTCAGGGCCATTGCCGTGGTCGATCCATTCACTTATGTGATCCACGGATTCAAAGCAATCCTGCTGAAAGACGGCGGCTTCGCGGCTATCCAATTCGACCTGCTCTTCCTGTTTGTTTTCGGGATCGGCACGCTGCTGATTGCTACGCCGTTGTTCAAGCGGACTTTGTAACTTTTGGTGGAGATTTCCGAATAGCAAACCTTCAACCGGTTGTACACTGAGCCTGTGATACGCCGATTGCTTGCTTCTTCGCTTCTCGCTTTCCTCGCGCTGACCGGCTGCCACTCCGGGCAGAAAGCGCCGTCGCAACAAAGTGCCGCCGAGAACTTCAAGGTCTACAAATTGCGCGGAAAGGTTGTCTCAACCGATGCGGCCAAGGGCGAAGTGACGCTGAACCATGAGGCCATTCCGGGCTTCATGGAGGCCATGACCATGCCCTACAAGCTGAAGGACGCGAGCATCCTGGGCGAACTGCATCCCGGCGACTGGATCACCGCCGACCTGCTGGTCTCACAAAATCCGAATGCGGACGTGCTGCTGGATCATATCGTTGTGGTGTCGCAGGCCAAACCGGATTACCCTCCAGCGGTCTCCTATCATGTGCCAGCGCCGGGCGATCCGGTGCCGGACTTCGAGCTGCGCAACCAGGATGGCAAGCCGATCCACCTGAGCCAATTCAGGGGCAAGACGCTGTTGGTTACTTTTATTTACACGCGCTGCCCGTCGCCCGAATTTTGTCCGCGGGTGATGCATAACTTTGCCGCGCTGGAGAAGAGGATGGCGGCGAACCCCGCGCTCTATGCCAGGACGCATCTGCTCAGCATCAGTTTTGACCCGGAGCACGACACGCCGGAGAGGCTCAGGGCCTATGGCGCGACTTACATGGGCAGCGACGCGAAGAATGCGTTTGCGCATTGGGAGTTGGCCGTGCCTCAGAAGCCGGTGCTCACAGAGATGGCGAAATTCTTTGACCTGGGCATGACGCCGAATGCGGATTCGACGATTACTCACACGCTCTCGACCACATTGATTAGGCCGGATGGCAAGGTGATGCGGTTCTATCCCGGCAATGAGTGGACGCCGGAGCAAGTCATGGCTGATCTGGGCAGAAGGTAGGATCCACCGAGTCAAGAAGTTGAATCGTCGAAAAACTAAAAAATAGAACAGAGCTTGGCGAAGGAATCCAGCTCAATTAACTGCTGGCCTGGGGGCGCGGAGTCCAAGGTGGCGTGCTCCAGAATCCAGGTGTCTTTGTGGAAGAGGAAGACGGCGTTGATACCGGCTGCGAGGGCGGGATTGATGTCGCTCTTGGGGCTGTTGCCGATCATCCAATGCGTTTGCGTGGTGGAACGGGTCTGCGATGCAACCTGGTGGCGATGGATGACCTCGCGGTAGGTGGGCGGATCCTTTTCCGCGACGATTTCAACGGCATAGAAGTGATGCGCCAGGCCGGAGCGCTCAATTTTGCCGGACTGCTCGGGGTGGTTTCCCTTGGTCATGAGGATCAGCCGGTGGCGCGTGGCCAACTCGGCCAGAGTTTCGTCTACGCGGGGGAGGAGCTCAATCTCCTGCTCGGCGATGGAACGGACGAAGCCCAAGATGCGCTGACGCTTTTCCTCGGTTATGGGCGCGGGGCTGAGCCGCTCAAAGCAGGTGAGCAGCGCGTGGGTGAAGCTGGGCAAGCCGTAGCCGTGGGAGAGAACGGTCTCGCGCTCGACGGCGTTCAGGGCATTGCGCACCTCGGCGGGCGAGTACTTGTGGTGATTGAGATAGCTGATGAAGGCGGCGATGGCGCGCTCGAAGTAGACGTTGTTCTCCCACAACGTATCGTCGGCATCGATGAGCAGCGTTTGGCCCGGAGCATATTGAGGCATGAGTCTATGGTAACGAACTGGAGCGGAAATCTGGTCTCTGATCGTATGATTTCGTATCTTCAGGTTCGTGGTATCCCACCCTTTCGCCAGGAAAAAGGCGAAAGGGTGGGGCACGGTAATTAGTACATAAACAAGCGGTCAAAGACCTGGCAAAAACTACGGCTTGGGTTGAGCGGCCAGCCACTGCTTCAGATGCGGCTCCTGGAGCGCGCACATCTCGATGCAGCCGTCGATGCTCTCGATTGCGTGCTTGAGGGCCATATCGGAGGCGGGCACCTTGTGCGTGGAGAAGAAGGCCTCTACGCTGGCGCGATCGTGGCTGGTGCAGAAATTGCCTGTGGCGGCGACTAGACGAGCGCCCATGCCGGTGGTGAATTGAGCTTGCACCTTATCCCAGTTGTTCTGGATGTAGGTCCAGGCTTGGTCACGGTTCTCGTCGATCTGAAGAGCCATGGCGAACTGGGTAGTCGCGTCCTGGTTGCGGACCTTGCCTGAAGCGGCGTAGTCAAGGGCGCGCTGAAGCAGTGCCGGGTCATGGAACTCAGCCAGCAGACGCAATGCGCCCACCTGGAGTTCAGGATTGGTGGAGGTTTCATAGACCTGCTGCAGACGGTCAAAGAGCTGAGCATCGCCGTTTTGTGCGGCAATGGCCAGGGCGGTCTGCCCGAGAGTGGCATCGACGGAGCCAGGATCAGCCAGGAACCTGGGAGCAATCTCTCTGGCCTGGGCAAGGACGGCGGGGTCTTTGCCGTAATAGCCGAGAAGAGCGAAGAGTTCGACGCGCAAGCCGCGGGTGTTGGCAGAATCTGACGCCGAGGGCGGGCCCAGCCGCGCGTAGACCGGCTCAAAGGTGGAGCGAATCCAGGCTGCGATGGCGGCACGCTCTTCGGGATGCGTTGCAACGCGGGTGTAAGCCGCGCCGATGCCTCTTGCGGCTGCTCCCAGCACTTCGGCGTCGGGATCGGACTTGATGGCCGCTACCAAGTCAAGATAGGCGCCGATGGGAGCCTTGTTGGCGCGCACCTGAGCCCATTCATCGCCGATCAGGCTGATTCGCTCCGCGGGAGTGAGAGCGGTTTCCACGTGCGCCACCAGAGCCGCGTAAGTACTGGCTGGATAGGCGCTGCGGTAATAGCCTTTGCCTCCGGCATTGGCGAAGGCGCTCCGCGCTGGAATCGTCAGCGAGGTATTGGAAGGAGTGAGGAGCTGGCAATCTCTTTGGCCGACACCGGTTTTGAAGCAGACGGGGAGGGTCCACTTCTGCGCGGAATCCGGCTGAATGCTGGGACTGAGGAAGAAGCGCTTCTGGCTCACGGCAACCTGGCCATTGGCTGGCTCGCCGAAGGTAAGCAGAGGCTCGCCCGGCTGGGCGACCAAGCTCTCCATGATCTTGTCCACAGGCTTGTGGCTGGTGGCCGTCTGTGCGCCCCAGAAATCTTCCGCTGTAGCGTTCGCGTAGCGGTGGGCGGCAAGGTAGTTGTGCACGCCTTGGCGGAATGTTTCTTCGCCCAGGTAGTTCTCGACCATGAGGAGTACCGCGCCTGCTTTGCCATATGCGATGCCGTCGAACATCTGGTTGATTTCGTCGGGCGTGTCGGCCTTGGCGCGGATGGCGCGGGTGGTGGGCTGCGCATCCAGATTCAGCGTGCCGCCGATGCTGGCAATTACGGATTGGTCAAGATTCCACTCCGGATGCCGGGCGGCCACGGGCTTGTTTTCCATCCAGGTGGCAAAGCCCTCGTTGAGCCAGAGGTTGTCCCACCACTGCATGGTGACCAGATCGCCGAACCATTGGTGAGCCATCTCGTGGGCGATGGTCAGATCAACTTCTTCCTTGGCGCCGAGGGAAGCGGTCTTGGGGTCAATCAGCAGCGCGGTCTCGCGATAGGTGATGGCGCCGAAGTTTTCCATGGCACCAGCCTCGAAGTCAGGCAGGGCGACCAGGTCGAGCTTCTTGAGTGGATAAGGAATGCCGAAGTAGGTGTTGAAATAGTGCAGCACATATTTGGCGACATCGACGCTGTAAGGCGTGAGCGCAACCTTGTCGGGGGTGGAGCAGGAGCGGATGACCACTCCGTCTTGTTCGCCCGTGGTGCATTGGAAATCGCCGACCAGAAAGGCAACGAGATAAGTGGACATTTTGGGCGTGGTGGCGAAGTGGAGGATGTGCTTGCTGGCCGCCGGGCCGGGGGTGTCACTGAGGATTGCGCCGTTGGAGATGGCCGTATCGCCCGCATCGATTATCAAAGAAACGTCGAAGGTGGCTTTGAATGCCGGCTCGTCGAAGGACGGAAAGGCGCGGCGCGCGTCGGTGGATTCAAACTGCGTGACGGCGTAGTTGCGGCGAGCGGTTTTGGAAAGATAAAAGCCGCGCAACTCGTTGTTCAGAATGCCGGTGTAACGGATGGAGAGAGTCGCCTTACCCGCGGGCAGCGTCTCCGCGAAGGTAAAGGCGGCCTGCTGCTTTTCCTTGTCGAGAGCGACGGTGGCTTTCAGCTCTTTGCCACTGGCGGTCGCGGCCACGCTCTCAAAGGCGATTTCAGCGGCGTTCAGCGTGATGCGATCCGTAGGTTCGGCAAGTATCACGTCAATCGACTCGACGCCGGAGAAGGTCGCGGTCTTGAGGTCGGGGGTCAGGGTGAGCGCGTAGTGCTCCGGGCGAACGGTCTGTGGCAGCCGCTGAGCATTTGCCGGGCCGACAGAAGTAAGAAAAAGAGAGAGAAATGCGACCGATGCAGCAAAAGAAGCACGCATCGAGAAAGCGAAACAGCGAATCTTCATACAATCCTCGTTCGATTAGGCAGTTATTTCGTTGGTGTTCTTTTCGGCAGCAGCGAGTCGAGCAGCAGCAGGCACGCGCCGGTGACAATGGCCGAATCGGCCAGGTTGAAGTCGGGCCAGTGATAGGCGAAGATGTGCACCTCGATGAAGTCCACCACTGAACCGTAGGCGATGCGGTCGTGAACGTTGCCCAGAGCGCCGGCAAAGACCAGCGCCAGCCCGAAAGTGGTGAGCGTGATGCGGTCGCCGAGGCGGACCAAAAAGAAAAGAATCACCAGTGCCGCCAGCAAGGAGAAACAGATCAGGCCCCAGCGGACTGCGTGGGGCGAGGCCGTGTTGGCGAAGAGCGAGAAGGCCGCGCCGTCGTTGGTCCAGTGAGTGATGCGCAGAACATGGGGAATGACCGGGATGGCGTCGCCAAACGGAATGCGGAGCGTGACCCAGGTCTTGGTCAGGCGGTCAAGAAAGATGACCACGGCGGAGATAATCAAGAGCCAGTGTAAACGGCGGGGTGCAGCGAATTTCATGGAGATTCCTTGTGAATGGTGGTCAGTGAACAGTGGTCAGTGAACAGTGGTCAGTGATCAGTGGTCAGTGATCAGTGCTGATTGAGACTCGTGGTTTCCCACCCATTCGCCAGAAAACGGCGAATGGATGGGGCACGGAGGCTACGTGGCTTCCGGCGGAGCAATCTTCATTTCCTTCAGCGCATCCTGGCAACGTGTACATACGTTCTGCCAGATGCCGTAGTTCCCGACCACGGGCATGAAGTTCCAGCAGCGGGCGCATTTCGTTCCCGGAGCCGGGAGTGCGGTTACCTGAAGTTCGCTGCCCTCGACCACTGTGACACCGGAGACATTGACGATCTCCTTGAGACCTGCGGCGTGGCGCTGAAGAAGGGCGAGTTGCTCGCCCGAAGCGGCAATCTCCAACTCGGCTTCAAGTCCTTTGCCGATGCGCTTGGCCTGGCGGGCTTCTTCAAGGACGCGCAGGGCCACATCGCGCACCTCGAAGAGTTGCTTCCACTCTTCCAGTAACCTCGTCGGATCCTCGGAAAAGATTTCTTCCGGCTTGGGGAAGAGCGCAAGGTGAACGCTCACTTCTCGACCTTCGACCTT
>Ga0182014_10001733_pt1 | contig 28596 bp, 21 predicted proteins | sample 612S2DmetaG_FD_120489 | JGI IMG/M metagenome (GOLD analysis project Ga0182014, IMG submission 120489) | Permafrost microbial communities from Stordalen Mire, Sweden - 612S2D metaG | ecosystem: Environmental > Terrestrial > Soil > Wetlands > Permafrost | place: Sweden: Stordalen | collected... | reverse complement strand
ACCTTCACCTTGCCGCGCTCGATCCTCCCCGTCACCACCGTGCCCCGGCCCGAGATCGAAAAAATATCTTCAATCGGCATCAGGAAGGGCTTGTCCAACTCGCGCGCCGGCTGCGGAACGCTCTTGTCCACCGCCTCCATCAGCGCGTCAATCTGCTTCTCCCACTTCTCTTCCCCGTTCAGCGCGCCCAGCGCCGACAGCCGGATCACCGGCACATCGTCGCCCGGAAACTTGTAGCTCTTCAGCAGCTCGCGCACTTCGAGCTCGACCAGATCCAGCAACTCGGGATCGTCCACCGCGTCACATTTATTCAGCGCGACAACGATGTACGGCACGCCCACCTGCCGCGCCAAAAGCACGTGCTCGCGGGTCTGCGGCATCGGACCATCCGTCGCCGCCACCACCAGAATCGCGCCATCCATCTGCGCCGCGCCCGTGATCATGTTTTTGATGTAGTCGGCGTGACCCGGGCAATCCACGTGCGCATAGTGCCGGTTCGCGGTTTCGTATTCGACGTGCGCCGTGGCAATCGTGATCCCGCGCGCCTTCTCTTCCGGCGCGTTATCAATGCTGTCAAACGACCGGAACACGATCTTGGGGTTGTGCTTCTGCAACACCTTGGTGATGGCCGCCGTCAGCGTGGTCTTGCCATGATCAATGTGACCAATCGTCCCCACATTGCAGTGCGGCTTATTGCGATCAAATTTCTCTTTCGCCATTTTCCTTTTCTCTCCAGCTAACCCTTCGCTTCACTGCTTGAGTGTAGATTTCCGACTCGCTATGTATTCAGCCATGTTGGCGTTGATTTCGAGTTGAGGAAAACGTTCTGGATCCCAATAACTCGCCCCGCCTTTCGAAAGCTGCTCCGTTACAAAATCGCGGACGACGCCCTTCACGTCGAACGCACGAGCTTTGAAGACCATGCTCGCCAGGGTGGAAACCTCCACCCATGCCTGCGTAATACCTTGCCCGGATCTCAGATCCACCGGATACGAGGCAACTGTTCGGAGACCGCCTGTTTTCGGGTCATAGACGGGCTCGGGCTGCCCCACATCCACGATTTCCCAGTGAGCGCGAATTAAAGCCTTGACTTTAGGATTCCCAGACCTTATCTCCTCAACAATGCGACCGAGCTCGAGCAACTTAGTACTATCGCGAGCCACCAACTCAACAAAGAAATCGTCCTCTAGATCGACAAAGCGCGATTCTTCCCTGTCCAAATAAGGGAGCAGTCCGGCCTGATTGAGCCGTCCTTCGAGTCGCGCCTGGATGTCAGTTACCATCATAGACAATATCTTCAGATCCTCCGGCCAATCTCACCTAGAAGGCGATTGAAAACCGTCAAGCCTTCGTTGATTCGTTCTCGAGCATCAAGCTGAAACTTCTCAAGGTCTCCCTTGAACTCCCGTTCTACGAACTTGGGATCATAATCTGCCTGCGATCGAAGCTGCCGCAGCTTCTTTACTCTTGCCCCAAGTTCCTCGTCAACCTCTGCAAGTTTCTCGGCGATATCTTCATGGTCAACCTTGCCTAACAACACGTTTGCAGCGTGAAAGATCGAGTAGTACGACCTTGATAGTGCGCTCCTAAGTGCCGCCTCACTCGATCCGTCAGCCAGTTCACGTAAAGCCTTTGCAAGGACCAAACGCGAATTGTCGCCAGCACCCATCTACTAAGCTCACCAAACTCTGGAGCGGGAGACGGGAATCGAACCCGCGACCAACAGCTTGGAAGGCTGTGACTCTACCACTGAGTTACTCCCGCTCAGCCTCAAACTATGAGATCCCTCGCACAAAACGCTCGGGATTTCGGCTGCGGGCTCCCGCTTCGCTCACGCCCGCAAAACGCCTCAAGTTACTCCCGCCCTAAAACCAGCTATTAGCCGTTAGCTCTTAGCCAAACCGAAAGCCCGGCCCGCCGATCTCCGCCACTCAATTCCTGGAGCCGATGATCAGGATTGAACTGATGACCTCTCCCTTACCAAGGGAGTGCTCTACCAACTGAGCTACATCGGCTAACCGCTTCCCAACAGCGTCGACCCGCCAGATTCGTATCGGGATATGGCTTCAGCCATATCGTAACCGTACTCGAATCAATCCGGCTTTAGCCGCTGCCAACATCATTCTTGTCCGAGTGCAGCACATCCTTCCGCCGCACCCAGGTTTTCAGCGCGAACATCGCCAGCACCGCCAACGTTACCAACCGAATTCGCTGGTCGCCGATCGTATTCCAGGACAAAACTCCCAAGGCAACGAACGCGGCCAGCGCGATGATTAAACGCTTCACTCAATCCCTCGCGCCACTCCGAATTTCGGCTGCGGCTGCGCTCACCTCCGCAAACCAAAGCTGGTGCACAGGGAAGGATTCGAACCTTCGTACCTCGCAAGGAGGGACAGATTTACAGTCTGTTGGCTTTAACCACTCACCCACCTGTGCATAAACGCCGGCCTCCCGGCCCGCGATAGCAAAGTACGCAAACCGCCCCGGCTCGGCGCGTACACGCGGAGGATCACGCTACAGCGGGCAATGACCCAAAAGAAGAACCGAGTGCGCGCGAAAATTTTCTCGCACGCAAAACACCACATTTGGAAAAATTCCTTATGGAGTGCCGTTGGGAAAAATCTATTACGCCGCCGCGTCGCGCAAAATACCCTTCGTTCCGTAACCGGTCCTTCACCTCAATGCAGGACCAATTCCGATGCCGCTCAATCCAAGCGCCGATTCAAACCAATGCTGGAGCTGGCGAAGGGATTTGAACCCCCGACCCTCTGATTACAAATCAGATGCTCTACCAACTGAGCTACGCCAGCAGTCGGGGGACAAAGAACCCTTTCGGGCGCATATATCCCTCGGATCCCTTCCAGATGTCCGGGACAATTCTAAAAGGTACCATAACGGTAATCTGTGTGCAACCGTCGTTTGGAACCGCCTCAAGCCCTTCGCAGCTTGCATTGCGCTGGTGTCGCTCCTAAGCGGAATTGATGCTAAGGAATTAAGCGGAAATGGCCGATATTGTTATTAGTGGACCGCACAATCATTGAGCGCACGCTGTCCCTCCTGCTGCTAATGTCTTCTGCTTTGTATGCTCAGGAGTACAGCTTCCGCACTTTTGGAAACGCCGAAGGGCTCAACAACCTGGCGGTGCGCGAAATCTACCAGGATCGCGCGGGCTTCATTTGGGTAAGCACAGAAAACGGCATCTTCCGCTACGACGGGGATCGTTTCGAGGCTTTTGGACCGGCGCAAGGAATTCCAGCCACGTCCGGCGCCGCGCTTGGCGAGGCTCCGGACGGATCCCTGCTGGCCGGTGGGAACTTTGGGCTGTATCGCCTGCTCGGCAACCGTTTTGAAAAGCTTGCGGTGCCTTTCAAAACCGTCAGTTGGGCCCAAGGTATCCAGTCGGATGGCAAGGGGCACACCTTCCTCGGCACGGACTCCGGTCTGGTGGAGTTTTATACCGAACCCGAGCACGACGGATTTGCCGTGCGCAACTTCCCGCAAGCGCCAGGAACCTCTGGACCACAAGCCGACGCCGTCTTGGTGGACGGCGATGTTGTGTGGTACGGGTGCGGGCAGGAACTCTGCCGCATGGACGCCAATGGCACTCGAGTTCTGGGGAAAGAGAACGGGCTTCCGGGCCGTCCCGTACTAACGATCCGAAAAGACGGCAACGGCGATCTTTGGGTGAGACCGAGGAATTCTGGCGTATTTGTGTTGCCGGCGGGGCAAAGCAAATTCCGCAGGCCCGACACTCCGATTGCAACCATCGCTGCGGGAGGGGTTCCTGGCGTCGATTCCGACGGACGGATTCTGCTGCCGTCCCCGGAAGGGCTGCTGATCAAAGATAAGAAAGGCTGGCTAAAGATCGACCAGTCCGTCGGCCTTCGCGGCGTGGTCTACGCGGTGTTGGAGGACCGGCAGCACTCTCTGTGGATTGGATTAGCGGGCCGTGGACTTGCTCAGTGGCGGGGCTACCAGCAATGGGAGACGTACTCGACTGCCAGCGGGCTGTCGAACGATATTGTGTACGAGATTCAGCGCCAAGGCAATGGGACCCTCTGGGTTGGCACCGAGGGAGGGCTGCTGCGCGCAGAGCGCGGGCAATCCGGCATCCGCTGGAATAAGGTTGCGGGACTGTCCGGGTTCGCTGTTCACAGCCTTCGTTTGGCTTCCAGCCGGGAGCTGTGGGCGGGCACCGAATCGCACGGCGTGGCCCGCCTTGACATACGAACCGGCAGGATCGAGTGGGTTGGCGAGGCGCAGGGGCTTTTGGGCAAGGCAGCGTACACCTTGCGTTTCGATCGCCAGCGACGGCTCTGGGCCGCGACGGAAGTTGGGCTATTTCTGGCTAAGCCTCCGTATCGGAGATTTTCACGCGTCGCCGAACTGCCGCCCACGCGAACTTGGGCGATCTCAGAGGGAACTGACGGCGCCGTCTGGGTTGGGGGTGCCGCCGGACTTTTTTCCTATGCCGACGGAGAGTGGAAGAATTTCACCAGCGTCAATGGCCTAAGTAATCAGGAGGTGATGGCGCTGGGCGCAGGGACGAACGGCACGATTTGGATCGGCTATCGTTTTGGCGGTGGTATCGATCGGGTTCATCTGCAGGCTGGCAGCTTGGAAGTGGAGAAATCGGTCCAGAGACCGGGCACCGATGGGCTGGTGTATTTCCTCGAACTCGATCCCAAGGGACGGTTGTGGGCGGGCACCGAGCAGGGCGTCGATATGTGGGACGGTGCCCGCTGGAGCCACTACGACATGAGCAACGGGTTGGCTTGGAACGACTGCAACTTGAACTCGTTCGCGGAAGAACCCGACGGCACCGTCTGGATCGGAACCAGCGCTGGTCTCTCTCGTTTCAAGCCCCGTCCTTCCCTCTCGCCGGAGGTGCCGATCAAGGTCGTCTTCACCAAGCTGGTCATGGGGCGAAAGGATGTTTCCGGGCTGAGCAATCCCTCCTCCGACATTCATGCGAACTCGCTCATCGCCAGATATTCCGCGCTGAATGTTGCTGGGGAAAATGGGGTTCTCTTCCGTTACCAACTTCAGGGATCGAGCTCAACTTGGAGGGAGACGACGCAAAGAGAATTGGAGTTTGCCGAACTCGCGCCCGGAGCCTATCGACTGGAGGTTGAAGCCCAAGGCAGCGATGGGGTGTGGAGCGACAAGGCCGAGTTCGCCTTCCAAATTCTGACCCCGTGGTATCGGTCGTGGTGGTTTGTGAGCCTCTGCGTTCTGGCCCCGGTGTTCGTGGCTGGAGGCGTAGTCCGATTGCGGATACTGGCGGCTCGAAGAAGGGAGCGGGAGCTGCAGGAGCTGAAGGTAGCGAATGACGAAATCAGGAACCTCGCGTTTTTTGACCCGCTCACCGGTCTTCCCAACCGCCGGCTTCTGCTGGATCGCTTGCGGCAATCCCTGGCCGCCAGCCACCGCAGCCAATATAAGCGAGCCTTGCTATTCCTCGATCTCGACGACTTCAAGACACTGAATGACACGCTTGGCCATCACATCGGAGACTTGCTGCTGCAGGAAGTTGCCCGGCGTATTACAGCCACGATCCGCGAAACTGATACGGTGGCGCGCTTGGGCGGCGACGAGTTTGTGGTTCTCCTCGAAGCCTTGAGTGAAATTGCGGAAGAGGCCGCGGCTCAGTCAAAGTCGGTAGCGGAAAAGATTCTGGCTGCCGTCGATCGTCCATACCTGCTGGCGGGCCGCGAATGTCGCAGTAGCTCGAGCATCGGGATTACCGTTTTTGGAGATCCACAAGATAGCACCAATGAAGTCTTACAGCAGGCGGATATTGCCATGTATCACGCCAAGGCCGCAGGCCGCAACAACGTGCGCTTCTTCGCCCCAGCCCTGCAGGCTGCCGTCAATGCGCGCGCCGCCATGGAGGAAGATCTTCGCCAAGCGATTAAGATCAACGGTTTCCTGCTCTACTATCAAGCCCAGGTGGATCGCGGCGTCCTGGTTGGCGCCGAGGCCCTGATACGCTGGCGTCACCCCCAGCGCGGCTTTTTGTCTCCCGGCGAGTTCATTCCCCTGGCCGAGAAAACCGGGTTAATCCTACCCTTGGGAGACTGGGTGCTGGAAACCGTCTGCAAACAGATTGCGGCATGGGCCGAGCGCAAGGATATCGCCCATATCACGGTTGCGGTAAATATCAGCGCCGGGCAGTTGCGCAACCCCGACTTCGTAGAAAAAGTGATGACCACGCTGGATCGCACCCGAGCCAATCCTCAAAGCCTCAAGCTGGAACTCACCGAGAGCATGTTCGTGGACAATGTTGAGGATGTCATCGCCAAAATGACAGAACTTAAATCTCATGGGTTGAGATTCTCCTTGGACGATTTTGGCACCGGCTATTCCTCCTTGGCCTACCTCCGCCGTTTGCCCTTGGACCAGTTGAAAATCGACCAGGCGTTTGTCCGCGATATTCTGAAGGATGCTGGCAGCGGCGCCATTGCCGAAAGCATTATTTCCCTGGGCCGGGCTATGGGCTTGTCCGTCATCGCTGAGGGCGTGGAAACAGAGGAACAGCGTGACTTCCTCGCCGGCCTCGGCTGCCATGCGTTCCAGGGATACCTGTTCAGCCGGCCCGTCCCGGTCGACGAGTTCCAACTGTTGCTGCCCGGCTTCACTAAAAATGCTGCCCTGATCCCGCAGAAACACTAGCGGCTCTCGGGCTACTCCGCCTTCGATTCTGAACCGAAACGCAGCACGTGTCCGTCAGGGTCTTCGATTCTCATCTCGTACGCCCAGGGATAGTTGGTGGGCCGCTCGCGGAACTTCGCACCCTTGGCGTTGAACTCCGCGAAGAGAGGTTCGATGTCTTCGACCCCGATCCAGATCCAGGTTCCCGGCTGCCCTTGTTCACCCTGACACAACATGATCGCCCGGCCACCGCGGGAAACCGAGGCAAAGGTCGATTTATCCCCGTCGCCCCAATCTACTTGGAAGCCGAGCACATCCACGTAGTAGCGGAGGCTGGCCGCGAGACTGTTCACCCTCAAGATCGGAATAATGCATTCCACTGCCGACTTGCTTTTAGGCATGTAAACACCTCCACCCCGGGACAAACCGGGAACCGGGAACTGAGAACTGGCAACTGGCTTTCGCGTTTATCGTCTTTGAAGTGGACCGGGTTGAACTATACCCGGCATCCCGATTGATAAAGCGGGCTACCCCTGCGAATGCTATCATGACCGCATCCACGGCGATTCGGTGTTGCGCCTACGGGCCTCGCCGGAGCGGCCGCGCTTACATGCGAATACGACGACGCCTTCCCATCATCCTGGCCGTTCTGCTGGTTGCAGCGGCGGTTGCCTTGGCCGTCTTTCTGCGAAAACATGCCCCACCCGAGCCTGCGCGGCTGCTTCCCGCCGCGGATGGCTTCGTCTATGTAAACCTGCAATGGATGCGTCGCGCCAACATCGCCGGCGAACTGCCGGCAGTAGCGCACGATCCGGATTACGATCAATTCATCCAGGCAACCGGATTTCAGTTCGAACGCGATCTGGACGAGGTCGCTCTCGCGATTCACTATCCCGCAAATTCACCCGGCGCCAAATCCGACCGCGGGCAGCAGCCCCGCTTTTCCGAAGTTTTTGTGGCCAAGATCGACGGCGAACGGCTGCGCGCGTACCTGCGCCAGATCTCCAACTCCGTCGAAAATTACCAGACTCGCGACATCTACAATATCCCACTCGAGGGACGCATGGTGCGGGTCGCCATCCTGGGCGTGGACACGGTCGCGGCATCGAATCTCGATGATCCGCTCGCCATCCGCGGAATCATCGACCGTTCCCGCAAGCTTGCGTCGCCATTCGGCGGAGCGCCGCTGCTGCGCCAGTATTACAAGGATGTCCCTTTCGCCAGCCTCGCCTGGGCTGTTTTCAACATTCCACCGCCGGGAGATCCGTCCGCTTCCAGCCCCGTCGGGTGGTCCTTTCTCTTCCCCAAGCCGGCGACCGTCGTGGCCTCGGTGCGCTACCTCGGAGCGGTCTATTTCAAGGCTCAGGCATTCACCGGCAGCGAAGAGGAAGCCAGCCAGCTCGCTGCGCGCATCGACACTTATCTCAACGTTTTTCGCGCCGCGGAAAGCACGGTCTCCACGCCGGGACGCGACCCCGACATCAAAGCCTTCCTGGATAGCCTGAAGATGAATCAAGAGAAGAGCCGCGCCGTGCTGACCGCGACCGTCCCCCTGAGCCTGATCCGCAAAGCTTTTGCCGAGGCTCCCTCATCGCTCACCCCGGAAACGCAACCGCCGCAGCAAAGCCCCGGGGCGTCGCACCAGAGCAGAACCAAGAAGAAAAAGGCACCTAATTGAGAATGCGCCGGGCGTATCACTTCGGGTACGGGGGCGTAATTAGGTCCAAGTGGCGCACCCGAAAGCGACACTATTGCGGGATGCCGAACCTGCGAAGCAAGTCTGTGAAGCGTGAATCAGAGCGCAGCGGGTCCCACAAGGCTTCCACCTTAAGGTAGGCAAGCCGGTTGTGCCGCTCATCGCATGCCTTTGCAAGCCATGTGAAAGCCTGATCGGCCTCTTCCAGACCCGTATAGACAAGAGCAAAGCAGAGGGCAGGAACAAAGCTGCTTTGTGAGGTTGCTCTCAGCTCTTCAATAATGTCCATCGCTTGGCTTCGCCCTCCCGATCGGGCGCGCGCATATCCGAGAAGAGCCAACACCCAAGTTGATCGTTGGGTAACTGCCAAACTCTTTTCGAATTCGACCGCCGCCTCTTCATACCTGCCGGTTAAGGAGTACACCTGTCCTAGAACGGCGTAGGCGGGCTCATAGCTCGGATCCAGTTCCAGCGTCTGCCGACACTGCTGCTCGGCTTGATCGAACAATCTCGCCAGGTAGAGTTGCACGGCTAAGACATGGCTCACGGCTGCAGCCGCGGGATCGAGTTGGAGAGCGCGTTTCGCCACCGAGAGCGATTCCTCCGACCGTCCGCGTGAACTTAGATAAAGCGGATAGAAGGCATGGCCCATGACGTAAGCGGGATTCAGCACCCTGGCTCGTTCGAAGTGCATGGCCGCGGCGGGCCAATCCCGGTCGTAAGTGAATGAGGCGTAGGCAAGCGAAACATGCGGTTCAGCGCGATATGAGTCAAGTTCCAGGGCCTTGGCTGCTGCTGCCTTTGCCTTTGGCATGACCACGTGAGGCGGCAGCACATTCCGGAACGAAATCATGTTATAGGCGTCGGCCAAGCCAGCGTAGGCAACGGCGTAGCCGGGGTCTTTCCCAACGGCCTGCTGGAAGTACTCAATGGCCTTTCGCAATCCGTCCGGGCTGCGTTTGTTCCAATGAAAACGACCCTTGAGATAGAGCTGGTAGGCCTCCAGGTCTTTGGTTTCGGACCGCACCAGCGTTTCCGCCTCTTCGGGGCCGATAGTAACTTTCAATCGGTCCGCAATTGTTCTTGCGATTTCATCCTGAACCTGGAAAATGTCCTGTAGTTCGCGGTCATAGCGCTCGGACCAAATGTGGTAGCCGTCGGCGGCGTTGATGAGCTGGGCGACGATGCGGACCCGGTCTCCGGACCTGCGCACACTGCCCTCTAACAACGTTCCGGCGTTTAGGGTTGCGCCCACGGAGCGCAGATCTACCTGCTTGCCTTTGAACGAGAACGCGGACGTCCGCGCAACCACTCGCAGATTTCGGATCTGGACCAAGGCATTGATGATTTCCTCGGTGATGCCATCGGCGAAGAATTCACTGTCTTGGTCGGAACTCAAGTTTGCGAAGGGCAACACCGCAACTGTGACCGGCTCAGTCGCGAGTTGAGCGAAGCCAGAGATCTCAACTGCGGGAACGAAGCGGTAGCCTTGCCCTGGCACGGTGGCAATGTAGCGATTCTCTCCGCGGTTTTCGCCTAAAACGCGGCGTAGGGTGGAGATGTTCTGGTTGAGATTGTTCTCTTCGACCACAGTGTCGGGCCACACTTGGCGCATCAGCTCATCTTTGGAAATGACTTCTCCTTTGCGCTGCACCAGTAGCAACAACGTGTCAAACGCCTTGGGCGTGAGGCGCACCGGTTGCCCTTGGCGGAAAAGCAGACGCCTGCTCACTTCCAGCCGGAAATCTTCGAATTCATAGAGGCCGGGAGACGGATCGCTCATGGCCTGGGCTCGGTCTTCATAACTTTTCAGAACATTTCACCGGCATTCTAAGGACTTTTATATAGGCCGGGGAACAGGATAGCGCAGGTGGCTGGATGAGTACATCAGCCACAAATTCAAAAATCAAGGAGTGAAGCATATGCGGTCAAACATTTGGAAAGCAAGCGTGTTGCTGGCGGCAGCGGTTATGGTACTGCCGGCTTTTGGCCAGTCGGTCGCAGCCACGGAATCCAAGGACCAGTTGGTAGGGACGTGGCAGGTCCAGGTCACGCAGGTGGACTGCCAGACCGGCAATCCCCTGGGACCTCCTTTTACGTCGCTGCTGACGTTTGCCCAAGGCGGCACGATGAATGAGGACACATCCAACCCAGCCTTTGGCCACGGACAAAGAGGAGGTGGTCAAGGAATGTGGAGCAGCACTGGCCAGTCCATGTACGCGACCAAGAGCGTAGCTCTCATTAAGTACACCACGCCGCCAAACCAAAAAACGCACAACCCGGGATTTAAAGCGGGCCAGCAAACCATCAGCCAGAACATCACGTTCAACGGTCAGTCCGGGCAGTGGGGCAGCACGGCATCCGTTACGTTTACCGACACGAATGGCAAAGTCTATCGCCAGGGATGCGCCATCGCCAGCGGGGTACCGTTCTAGAAACACTTACGAAATCAATACAGAAAGACTCAACCCAGATCTGGAGGATCACAATGACTTACAAAACGACATTCGCAAAGAAACTCAGTTGCCGCATGGCCGGCAGCTTACTGGTTGCCCTGATGGCAGCTTCGACCTTAACTTATGCCCAGACCGCGGCGGTCAATCCCGTCGTGCCGAACATTGTGAACTACAACGGCACTCTCGCGGACGCCAGCGGCAAACTGCTGACTGCAATCAGTGGCGTGACGTTCTCTCTCTACAAAGACTCCGAAGGCGGTGCGCCGCTGTGGATGGAAACCCAGAACATTCAACCCGACAGCCACGGTCACTTCAGCGCCAAGCTGGGTTCCGCGTCAGGTCAGGGCGTGCCTGCGGATCTGTTCGCATCGGGCGAGGCGCGGTGGCTCGGCGTCCAGGTGCAGGGACAAGCTGAACAGCCGCGCGTTCTTCTGCTCAGCGTTCCTTACGCTCTGAAGGCCGCTGACGCGGAAACTCTCGGTGGAATGCCGGCCTCGGCGTTCGTATTGTCGAAGTCGGGCAATGCGCTAACTGGTGCCGGCGAGCATGAGATCGGCTCATCGCAATCTGGTCACAGTTTTGATCAGGAGCCTGCCGCGGCCAAAGCGGTGAAAACCCCATCTCCGTATGGCGTGGCCTCGACCATCCCGCTCTGGGTGGGAAAGACTCAGATCGGGAACTCGATCATGCAGCAAGTGGAGGGCAACTACATCAACATTGACGGTGGTCTGGCGACCACCGCCACCTCCGAATTCGATTCCAGCGACAGCGACGCCGCCGTCTATGGGACGAACCTCGATCCTGGGGACTTCAGCTTCGGAATCGCAGGTCAAGCATTCAGCAGTATTGGAATCGGCGTAGCCGGATACGGCACACAATTTAGCAACACTTTCAAGAATCATATCGGCTTCCAGCCTTTTGGCGTGGAGGGCGACGCCGCAGACGGAAACGGTTCATCACTTCCCATCGGCGTGGCTGGCACAGCGGACAGCGGGGTTGCTGTTCTAGGCGAAAACAATAACCCGACGAATCCTGCGGCATTGTTCCTGAACAACACAAGCTCCGATGCCATCGTGCTCGAGGCATCGGGATCTCAAGGCGACTGCGTTTTCGACACCACCGGCGGCATGATGTGCAGCGGCGAAAAGTCGGCGATGGTGCAGTTGCCCGACCAGCGCTGGGTTCGGCTGTATGCGGTCGAATCACCGGTCAACTGGTTCGAGGACTTCGGTTCCGGCACACTCGCCAACGGAAGCGCCACGATTCAGCTCGATCCCACGTTTGCCCAAACCGTGAACACGAAGACGGACTATCACGTGTTCATCACTCCCAACGGCGAATCCGAAGGCCTCTATGTCGCCAACAAAACGGCTGGAGGTTTTGAAGTGCGCGAGCAGCACGGCGGGCACTCCAACATCGGCTTCGACTACCGCATTGTCGGCCGCCGCCTGGGCTACGAGAACGTCCGCATGGAAGATGTCACCGCCCTCCATGCGAACATCGCCGCCGCCCACCAGCAGCTGATGAAGACCGGGGCAGGCAAATCCGTGCACTTGCCCACGCGGGCCTTAAGGAAATAACCAGATCGACCGGTGCCCCAGGTTCGCGTCCGTTCTTGGTTGTCATGAGACTGAACACCATTAGGACGCCAACCTGGGCCCACTTTTAACTCGAAGGATACCGGCCCTGCGCCCCACACAGAGTTTCTCCATCAGCATCCGCTATTTTTCGGATTCGCCAGAGTCCAATAATCACGGATGAATAGCCCCCTCGGCACATATTCGCATACGCAAACCCTCCCGGCAGGTAGAATAGCTCTGTAATGACGAGCCTTCCTCTTCCCATTGCAGCCTTCGTTGCCGGCCTGGTGTCGTTCCTTTCCCCCTGCGTGCTTCCGCTGGTGCCCGGATACGTGTCGCTGATTTCCGGCGTGGGCGTCGAAGAGCTGAAAGCTCACGAGTCGCGGTTGCTGCGCAAAACCATGCTGAATTCCGCCAGCTTTATCCTGGGTTTTAGCGTCGTGTTCATCACCCTGGGCGCCATCTCGACCGAGGTTGGACAGTTGCTGGCCCGCTACAAATCAATTTTGGCGCAGGTCGCGGGCGTCGTCATCATTCTCTTTGGGCTGCACCTGACAGGACTTCTTCGGATCAACGCGCTGTATGCCGACAAGCGTCTGCACCATGTGAAGGGCGGCAGCACCGCCGGCGGAGCCTTCCTGATCGGTTTCGCCTTTGCCTTCGGCTGGACTCCGTGCGTGGGTCCGATTCTGGCGGTGATTCTCGGCTTCGCCGCCGCCCAGGATTCCGTGCTGAAGGGTGTGGCTCTGCTGATGGTGTACTCGCTGGGATTGGCGGTGCCGTTCCTGCTGACCGCGCTCGGGGTCGAGCGTTTTCTCAAGTTCTACAGCCGCTTCCGCGCCCACATGCATGCCATCGAAGTAGCCAGCGGCGCATTGCTGATCGCGCTGGGCGTGCTGTTGGTCCTGGGGCGCTTCACCATCATTTCGAATTACTTGTCGTTTCTGAATCGGTTCGCACTTTGATTGGTTCGTACTTTGATTGGAGTTTTCTGTGAAACGTGATCCGGCTGTTCTCATCATAGTGGCTATGGTGGTTGCTCTGATGCTTGTGTTCACCTTCAAACTGGCCCGCCGCTCGTTGCCCGGAGTCGCATCCGGCACCGCGCAAACCAATGGCATCGCCCCCGATTTCACGCTGCAATCGATCGACGGCAAAACCGTCCGCCTCTCCGATTTCCGCGGCAAAGCCGTAGTCCTGAACTTCTGGGCGACCTGGTGTGGGCCATGCAAGATTGAGATGCCCTGGTTTGTCGATTTGCAGAAGCAGTATGGTCCGGCGGGAGTGCAATTTCTTGGCGTGGCCATGGACGATGCCAGCTCCAAGGACATTGCGGAATTCGCCCAAAGCATGAAGGTGAATTATCCCATCCTGATTGGCAAGGAGGCGGTGGGCGACGCTTACGGCGGTGTGCAGTTCCTGCCCGAAACGTTCTATGTTGACCGCAACGGTAAAATTGTGGACAAGGCATTTGGCTTGAAAGGCCGGGGAGAGATCGAGGACGACATCAAGAAAATCGTCGGTCAACCGCTGTAGGCAACAAATTAGCCGCGGACGGGTCCCCGGCTGGGAGGGGACTGGAAAGAGACAGGTCAACAACGTTGAAGCCCATGGCAAAAGTCGTGCTGCTTCTGCTGGTCGCTGCGTCTTTGGTTGCGCAGGATTTGCCGACGAGGAAAGCTCCCTCCGTAACCATGTCACCGGCTCCGGTAACCACGGCGATCCGTGGTAGGTCTACGACTGTGGAGCTGCGGTTCCACGTGGGATCGGGGTTCCACATCAACTCCAACCAGCCTGCCGCGGAATACCTGATTCCGACCGCGCTCAAAGTGGAGGTGCCCACCGATATCATCGTGGGGAAAATCACTTATCCGCCGGGCGAGCAGATGAGTTTTGCGTTTGCGCCCGATGAAAAGCTCAGCGTTTACAGCGGAGAATTCGACTTGGCTGTGCAGGTACGGCCGCTGGCGAGTGTGCTGCCGGGCAAGTACGAGATTCGTGGCCGGCTGAAATATCAGGCCTGCGACAACGCCTCTTGCTTTCCTCCCAAACAGTTGCCGGTGGATTTCGAAGTGAAGGTAGTCAAGGCTCCGCTTCCGCCGCAGAAGAATCCCGCGCAGAGTCCGCACGCGCACACGTAAGGCGCGGGAATCGCGTCAGGCCGAGCCTTCGGTTCGAAGGCTGCCGCCCCTTGCAAGAACCGCCAGGAGCTGGGCACCCGACAGGACGCGCGGGCGGGGGAATCGCGAGTTGACTCTTTCGAAACAGTGGCGATCGCTTTCTCGCATCCCACCCTTCCGCAAAGAACGAAGAACGCGGAAGAATGGGGCACCCTCTTTTGTGAGTGATTTAGACTTGCGTCAGGAATTGGTGGGCCACTCGCCCAAACTCAAGGTCAGGTGCCAAGACTGGACGGAGCCCGTTCGGTTTTCAGTTGGCGCAAGAGGATGCGCACCAGCATTCCGTCATAGCGGATACCACTCAAGCGTTCCAGTTCGACCAAAGCCTGTCCGCTGGTCCTGGCGGCGGCGAAGGAACGTTCGGTGGTCATGTTGGCGTAGGCGTCCGCGATCGCCAGAATTCGGCCCCATAGAGGAATCTGCTCGCCCTGAAGGCCGCTCGGGTAGCCGGTCCCGTCGAAGGATTCGTGGTGATGCTCGACGGCCTGGCGGAGCAACTCGCTGTCCGGGAGGGTGGAAACGATTTCCCCTCCCACGCGGGCGTGCATTCTCACCAGATAAAACTCCTCGTCGGTAAGCGGCCCGGACTTGTTGAGCACCCGTTCGGGAACGAAAATTTTTCCCACGTCGTGCACCCGCGCGGCGAAGGCCAGTTCGTCGGTTTCTTTTGCCGACAAGCCCAGAGCGCGGGCCATGAGTTCGCTGTAGCGAGCGACCATTTCGCCATGTCCAGCGCTGTTCATTTCGCGCAGTTCCGCGGCCCGGGTCAGCGCTCCGATAGATTCCCGCAGTACCTGGACACTCCCGTTTTCCAGTTCCCCTTCGCCGCCGCTGAGCTTCCTGAGCGTGGTGAGGAGTTCCTCGAGGTGCTCGGGGCCAGTGTGCTCACGATGCAGGAAACCTTCGATGTAGCCGGAAATAAGCTGCCGCTGCACCGCTCCGCTCTTGTTGTACTCAGATTCGTCGGCGATGGAAACGCGATCCCCGCCCGCATGTTTGGAGACATACATGCCCGCGTCCGCGACCCGAATGATCTCCTCCGCGGTGAAGCCATGCACGGGAAAGCTGGCCACGCCAAAGCTGCCGGTGATGAGATGTTCTTGCAGCATGGGATCGGTGGAGAGCCAAAGGCGAAGGCGCTCTGAGAGGACCTGGGCCTGCTCGACACTGGTTTCGGGCATGAGAATGATGAATTCGTCGCCGCCGTAACGGGCCACAACATTGGACTGGCGGCATTTCTGCTCGAGCAAGCGCCCGACCCGGGCGAGGACCAGGTCGCCCTCAAGATGGCCCAGCGTGTCGTTGACTTCCTTGAACTTGTCGAGGTCGATGAGCACCACGGAAAAAGGCCGGCCGGAGCGCGAAGCACGCTTCCACTCCGAACTGAGGGCTTCCCAGAAAAAGCGGCGGGTTTTGATGCCGGTAAGACCATCGGTAATGGCGGTTTGTTGCAGCTTCTGAAATACGAACGAATTGTGCAGGGCGGTGGCCAGCAGGTCGGCCAGCGTATTCATGATCAGCACATCTTCGGGCGAGAATGCGTCCTCCTGCCGGCTCTCGACATTGAGCACGCCGAGCAGGGTCTCGCCATAGGCGATCGGGATGCACAACACGGCGCGTGAATCGGGGAGCACTCCCTGTAACTGCTGTTCGCCCATGGTCTGCACCAGCGCGCTCTCTCCGGTTCGCGCCACGCGCCCGAGGATTCCCGCGCCGAGCGGGATGCGCATGCCTAAAGCTTTGGCCGTGGTGCCCGCTTCCGCTTTGATTTCGATGTCTTTGCGAACATAGTCAAAAATGCCGATCCCGATATGATCGAAGCGGAAGGTCTTCTGGATATGGCCGACAATTTCGAGCAGCATCTGTTCCGAGTCCTCACTGGAGATGGCGGTTTTCGAGATGCTGTTCAGGAAGGCCAACTGGCGCGAGCGGCGCTGCTCTTCGGCAAATAAACGGGCGTTCTCCACGGCTACGGACACCTGGCCCGCCGCCGTCTGCATTACTTCCAGATCGCGTTCCTCAAAAACATGTTCGCGGTCCGCACTCATGATCGCCATGACTCCGGCGGGTTTGCCACCCAGCAAAATGGGCGCACCACAAAAGCATTTGGAGGGACGCGGCGGAATGTAAGTCGTGCCCAGGCGTTCGCGGGCCTTCTCCAGGTCGGCGCGGATCAGCAGCGGTTGCCCGGTGCGGAGAATGTACTCGGTCAGACCATTGTCGACTTTGCGCGAACGCTTGGGCAGAATCCGGCCTTTTTCCACTTCGAACTCGAAACGGATCTGTTCGCCTTCTTGAAAGGCAACGTAAAAGTCGCCGGTGTCAAAGATCTGGCCAAGCTCTTTGTAAACCGTGCGCAAGATCTCTTCCTGGTCGAGACGGGAGCTGATGGCCTGGCCAATCTGGGTCAGGAGTTCGTATTCCTTGGTGCGGCGTTGGGCATCGTGCATGACCACGTAATTTTCCAGAGTGAGCCCAATCTGCAATGCCAGTCCAATCAGCAGGCGCAAGTTCGAAGATCCAAACATGCGGCGCTCGGCGTGAGGAAAAAGGATGACCCCAAAGTTGTGTTCGCGGGTTTGCAGGCTGACGGCGGTAATGTTGCGGATGTTCTCTTCGGCCAGCACCTGGCGGAATTGTTCAAAGCGGGCACCGGGGAATGCAGGCAAGGGTTCCGACATTTCGGAGAAATTGTGGAAGGTCACGAATCCGCCACGCCGGTACGCCAGTTCCGCAATGTATTCCCCGGCGCCACTTTTCTCCATCTTGCTGACAAGTTCGGAGGAAAATCCGCGCTGCACCGAGGGGAGAACGGCGCGCCAGCGGTCCGAAATGTAGATCACAGCCCGGGCTGTGGGCAGCGGCGCCACCAGCCGGTCGAGGATGCTTTGCAGGCTGGGCACGAGATCCTCGGCGGAAAGCAGGCGCATGGGATCCACGCCCAAGGTGGAGAATGCCAGCGCATTTTCCTGCACAGCATTGCGCTCGTTCTCGAACAGCACCATGACCATGGCGATGCCCAGCAGCATCTGCGGGATCGGACCGAGGAAGCGGCTGGCAACTCCGAACATGGCGAGAAACGGATTGTGGAGCTCGCCAAAAATCATCAAGACAGCCCACAAGGCCAGCGACATCCCGAGAAAAATGAAGGCCAGCGAATTTTTGCGATGGGCGTAGCGATAAAAATAAAACGAGCAATACAGAAGCACCACACCCAAGCCAACGTCCAGCGGCAGGTGTGGATTGCGAAGGCCTTCGGGATGAAATACTCCACCCACAATTTGGTCACGCAGGTTCCACCACGCCAGGGCAACGCCGCCCACGACGACCGCTCCGTCGTACCATTGCAGACGAAACTTCTGCCGATTCATGAGCCGGGTAGAAACGAAGATGCACAGCGCCATGGTCATCAGCAGCAAGGAACTGAAGAACGACACCACCGTCGAGGGCCGGTGGAAAGCGACCCAGGCGTCCAAGCCATAGTGCAAAGTGTAAGCCGCCCAACCCAGTTGCCAAGCGCGAAAGTATTGATGGCGGCTTTGCTCGTAGAGGTAAGTGAACAGAAGGAAGAGCAGCAGGGCGACAAGCCCCGGGACGATGACCACGCTGATCGCAATACTATCCATAGCGCTGGAAACAGTTCCGCCGCTGACTACAATCGCCCTACCTGTAAGGAATCCGAGATCCCAATGTTTTCACACCATTCCCGACAAAACAATATAATCTTTAGATGGGCAAAGCGGCGCTCAGGGAATGCCTAATGGTAACCACTCAATGGTTACCGGCGGTACTTGACGCGGCAGCCCCAGGTAGTTGGTTGGCTCGTATGCAGAACTGATACTGGCCAGTCTGCGGCCCTAACAGACTATGAGTGCAACGAATCCCGATATCGAAGCCGCCGCAAACGCGCCCGCCGAGTCTCGCCCATCGAACTTCATTCGCGATATCATTCTCGACGACCTGAAAACCAATAAATATGGCGGGCGGGTGCAAACCCGTTTCCCGCCGGAGCCGAACGGCTATCTGCACATCGGACACGCCAAGGCGATCTGCCTGGATTTCGGCTTGGCCGCGGAATTCGGCGGGCACACTAATCTCCGCTTCGACGACACCAATCCCGAAAAGGAGGAGACCGAGTACGTCGATTCCATTATGGAGGACGTGAAGTGGCTCGGCTTCCAGTGGGACGGCCTTTTTTACGCCTCCGACTACTTCGACCAGCTGTATGCGTGGGCGGTGCAGCTCATCAAAGCAGGAAAGGCGTATGTCGACGATCTAAGCGCGGACGAAATCAGGCAGCACCGGGGCACGCTAACCGAACCCGGCAAGGACAGCCCATTCCGCAATCGCTCGGTCGAAGAAAACCTTAGCTTGTTCGAACGCATGCGCGCCGGCGAATTTCCCGACGGCTCGCGCACTCTGCGCGCCAAGATTGACATGGCCTCGCCGAATTTCAACCTGCGCGACCCGGTGATGTATCGCATCCTTCACGCCGACCACCATCGCACCGGCAGCAAGTGGTGCATTTATCCCATGTACGATTACGCCCATGGGCAGTCGGACTCGATCGAGCGAGTCACGCATTCCATGTGCACGCTCGAATTCGAGGATCATCGTCCGCTCTATAGTTGGTTCATAAAGGAGTTGGGCATCTTCCCTTCGCAACAGATCGAGTTCGACCGGCTCAATCTGACCTACACGCTGTTGAGCAAAAGGAAATTGCTACAGTTGGTGCGCGAAGGCCGGGTAAGCGGTTGGGACGATCCCCGCATGCCCACGCTGTGCGGCATCCGGCGCCGCGGATACCCGCCTGACGCGATTCGCAATTTCTGTGGAGCCATTGGCGTCTCGAAAACTACCGGCTCGATCGAGCTCGCGATGCTTGAGCACTTCGTTCGCGAGGACCTGAACAAACGCGCCCCGCGCGCCATGGCCGTGCTGCGGCCGCTGAAGGTTGTGATCGACAACTATCCGGGGAATCAAACCGAAGAGATGGACGCGGTGAATAATCCCGAAGACCCCAGCGCGGGCAGTCGCAAAGTACCGTTCTCCCGCGTGCTCTACATCGAGCAGGAGGACTTTCGCGAAGATCCGCCCAAGCAATATTACCGGTTATCCCCGGGGCGCGAGGTCCGTTTGCGCTACGGCTACTTCGTAACGTGCACCGGGGTTATAAAAAATGACAAGGGCGAAGTCATCGAAGTGCACTGTACTTACGATCCCGCAACCCGAGGCGGGAACGCTCCTCCGGACGGGCGGAAGGTGAAATCCACGATTCACTGGGTCTCGGCCGCCCACGCAGCGGATGCCGAGGTGCGGATTTACGATAATCTCTTCATCAAAGAGGACCCCAATCAAACCGAAGAGGGGCAGGACTTCACCGCCAATCTCAATTCGAATTCGCTCGAAGTGTTGACTGACTGCAAGCTCGAGCCGTCTCTCGCGAGTGCCTCTGCGGGCAGTCGTTATCAGTTCGAGCGCCTGGGATATTTCTGCGTCGATCCCGAGTCGGCTCCGGGAAAGCCGGTATTCAACCGCACCGTCGCTTTGAAAGATGCGTGGGCCAGAATCGAAAAGAAGATCGAAAACAAGCGACCTGAAAAAGGCGAACGCGGAAAACAGTAATCGGATGCAGGAGGGTTAAGTCAGCAGCGCGTCTACAACCCTGCGCTCCCGGTCGGTGATGAGCGAACCTCGCCAACGCCTCTTACACCGCGCTGGCGGTTTCCTGCTTCATTTTCTCAGCTTGATAGTGCGTGGTCAGCGCTTCGATCAGCGGTTGCAATTTCCCATCCATGACTTCCTGAAGCTGATGGATGGTCAGGCCGATGCGGTGATCGGTAACTCGATTTTGGGGAAAGTTGTAAGTCCGGATCTTCTCGCTGCGGTCTCCTGAACCCACCATCGCCTTGCGCTCCTTGGCAAGAGCGTCCTGCTGTTTCTGCATCTCCATCTCGTAAAGCCGCGAGCGCAAGACTCGCATACCTTTTTCACGGTTCTTGATCTGTGACTTTTCGTCCTGGCAGCTTACGACCGTGTTGGTGGGAATATGTGTAATGCGCACCGCGGAGTACGTCGTGTTGACCGATTGCCCGCCCGGTCCCGATGAGCAGAACGTATCAATGCGAAGGTCCTTCGCCTCGATCTTGACGTCCACGTCCTCCGCTTCGGGCAGAACCGCGACGGTTACGGCCGAAGTATGAATTCGGCCCTGTTGCTCGGTCGCCGGGACGCGCTGCACCCGGTGTGTCCCGCTCTCATATTTCAAGCGCGAAAAAACCCGCTGCCCTTCGATCATGGCAATGACTTCTTTCAATCCGCCAGCGGAAGATTCGGAAGTCGACAACACTTCTACTTTCCAACCTTGAGTTTCCGCGTATCGCGTGTACATGCGAAATACTTCCGCGGCGAATAGCGTGGCCTCGTCACCGCCCGTGCCGGCGCGGATTTCGAGGATCACATCTTTTTCATCGTTGGGATCCTTGGGCAGGAGCAGAACCTTCAACTCTTCCTCTACCGCACCGACGCGCCCCTCCAGTTTGCCCAACTCCTCCTGAGCGTAGGCGCGCATCTCGGGATCCTTCTCGTCGACCAGCACGGCACGACTCTCCGCAATGCCCCGTTGCAGATCCTTATACTCGCGGTATCGCTCGACGATGAGACTGATCTCGCTGTGGGCCTTGGCAGTCTTCTGAAATTTCGCCGAATCATCCATGATGTCCGGCGAGGCCAGGGCCTGCGTCAGTTCCTCGTAACGTGCCTCGATTTGATCAAGCCGTTCAAACATTTTTTTGGCCGTCGGTCGTTCGTCGTTCGTCGTGGGCCATTCTAGATCAAGCGACTTTCCCACGGAGAGAGTTAATCAATCCGCTCAAGGCGCGACCAACACCTTCGCACATGGCTGACAATCGCTGTCCGTCTTGCCGAGATAAGTATTGTAATTCCTCCGCAATCAGAAGCTGAGTCTGCAGTTCCAGCAGCGACCCCCGCGCATGAAATAGGAAATGCGAGAACTCCTTATCGGAGCGATGGCCCTTGCCTTCCGCAATATTACTTGGCACAGAGACCGCGGCCCGGCGCATTTGTGAACTCAGTCCATAAAGCTCATGCTGTGGAAAGCCAATGGTTGCTCTGTAAATTTCAGCGGTAAGCTTCATTGCTTCCTGCCAAACCCGTAGATCCCGAAACGACGATGACGGCATACAGACCTCCAGATGAACTTTCTAGTGCTTCTTCTGGCAGGTTGTATGTGATAAGTGAACAGAACGGATCGTCCACAGCGCCTGTTTCAGTTTGAGCCAATGACCAACGACAGGTTCCACCTACGCGATGACCAACTCGCCACCGCGCTGCTTCTCCAGCGACATAGCGTGGTCCAAAGCGGTGATGGCGCATTCAGCCTGCTCATCCGATGGGGGCTTGGTGGTGATGCGCTGCATCCAAAGGCCGGGAGCGGTCATGAGAGCAAACAACGATCCGCGATGCTTAGCGGCAAAACGAATGATCTCGTAAGACAACCCGGTAATCACCGGCAACAGAACGATGCGAACCGCAAACCGCGCCCAGAAAGTTGTGACCGGAACCAGCATATATACGAAGATCGAGATAATCATCACGGTCATCAGAAAACTGGTTCCGCAGCGCGGGTGATAGGTCGAATACTTCTGCACTGCGGCGGTTTCCAGCGGATCGCCGTTCTCGAAAGCAAATACGGTTTTGTGCTCGGCTCCGTGATACTCATACACTCGCCGAATGTCCTTCCATAGCGAGGTGCCCCAAATAAACAGCAGAAACAAAGCGAGGCGAATGATGCCGTCCACCAGATTGAAAACCACCTGCTCGCCGAAAACCGGGTTGACGCGCTTCAGTTCAGTAGTCGCCACCAGGGGCAGAAACTTGTACATGAAGATGAAGAAGCCGACCGAAAAGATAATGTTTACGGTGGCGATCCAGCCGCTGATTTCCAGCTTCTTTTTGTCCGGTTGCCCGGGTTCTGCCTCGGGTTGCAGTTCGTCGAGTGCGACGTTGGCGGAAAACTTGAGCGCCCGAAATCCCAGCGTCATGGCATGGCCCAGGGTGATGACTCCACGAACCACCGGCCAAGCCATCCATTTGTGCTTTTCGGACAGCCGCTCGAGCGGTTCGGAGTGGGTCGAAACTACCCCGGAGGGCTTGCGGCACGCAATCGCCCACGCGTGGGGCGAACGCATCATCACGCCTTCCAGAACAGCCTGGCCGCCGACCAGGGTCTCCTCACCGCCCTCCAGGGCAGGCAAAAGCTGGACAGCTACGAAAAACCGCAATAATGTCCGAAAGAACTGCATGGCTATTAGATGATGCTTCGGGCAACGAAGTCTCAGCAACTAAGAGTATCACAGCCGACGCTGGTTTAGGATGGGTTAGCCAAGGCCGCAAGTGGCAGGTTCACAGACGTTTACGACGCTCTGCTCTTGTGTGGAAACGGTTCTCTGGCCCAGTCCGCCCGGGCGAAGCTCGGCAATTCTCATGACGGAACCGGTCGACGCGGGACTCTGACGAGCATTCAATATGCGCAAATTCGCTGAAGCTTGCGAGCGCATCGCAGGCACAACCAGGAAGCTGGAAAAAATCGCAATCGTCGCCGACTATCTTAGGTCGAGTTCGATGGACGAAGCCTCCGTCGGCGCAATTTTTCTTTCGGGCAAACCCTTCCCCGCCTGGGAGCAAATCACGCTGCAAGTGGGTGGAAAACTATTGTGGCGAGCGGTCGAGGATCTCTCCGGTAAAAACCAGCATGAACTGACCGCCGCATACCGCAAACACGGAGACCTGGGTGCGGTGGCGGCAGAAGTTTTGCCGCTCCGGAACAACCTATGCGGTCTGAGTCTGCAAGAAGTGCAAGTTGCATTCCGGAAAATAGCCGCAGTCCGTGGCGCCGCGGCCAAAGCGATTCTCGTCCGCGAACTGCTCTCGCAAGCGACCTCGCTCGAGGCTAAATACATTGTGAAGATCATCACCGGCGATCTGCGAATCGGGTTGAAAGAAAGTCTGGTCGAGGAGGCCATCGCCAAGGCGTATGGCTGCAAGCCAGGCGAAGTGCAACGCACAAACATGTTGCTGGGCGATATCGGGGAAACCCTGCAACTCGCCGCGAGAGGCGGTTTGAGCGCCGCCGGGCCGAGCGCTGTTGGGTTATCCAATGTTGCGTTATCCAAAATAAAGATGCGGCTGTTCCATCCTCTGGGCTTCATGCTGGCCAGTCCCGCGCAGTCCGCGGAAGAAGCGCTCAGTTATTTCAAGAACGCGCTGGTGGAAGACAAGTACGACGGCATCCGCGCTCAGGCTCACTGCTCGGACGGCGAAGTGCGCATCTTTTCGCGCACCCGCGACGAAATCACCGAGTCCTTTCCCGAATTGCCGGACGCACTCGCCGGGCTTCCTCAAGACGCAATTCTTGATGGAGAAATCGTGGCCTGGAGCTACTTGACGGCTGAATCCGGCGAACCGGGCCGTGCGCTGCCATTCAGCGCTTTGCAGCAGCGGCTGGGCCGGAAGAAAGTAAGCCATCAGATGATGCGGCGAGTGCCAGTCGCCTATCTCGTCTTCGATGTACTGTATGCCGGAGGTGAATTGCTGATCGATCGCCCATTGCGCGAGCGCGCAAGAATGCTCGACGAACTGTTCGCAGTTCCTCGAATTCCGGTCGGAGAAAGGGACAGAGGAGCGCAGGGTGAGTTGATGCTGGAATCGACCGAACTGACGCCGACGCGTGCGCAGGTATTCCGCGCTCCTGTGTTTCAATCATCCTCGCCCGTGGAACTCGATGAACTTTTCGAGGCGGCCCGAGCGCGAGGCAACGAAGGGTTAATGATTAAGAATCCTGAGTCGTCTTACACGCCAGGGCGGCGCGGAAAATCCTGGTTGAAACTGAAGCGTGAACTGGCCACGCTCGACGTCGTGGTCACCGCGGTTGAATACGGCCATGGCAAACGCATCGGAGTGCTCAGTGATTACACTTTCGCGGTGCGCGATGGCGAGCGCCTGGTGAATATCGGGAAAGCATACTCAGGCTTGACCGACGCCGAGATAGCAGAGATGACGAAATGGTTTCTGGAGCACACCACTGAAGACCAGGGCTTCCGCCTGATTGTCGAACCCAACATCGTGCTGGAAGTAGCCTTCAACAACATGATGCATTCTGACCGTCACGACAGCGGCTACGCGCTGCGTTTCCCCAGAATCGTTCGCTTACGCCCCGACAAATTACCGGAGGACGCGGACACGATCGAGCGAGTGCGGGAAATTTATGAAAGTCAGGCGAAGAATTGACGACGGCTCCCATGAGTGGGCGGGGCTACTTTTTTGGTTCAGGGCTGTCGTTGAAGAGACTCCGGTATTTTTCGTTGCCTTCCACTTCCGCAATCCAGCCATGAGTTCCATTGGTCACAGCATACTTGCCGAATCCGAACTGCCACAACGCTTCGCCGGCTGCGGACCCCATGTCTTTGTCAAACAAGTTCTTGGCCCATTCTGCGGTTGCGTTCTTGTTGTGTATAACCAGGGCGGTTACGCCTCCGATGTCCTCGACCGTACCGTAGATGTCCCCGCCAAACCTGCGGTGGACTTGAGCGGCCGCAAGCTTTCTTTGCTCGGGTGTATCCCACTTGCGCCTTTGCTGCGGAGGACCCGGTTGTTCTGGAGAAACCGCTGTCGAGGGGACTTCGCTTTCCGAATCTTCGGGAACCGGGTTGTCGAGCACCTGAAGGATGGCGCACTCTTTATCCTCATACACTGTCTTGACCTTCCCGAGCCTCATCATGTAGCGGAACCACTCAGGCCGGGGAGGAGCCGGACTGTTGCCTACAAACAGGTAACTGGGGCCTCCCGGAGTGCTGGCCGCGAAAAGGGATCGGATGGCGGCGGCTGGATCCTGCTCTTGCCCACCCGACAGCCGGTCGTCGAGCCGGGCCCACTCAGGATGTTTATCCCGCAGGTAAACTGCATCCAGACCCCCAACATAACTGTGGCTTGTGTCATAGAAAAACAACTTCGGGAAGTCCCCCCAGTTTACGTCGAAGATCAAGCTACCGGGAGGCACGTTGGCCAGCAGCCATGCTGTTCCGGCCTGATAGTAGTTGGGAGCCCTCGTCACATCTGTGATCCTCGAGCGGGCGGAATCCAGGTTGTAAAACGAATCGGCGCCCAGCAGGATCACGACCAGGCTGATAAACAGGGCCTTCCAGAGTACTCTGTGTCCTCCAGCCGGTTCCAGCACCGCGGAAACGGGTTGGAGGTTCTCGCCTGACTGGGGTGACAAGTGGCTGGGTAACGCGGGCTTGTTGTCCCAGGCAGCTTGGAGAGTAAAAGCTGCAAACAGCACAGCAAAGGGTGGCCAATACTCCACGAAGCGCATCGAGCGAAGGCTGATAATCAGCAGAAAGCTGGAAAAAACAAAGAACAGCAGTGGACGTTGCAGGCGGATTTTATCGGGACGACTGGAGGAGAGCACATATCCGAACGCAATGTAACCGACCGCCATCGCCAGGCATGCAACGACGGCAGTGTTCAGGAACTCCCAACTGTTCAAGGGATACCATTCAAAGCCGACGCCCGCAGGCATGGAAGCCGAACCTGACTTGGCGATGAGATGTTCGAAGAAAAGATGGACATTGTGCGGGAAATAAGGATTGACGATGAAACCCGCCACCATGCCCACGCCTGTCCACAGCAGCGGGCGCCATTCGATCCGTCGTTCGCTCCACCATATTACCGCGGCCCAAATCAAAGCCAATACTCCTAACATCACGAACAGGTTGTAGGTCCAAACATAGAGAAATGCGGTCGGCCCAAGCCAGGTGTACTTTCGCTCGAACAGCAAATAGATTCCGGCGACGATGAACAGAATCGAGACACCCTGCGCTTTGGTCATACTCAAACGCGAATAGAAAAACGAGGAGCATCCGATCAAAGCGAAAAGCCACAGCAGCGGATAACGAATGCGGTAGCGCAGAATGAGCCAGTAGACAGAGAAAACGGCAGCCGCACTGAATAGCGCAGTCGCCACTTTTGCGCCCAGGCGAAGGTCGCTGAACCAGGTGAATGGGATTAGCAGGAGGTGAAAGAGGAAATGCTGGTCTGCGTACTGTGAAGGGTTAAGGGTCGTGAGCGGCAGCCAAGTAAACGCAGGGGGGAAATGCCCACTCCGCAACCCCTCCCACAAAAGCCGGCTCCACTTAATGTGGTAATAGCCGTCAAAGTCTCCGCAACAGATGCCGGGCAAAGAAAACTGAAGCCACCAGAACACCGCTCCAATCGATACGACGCCGGCGGCCAGGTGTATGACGTGCAGCCACCGCTCTGCAATGGCAAATCTGCCTCCAAGCAAAACCGTTTTGTTATCTGGTGTCGCCATTTTGGACGATCAACGATGCCAACTCAGACGATACGACTCCCGGCTAAGTCTCGACTTTGGGCCGTTCGCGAACGAAGCCAGTATAGCCTGATCGCCCGCGCAGGCGCTCGGTAGCCGCCTCCCATCCGAGGTAATGAGGACTAATGGCTGTGGCCGTGCTCTTCGCTCACTGGAATCACGCACCCATGCGCCACTTCACAGATCACGTGCTCGAATTGAATCGTGGTGTGATCAATGTGAAACTCTTCATGAAGTCGTTCCTTCACATCGCGCAGAATCCGCTCGCTGGCGGAAGGCGGAATGTCAGCGATGGAGATGTGGCAGGAAAGAGCCCGCGTCTCCGAACCGATGTTCCACACGTGCAGATCGTGGACATCGTTCACGCCCTCGACCGCCCGCATGGCAGCCTCGACGAGATCCAACTTGACGCCGCGCGGCGTCCCTTCGAGCAAGATGTTCAGAGTCTCCCGCACAATGCCGAAGCCGGACCAGAGAATCAGCGCGCCGATGCCGAACGACAGCGCCGAATCAATCCAGTATTGCCCCGTCGCCAAAATCACCCAGCCGCCAACAATGACTGCAGCGGTCGAAACCGTGTCGCCAATCTCATGCAGCAGGGCGCTGCGGATATTGACGTCGCGGCCCGAGCGGTAGAGCAGCAGGGCGATCATCCCGTTCATCACTACCCCGGCGGCCGCCACGCCGATCATCATGCGGGCCTGCACGTGCTCGGGATTCTGCAGCCGGCGGAAAGCTTCGTAGAAGATCAGAAACGAGACCGCAACCAGCGAACCCGCATTCACCAACGCAGCCAATACTCCGGCGCGATGCCAGCCGTAGGTTTTCGTAGCGCTGGGCGGGCGCGATTCCAAATAGACCGCGACCAACGAAAGTAGCAAAGCAACCAGGTCGGAAAGATTGTGCCCCGCTTCGGAGAGCAGCGCGAGAGAATGAGAGCGGATGCCGGCGACCACCAGCAACACGATGTAGGCCAACGTGACGATCAGCGAAACTCGCAATACTTTCGAAGTTCGCTCCCCGCCGCCGTGGCTGTGTGTGTGCATCAAGATTCAGTTTAAGGCCGCGGCAAGAAGGGTTCAAGGTGAACCCGCTCTTGCAGATTTCCTATGTGAACCTTTGTGTCCTTTGTGGTTTGAGAAGTTAGATTCAGTCTCCATGAAATACAATGCGGTGGTATGCAGACAGCGGAAGTGGTCATCATCGGCGGTGGAATTGTGGGCGCGAGCATTGCCTATCACCTGGCCGCCGCGGGATGCAAGGATGTATTGGTGATCGAGCGGGAAACCGCTCAGGGCAAGGGTTCCACGGGCAAAAGCATGGGCGGAGTGCGGGCGCAATTCGCCACTCCGGTCAACATTCAAATGTCGCTTTACTCCATTCCGTTCTACGCCGGCTTCGACGAGCGTCTCGGATATCCAGCCGACTATCGACCCCAGGGTTACTTGTTTTGCGCCACACACGAAAAACATCTGGCCTATTTACGAACGAATTACCAGAAGCAAGTCACCATGGGACTCAAGAATGTTTGGCTCATCGGAGCGGAAGAAATTCGCGACAGGTTTCCGCAGATGCGCTCCGATGACATCGTGGGCGGCAGCTTTTGTTCGACCGATGGTTT
>Ga0182014_10001732_pt1 | contig 28596 bp, 20 predicted proteins | sample 612S2DmetaG_FD_120489 | JGI IMG/M metagenome (GOLD analysis project Ga0182014, IMG submission 120489) | Permafrost microbial communities from Stordalen Mire, Sweden - 612S2D metaG | ecosystem: Environmental > Terrestrial > Soil > Wetlands > Permafrost | place: Sweden: Stordalen | collected... | reverse complement strand
GGGAGCGGCCCGGCTCGATTGCGCGGCGATCGTGGCGGCGGCGGCGAGGACCGCCAGTCCGACGCCGAGCGAAAGCCAAAACTGCCGGCGCGCGGTCGCGGCGTCGAGACGGAAGCCGATCTTGTCGACCTCGAGGCGAAGGGCGTTTGACATCGGCGGCTCCACAAGCTTGTGTCGCCGTCATCCTTACGGTCCGCGTTCGCCGTTGCGCGTCGGGCGCGCCGTCCGGCTGGGAAAGACGAGTTCGCCCATGACCGACTCGCTCGCACGTTCCGCGCTTCACGCGGCGCGCGCCCCCAGCGCCGCCGACATCGACGCCCTGGCTCAGGCGACCTTCACGCAATTGCCGGCCTCGTTTCGCCGGCTCTGCGAGGGCTTCGTGATCCAGGTCGTCGATTTTCCCGACGACGAGACGCTCGACGAAATGGGCGTGGAGAGCGAATTCGATCTGCTCGGGCTGTTTCGCGGCCGCGGTCTGCCGAATCGACCCGCGGTCGAAGAGACCGGCGCGATGCCCAACATGATCTGGCTCTACCGGCGTCCGCTGCTCGACTTCTGGTGCGAGGGCGAGGAAACGCTGGGCGCCGTCGTCGCTCACGTGCTGATCCATGAAATCGGCCACCATTTCGGCCTTTCCGACGAGGACATGGCGGCGATCGAGGCGAGCGCGAGCTGAAAAGGGGGAGTGCGGCGAGAGCGCCCTTCACAACGGCGTCATGGTCGCTATAGACTATGGCGTCGCCGGAATCGGTCCGGCGACTCAGCGTGCGGGGGATCGGAGCGTCTTCTTGACGATTCATGTTCAGGCGGCCTCGCCGGAGACGTGTCCGGCTCTGGTGCTCAACGCGGACTTCCGTCCCTTGAGCTATTACCCACTTTCGATTTGGTGCTGGCAGGACGCGATCAAGGCGGTGTTTCTCGACCGCGTCAACATCGTCTCGCAATACGACACGCTGGTGCGCAGCCCGTCGTTCGCCATGCGCCTGCCCTCGGTGGTCTCGCTCAAGAACTACGTCAAGCCGTCGCGCTTTCCCGCCTTCACGCGTTTCAACGTGTTTCTGCGCGACCGTTTCACCTGCCAATATTGCGGCGGGCGCGAGGACCTGACCTTCGACCACGTGGTTCCGCGCTCCAAGGGCGGCGTCACCAGTTGGGTGAACGTCGTGGCGGCCTGTTCGGCATGCAACCTGCGCAAGGCCGACCTCCTGCCCTCGTCGGCGAAGATGTGGCCGGCGCGCGAGCCCTATCAGCCCTCGGTGCACGACCTGCATCGCAACGGCCGGCTGTTCCCGCCCAACTACCTCCACAGCTCCTGGATGGACTATCTCTATTGGGATAGCGAACTGGAGCCCTGAGAGCCGTCGCCGCACCGGCGAGACGAGTTTCGCCGGCTTACGACCCGTCTCTCACGGGCGCGAGGGCAAAATTTCCGCGCCGCCGAAATTCGCGTTTCGCCCGCGACGAAATCGCTGCAAAGCGGTCGTCCCTCCGCAATGTTCGTGACGAAGATACCGCTTCTGCTGCTTCGCGTTGGGACGCATAGCCGGCGCTCAATTAAGGGTATACTGTCATAAATCCGTCATATTGAGTTGATTGGCGGATAATTCAGCAAATGTTTACCTCGGCGGGGTTGATTGCGCGCGCCAGTCCCTCGAGCGGCGAGATTGCGATGAACGCCACGGCGCCCAACGAATTTTCCAAGTCCGCGCCCCTCCTCGAATCGAAAGACATCGTCGAGCTTCGCCGGCGGTGGCGCGTCGCCCGCGCGCTGCGCGATGGGCTGCCGCCGTACGAAGAGCTGTTGCTGGACAGTCTCGGCCGCATCGACGACAACATCGTTCTTCTCGCCAGCGATTCCGCGGACTGGACCATTCATCGCGCCGGCCGCGACGCCAGGCGTTGGATCGAAGGCGCCGACAGGAATGTTCGGCTTTCCCAGCTGGAGCCGGATTTCGCCTGCGCGCTGTCGAACGCGGCCCAATGCGCGGTCAAGAATGGCGCTCCCCATCTCACCGAGGCTTATTTCGCTCGCTATGGCCAAGTGCAATGCTACGACATTCTCGCGCTTGCCTTGGCGAACCGGTGGGGGCCTCCCTTCGTCGCGGTCTATATCGGAGAACGCGGCCCGAAATACAGCCTGGTCGACGCGATCTTTCACTCCAGCGACGAAGGCGTGATCGCGCTCGCCGTGATTCGGGACGAGGACAGGCGGCCGATCGATTTTCAGATCGTCGATCTCAACGCCCGCGCCGCGAATTTGCTCGGCCAGAGCGCCGAGCGCTTGCGATGGCGCCGCCTCGGCGAGGGAGAGCACGCGTTCAGCCCGGATCGCGTAATCCAGCGTTTCCATCGGTTGCTCGAAGGAAGCGGTCGCCAGGAACGTTTCGAGCTCACGACGCAATCGCAGGGCGAGACAACCCATGTCGGCGTCAGCCTCACCCGGATGGGCGACCTCATTTGCGCGTCATTGACGGACGTCACCGAGCTGAAACTGCGGGAGGAGTCCTACCGGCTGCTGTTCGACGCCAATCCGATGCCGATGTGGATCGTCGACGTCGCGACCCAGCGCTTCTTGGCGGTGAACGACGCGGCGGTCGCGCATTACCGCTATTCTCGCGACCGTTTCCTCGGCATGACGGCGGACGAAATTTGCCACGCGGACGAGCGGGACGTCCAGCGACGCGCGCTCTTAGAGCCCGGCGAGGCCGATCGATCCGATCGAAGCTGGCGACACGTTCGCGGCGACGGCGGTGAAATCGAAGTCCTCACTTTCGGCCGGAAGGTCGCCTACCAAGGCTGCGCCGGCGAATTGGTGGCGATCGTCGACATCACCCAGCGAAAACGGGCCGAGGCCGAGATCGCCTATCTCGCTCGTCACGACGCGCTCACCGAGCTGCGCAATCGCGCGTATTTCCGCGACCAGCTCGCCGCCACGATCGATCTGCGCCAGCGCAAGAAGGAAAGGCTCGCCGTTTGCTTTCTCGACCTGGATCAGTTCAAGGACGTCAACGATTCCTTCGGCCATCCCACTGGCGATCGCTTGCTGCGGATGGTTGCGCAGCGGTTGCAGGGCGCGTTGAGCGACGGCGATCTGACGGCGCGGCTCGGCGGCGACGAATTCGCCGCCATCCTCCATCACGTCGCGTCGCCGGCACAGGTCGGCGACATCATGTCCGAGCTCATCGATCTGCTTTCGCAGCCCTACAATATCGACGGCCTGGAGGTCGCGATCGGGGCGAGCGTGGGCATCGCCTTGTTTCCCGACGACGGGCAGTCGGCCGACGATCTGCTCAAGAACGCCGATATGGCGCTTTATCAGGCCAAGTCCGAGGGCAGGGGCCGGCACAGCTTTTTTCAGAAGGACATGGATCTGAAGGCGCAGGAGCGGCGCGCCCTGGAGGCGGATCTCAAACACGCGCTCGCCGCGGGTCAGCTCGAAGTCCACTATCAGCCGCTCGTCGACATTTCCCGCAGTCGCGTCGCCGGCTTCGAGGCGCTGCTGCGCTGGCGTCATCCCCAGAGGGGAATGATCCCGCCCGTCGACTTCATTCCGATCGCCGAGGCGACCGGCCTGATCATTCCGATCGGCGAATGGACGCTCAGAACCGCCTGCGCCGAGGCCGCGACGTGGCGCAACGGGATGACAGTCGCCGTCAATTTGTCAGCGATCCAGTTCCGCACGCTCGATCTCGTCAACACCGTGATCGGCGCGCTCGCTCACTCCGGCCTCGCCCCCGAGCGGCTCGAACTCGAGATCACCGAGTCCGTGCTTCTCGCCGAGACCGAATCGACGCAGGCGACGCTGCACAAGCTTCGAGACTTCGGCGTCCGCATCGCCTTGGACGACTTCGGAACGGGATATTCGAGCCTGAGCTATCTCAGAGGCTTTCCGTTCGACAAACTCAAGATCGACCGATCCTTCGTTAAGGATCTCTCGGACCGCCAGGATTGCACCGCGATCATCGCGGCGATTTCCAGCCTCGCCAAGAGCCTAGGGATCGCCACCACCGCCGAAGGGGTCGAGACGCGACAGCAATTCGATTTTCTCAGATTGCAGGGTTGCACGCAGGCCCAGGGCTATTTGTTTAGCCCGGCGGCGCCCAGCGCCGACCTCGCCGAGATCGTTGGCAAGATTGATCGACAAGCGGCCTTGGCCGCCTGAAAGCGCCCCGCCGGCGCGTTCGACTCCGATCAATCGGTGCCCGCGTCGGCAGTCAGCTCGACGAGCGGCGTCGCCGAGAAGACGGAAACGAACTCGCCGAGCGTGGCGACGACGCGCACGCTGCCCGGCGCCGGCGCCCTGACCGAGCACTGCTCCAGGTCGGCCTTGCCTTCATCGAGGAAGGCGGCGGCCGCGTTGCGCCTGGCCTCAGCCTCCGCGACGTCTTCGGCGCGCGAGCCGGCCCTCAGCAGCGCCAGCTTCTTGCGCGCATCGAGCAACTGCGCGGCGGCGATGCGGGAATCGCGCTCGACGACCAGCAATTGCGCGCGCGTGATCGCCACATCGATCGGCATCGCGCCGGCGCGATCGAGGGCGGCGCGGGCTTCCTCGGCGCGCGCCTCGGCGACGCCGACGCCCGCCTCGCCGATCGCGATCTCCTCGGCGCGAGGCCCGTTGCGGACCCGCTCGTAGGCGGCTTCGGCCGCCGCCAGCGAAGCGGCGCGAAAGGCGATCTCCCGTTCCAGCGAACGGCAATCCTGTTGCACGAGAATCTGCCCCTTTTCGACGTGCGCGCCGTCGCGGACCAGGATCGCCTGCACGACGCCGCTCCTGGCGACGCCGAGCGTCAGCGCGCGCGAATGGGAAGGCGGCGAGGCGGCCGCGCCCGCCGCCGATTGCGCGAGAGCCGGCGGCCCCGTGCAGCGCCAGAACAAGCGCGGCGAGCATCGAGCCCCTAGGCTTCATCGCTTCGTCCCATCGCGTTGAACCGACCGGCAGGAAATTCGCCCGGTCTCAAGAGGAGCGTGAAACCTATAGCACTCTCGCCCGACCGCCGCGCGGACGGAGAAGCGTCGCCGGCGAATCGGGCGATCGTCTGTCGGGGGGCGAGAGCGGCCCCTAATTTGGCGCCTCACTCTACGCCGGCGGCGGGATAGTCAGCGCTCAGGCTCGTCTCCCGCCACTGCTCGAATTCTTGCTGCATCGCGGCGAGCTTGCCCCGCGCGACGTCGAGGCCGAAGCGACCGAGCACGAGATGACGCGGAGGCGTCGGCGACTCCAGCGCCTTGATGACCGCCTCGGCGGCGCGGGCGGGATCGCCCGGCTGCTTGCCGCTGTATCCCGCCATCTCGCGGCGTCGCTTGCCGGCGGTTTCCGCGTAGTCGGCGATGACGTTGGACGATTGTTTGAGCGAGCGGCCTCCCCAGTCGGTGCGGAACGGGCCGGGTTCAACCAGCATCACGTGGACGCCGAGCGGCTCGACCTCCTGGGCGAGGGATTCCGAGAGGCCCTCGACTGCGAATTTGCTCGCGCAATAATAGCCTCCTCCCGCCGAACCACGCAGGCCGCCGACCGAGCTTATGTTGACAATCGCGCCATGGCGGCGCGCCCTCATGCCCGGCAGGACCGCGCGGATCGTCGCAACGAGGCCGAAGAAGTTGGTCTCGAACTGGGCTCGAACGCCTTCTTCCTCGCCTTCCTCCACCGCGGCCATGTAGCCGTAGCCGGCGTTGTTGACGAGCGCGTCGATGCGGCCGAACGCGCGCTCGGTCTCGGTGACGGCCCGCTTGATGTGATCGCCGTCGGTCACGTCGAGCGCGAGCGAAATCGCCTGGCCGTCGCGCCCGGCGACGAGATCGGCGATTCTGCTTGGATCGCGCGCCGTCGCCGCGACGCGAAAGCCGTGCGCCAGCGCCGCGCGGACGAACTCGCGGCCGAAGCCCGTCGAACAGCCGGTGATCAGCCACACCGGGGATTGGGTCGAATTCTCCGCCATGAAACGGTCTCCTCGACCGGGCGCGAGCGCGCTCGGGTCGTTCGGCGCCCCGCCGCACCCGGCCGCTATTGCGCTCGCATACGCCACGCCTCGCATTGACGGCCGTCAACAGCGCGCTCGCCCGATCGGCGCCGCCTTTGCTTCGCCCCTTGACGCCGCCTCGCGGCCGGACTACATAAATGTTCATGATTTGTTCCGGACGTTAACCATGCCCGCCCAGTCCGCGAAACTCCTCGACGATTCCGAGCGCGTCGCCGTCGCGAGCCGGCTCGGCGCCGGTGCCGCCGATCGTCTCGCTCCTATAGAGCGGCGGCGCGGCCGCGGCGCGGCGTCGAACGCCTCGGGACGGTTCGAGCTTCTCCGGCGTGAGGATTTCGATGACGGCTGGGACATCGGCGAGGCACCGGCGCCCTTCGAGACGGAGGTGACGCTGGAGCGGCCGCGCTCGATCATCACGCGCAACCAGTCGCCCGACATCGCCTTCGACCGCTCGATCAATCCCTACCGCGGCTGCGAGCACGGCTGCTTCTATTGTTTCGCGCGGCCGAGCCACGCCTATCTCGGCCTCTCCGCCGGCCTCGATTTCGAGAGCAAGCTGTTCGTCAAGGACGGCGCGGCGGCGCTGCTGGAGCGCGAACTCGCGGCGCCGAAGTATCGCCCGCGCGGGATCGCGCTCGGCGCCAACACCGACGCCTATCAGCCGATCGAGCGGCGCTACCGCGTCACCCGCTCTCTTCTCGAAGTTCTCGCCCGTGCGCGCCATCCCGTCGCGATCGTCACCAAGTCCAATTTGGTGTTGCGCGATCTCGATCTCCTCGCGCCGATGGCGGCTGACGGGCTCGCCAAGGTGTTCGTCTCGATGACGACGCTCGATCGCGAGATCGCGCGGCGGATGGAGCCGCGCGCGCCGACGCCGGGGCGCCGCATCGAGGCGATCGAGCGCCTCGCCCAAGCGGGCGTTCCCGTCGGCGTGATCGCGGCGCCGATCATTCCCGCGGTCAACGACGGCGAAATCGAGGCGATCCTCGCCCGCGCCCATCAGGCGGGCGCGCGCGAGGCCGGCTACGTCACGCTGCGCCTGCCGCTGGAGCTGCGCGAGATCTTCCGCGAATGGCTGGCGGTGAACTTCCCCGACAAGCTCGAGCGCACGCTCGGGCTCACCCAATCGATGCACGGCGGCAAGGACTACGATTCGCAATGGGGCCGGCGCATGGCCGGCTCCGGCCCCTACGCCTGGATGATCGGACGCCGGTTCGAGATCGCGGCGAGGCGCCTCGGCTATCGCGACAGCCCGCTCGAACTCAGGAACGACCTCTTCCGCGCGCCGGTCCTCGACGAGGCGAGCCGGCCGCGGCAACTTTCGCTGTTCTGAACGCGACGGCGCAACGCCTTCCCTTGCCCCGCAAGGGGGGAAGAGGTTCTCGCTCGCCTCAGCTCGCCACGCGCCAGAACTCGGACTGCTGGGCCTCGTGCTCGCGCAATTGCGCCTCCCGCTCGGCGACGTAGTCACGGGTGCGCGGCACGACGTCCTGCCGTTTGGCGAGCTGGATCTGAAACACCATGTTGCCGTTGACCCGGAACGAGGTTTCCGAGCCGGCGAGATAGAACTCCCACATCCGGCAGAAGCGCTCGTCGAATAGAGCCTTGGCCTCGTCGCGATGCGCCTGAAAGCGCTCGCGCCACGCCTTCAACGTGTCGGCGTAATGCAGGCGCAGGATTTCCATGTCCGTGATGTAGAGGCCCGATCTCTCGATCGACGCCATCACTTCCGACAGGCTCGGGATGTAGCCGCCCGGGAAGATGTATTTTTCGATCCAGGGGCCGTTCGCGCCCGGCTTGTCGCTGCGGCCGATCGCGTGCAGCAGCATCACCCCGTCGTCCTTCAGCAGGCGGCGCACTTTGGCGAAATGCTCGTCGTAGCGGGCGACGCCGACGTGTTCGAACATGCCGACGGAGACGATGCGGTCGAATTGCCCCTCGACGTCGCGGTAGTCCTGCAGGCGAATGGCGACGCGCTCGCCGAGGCCGGCTTCGGCCACGCGCCGGGAGCCGAGAGCGAATTGCTCTTGCGATAAGGTGACGCCGGTGACGCGCGCGCCGGCAATTTGCGCCAGATAGAGCGCCATGCCGCCGAAGCCGCAGCCGATGTCGAGCACCGTGTGGCCCTCGTCGAGGAGCAGTTTGGCGGCCAGATGCCGCTTCTTGGCGAGTTGCGCCTCTTCCAACGTCTGGCCCTCATGCTCGAAATAGGCGCAGGAATATTGCCAGTCGGCGTCGAGGAAGAGGCCGTAGAGCCGTCGGGCGTGATCGTAGTGCCGGGCGGCGTTGCGCCGGGCGCGCGTACGATCGTTGCGTTGACGGAAGCGGCGCATCGCGATGCGCGCCTCGTTCAGCGCCGCGGTCCAACTCGGTCCGACGTAAGCGCTGAGGTTGCTCGCGCCGAGCGTGAGAAGGTCGTAGAGGTCGCCGTGCGTCAGTTCGAGACGGCCGTCCATGTAGAGTTCCCCAAGCGCCAACTCAGGGTCGAGCGTCAACTCGCGCTCGGCGGCGCGGTCGGCGAGCCGGATGGCGAGCCGCGGCCCGGTGCGGTCGCCGAAAACCCGCCTGACCCCGTTGCCGGTTTCGACCTCGAGATGGCCGTGGCGGATCAATTTGGAGAGGAAAAGCGTAAGAAGCTGAGTCATACGACGCTCCCGGCGGAACGAGCCCGGGCGCTAACGGCCCAACAGGCCACCGAACCATGTTGTCACATTAGGCGGCAAATCCAAGAATTTCAATATTCGCGACGCCGCGCCCCGCCGCTCGCGCTCGGCGCGCCCCGGCGCGCCTAGTCCTATCATTGACAAGGCCGGCGGCGGCGCCTATCTCAGCGCGCGATCTCTCCCGCAGCGCGAAAGGGACGCCGCCGTCGTCGTCTTTTGCGCTTTTGTCGTCGTCATCGCCTGCTATGTCGGGCGGCTTTCCGCGAGGAACTGAGCGCCCGAGCGCGGGTGCGCGTGGAACTTCCGGTCGGCCCCGCCTCGATGAAGGCGCCGCCGGGGCGCCGCGGTCGATGGGACGGGCAAAGTCGTCGCGGGGTCGGAAAGGTCGCCAATGCTCGACTCTCTCTTGAAGAAGCTGTTCGGCTCCGCGAATGACCGGCGCCTGAAGGGCTATCGGCCGAAGGTCGCCGCCGTCAACGCCCTGGAGCCGGAATTCGCGGCGCTGAGCGACGAGCAATTGCGCGGCAAGACCAAGGAATTCCGCGCCGCGCTGGCCGCCGGCGCGACCCTCGAGGATCTCGCCGCGCCGGCGTTCGCGGCGGTGCGCGAGGCGGCCAAACGCACGCTCAAGCAGCGCCACTTCGACGTCCAGCTCATCGGCGGCTTCGTGCTGCACGAGGGCGCGATCGCCGAGATGCGCACCGGCGAAGGCAAGACGCTGGTCGCCACTTTGGCCGTCTATCTCAACGCGCTCGCCGGCGAGGGCGTGCACATCGTCACCGTCAACGACTATCTCGCCCGTCGCGACTCCGAATGGATGGGCGAGATCTACAAGTTCCTCGGCATGAGCGTCGGCGTGATCGTGCACGGCCTCGAGGACGAGGAGCGCCGGCAGGCCTATGCCGCCGACATCACCTACGGCACCAACAACGAATTCGGTTTCGACTATCTGCGCGACAACATGAAGTACGACATGTCGCAGATGGTCCAACGCGGCCACAGCTTCGCCATCGTCGACGAGGTCGATTCGATTCTCGTCGACGAGGCGCGCACGCCGCTGATCATCTCCGGCCCGTCGGAAGACCGCTCGGGCCTCTACGTCGGCGTCAACGCCCTCATCCCGCGCTTGAAGCGCGAGGACTTCGACATCGACGAAAAGCAGCGCGCCGTCAGCTTGACCGAGGTCGGCAACGAGCACGTCGAGGCGCTGCTGCGCGAGGCCGGGCTGATGACGGAAGGATCGCTCTACGAAGCCTCCAACGCGACCCTCGTGCATCACGTCAATCAGGCCCTGCGCGCGCACAAGCTGTTCCAGCGCGACAAGGACTATATCGTGCGCAACGACGAGGTCGTCATCGTCGACGAATTCACCGGCCGCATGATGCCGGGCCGGCGCTATTCGGAAGGCCAGCATCAGGCGCTCGAGGCCAAAGAGGGCGTCACGGTTCAGCCGGAGAACGTCACCCTCGCGTCGATCACGTTCCAGAACTATTTCCGCCTCTACAAGAAACTCGCCGGGATGACCGGCACGGCGGCGACCGAGGCGGACGAATTCGCCGAGATCTACAAGCTGGTCGTCGTCGAAATTCCGACCAATCAGCCGGTCGATCGCCTCGACGAGGACGACGAGGTCTATCGCACCAACGACGAGAAGCTGCGCTCGGTGGTGCGCGAAATCGAGGAAGCCAACGCCAAAATGCAGCCGATGCTGGTCGGCACGACCTCGATCGAGAAGTCGGAACTCTTGGGCGAAACGCTCGAGCGCCGCGGCTACAAGAAGATCGACTTCGCCAAGCCGCACGCGATGGCCGCGCTCTATGGGGCGGCGCGCGCCGGCAAGCCGTCGAAGAATTTCGCCATCCTCAACGCGCGCTTCCACGAGCAGGAGGCGTTCATCATCGCGCAAGCCGGCGTTCCCGGCGCCATCACCGTCTCCACCAACATGGCCGGCCGCGGCACCGACATCCAGCTCGGCGGCAACGTCGAGATGCGCGTCAAGCAGGAGCTCGACCCGGCGGTCTCGCAAGAGGAACGCAACGCCGCGGAGGCCGCCATCCGCGCCGAAGTCGAGGTCTTCAAGCAGAAGGCGATCGAGGCCGGCGGGCTCTATATCGTCGGCACCGAGCGTCACGAGAGCCGGCGCATCGACAATCAGCTCCGCGGCCGCGCGGGGCGCCAGGGCGATCCCGGCCGCTCCAAGTTCTTCCTGTCGCTGCAAGACGACCTGATGCGCATTTTCGGCTCCGATCGCATGGACGCGATGCTCAAGCGTCTCGGGCTCAAGGAGGGCGAGGCGATCGTCCATCCCTGGATCAACAAGGCGCTGGAGAAGGCGCAGCAGAAGGTCGAAGCGCGCAATTTCGACATGCGCAAGAACGTCCTCAAGTTCGACAACGTGATGAACGACCAGCGCAAGGTCATCTTCGAGGACCGGCGCGAGATGATGGCGCAGGACTCGCTCGAGCCGACCATTGCCGAAATGCGCGCCGGCGTCATCGACGACCTTGTCGCCAAGCACATCCCGCACGACGCCTATCCCGAGGCTTGGGACGTGGCGGGCCTGAAGCAAGAGGTCGCGGCCAAGCTCAATCTCGATCTGCCGGTCGAAGCCTGGGCGAAGGAAGAGGGCATCGCCGACGAGGAAATGGCCGAGCGCCTGCTCAAGGCCGCCGACGAGGCCTACGCCTCGCGCGTCGAGCGCAACACGCCCGAGGCGATGCGCTATATCGAAAAGCAGGTCATTCTCCAATCCCTCGACCATCTCTGGCGCGAGCATCTGGTCACGCTCGACCACCTGCGCCAAGTCATCGGTTGGCGCGGAATGGGCCAGCGAGATCCGCTCAACGAATACAAGGCCGAGGCGTTCGATCTCTTCCGCATCCTGATCGCGCAGTGGCACGAAGCGGTGATCGCGCAGATGATGCGCATCGAAGTGCGCTTCCAGGCGCCCGAACCGCCGCCTCCGCCGATGCAGTTTCAGCACCTCGATCCGCGCACCGGCGAGAACGAGGCGCAGTTCGGCCAGATCGCCGAACCGGTCGACGGCGGCCCGTTTTCCGCCGTCGCGGTCGCGGCGATCGCGACGCCGGCGCTGGCGAGAGCCGCCGAGCGCGATCCCGACAATCCCGCGACCTGGGGCAAGATCGGCCGCAACGAGCCGTGCCCCTGCGGCTCGGGCAAGAAGTTCAAGCATTGCCACGGTCAGTTTGCCTGATGGGGGGCGCGACACGGCGCGAGGTGGCCTCGAGCGAACGCCGCCCGGATGAGCGCGGCGCTTGAGCGCCGAAGCGAAATATCGACCCGAGATCGACGGCCTTCGCGCCGTCGCGGTGATTCCCGTCGTCTTCTATCATGCGGGCTTCGCAGGATTTGGCGGCGGTTTTCTCGGCGTCGACGTCTTTTTTGTCGTCAGCGGCTACCTGATCACTCGCCTCATCGACGCAGAGATCCTGAGGGGCGAGTTCTCTGTCGTGAAGTTCTATGAACGACGCGTGCGCCGCATCCTGCCGGCCCTCTACCTCGTCGTGATCGTCTCCTCGATCTTCGCGTGGCTCTGGCTGTTTCCGCACGGGCTGCGGGATTTCGCCGGCAGCGTCGTGGCGATCGCGCTGTTCGGCTCGAACTTCTTCTTCAACGACAAGATCGGCTACTTCACCGGCGACGTCGAGCTTTGGCCGCTGATCCACACCTGGTCGCTCGCGGTCGAGGAGCAGTTCTACGTGGTGTTTCCATGTCTGCTCCTGCTCCTGCGGCGCGCAAGACCGAAATGGACCTTCGCCGCGGTCGCCGCGCTGTCGGCGCTCACGCTCGTGTGGGCGCAATGGACGTCGCAAGTCGATCCGCAGGCCGATTTCTACCTGCCGCAGTTCCGCGCTTGGGAGCTCGGCGCCGGCGCGCTCATCGCCTTGGCGTCGCCAGGGAAACTCAGCTTCGGCCCCAGGCTGCGCTGGGGCTTGGCGAGCCTCGGCGCGGTCTTGTTGGTCTTGTCGTTCGCCTTCGCGCCTAAGGATCTGACGCCGAGCCTGTGGTCACTCGCCCCGGTCGGCGGGACGGCGCTGATGATCGCCTTCGCGACGCCCGACAACGCGTGGGGCAGGCTGCTTGCGGCGAAGCCGCTGGTCGGCGTCGGCCTCGTCAGCTACAGCGCCTACCTCTGGCACCAACCGTTGTTCGCTTTTGCCCGCTTCCGCTTCAACGCGCCGCCGGCCGGTGCAGCGATGCTGCTGTTGGGCGTCGCTTCTTTTGTCTTGGCCTACGCGTCGTGGCGTTTCGTCGAGCGGCCGTTTCGCGACCGGACGCGCTTTTCCAGAACCTTCGTCTTCGTCGGGGCGCTCGTCGTCGCCGTGGCGCTGATCGCCTCGGCGCGGATCATCGTCATTGAGCGCGGGTTCCCGGCGCGCTTGGCGCCGATCGTCGGCGCGGACGACATCGGAGTCTACGGAAGACACTGCCTCGGCGTCGACGACCTCAGTCCGACCTCGCTCGCCCAGAGGAGCGCCTGCCGACTGGGCGTGCGCGACGCCGCGCTCGACTTCCTCCTCATCGGCGACAGCCGCGCCGCCGCGCTGGCGGACGGTCTTGACGCCGCCGCTCAGCGCGCGGGGCGGACCGGGCTCACTCTCGGTTCGATCCTCTGCTTGCCGATCTTGGGTCTGGAGCCTCGCTACCCCCCGGCTCGGAAGCTCTGCCCGCGGCTTCACGACAACTTCCTGAACATCGTCGACAAGCTCCGCGTCAAGCTTGTGGTGATGCACGCCCTTTGGGAGGCGTTGGACGGAACGCTTGAGGTCGACGACGAACCGGGCGCGCGCGACGCGAGCGGCGAGGATATAAGAAAGCGGCTGCTGGCCACGCTATCGGCGCTTGCCTCGCGCGGCGCTAAGGTCGTCATCCTCACGGGCACGCCGACCGCGCTCGACAGCGTTCCCGAATTCCTCGCGCGGAAGGAGCGGTACGGCTTCGAGGGCGACGCGCGGCCCGAGTTCCGGCAGTTTCTCTTCGACAATAGCACGGCGTTCCGTCTATTTTCCGATCCCGAGGTGCGTCGTTATGCGACGGTGATCGACCTCTATCCGTTCTTCTGCCGCGAAGGGACCGACGGGCGCTGCGAAATCGCCGATGGGTCTCGCCCATATTTCTTTGACACAGACCATTTGACCGTGTTCGGATCCATGGCGCTATCGCCGATCCTCGAACAGTCGTTCCACTGAGGCCAGCCGTGCGATCGCTGACGCAATCGAGCGACATGCCAGAACCTAGCCTGCTCCCGACGACGACGCGCGCATCGGCGCGCGCGACGCTTGCTTCGCGTCTGCGCGCGCTCGGCTTCGAGAACCCGAAGCGCGAGGCGACGCTTCTTCTCGTCAGCGTCTGCGCGGCGGGCGCAGTCGACCTCGTCGCCGCGCCGGACGCGCCGCTAGGCCCGGCGGCGGTTGAGCTCGACGAACGCCTCGCGCGCCGTCTCGCCGGCGAACCGCTCTCGCGCATCCTGGGCCGGCGCGAATTTTGGGGTCTGTCGCTGGCGATCTCGCCCGACGCGCTCGACCCGCGCCCGGAAACGGAGACGATCGTCGAGGCGGCGCTCGTCGAATTCGCCGCGCGGCGTCGCGAACCCCTCGCCCTTCTCGATCTTGGCGTCGGCTCGGGCGCGCTACTGTGCGCGCTGTTGAGCGAATTTCCCGCCGCGCGCGGGATCGGCGTCGACGTCAGCGAAGGCGCGGCGAACGTCGCGCGCGCCAACGTCGAGGCGCTCGGCCTGACGAACCGCGCCGAAATCCGTTTGGGCGATTGGGGCGCGGGAGTCGACGGCCCCTTCGACCTCATCGTCGCCAATCCGCCCTACGTCCGCAGCGGCGATATCGCGGATCTTCCGCGTGAAGTGCGCGACCACGATCCGCTTCTTGCTCTCGACGGCGGCGAAGACGGCCTCGACGCCTATCGCGCGCTTCTGCCTCAGATCGCCCGGCTGCTCGCGCCCGAGGGTCGGTTCTTCCTCGAAGTCGGCGCCGGCCAGGCGGAGGCGGTCGAGCAGATCGCCGCCGCGGCCGGGCTCGCCGAGTTGGCGACGTTCGACGATCTTGCGGGCGTCGCGCGTGTGGTAGGCGGCCGGCTGACGGAGAGAGCGAGGCGAGACTGAGCGCTTGCCGGCGCCCTAAGCCGAATCGTGGGCGAAAATGTCCATCTGCGCGAAGCCGGCGAGATCCAGACGCACGCGTTCGGGAAGATAGGCGAACGCGGCGCGCGCCAGCGCGTCGCGACCCTCGCGCGTCAGCATCGCGTCGAGCTTGTCGCGCAGCGCGTGCAGATGAAGCACGTCGGACGCTGCGTAGGCGAGCTGCGCCTCGCTCAACGTCGGCGCGCCCCAGTCCGAGGATTGCTGCTGCTTGGAGACTTCGACCCCGAGGAGTTCGCGCGTCAGGTCCTTCAGCCCGTGGCGATCGGTGTAGGTGCGCGCGATCTTGGAGGCGATCTTGGTGCAGTAGACCGGCGTCGGCATCACGCCCAACGTGTGGCGCAGCACGCCCATGTCGAAGCGGCCGAAATGGAAGAGTTTGAGCACGTTCGCGTCGGCGAGCAGCCGTTCCAAATTGGGCGCGCGAGTCTGTCCGGGCGCGATCTGGACGAGTTCGGCGTTCGCGTCGCCGCGCGAAAGCTGCACCAGGCAGAGCCGGTCGCGGCCGACTTCGAGGCCGAGCGTCTCGGTGTCGACGGCGACCGCCGCGCCGAAATCGAGACCGTCGGGAAGGTCGCCCTTGTGAAGGCGAATGGTCATCGCGCGCCCCTCCGGCGCCCAGCGCGTTCCGCTTCGCAGGCGCACAACACATTGATTTGTTTCATTGTTTTGCTCTTCTGAGGCGCTGCATGATTAGCAGGCGGACCGCAGAGCGTCAAGCAAGCGCTCGAGCGCCGCCGAGCCGGGCTTGTGCGGCGGCGCCGCCGCGTTCTAGGTTCCGCGCCGAAATGGCAGCGTCAGGAAGCGCCCAGCGCGAGGCGGCCCGCCGCGAGGGCCTCGCCCCCGGCCGAGACGGCTTCGGCCCGCCGGCGAGCGAGGCCGAGGTCATCCCGCTGCATGTCGTCACGGGTTTTCTCGGCTCCGGCAAAACGACGCTGATCAATCGGCTGCTCCGCGCGCGCGAACTCGTCGATACGCTGGTGATCGTCAACGAATGGGGCGAGATCGGCCTCGACCACTTGCTGTTCGAGGCCGTCGCCGGCGAGGTGATCTCGCTCGAAGCGGGCTGCCTATGCTGTGCGCTGCGCGGCGATCTCGTCGATCTGCTCGGCGACCTGGCGCGCCGGCGCGATCAGAAGGCCGTCGCGCCGTTCGCGCGCGTCGTTCTGGAGACGACCGGTCTAGCCGACCCGACACCGATCCTTCGCGCGCTGACGGCCGATCCGGTTTTGGCGACGCGCTTCCGCCTCTGCGGCGTGACGACGCTCGTCGACGCCGTCAACGGGCCGGCGACCCTCGGCGCCCACGGCGAAGCCCGGCGCCAAATCGCGCTCGCCGACCGCATCGGCCTGAGCAAGACCGATCTGATCGCCGCGCCCCTGCGCGCCGCGCAGCTCGAGTCGCTGCGCGCGGCGATTCGCGATTTCAATCCCTTCGCGCCGATGGCCGACGTCGCCGCCGGGGAACTCGGCCCGGCGGAGTTCCTGACCGAGGCGACCGGGATTTCGCTCGCTGACGCGCCGGCGTCCGCACTCGCGCACGCAGCCTCGCTTCGCGCCTACGCCTTCGCCGCGCGCGAACCGGTCGGCGCGCCCGATTTCGCCCGTTTCCAGGCGCTGTTGCACGCGATGCTCGGTCCGCGCCTGCTGCGGGTCAAGGGCCTCGTCGCGCTCGCCGAACATCCCGACGAACCGCTGGTCGTCAACGGCGCGCAACAGGTCCTTCACGCGCCGCGCCGCCTTAAGGCTTGGCCGGACGGCGAGCGCAGGACGCGCGTCGTCGTCATCGTCGACGGCGTCGAGCGCGCGGTCATCGACCGGCTGTGGGACGCCTTGTCCGGCGCCGCGCAACTCGATGCGCCCGACCTCGTCGCGCTCGCTGAAAACCCATTGGCCCCGCGGCCCGGCGGGCTGCTGGGCTAGGCCGCGGCACGCGCGGCTCGATCCGACCGACTTCGCGCTTGGCTTCGCCGCGGTCGATGCGAATCAACGGTTGAGGGCGCTCGCCAAGAGCGCCGTGATCGCGCCGCGCGGACGCAAACGCCCTTGAAGCGGGGCTGGATCGACACCGGGCGAATCGGGATGCGGCCGCAAGCACACGGCGGCGCTGGGAAAAGAGGCCGATGTAGGCGTCACGGTCGTCCCGTAACGACCATGTGAGCGGGTTGGCCGGCGCGCCGCCGGAGAAAGTGTGGCGCCGCGGCCATTGTTCGCGTAAATGTTCGTCGGCAGGCGAAAGAATCAGTAAACCGGTTCGCTTTATGGTAAGCGACACCTGAACGGGGCTGTGGGCGCTGAGATGACAGGCAAGAAATTCACCATCGGCGTAGCGTTGTTAGCTGGCGCATTGTTGAGCGGTTGCGCCCCCATCGGCTCGCCGATGGCGGTTGACACGAAGTTGACGCCTCACGACAAGGCGATGATGGCGCTCGCTCCGCCGGAGGAATGGTCGATCCCGATCGTGCGCAATCGCGTCGGCGACCCGACCGGGGAAAAACCGGGGACGATCGTCGTCGATACGACCACGAAGCACCTCTATTTCGTGCTGCCGGGCAAGCAGGCGATCCAATATCAGGTCGCGACCGGCGCGGAAGCTTACGGCTGGACGGGGCGCGCGAGCGTCGGCCACATGGTCGAATGGCCGCAGTGGATGCCGACCGCCTCGATCATGCAACGCTGGCCGGAATTCAAGGTCTATCTCTCGCACGGCCCGCTCGCTGGCGCTTACGACAATCCCTTGGGCGCGCGCGCTCTTTATCTCTATCAGGGCGATCGCGACACGCTTTACCGCATCCACGGCACCAACGAGCCCGACGAGATCGGTCAGGCGGTTTCCTCGGGATGCATTCGCATGCGCGATCTCGACGTCATCGATCTCTATAGCCGCGTTCACGTCGGCACGCCCGTCGTAGTGAAATAGCCGCTCGAGCGCAGGCGCGAGGCCGATCTTCGCGGGGACGACGTTCGAGCCGCGCATCGGCGGCGCGAGCCTGGGTCGCGCCGCTGTCGCGGGCGACCGCGGCGTCGGTCGTCCGTCTCGAACGCGTCCCCGCCGAACCGGCGCGGCGTCCGCGAACGCCGAGCCTTGCTCCTACTCCGCCGCCGGGTTGTTGGAATGCGCCGCCCACATGCGTGGCGGCTGCGCATAGCTCGAGCCGGTGCGCGGATCGACGCCCTCGGCGCGATGCGCGAGTTTGATGCAATTTTCCACCGGGCAGACCAGCGCGCACAGATTGCAGCCGATGCACCGGGCGTCGTTGACGACGAATTTGCGCTCACCGTCGACGGTCGCGAAAATCGCCTGACGCGCAGCGTCCTCGCAGACGATATGGCAGCGTCCGCACTTGATGCACAGGCTCTGGTCGATCTCGGCCTTGGCGACGTAGCTGAGGTTGAGGAACCGCCAGTCGGTGACGTTCTGTACGGCGCGGCCGCGGAAATCGTCGATGCGCTGGTAGCCCTTGGCGGCCATGAAGTTCTTCAGGCCGGAGGTCAGCTCGTCGATGATCTTGAAGCCGTAGGTCATCGCCGCGGCGCACACCTGCACGTTGCCGGCGCCGAGCGCGATGAACTCCGCGGCGTCGCGCCAGGTCGTCACCCCGCCGATCCCTGAGATCGGCAGTCCCGCGGTCATCGGATCGCGTGCGATTTCGGCGACCATCGCCAGCGCGATCGGCTTGACCGCCGGGCCGCACATGCCGCCGTGGGCGCCCTTGCCGTCGATCGGGTCGACGGGCGTCATCGCGTCGAGATCGACCCCCATGATCGAGGCGATGCCGTTGATGAGCGAGACGGCGTCGGCGCCGCCCCGCTGGGCCGCGCGCGCGGGATGGCGAATGTCGGCGACGTTCGGCGTCAACTTGACGATGACCGGCATGCGCGTGTGGGCCTTGCACCAGCGCGTCGCCGTTTCGATGGTCTCGGGCGTCTCGCCGAGCTCGAACGCGCCGGGCGGACAGCTGAAGTTCAGCTCGACGCCGTCGCACCCGGTTTCTTCGATCCGCGCGAGAATCTCTCGCAACGACTCTTCCTCGCCCGGGACCATCAGCGACACTGCGACCGCTCGGTCGGGCCATGCGCGCTTGACCTGCTTGATTTCTTGCAGATTGACCGCGAGATCGCGGTCGGCGATCGTCTCGATGCTGTTGAGCGCGAGAACCCGCCGGTCGGGGCCGTGCAGGGCGCCGTAGCGCGGGCCGGAGACGTTGACCGCGGGCGGTCCGGCCTCGCCCAACGTCTTCCACACGACACCGCCCCAGCCGGCGCGAAACGCGCGCTCGACATTGATCTTGCAGTCGGTCGGCGGCGCCGAGGCGAGCCAGAACGGGTTGGGCGACTTGATGCCGACGAAATTGGCGCTGAGATCGACCATGGCGTTCTCCTTCAGCTCTGCGCCTTCGATTTCAACGCCGCGTCGATCGATCGCGCCGCCCGCTTGCCGTCTTCGACCGCGCGGACCGTCAGGTCCAGCTCGCCCGCCACGCAATCGCCGCCCGCCCACACGCCGGCAAGGCTGGTGCGCCGCTCCTCGTCGACGACAATGCGCCCGTCCTTGTCGCATTGAACTTCCGCGCCGGCGAGCGCCTCGGGCGCCGCCTTCTGGCCGATCGCGACGAACACCACGTCGGCCTCGACGCGATAGGCGCGCCCGGCGCCGACCAGCGCGCCGTCCTCTTCGCGCGTCCGCTCGAACAGGGTGCCGCTCGCCGCGCCGCCGTGGCTCTCCAACGCGACCGGGCGCGCCCACGGGCGAATGAGAACGCCGCTGGTCTGCGCGAGGCGCCGCTCGAATCGGCTCGCCTTCATCTTATGGGTGCCGCGTCGATACGCGATCGTCACTCGATCGGCGCCGAGGAGCTTCGACTGCACCGCGACGTCGACCGCGGTCATGCCGCCGCCGATGACGAGGACGCGCCGCCCGACCGCCAGTTTGCTGAGGTCCTTGGCCTGCCGCAAGTCGGCGATGTAATCGACCGCGTCGATGACGTTGGCGAGCTCGCCCTCGCCAGCTAGGCCGAGTTTGTTGGTCGCGCCGAGGCCAAGCCCAAGAAACACCGCGTCATGATCGCTCCGCAGCGCCTCGAGCGAAACGTCGCGCCCGAGCGCGACGCCATGTTTGACCGTGACGCCGCCGATCGAGAGGATGAAGGCGACCTCCTTGGCGGCGAAATCGTTCGGCGTCTTGTAGGCGGCGATGCCGTATTCGTTGAGCCCGCCGGACTTCTCCCGCGCTTCGAATATCGTGACCTCATGGCCCGCGACCGCGAGCGCATGCGCGCAGGCGAGGCCCGCCGGCCCTGCGCCGACGATGGCGACGCGCTTGCCGCTCGGCGCGGCGCGGTCGAAAGGGTTCTTGCTGGCCTCCATCTGCGCGTCGACGGCGTAGCGCTGAAGTCGGCCGATGCGGACCGGCTGGCCCTCGGCCGCCTCGCGCACGCAGGCCTGCTCGCAAAGCGTGTCGGTAGGACAAACGCGCGCGCACATGCCGCCCATGATGTTGGCGTCGAGAATCGTTCGCGCCGCGCCGAGCCGGTTGCCGGCCGCGATCTGACGGATGAACAGGGGGACATCGATGGCGGTTGGGCAAGCGCGCACGCACGGCGCGTCGTAGCAGAAGTAGCAGCGATCGGCTTCGATCCCCGCCTCGTGCGCGCTCAGCGGCGGATGCAGGTCGGCGAAATTCGCCTCCAGCGCCTCGCGGCTGAGGCGCCCCCGCGCCACGTCGGCGATTCCAGGCTGTTCGGAGACGATTCCCATCACGGCTCTCCTGCGGCTCGGCGCGCCGAGCCCGTCGTTGAAAAATCCCGCCCAACCGGTCAAAACGCTCGCACGGCTCGCGCGCGATGTCACGCTCGGCTGGCGCGCGATGTCAAGAGCGAGCGCGTCGCGGCGGGCTCCGGGGCCGCCGAGGACGCCGTCCCTATGACGTGCCCTGTCGCGCCCGCTACGCGCTATTCGGAGATCCCCGAGGCCGATCGTCGCATCATGGTCGATGGGCCCCTCGCCTTCGTCGCCGGACTGGAGGGCTTGTCGGCGAGCTGGCGGGCGAGCCGAACGTCCGGTCGCCGCCCTGCCGTCCGCGCCCACGCGACTGGCGCGCCGGCGCCGCCAATGGCCGAAAGAGCCGACCGCCGTTAACGCCGGGCTCTAAGGACAAAACTGCGAACACTTATGTCATTGAAATTGCCTTATGATTTCTTGACCCGCAAGCTGGTTATGAGGTTCGGGCCGACCGAGCATGGCGATGGGCCGCGCCGCGGGGGAGATTGGCGCATCTTTTCCAGCGGACCGGGGGTTTACGTCGCGCTGGTTGTGCAGCGCGCGCTTGGCGTGAGGCGGCGCTTCGTCAAGCGGCTGGTCAAGTGATCCCTGCCGGCCTCGCAGAAAGGTCTGCGGCTCGCCGGCGTCCCGCGGACTCGCTGACGAGAGGCCGTCTAACGCGCGGAAGCCGCTGCGGCTTCGCGCGGGTCGGGGGGTTCCGCTTTGATCGACGGTTTGAAGCGAGGCCCCTGCGGATCCAACACGAGGTTGACGACTCGCGGGAAATGCCCGAGCCCGTTCGGCAGCGGTCCGATGTGGATGACGCCGACGTCCGCCATATGTCGCTCGAACGCCGCCACAACGCGTCGCGCCACTTCAGGATCGAGCGCGGCGAGCGCTCGATTGAGCACGACCCAACGCGGCCTTTGCAGGAGGACGCGGGCCATCGCCAGGCACTGCTTGTCATTGTCGTTCAGCCGCCGATCCCATCGCTCGTTCTCGTCGAGCATTGGCGCGAAGTGTTCGAGACCGACGACGGCGAACGCTTCGCGGATGCGAGCGTCGTCATAGGTCTGCGGGGGATGGGGATAGGCGAGCGCCTCTCGCAGCGTCCCGGGCGGGGTGTAGCCGGGCGTCGGCATAAAGACCATCGACTGACGATGCGGACGCGCGATGCGGCCGCCGCCCCAAGGCCAAAGTCCCGCGATCGCCTGGAACAGCGTGCGTTCGGCGTCCCGTTCGCCGGTGATGAGAACGTGATCGCCCGGCTTAACCTCCAGGTGGGGTTCGGTCAGGGCGAGGCACCCGTCGGGCGTCGCGATCCACAGATCGTCGATGACGATCGATTCCCCGTGCCGCCCGTCCAACTCGATCCGGCTTTGACTTTCGCCGAGCTTGTCGATCGTCAACAGCGTCGTGCGAAAACTCACGACGCGAAGGAGCGTCGCCCGCCAGTCGGCGATGCTGGAGAAATTGTTGGCGAACCATCCCAAGGCTTGCTGCACCTGATTGAAGGCGCCGACGATCATCATCAGCTTGCCGAAGGTCATGTCGCCGTAGAAATACGAAGGCGCCGCGACGAGAATCGGCGCGACGATCGCCAGCCAACCGAAGCCCGCCGTCACACTCGTCAGCCAGGTCGTCGCGAGGACGATCTGCTCGAAGACTTGGACGACGCCGCGAAAGACCCAATCCAGACGCTCCTTCTCGTCGGCTTCGCCGCCGTCGAGCGTGACGCCTTCGATCTCCTCGTTCACCCGCACGAGGTCGAAGCGAAACTGCGCCTCCCGCGCATAACGCTCTGTGTTGAGATGGATCAGAGGACGGCCGACGCGCCAGCTCGCCAGCGACGCGATCCCGGAATAGAGCAGCGCGCACCACACCATGTAGCCCGGCGCGACAAAGGCGTGTCCGGCGATCGTGACGACCATCTTGTCGGACAGGACCCACAACACGCCGACGAAGCTCAACAGCAGCACGGTGGATTGCAGCAGGCCGATGCCCAAGTCCGTCGACAGCTCGGTTAGGTGCCTGGCGTCCTCATGGATGCGCTGGTCGGGATTTTCGCCGATGTCGCCGGCCTGCAAGAGGCGGACGGCTCGCAGCGGCGCGAGCCACTCGGAGGCGAGGTCTTCGACCAGCCCCTTGCGCGAGACGAGCTTCGACTTCAGGTTGAGCCACGCTTGCGCGACATTGAGGACGAGCAACACGCCCGCCAGCTCGGCGAATACGCCGAGCTGGACGATGAAACTGGAAACGTCCTTGCGCGACAGCGCGTCGTAAAACGGCTGGTTCCAGGCGTTCAGCAGGATCTGCGCATAAGCGCTCGCGCCGACCACCGAGACCAGGGCGACGAGCAATAGGACGACCTTGCGGCGCTGGCGCGACGCCCACAGCGCCGCCGCCAAGCCGATCAACTGCGAGACCACGCTGTCTTCGCGCAGCTGCTCGCCGTTTCCGGCGTTCGGCGTCGCTCTTCCCGCACTCGCCATGGCGTCGCATCCGTTCGCATTGTGCTCGGGGCGGCCTCCCTAGGCCGGCCGCTCGACGTGATCCAGGCTGGGCGGACGGCGCCGCGAGGTCGAGGCCGATGTCATTATCCAATTTGGCGACGAAGACAACTGACCGGCCGGGGCCGATCGCGCGAAGGCTGCGACGAAAGGACGCCTTCGTCGCGGCGACGATCCCCTGCGAAGGCGCGGCGGGGCGGGCGAAGGGCGCGCCAGCGCGGCCGACCCTCCGGCGCGCGCCCCGGACGGCCGCCCTTGTCTGTGCGGCGTCTCGGACCTACCCTCGGTGCCGGAAGCCCTGATGAAAGTTCCGCCCAAACGCCAATGGCGAGTCGCCGCCAGCAACGGCGATCCCCAGCGCGCCTTCGACGACAGCTACGCGACAGCGTGGACGGCGGAGGCGGCCGAGAGGCTTTGGCTCGAGATCGACCTCGGCGAGGTCGCGACGCTCGGCGGGCTGGAGGTCTATTGGGGCGAGACCGCGCCGGCGAAGTATCGTTTCGCGTCCTCGCTCGACGGCGAGACGTGGACCGATTTCTGCCGCACATGCCATGGCGAGGGCGGACAGGACGTATTCGCCTTCCCCCCGGTCGAGGCGCGGTTCGTGCGCTGGACCAGCGACGACTCGCCTGCCGAGCGAGGCCCGGAGATCGTTGAAATCAACCTTTACGCTCCCGGCGAGGCCGCCTCGGTGCGCGAGGCGGACCGTCTCGCCGCGCTGGGCCACGGCGTCGTGAAGGTTCCCGCCGGCGAGAGCATTACGGTCGACTTCGGCGCCGTGCGGTCTCCGCTCGGCGCCTTGATCGAATGGGGAGACGCTTACGGAACCGTGTTCTCGACGCATCTCTCCAACGACGGCGAGATCTTTCGCGAGATGGGCCGCATCGAAACCGGCGACGGGGGAACCGACAGTTTCTGGTGGCGCTCGACGACGAGCCGCTATTTTCGCCTGACCGTGCATAAGGCGAGCGCGCCCGGCGGCACCGTCGTCAACGAGCTCAAGCTGCGCATTCTCAACAAGGATCGCATGCCGATCGGGCGGTTGGAGCGGGCGGCGCAATCCGGGCGCGGCGAACTCTATCCGCAATCGCTGCTTGGCCGCCAAGTCTATTGGACGGCGCTGGGCGAGTTCGATCAGGGCGAGCAGGCTCTGATTGACGAGTATGGCGATCTGGAGCCGCGACGCGGCTCGCCCCAGATCACGCCGCTCGTTCGGCTCGGCGGCGCTCTTCACGGCGCGCCGGGTTGCGCGAGCGTGAAGCAGCGGCTCGCCGCAGGCTCGCTGCCGATCGCCAGCGTCGAATGGTCGGCTGAGGGCATCGAGTTACGGACGACCGCTTTCGCCCGCGCCGGGCAAGTCCTGACCGAGCACCGGCTCGCCAACCGCAGCGCCACGGCGCAAGACGCGGCGTTGGTTCTCGCCGTGCGCCCGATCCAGATCAATCCGTACTGGCAGCACGGCGGCCACACGAACGTCAGCGCAATCGCGGTCGACGGCGCCCGGCTGTCGGTCAACGACCGGATCTTCGCCGCGTTCTCGCGCGAGCCCGACGCGGCGGCGATCGTCGATTTCGACGAAGGCGACGTGGTGAAGCTGATCGACGCGGCGCCGCGCCGAACCGTGCGCAGCCTCCGCTCGGCTTCGGGCCTGGTCAGCGCCGCCTGCGAGTTTTCGTTTTCGCTCGCGCCCGGCGAAAGCGCGGCAGTCGTCGTGTCGACGCCGATGCGCGACGGCGTCGAGCCGCGCGCCGTCGTCGCCTTCGCGGCGACGCGCGACCGCGTCCGCCGCGCCTGGCGAAAGAAGCTCGGCCCGCGCCGGATCGTCGTCGGCGACCGCGACGTCAGCGACACGCTCGAAGCGCAGATCGCCTACATCCTGGTGAACGCGACCCGCTTCGCCTTCAAGCCGGGCCCGCGTAACTACGACCGCACCTGGATCCGCGACGGCGCCTCGCAGGCGCTCGCGCTGCTGTGGGCCGGTCAGATCGAGGAGGCCAAGCGCTACGTCCTCTGGTACGCCGAGCGCATCTACGACAACGGCCTGGTTCCGCCGATCCTCAACGTCGACGGCGCGGTGAACCGGGGCTACGGCGCGGACATCGAATTCGACGCGCAGGGCGAGTTCGTCGGAATCGCCGCCGACGTCTATCGCGTCAGCAAGGACCGAGCGTTTCTTGACGCCGTGTTCGAGCCCGTCGTCCGCGCGACGCGGTTCATTGAGGCGCTGTGCGCGCGAACCGATGCGCTGCACGGCTCGGAAACGCGCTTCCGTGGACTGGTCGCGCCGTCGATCAGCCACGAGGGCTACAGCAAGCCGTCCTATAGCTACTGGGACGACTATTTCGCCTTGAGCGCCTGGCGCAATTGCGAATATCTGGCGCTCGAGATCGGTGATCGCGAGATCGCCGCACGTGCGAAAGCTCGAGGGAAAGCTTTCGCCGCCAGTCTGACCCGCTCGATCCGCATGACCGCGGCGGAGATGGGAACGAACCTGATCCCCGGATCGGCCGATCGCGAAGACGTCGACCCGACCTCGACCTCGATCGCCTTCGAACCCTGCCGCGTCGAAGACGTCCTTCCGGCGGAATTGATCGCTCCGACTTACGATCGCGCCGCCGGGCGTCTCGCGGCGATAAGCGCCCCCGGATTCGAGGGAAACTACTCGCCGTACGAGCTGCGCAACATCAACGCGTTTGTCTCCCTGGGGCGATTTGAGGATGCGTTTCGCCTGCTTGCAAAGATGCTGGACTCGCGCCGGCCGCGCGGCTGGCGGCTCTGGGCTGAGGTCGTTTGGGGCGACATGCGGGCGCCGGACTATATCGGCGACATGCCGCACACCTGGATCGCAGCAGAGTTCGTCACCGCGATTCGCAGGATGTTGCTGCGCGAAGACGGCCGCACGCTGGAGCTGTTCAGAGGCGCGCCGGACGGGTGGTGGGACAACGACGGCGTTACGCTCCGCGACTTGCCGACCGCGTTTGGCGCCGTGAGCCTGCGGGCGCGCCGCGGTCGATCGCAAGCCACGGTCGACCTCGCGCTGTCGGGCCCCCCGCCCGAACGGATCACGTTCCGCTATCCGGGCGCCAAGCGGGCTCGCGCGGACGGCAAGCCGTGCGACATCCAAGGCGACATGATCCTGGCGCCGAACCTGAGCCGCCTTGTCGTCGACTTCTGACGCTGCGCGTCGTCAAGGCGTTAATCAACTCTGAACTCCGCCGCCCTTACGTCGACTCCGTTGCGCCATGGCGCGGCGCGCGGTCGGTTACTCTTCGTCCACCATGTGCGACGACTTCCGCCGCTAACCCGCGGATCGATAAAACTTGATGCAATTGGCAAAGCCGATCAACAGCGCCCGCATGAGAAAACTCCGCGCAGTGGGCTCACACGGTTAGGCAACGCAAAACGAGGCTTTGCAATGACCTATCAACGCTCGGCCGACACTTATCTCGCGCGGGCGCGAGAATTGGAAGACTACGTCCAGCGTGTGGAACAAAACCCGCCTTCGATCCGTTTGTCGCCGCGCTGGCGCGATATGGCGTTTCTGCGTCGCGAGGCTGCGCGGTGGCGCGCCTATGCTCAGGCCTTGCCGAAGCAGGCTAACTGACGATTGGCCCCCAGCCAATTCACACCTGCGCGGCTTGTGCGATCTCGCCGTAAGCGTCGAGCGGGATCGCTACGGAAGCGGACTCGCAGGAACCTCGTCGCCCACGTGTCGCAATTGAGCCCGCCGCCGCTCGATCCCACGGCGAATCACGGCCCCCGTCCCAGCGCTGCCATTTTCAACCAGCCTCTAAGATTGGCCTGGACGACTTGACCGCTGCAGACCAGCGTCGGCGGCAGGCGCGCAGCGAGCGCCGCCGCGCCGAATCAACTGGAAGGAAACAGTGGTCTGTTCGGGCGGGGAGATCCTCCCCGAGATCAGTTCCTTGAGGTGCGCGAACGCTAACGACGCCAACTCTCTCTCGTTCTGCCGCGCCGAAAAGACTCGGTTGGACAGGAAGTCAAGGGATTCCTGATCGTCAAAGGTGCCCATAACCGTCTCGGGCGGGATGTGCCCGATTCGCTCTTTCAGATGCTGCGTCGCGCCTTCCAGCACCATCAGGGACGAGCACACGAACGACGCGGGCGGGAGTCCGCATTCCAGCAATTGCTCCATCAGAGCCCGTCCCGCGCCGACGGTGTTTTCCGCTGCGCGCAGAATGAGGTCTTTCCAAGCGGCTATGCCCGCTTCCTGGCAGGCGGCGGCGAAACCGTGAATGCGGCCGGCGATCGAAGGCAATTCCGGTTGGCCGCAGAGGAAGGCGGCCAACGGCGCACGCGTCGCCAGCACGGCTCGGGTCAGCGCGACGCCCGCCTCGACGTTGTCGCTGACCACCGAGGGATACGTCGAGCCGGGGTAGGCGCGGTCGACGATGACAATCGGCATTTTCGCGTTCTTCGCGAACAGCCTGCCATAGTCGGGGCTGCGGCAGGGGGCGACGATCAGTCCGTCTGCGCCGCGCGCATATAGGGTGCGAACGGCCCGGTCTTCCATTTCCGGATTCTCGTTGGTCGACGCGGTCAACAGAACCAAGCCGCTGCTGCGGCAGAGTTCCTCGAGACCGGCCATCAGCCGCGCGAAGAAGGCGTTGCCGATCTCCGGGACCACCAATCCGATAGTATCCGTACGCCTGAGCTTGAGGCTGCGAGCGGCGTGATTGACCACGAAGCCGTGCCGCCGGATGTGCTCCTCGACGGTTCTTATCGTCGCCTTGCTGATCCGGTACTTGCCGGCTTGTCCGTTCGCGACCATCCAAACGGTCGTCGCCGAGAAGCCCGTTTCGCGAGCGATTTCCTCGATCGTTTTTGGCACCTGTCGTCCTTGTAGCGCTGCTTCCTGCACATCCAATACCGTTGATTATCTGAGTCTGCACGGTGAATCAGCTATCGCGGCAAGCCATGGCTGTGTCGGCGGCGGCGAACCTTCCCTGCGAGATTTTGTCGCGCTTGCGAGCCGCCGCGGCGGGTATTATAGTGCTACATCGAACTAGCGAACTGCGGATGGCGGGTATTGTTGTGCTACGTCGAACTAGCGATCCGTTCGCGGCGCGCGAAACCAGAGTGAGGCGCTGCGCCGCCCACGATGGGTCCGGCACTACCGCGGGCCGTCAAAAGAGATGAAACGGGCTCAAATAGGGGGAAGATCGGCACAATGACCAGTTCCTTGCCGAGGATCGGCGTGCGGCCGATCATCGATGGTCGCCGCCGCGGCGTGCGCGAGTCGCTGGAAGAGCAAACGATGGCGATGGCGCGCCGCACGGCGGCGCTGCTGTCGGCCAAGCTGCGACACCCGGGCGGCGAAGCCGTGGAGTGCGTGATCGCCGACACCACCATCGGCGGCATGGCTGAAGCCGCCGCCTGCGAGGCCAAGTTCGCCGGCGCCAACGTCGCGGCGACTCTGTCGGTGACGCCGTGCTGGTGTTACGGCAGCGAGACCATCGACATGGACCCGGTGCGGCCAAAGGCGATCTGGGGCTT
>Ga0182014_10001731_pt1 | contig 28643 bp, 28 predicted proteins | sample 612S2DmetaG_FD_120489 | JGI IMG/M metagenome (GOLD analysis project Ga0182014, IMG submission 120489) | Permafrost microbial communities from Stordalen Mire, Sweden - 612S2D metaG | ecosystem: Environmental > Terrestrial > Soil > Wetlands > Permafrost | place: Sweden: Stordalen | collected... | reverse complement strand
TCAGGGTAGCTTCAGGGTGCCTACCGGTTGGCTACCAGATGGCCTGAGGGTGGCCTCGGGGTAGCCTGAGGGTGGCTTTGAGAGCTCTTCCCGCCATTTCATCATTCATCATTCGTCCTTATCCCTTCACCCCAGTGCGCCTTTGCCTGGCCGTTCGATGTTGGAAGTTGGATGTCGCATGTTGGATGTTCAGGTCTGACCATCGCTATTACCAAAGTATCCGACTTGAGATAATTATGTAAGCACCATTCCCCCGCAAGGGTGACAGATAACCTATGTCCTTCGCTTTAGATAAGCCGCCAGCATCGTTTTGAACAGTTTGCCGTGGCTTGGGATGCGGAGATGGAGCAGCTCTTCGACGATTACACGCTTGCGGAACTCGGCGTGCTGGCGCAGCAGGTCTGTGTCGAAAGTCACGCGGCCAGCCGTCGAGCAACTACCCCATTTCCGCTTCATGGGGCGGACCTGGATCACTTTGGGCTGCACACCAATGCGTTTGGCCCAGGCTTCCACTTCGGCCTGGAACGCATCACGCGGCACCGCTTCCTCCAGCGGCTTCCACTCTCTGAGCGGGGCGGCTCTCATGGGCTGGCGCGGCGCAACAGCTTCATCAACTTCGTGGCCACTTCCACCACGGCTTCGATCCCGGCATCAATCAGCGCCTTGTAAATCGAGCGTCGCACGTCCTGCTCCTGGTGCTCGCTGGTTTGCCAGTGGGGATGTTGTTGGAAAGCCGCCTCTACCGCCTGTGCCGCCTTGAGCGGGTCTCCCACCCCATCGCTCTTGAGCAGGTAAAATACGGCGAAGGCCTCCGGCGACAAGCCCGTGGCGTCGCGATCCTTCTCCGCCGCCTTCAACTCGGCAATCAGCTTCTCCAGCAACTCCAGCGCCTGCTGGGTGGTCATCTGCCGCGACTCGAATGCCTCGGCGATTTCCTCCGCCCGGTCGCCGATGGAAATCAGATACGGCTCGCCGCCCGCCTTCGCGTTGACCAAGTTGGCCAGCGCCTTCAGCAAGTTGAACACCTTCACCGTGTCCGACTGCTTCTGCTTGGCAATGGCTTCCAGCGCCTTCGCGTTCAGGGCATGGAACTTGGTGGGGTCTTCGATGGCGCCGCTCTGGGTGTGCGCTTGCACCAGCCTGGCGGTCTCCCATGAACTGGATTACTCTCGATAACGGCGACATCGACCCGGGCGGGTCAGGCGCGTTGCTCGTCGATGTGGCTGGCGCCACGCCCTCACAACCCGGCGTTTCCCTCGGCAAGGACGGAAACGCCTATCTGCTGAATCGCACCAACCTTGGCGGCGTCAATGTGCCTGTCGCTCAGGCGCACGTCTCGAATTCTGAGATTACCAGCCCGCGCGCACCCCTTCCACGGTGATGGTCTGTCCCTCAGCCATTTGGGCGGTGGTGCCATCTCGGAAGTTGATAAATCCATCGCCTCTGACGCGGGTTCCGTCGTACATCCCGATGATTACATTAGGAGTCTGAAGGGGGATCAAGGCACCGGATTTATACACGATCACTTTGCCGTTGATAAAGCGGATAGTGTCCAGTCCACCCATGGCGACGCCCGCCAGCGTCAGGAGTTGGCCGTCCACCAGGCGGGAGCGGCGCCCGTTGGGGCGCACATAAGTGCCGTCGGGATTGATACCCGTGCCATCGGGCAGCACCAGCGTGTCCGTTAGCGCTTCACCTTCGCCATCTCTGAAAACCATCACCTTGGGTCCGCTCATGGCGATGTGGTCGAAAGCGGGCATGATCGAGCCGTCCGGATTCAACAGGTAACCATCGAGGCGAAGGAGCTGCCCCTCCTGCAAGTGGCGAGTCTTGCCTTGGCTAATTCGGAACGTGCCATTGGTAAACACCTCGATCCCGCCCGGCATCGTCATCTTGGCCTCCAGTAGTGCCCGTTCGCTGCCGCGCTGAAGCAGCGTTCGGTTGGTGCGACAGGTCACGCCTTCGGTGAAGAAACTGGACTGGGCACAAAGCAGGCCCGCGTTTGCGGCCAGCAAGAACTCGATGACTACCAGCCCTCGTAAAGTCGTCCGCTTCATAATGCTTTACTATACCATTAGATTGCGGACTTACCAAACCCTAACCGCTGGGCAATCACCAAGCCGTTTTTCTCTCGCTTCATTCGCCGCGTTGAAGGAACCTATGGCCGGCCTGGATTTAAAAGATCATGAATGCCCAAGACCCCAACGCGACCATGGCGGTGTATCTCGACCTGGAGAACATCGCCCTCGGTGCCCACGATGCCCATTACCCGACGTTCAGCATTCAGAAGGTGCTTGAACGGCTGCTGCTCAAGGGGCATATCGTCGTCAAGAAAGCTTACTGCGACTTCGACCGTTACAAAGCGTTCAAGCGGGACCTGCATGAGGCCGCTTTCGAACTCATCGAGATTCCCCACGTGCGGCAGTCCGGCAAGAACTCGGCCGACATCCGGATGGTGGTCGATGCCCTGGACCTGTGCTACACCAAGGGCCACGTCGATACCTTTGTCATCCTGAGCGGCGACTCCGACTTCTCGCCGCTGGTGAGCAAGCTGCGCGAGAATGCCAAGAAAGTCATCGGCGTAGGGGTGAAGAATTCCACCTCCGACCTGTTCATCAGCAACTGCGACGAGTTCATTTATTACGACGACCTGGTCCGCGCGGAGCCGTCCCGCGGGCGGCGGCGCACCTCGCCGGGCGCCCTCGCGCCGAAGCTTGTGGAAGGCGAGAACCAGGGGCCTTCGCTGGAAAAAGCGTTCGACCTCGTGGTGGAAACGCTGGAAGCAATCACCCAGGAGCGCGAGGCGGACGAGCCGATCTGGGGTTCGATGATCAAGCAGGCGATCAAGCGCCGCAACCCGGGTTTCAACGAGCGCGCCTATGGGTTCCGTTCATTTAACGACTTGCTGCTGGAAGCGCAGCAGCGCGGTCTGCTGAAGCTGGAGGCGGACGAGAAGTCCGGTGGCTACAGGGTTCGAGCGGTGGATTAGCTCATTTCGGAAGCGAATTAACGGCGGCCATTTACAGCCGGCGCCTCACCGAGTATAGTGAGCCCGCCTGCGGAGAAACTTAAATGCCGCAGCCGAATCAACCAATAGCATAGAATCAAAGTTATGGGCGATAAATCCCCGAAGTCCACTCAGAAGAAATCCGGGCAGAAACAGGCCAAAGCCGACAGCGCCGCAGCAAAGAAAAGAGCGGTCGTGCTCAGCAAACAGGCCTCCGACAAGAAGAGGTAGCCGTCTCTTCGGGAGTCAAAGCCCGGAGCGACGGATTCCTCCCCAACCAAAGGGCCGCACGCCGCTCATTCTTCGGCAAGGTCAGGTTTGGATTCTGCCGTGCCAGGGCGTTACCAGGCTGGTGCCGGGGTGAGGGGGTGCAAGCCACTCTTCGCAATAACGCGAGTGCTTATATTGCGCCGGTGCTTGTTGTTCTCTGATCTTAACGCCAATCGCGCCAGACTGCGGCGGCAGATTGGCGCAGCTTTTCGGTAATGACTTGCTCCAGGTTCGGGCTGGCGTTCGCCGGGAAAAGCCATATCGCATTCAATATCGGATTCTGATCCGCAGCACCTGGCTTGGGCAGGACGGCAACGTCCAGCGTGCCATCATTAGGCCGGGGTGGATGGTTTCCGGCAGGGCCAGCGAGAGTTGCACTGGAGTGGCCTGACCGGCGGTTTCCACCAGGCGCACCCTCAGGACATCGAGTCCCGCGGCCACACCGGGGCGCGGAACGCGGTCACACTGAGGGGTGCCGTGCCGTAACGCGACTGCGCCTGGGCCGCGGGGAGGAAGCCGTCGAGCTTGACGCTTCGGACAGAGGAGGAAGCGGTAGTGGGCAATCCGGTCCCAGCCACTTTGACGGTGATCGAACCCCAGTCCTTGACCAGGCGGCCCTGGTTAAGCAATTTGGTTCAGCTAGGATGATGCCGGCGGCCAGGATACCGAGAAGGCCGCATGCGCCCCAAAGGGCGAGAGGACTGGCGGAGAACAGCAGCAGGCCGAGGCTGGGACCGCAGACGAAGGCCACAGACCAAACCAATCCGTACGCCCCCATATAGAGGCCACGCTGATGCGCAGGGGCCAAGTCGGCCACATAAGCGCCGGAGACGGGCATGGCGACCATTTCGCCCAAGGTAAAGAGGACAACGGTGAGCACGAGCAAGGGCAGCGTGCGCGTCAGCGCATTTGAGGCGAACCCAGCCCCGATCAGTAAGTAACCGAGTGCCATCATCTGCCGCGCCGGATACCGCTTGGTGACCGTCGTCAACGGCAGCTCGCACAAGACGACCAGCACGCCGTTCAAAGAGATCACCAGGCCATAAATCGAAGGGGAAAAGCCGTTCCGCGTGATCTCCAGGCTCATCGTAGAAAAGACCTGCACAAAGACCAGGCCGACGGCCAGGGACGCACAGAGCATCCGCCGAAACTGTTGGTCGGTGCGCAGCACGCTCCAGGTCTCCCGCAGGCTGTTGTCCGTCCGCGTGCCGTGCAAGCCCGCCGGTAGAGCAAACCATGCGACGAGCCCGTAAAGGAGGGAGGTGGCGGCATCTCCGACGAATAGCCAGAGGAAGGAATGTTTGGCCAGCAACCCGGCGGTGGCCGGGCCGAACGCAAAGCCGGCATTGAGGGCCATCCGGTAGGCGGCGAACGCGGTGACGCGCTGTCCGGCGGGCACGAGGTCGGCCAGCAAGGCGCTGCTGGCGGGCCGGTAAAGTTCGCCGGTCAACCCCGCCAGGCTGGAGAACAGGACAATCATCGGCAGGCTGCGCACCTGGGAGAGGCTGAGCATGGCGAACGCGGCCGACCCCATCGAGAGCACGATGGTTTTGCGGCGGCCAAGCCGGTCGGCCAAATAGCCGCCCAGCATGCAGGCGCCGAACGTGCCAATGCCGTAAGCGCCGATGGCTAGCCCCGCCTCCGCGGAAGTATAGCCCAGTCGCGTCATATAAATGGCCAGGAAGGGCAGCACAAAAGTGCCGAACTTGTTCAGGAAGGTACCAAAGAATAGAATCCATGCTCCCCGCGGCAGGGCGCGCAGGTTTTCTCTCAGGCTGGCTTGTGTCCCGTCCATAAGTTAAGCGGAGCCGGCCGCGGGACGCCGTGGGCAAATGAAAAACCCACCGGCGTCTCAGCGGTGGGTTCGATAAAGTCTAGTGGTTCTGGTTTACAAAAGCTCTTCACCCCAATCGCTGCCGTGGCGCCCGGAAATCCGGTCTCCGACATGGCGCCACGAAGCCTTGCGGGCAATGCGCGCGTAGGCGCCGCTCAGTCGCGGAGACATCAGTTTAGGCATCGTGTTCATTTCCGTGCTGCGAAGATATGACATTTCCCGCTGGGGTCAAAACAATTTGCTCATCAGCCCGAGGCGCGACTTTTGACTTTAGGCCTAAGGCTCCGGACGGTAGAGTGCGGCCATGCGTGAGCGGATCGGCATTCTAACCGGCGGTGGCGATTGTCCAGGGTTGAACACAGTCATACGAGCGGTCGTGAAGTGTGCCACCAAACGGGGCTGGGACACCATCGGCTTTCTCGACGGCTTCGAGGGTTTGCTCGATCCGTTGCGCTACCGGCCGCTGGACTACAAGGAAATGGACGCCCTGCTCTTCGTCGGCGGGACGGTTCTGGGCACATCGAACAAGGGCCGGTTTGCGGGCAAGACGGGCCACGGCGACAGCAATCGCATCCCACGCGAGATCCTCGACCAGGCCAAAGCCAATTTTCAAAAGCTTGGCCTGCGCGCCCTGGTGGTGGTGGGCGGGGACGGCTCGCTGAGCAGCGCGCAGCAGCTCTTCGAACAGGGCGTCCCTATCGTCGGGGTGCCCAAGACGATTGACAACGATTTGGAAGCCACCGCGATGACCTTCGGCTTCGATTCCGCCGTCGCATGCGCCACCGACGGCTTGGACCGCCTCCGCACCACCGCTCAAAGCCACGACCGCGTGATGGTGCTCGAAGTGATGGGTCGTTATACCGGCTGGATTGCGGTGACGGCCGGCATCTCCGGCGGCGGCGATGTGATTCTGATCCCTGAGATTCCCTTCCAACTCGAGAGCGTGTGCGCGAAGGTCGCCGAACGCGAGCGTGAAGGCAAGCACTTCACCCTCGTCGTTGTAGCCGAAGGTGCGCGAGAAAAGGGGAAAGACTATGTCACTGCTGGCAGCGCCGAGCAGAACCGCGAAGCCCGGCTGGGCGGAATTGGCGCGGCTGTGGCCGCGGAAATCCAGAAGCGCACCGGCAAGGAGACGCGCGTGTGCGTCTTGGGCCATTTGCAGCGGGGCGGAGCGCCGACTTCCTATGACCGCCTATTGTGCACACGTTTCGGTACGCGGGCCGTCCAGCTTATCGCCGACGAGCAATACGGCCACATGGTGGCCCTACGCCCGCCCGACACCGTCGCGGTGAAGATCTCCGAAGCGATTGGCCACTTACGCGCGGTCTCGCCGGAAGGCGAGATGGTCCAAGCGGCTCGCGCTCTGGGCATCAGCTTCGGGGATTAGCCCCCGGTTTCTTCCTGGCAGGAAGCACCACTCAGATCCTTCCGGCTCCAGCCTGGAAGCCCCGTCCAACCCGATCCTTACACCCAGGCTGTCTCCTGGACGGAGCCACCCCCCAACCTGCCCAAAAGTGCTCCGCATTCTGCTGCCATCTCGGGTTTCTCCTACGGATTCGCGAGCGCCGAGTTTTGTCTTGCGGGGCAAAGCTGCTTCTGACACACATGCCTTGAAAGAAGCCTTAATAGGGAACCATCGAATATGCAAACGAACCAAATATCCACCAGCCCTTCGGGAGAAGAATTCCCACTGCCCACGCGCGAGGATTACCAGGCGGAATTCGCTCGTCTGAAGGCGCTCGCCGCCAAGCAGCGCAAAGCCGGCAAGGAGATCGTCGTGGTCGTCGGCCTCGGCTTTGTCGGCGCCGTCATGGCCGCGGTCGTGGCCGACTCGACGGATAAGAAAGGCCGCTCGACCAAGTTCGTCATTGGCGTCCAGCGCCCCAGCACCCGCAGTTTCTGGAAGATCAGACTGCTCAACCGCGGCGTCTCACCGGTCAAGGCCGAGGACCCGGAGGTCGAGCAACTCATCGCGCGCTGCGTCAATGACAAGCAAACACTGGTGGCCACCTATACTGAAGAAGCTCTGAAGTTGGCCGATGTGGTAGTGGTTGATGTCCAATGCGATTACCTGAAGGAATCCCTCGGCAACGTCCGCACCGGGTCTGCTGAAATGGCCGCCCTGGAAGCCTCGATGGCTACGATCGCGGAGAACGTCCCGGCCACCGCGCTGGTCCTGATAGAAACGACCGTCGCCCCCGGGACCACCGAACAGGTGGCCTACCCGATCATGAAGAAAATCTTCAAGAAGCGGGGCATTCATTCCGAGCCGCTATTGGCGCACAGTTACGAACGCGTGATGCCCGGCAAGCACTACGTCGCCTCCATCCGCGACTTCTGGCGCGTCTGCAGCGGCGTCAACCAAACCGCCCGCAAGCGGGTCACCCGGTTCCTCAACGAGGTGCTGCACACCGACAAATTCCCGCTCACCGTCCTGGACCGCCCCATCGAATCCGAAACCGCCAAGATCGTGGAAAACAGCTACCGCGCCACCATCCTCGCCTTTTTGGATGAATGGTCCTTGTTTGCCGAGCGCAATGGCGTGGATTTGAAGAAGGTAATCGAGGCAATCAAGGTTCGGCCTACCCATTCGAACATCATTTTCCCGGGGCCAGGCATCGGGGGCTATTGTCTGCCCAAGGATGGCGGACTGGGCGTTTGGGCATACCGGCACATCTTTGGCTTCGAGGATGACATCTTCAAGATCACCCCGCTTGCCATTGACATCAACGACTCCCGCGCGCTGCACGCGCCCCAACTTGTGCGCGACGCCCTGCGCAACATGGGGAAACCCATTGCCTCCGCCGGTGTCCTTCTCCTGGGCGCCGCCTACCGCGAAGACGTGGGCGACACCCGTTACAGCGGCTCAGAGATGATCGTGCGCAAACTCACCGAAATGGGCGCCGATGTCAAAGTGCATGACCCCTATCTCGACCACTGGTGGGAATTTGAGGCGCAAGACACCTACCCCCGGCCTGATTATAGCTGGGCCCGCTTCTTCCATCGGCAGGACTCCTTGAAGAACCTGCGCATTGAGAAGGACATGTGGGCAGCCATGAAAGGCATCGACGCGCTCGTCCTGGCGGTGCGCCACGACCCCTACCTCAAGCTCGACCCCGATCGGATGGTTAAGAGCGCCGGCCGCCCCTTTGCTGTCGTGGACTGCTTTTGTGTCCTCGACGACGAGAAGATACGCCGCTACCTGGAACTGGGGTGTGAAGTCAAAGGCATGGGCCGGGGACATATCAAACGAATCAAGGACAGCCTCGACAACCGTTTAGGCGGACGCAGGAAGAACCAGGAGAATTGACCAAAACAAAGCAAAAGAAGGTGCTGACGGAACTGCGACGGTCTGATAATGAATGTCCAATTAATCGGCTAAGGTTCAGTACGATCTGTCATATTCCAGGTAAATCTATGAAACATATCACTGTCATCGCGCTCAGCGTGGCCTTTCTGACTACCTACCCCTCCTTTGCGACGGATGCCCCGAAAGCCAATCCCTTTGATGCGACATTGGCTGCGGTTCCCGCCGCGGAACTGCCCGCCAAGGCCGCCGATCTGGTCTTGCAGGCCAAACCCCGCGCATGGCAGTCCGTGACCGTGAACGTGGTGAAAAGCGCAGTGGGGATCAATCCTGCCGCCTCACCGGCCATCGTCGGAGCCATCTCCCGGGCGGTGCCGCAGATGGCGGCAGCGGCCGCCAGCACGGCTGCGTCCGAGCAGCCCAAGCAGGCCAGCGCCATTGCCAAGGCGGCGGCCGCTGCGGCTCCAGCCAAAGCCGGCCAGATTGTATCTGCAGTTTGCCGGGCAGTCCCGAACGAGTACCAAGCCATTGCAGTAGCGGTGTCCCAGGCGGTCCCCGCAGCGGGCAAGGAGATCGTGGATGCCGTGACGTCTGCCCTGCCGAACTTGAAGCCGTCCATAGAGAAAGTGATCGCGGGCTATGGCGGCATCGTGGCGTCGGTGGCCGACACGCTCTCCCAGGCTGCGCGGATATCGACCGTGGCGGACACATCCAGCACCCCCACGGCAGCAGGGGCAGCGTCATTTGCGCGTGGGCCGGCGGTAGGCCCCCCATACATCCCGCTAACGACCACCCCAACCGGTGTGACGCCCGGCACTTCGGGCCCAGTTCCGACTGGCGGGCGCAATTACGCGGCACCGTAGAGTTTTTCTTCACGCAAAACAACGTCGTCTGCACCATCAGACGGGCTTTGTTTAGCTTATAAAGGGGACCCCAGAAGGGCCGGTGGCACCCCTTCGGAAGGGCCAGGTGAAAAGCCTGATACAAAGGCGGCGTTGAATCAAGTGAAGGCGCGACAAAGGTTTTTTAATACTCTTGACTGAATAGCCGCATCTCCCTTAGTATCTTGGCTTGTTAGGCAAAATTCATGTTTGCGCAATTTAAGAGCCTGTTTTCCAATGACATTGGGATAGACCTTGGGACGGCGAATTCCGTCGTGTACGTGCGGGATCGGGGAATTGTCTTGCGAGAGCCCTCGGTAGTCGCAATCCAGGCCGGGACCACCAATGTGCTCGCCGTAGGCGAAGAAGCCAAACGGATGCTCGGGCGCACTCCCGGAAATATCGTGGCCATTCGGCCCATGAAAGATGGCGTGATCGCTGATTTTGAGATCACCGAAGCGATGCTGCGCCACTTCATCCAAAAGGTCCATCACCGGAAGCTGATCGCGCCGCGCGTCGTAGTAGCGGTCCCCTCAGGCATTACGGAAGTGGAAAAACGGGCGGTTAAAGACTCCGCTACTCATGCCGGAGCGCGTGAAGTGTATTTAATCGAACAACCGATGGCTTCGGCCATTGGTGTCGGTTTGCCGGTGCATGAACCGGCGGGCAACATGATCGTCGATATTGGCGGCGGGACTTGCGAAATCGCAATCATATCCCTCGCCGGCATCGTCTTCAGCCGCAGCCTGCGGGTAGGCGGAGACGAATTCGACGAGACGATCGTGGCGCACATTAAACGGGCCTATAACCTGATGATAGGCGAACGCACGGCGGAAGAGATCAAGATACGAATTGGCTCTGCTTTTCCGCTGGAGCAGGAATTAACCATGGAAGTCAAAGGACGCGATCTGAGCGCTGGTCTGCCGAAAACACTGACCATTCGCTCCGAAGAGATTCGCGAAGCCTTGCAAGAGCCGCTTTCGAGCATCTTGGAGTCTGTACGCATCACCCTCGAACGCTGCCCGCCGGAACTGTCCGCCGACCTGGTGGACCGTGGCATAGTCATGGCGGGCGGCGGATCGTTGCTGCGCGGCATTGACCGGCTGGTGGCCGAAGAGACCGGGTTGCCGGTTCACATCGCCGATGATCCGCTAAGCGCCGTCGCCGAGGGCACGGGCCGGGTATTGCAAGAACTCCAATTTCTTAAGCGCGTTTCTACCAATTCCAAGTAGTTCCCTCCTGTCATCATCCTCAGCAACTGGCAGTCGGTAGTCGGTGAGCGGTCATGAGCGACCGTTCACCTAGCACTAGTTGCTGATCGCCACTAGCTGATTATTTAGATGTTGAAACGGCCGCATTACATTGCATTGGGTCTGGTTGTGCTGTTGACGTTGGTTATTTTGAATCTGCCAAGCCAAACGAGCGCCCGCTTTAAGCTGGGTATCGGGAGTCTATTCCTCCCGCTTTTCGGGTTGGCGAGCTCGTCGCAGCAATTGGCCGGCACAATGGGCGACACTGTTGTGTCTCGGCGGGAATTGCTCCGGCTTACTGACGAGCTCCGCCGGGAAAATCAACAACTGCGGTTGCAGGCAATGCAGGCGCAGGAAACCGCCAGCGAAAATGCCCGCCTCCGACAACTCGTGGGCTGGCAACGTCAAACCTCCTGGAAGCTCAAACTGGCGAAAGTGGTGCTGCGCGAGCCGGCCAACTGGTGGCGCACTATTCAAATCGACCTCGGCAGTCGGGACGGGCTGCGGGTAAATCTGCCGGTCTTGACCACCGATGGCCTGGTCGGGCGCATCTCATCCGTTAGTCTCATCCGCTCGCAAGTCGTGCTGCTGGGAGATCCCAACTGCAAAGTCTCCGCGCGAGTCGAAAACGAAACCCGCGATGCTGGCGTTATCGGCACCTCCGGACCGCTGGATACTGAATTCGTCGAATTGGGGTATATTTCCAGGAACGTAAATCTGAAGCCTGCGCAAAGCGTCGTAACGAGCGGTGACGGCGGCATTTTCCCACCGGGCATCCCGATCGGGAAGGTCGTCGATGTCCAATCAGTAGATTTCGGCCTGCGCACCCAAGCCCGCGTGAGGCTCGCGGCGAACCTGAACGCGCTGGAAGAGGTGTGGGTGATGTTCCCATGAATTGGCTCAATACAGCATTTGTTTTGGGCGCAGGCTTCCTCGCGGTGTTCTGGGAAGCTGCGTTCGGCGGCGTGCGCCATCTAGTGGGCGCTCAGGTCGATTTGCTGCCACCGCTCATGGTCTATGCCGCCTTGTGCACCGGATTGACGACCGTCGCGCTGCTGGCGCTCTGCGGCGGCCTTTGGTTCGATTCGTTGTCCGCCAACCCCCTGGGTGTAACCGTGTTCCCGCTGTTCGCAATTGGCCTGGCGATTTACCTCAAGCGCGACCTGATCTTGCGCGACCAGACCTTCGCGCAGTTGGTTCTCGGCCTGGGCGCCAGCGCCGCGGCGCCGGCGCTGACGTTGTTGCTGTTGCTCACCATGGGGCATACCCCGTTGTTGGGCTGGGGCACTCTATGGCAATTCGTCGTGCTGACCGTCGGTGGGGCCATCGCAACTCCTATTTGTTTTGAGTTGTTTGGATGGCTGGAGCGGGTGTTGGTGCACCGCCCCGCCACCGAAAGCAGCTTCCGTCCAGACCGGGAAATCCGGAGAGGACGGCTCTAAATGCTCATTTTCGACCAGCTCAAGAAGGACGATCCCCACCTACGTTTGGTTGCGATAGCGGTCCTGAGCGGCTTGGGCGTCCTGCTGGCAGGATTGTGGTGGGTGCAGGTAGTATCGGCCCGGGACTACCAGGCAAACCTCGAAACGCAGTCGTTCCGAACGGTGCGCATTCCGGCGGTGCGCGGGAAGATCCTGGACCGCAATGGCGTTGCTCTGGCCGAGAGCCGGCCCACCTACAACGTAAGTTTATATCTTGAAGAACTGCACAAAGCATTCCAGGCGGCATACTCGGTGAAAGCCCGCCGCGCCCAAGCCGAGCTCAAACAGAATCAGAAAGAACTCGAGAAGAAGCTGCATCGCAAGCTAACCAAAGCGGAGCGGAAGCAGTTCATCTTCACCCTGCAAGCACAGATTTTGCTGCGGCAACAGGCTCGCTATGAGGTCGCCAGCAACGTGGTCCTCCAAGTCAACCAGCGGCTGCGCCAGCCGCTCTGGCTGAACCCGACCAACTTCGAACGCCATTACGAAACCCGCCTTGCCCTGCCCTGCCCGGTGCTGACGAACCTGAACGCGGCTCAGATCGCCCGCTTCGAGGAGCAATCCACCAGCCGGATAGGCGTCGATCTCGAGCTTCAATCTACGCGCAATTATCCTTTTGAGACCACGGCGGCGCACATTCTGGGTCATCTTAGGCGCGACGACGACTCGAAGGAAGGCGAAGAGTCCTTCTTTTCCTTTCGGCTCCCGGATTACCGCGGAGTGATCGGGGTCGAGTACGGTTTTGATAAGGAGCTGCGCGGCACGGCGGGAGCGAAATCGGTTCTGGTGAACAACGCCGGCTACCGCCAGACCGAAAACACCTGGAGCGAGGCGAAGCCAGGAGACAATGTCGTGACGACGATCGATTTACGCCTCCAGCAGGTGGCGGAGCATGCGTTGCAGAGTGTCTCTGGTTCGGCCACGCGAGGAGCGGCGGTGGTCATGGAAGTCCATACCGGCGACATTTTGGCAATGGCGTCGTCCCCGACGTTCAACCCGAACTCGTTCCTGCCCAGCCTCTCGCCGGCGGACGGGCAACGGATTGCCGAGCAGCACGCGGAGGAGAATCGCGCCACGATTGAGAATTACCAGCCCGGCTCTATCTTTAAGACGGTGGTCGGTCTCGCCTGCCTGGAAGCCGGCCTCGACCCTAATGCCACAATTGACAACCCCGGCTACATAGACGTTGGCCGATACCGCGTTCACGACCTGGCCCGGCCCGGCACTTATGATTTCCACCGCGCCCTGAAGATGTCCTCCAACACCTACTTCGTGGATAAGGGGCTGCACGTGGCCGGAATTTCAAACATCGTGAAGCTCGCCCAGCGCTTGCATCTGGGTGAACGGACAGGCCTGCCCACACGGCAGGAAGTGCCGGGCATCTTTCCGAGCCTCAAGAAAGTCGGTGCCAACTGGCAGGATGGCGACACCGCCAATATGTGTATTGGCCAAGGACCCATGGCTGTGACTCCCATCCAGATGGCGGTGCTGGCGTCGGCTCTCGCCAATGGCGGCAAGGTCCTGTGGCCGCGACTGGTGGACCGAATCGAAACGGCAGACCCTACGGTGGGCGCGCCTCCCAAGAGCTTTCCTGCCACCCGGGTCCGGGATGAACTCGGCGTGAAAGCCAGCAACTTACAGATCGTGCGCAAAGCGATGCTGGCCGATGTGGAAGAAGACGGCACGGGCCGCGCGGCTGCCGTGCCGGGAATGAGCATTTGCGGCAAGACCGGCACCGCCCAGGTTAAGAACGAACACAACGAGACCATCGGCGAAACGACTTGGTTCCTGTCGTTCGCGCCATACGACGAACCCCGCTATGCGGTCGTGGTAATGGTCGAAATGGAGGCACGGCGCGGTTCCGGCGGGGGCACTTGCGGACCGGTTGCCAAGGAAATCTACATCGCCATCCGCGACCTGGAACGGTCAGCCCCAGGCAAACCCCAAACTCTGGCCAAAGACCGCTAAATGCCAACCCAGACGCGATAGACATGTTTGACTCCGCCCTCCAATACCACGAGTCGCGCATTGACCGAGTTCAGGTCGTCGCTCTGTGCGGGCTCATGATTCTGGGAGCGCTCTTCGTCTATAGCGCGACGATGGTCAGCGCCTCGGCCAGCCTCGCGCCTTGGTATAACCAGAGCTGGTTCAGGCAGATCATCTGGTACGTGCTCGGGACTGGCGCGGCAGCGGCCCTGTGCTGCGTGGATTACCACACGATCGCGCGCTGGTCGATGATCGCTTACTGGTTCGCGGTGCTCCTGCTCGCGGTCGTCTTATTCTTTGGCACGGTGCGGTTTGGGGCGCGGCGGTGGTTCGATCTGGGCTTCTTCAGCCTGCAGCCGTCGGAGTTTTCCAAGCTCGCTTTCATCCTGGCCCAGGCGCACTTTCTTAGCCGCCCGGTCGAGGAATTGCGCGTGCCGCTGATTTTTTGGAAGGCCCTGGGGTTGATGATGCTGCCGTTCATTTTGATTCTCAAGGAGCCGGACCTCGGCTCCGCGCTCGTGCTGTTGCCGACCGGATTGGCGATGTTGTTCGTGGCCGGTACCCCGCGGCGGTTCTTGGTGTGGATGTTTGTCTGCGTCGGCATCCTGGGCGCCTTGTTCGTGGCGGACGTGCTCTTCATGCCAGTGAAGTGGCAAGTCAATTTGGAAGAATACCAGCGCCGCCGGCTGCTGGTTTACTTCGGCACACAAGATTCTCCGCCTGCCGGTGCGTCCAAGGCGGATCAAGCACGCTTGCGGAGGCAGCAGTTTGATTACTCGCACAACGTGCGACAGGCTCTGATCTCCGTCGGCTCGGGCGGGCTGACGGGCAAAGGCTGGCGGCAGGGCACGCAAAATGCCCTCGGTTACCTGCCGCGGTCGGTGGCGCACAATGACTTCATTTTCTCCGTCATTGCCGAGGAGAGTGGATTCGTCGGCAGCGTGATCGTGCTCACGCTGTATGGGGTGGTTCTCTTCACAGGAATCAGAATCGCCGGCCAGGCGCGCGATCGCCTGGGCAAGCTCATGGCGGTGGGTGTGATCACGCTCCTCTTCAGCCATGTATTCATAAATATCGGCATGAACATTCGGATTATGCCTGTGACGGGCGTGCCACTGCCGCTGCTAAGTTACGGCGGGTCATCAGTGCTCGGCTCGTTGATCGCCATGGGCATCCTGCAAAACGTGCATATCTATCGAAAGACCTATTAAATATGAGTGACAGAAATTTTTCCCGGCGACGGCGCGGCATGCGCTTCCGCCCAACTGGCGGGCTGGGACATGGACAGCAGCACCCCGACCGCGATGCCATTCAGGCTCGGGCGGACGCGGTGGGAGGCCCCCCAGTGCCAGAGAAGGTGTATGAGCACCGCCACGCTCACGAGATCGAGCGCGCCGAGAATATCGCCGCGGGCCTCCCACCCGAGGGATTGCCCAGGGAAACGGCTGAATCGCCGGGCTCCGGCAAAGGCGCTTTCCGTGAGCCGAATCCGGCACCTCCTGTGCCATTGCAGGAAGAAAAGCCCTTTGCGCCTGTGCCCATCAAGGAGCACAATCGGGGCATTGTCGAAACCATCCGGGCCGCAGCAAGCACGCTGGTTAAGAAGGTCCAGCGGCTCATCAAGCCGGTCGAGAAGATGCACAAGGAAGTCATCATCAACGCGGAAACGCTTGAAACCCGAGTGGCCGTGTCCGAGGAAGGCCGCCTTGAGGAATTCACCATCGAGCGGACGACCGAAGAACGGTTGGTGGGCAGCATCTTCAAAGGCAAGGTGCGCAACCTCGAAGACGGTTTGAAAGCCGCCTTCGTCGATATTGGATTCGAGAAGAATGCGTTTCTCCACTACTGGGACATCGTGCCGAATAGTTTTGACAGCGGGGTGGAAATAGTCGATCGGGGTGCCCGACGGCGCGAACGACCGAAGGTCACGCAGAAGGATATTCCGCGGTTATACCCGCCGGGCAGCGAGATCATCGCGCAGGTCACCAAGGGGCCCATCGGCACCAAAGGCCCGCGGGTTACCACGAACCTGGTCCTGCCCGGCCGTTATCTCGTGCTGCTGCCCAACTCAGACCAGAGTGGAATCTCGCGCAAGATCGAGAACCCGCAGGAGCGCCAGCGCCTCAAGAAAATCCTGCGCGAACTGGCGATTCCTGACGGCATGGGGGTAATCATGCGCACCGTGGGTGAGGGTCAACAAAAGCGTTACTTCGTGCGCGACCTGGCCTTGCTCCTCGACGAATGGAACCAAGTCCAGGAGCGCATCAAGTCTCAGCCACTGGCCAGTTGCGTCTTCCAGGAGCCGGATTTGATCGAACGGACCGTGCGCGACTTCCTGACCGAAGACGTGGAGAGGATCGTTGTGGACAGCCAGAAAGCCTACGACCGGATGCGGGAGATGATTTCCAAAATCTCCAAGCGTTCCGCCGACAAGGTGAAGCTCTACGCCGAGCCGCAGCCGATCTTCGACCGCTTCAACATCACAAGGCAATTGGAGAATGCCTTCTCCCGCCAAGTCCATCTGAAGAGCGGCGGCTATATCGTCATGGATGAAACGGAAGCCCTGGTAGCGATTGATGTGAATACCGGCCGGCACAAGGGCGGCAAAGACCAGGAATCGACCATTCTCAAGGTGAATCTAGAAGCAGCCGATGAAATCGCCCGCCAGTTGCGGCTGCGGAACATGGGCGGCCTGATCGTGCTCGACTTCATTGATATGAAGTCGCGCCGGGACCAGCAGCAAGTCTATCAGCGCATGAAAGACGGCTTGCGCCGCGACAAGGCCAAGACCCACGTCCTTCCCATTTCGCAGCTTGGCTTGCTGGAAATGACCCGCCAGCGCCACTCCGAGAGCGTCGATGCAGCGGTCTATGATGACTGCCCATACTGCAAAGGCCGGGGCAAGGTCAAGAGCGCTCTGACCATGAGCGTCGAGATCCAGCGCAAGCTAAGCGAAATTCTCAAGAAGCGCTCGCGCGACGAGTCGGACTTCCAGTTGCGGATCGTGGTGCATCCGACCATTCTCGAACGCCTGCGCACTGAGGATGAGAAGCATCTGATCGAGATGGAGAAGCGCTACTTTGGCAAGCTCTCCTTCCGCGCGGACCCGGGGCTTCACGCCGAGCAGTTTAAGATCGTGAACGTTGCCACCAACGAAGAACTCGCCAGCGTCGGCGGGTAGAAGTAGTTGCGAGTTGATCGTTAAGGACGCGGGGCGTGACCGATCAAGGTCGCGCCCCATTCTTTTCCAACCATCAACTATCGGGATTTCGCCATTTCCCCGCCGCCGTCACGTCGATAGCTCGCCACCACCCAGTCGCTCAAAACCTTGTCGGGACCCTGCACGGCGTCGGTGTCTATGACAAACTCCTGCTGGCCGGAGTTCTGGGCAATCAGCTTCAAGCCAAACTGGAAGTCCTTGAACCGCTTTGCGCAGAGATCACGCACCGACTGCGCTTTCTCGAGCGCCTCCGTCACCAGCATTCCCGCCGCCTGCTCAGTGAACCTGATCTTCATGCCGTGATTTTCCTGGAACCGCCGAGCAAACTCATCCACCAGTTGCCGCGCGACAATCCGCTCCTCCCGCTTCGGGTCGGCCAGTATCCTCTGCAACTCGGCGGCGGGATCATCCACCAGCTCGCGCGTGACTACGAAGCGGCTCACTTTGGTGGACGGTAACTCGAACTTGATATCCCGAAACACCCGCTCGCACACGGTCATCAGCCCGCGAGCGCCGGTCTGCTCCTCGCCTGCGCGCTCGGCTATCCGCCGCAACCCTTCATCGGCAAAAAGCACTTCGATGCCGTAGGCGGCGAAGTCCTGCTCGTATTGACGGATGATGCTGCCCTCAGAACTCTTTAGAATGAGAAACAGGTCGTCCACCTTCAAGGAATGGCATACCACGCGCACCGGCAGCCGGCCGATGAACTCCGGCTCGAACCCGAACTCGATGAAGTCCCGCGTTTGGCCCAGGCCCAGCACGTCTTCCGTGGTGTCCAGCGGGCGGTCCTTGGCCCCAAAACCGATCGTGGCCTCTCGCAGCCGCCGGTGGATGATCTTCTCTAACCCGCCGAACGCGCCGCTGACTATGAACAGGATGTGCTTGGTGTTGATGGTGCTCGGCGCTTTCCGGCCCCGCTGGGTGAAATCCATCATCGCCTGGATTTGGCCGGCGATGTCATTCGCGGAGCGCGCCGGCACCTCGGTCTCCTCCATCAGCTTCAGCAGGTTGGTCTGCACCCCGCGCCCGCTCACGTCCCGGCCAGTCAGGTTGCCTGCGGCGGCGATCTTGTCAATCTCGTCAATGTAGATGATGCCGTACTGCGCGCGCGTCACGTCGCCGTCCGCCAGCCGCACCAGGTCGCGCACCATGTCCTCGACGTCACCGCCCACATAGCCCGTTTCCGAGAACTTGGTGGCGTCGGCTTTGACAAACGGCACCCCAATCAGGTCCGCGGCGCTGCGGATCAGAAACGTCTTGCCGACGCCGGTGGGGCCGATCAGGATGATGTTCTGCTTGGCGTAATTCGCCGACTCCTTCCCTTCGAGCGCCAGCCGGACATGGTGATAGTGATCGCACAGCGCGACGCTCAGCACCTTCTTGGCCTCGTCTTGTTTGATGACAAACCGGTCGAGGTAATCCTTCACCTCACGGGGCTTGTAACTGAACTCGAATTGGTCCGCCTTCTCCTGCCGGCCAGGGCTCTCCGGCGTGCCGGCAGTTTGGGCTTCGGCGGTCGGTTGCCCGCGCGCGCCTTGCATGTGCTGTTGCATGAACCCTGCTAATTGCCGCTGAAACTCCTCTGGCGAAGGCGGCCCGTTAAACACTGCTCTGCTCATAATTCACCGCGCTGGTTGTCCCCATTCACCCGTTTAAGCCATTGACTCATTTAACTCATTTAACCCGGCTTGCCAGCATACCGCACTTCTGCAATAAGACCAAGACAATGACTGAGAAATTCCAGCCTCAGAACCCGCAGCGGTTTGAGGCCGCGCTGCGCCGGTTCGACGAGGAGAATGCCCGCGACCCGCATTTTGAACAAGTAGCTGGCGTGGCTCATCCGCGCGAACTGATCTACGCCCAATGGCTGACCGAGTGGGTGCTCAAGCTCTGCCCGGACGCCTCCGAAACGCTTCGTCTGGCCGCGCGCTGCCAGCACCTCTGCCGCTGGATGGTGCCGCGGGCTTCATATCCGATGACCCGAACAGGCTATTTGAAGTGGCGTGCGGGGCTCAAACAGTTCCACGCGCAGAAGGCCGGCCGAATCCTGCGCGAGGTCGGCTATGCCGAAGACATGGTTGCGCGTGTCCAGAGCTTGAACCTCAAGCAGGACTTCCCGCAGGCCCTGGAAGGCCGGGTCCTGGAAGACGCCCTGTGTCTGGTATTCCTCGAACACCAGTTTGCCGACCTCGCCAGCAAGACAGCCAACGATAAGATGATCAATGCCCTGCAAAAGACCTGGAAGAAAATGACCCCGGCAGCCCAGGCGCTCGCCGCCAAGCTCTTTTACGGTCCGCGCGAACGAGGGTTGTTGGAAAAGGCGTTGAAGCCTGCTGGAGCAAACCCGTAGCCGGGAGATGCGCCGTTCACCTGCAATTGATCAGGTTGCAGAATCGCTCGGCACGCCCGTACACTGCCTTGCCAGGCCGTTGAACCTGCGCCGGTGCATTCCACGGGATGTAAAACTCCAAGTCCGTCGGGGGCCGTTGGGTCGTGCGCTCAAACGCCGCGCAGCGTTCCTGCATGGCCTGCCGGACTTCGGATAGCGCATCATCCGGGCTGGTCTTAATCTGCTTTGGAGTGCGCGTAACGCTGCCAGACCTCGGGCTTCATCTGGTAGCGGGAAACCTCTCCCGCCGCGCCAACGACATGATCGTCGTCGCCCGATTCAATCTGTGACAGCGCGCTCCACCGGTCCATCGCCTGGAGCCGCGCGCAAACACTAAAGGCCAGCAGAAAGGCGGCGAGAGAGACTCTCACATTCATCCGGGCAAACATTGCCCCGCACAAGAGAGCAAAAGGCATGCCCATGCCTCTCTTGATATCAAGTCTTCCGCCCTGCCCTGGCGCCGACCCTTGGCTGTGCGGCAATTCACGTCGTCGGATGTGCCGAATGCTGACCGCTCCTGAATCAAGTGTCTCGTAATCGCACTGGCGTTGTCCGGCAGGCCGCCGGGGGGACTGGATCAAGCCCCTTCCACGATCGCATTAAGGCTGGAGTGGGATCTCGAGAGGAATAGGCTGTTTGTCGCGCAGCCTCTGGGCCGCCTCTCCGATGAGCCGCAGATACCAGTCGCTGGGCAAACCATCGTACCCGACAAAGTGCGCTTGCGCGGGGGGATTACCGGTGACTTTGAAAATGGCCGTGCCCTCGTCAACCTCGTCAAACATGGCCACATACACGGTGTCCGCGCCCAGGCGAGACAACGCGACGAATTGCTCCCAGAGGAACCGGCCACCCCGACGCGGAATCAAACTCGTCCCCGGCGCCAGCCGCTGCAAGTTATCCCAACTGAAGCCCGGATAGACGACCGGAATCCAGAGCATCCCGAGGCGTTCGCACTCGCGCTTATCTTCGGCCCAGTTATTGGTTGCCGCGTGCTTCACTCCGAATGCGTCGGGCACATAGTTGCCAATATTCCAGGGGCAGTAAGCGCCGAATCGCCCGTAGAACTTCTGCCACGAAGGGTCGGGATTGTGCCGCCAGTCCCAGTCACCGCCTCCAACCAGGAAGGCGGCGTATGGGCCGGGGGTCCGAAAGAAGTCGATTAGACGATTAGCCAGCTCGGCATTCATCGGATTGTGCGGGTTGCGAAAGTAGAAGCCCCAGATTTGCACGACCGGCTGGCCGACCTGATGCAAGTAACGCGGATCTTCTACCATCTTCTCGTCCACCATGCGCTTCCAGTCCGAGGTGAGGACCGCGAAAACCCGGTCCCCTGGCAGGCCGGCGATATCATAGGAAAGTGCCCAGGCCCGGCCGGTCTGAAGTGCCGCAGTCCGCACATGGTTCAGCACCCGCAATCGTGACGGATAGCGGTTTGGCTGCGACCCACCGGGCAGGTCCACGAGGAAATGTTGCACCCAGGCGCCGTCAATGCCGTAATCGCGCATCCACTCGAAATGGCGGAGCACAGTTCGGGCGTTGTCGGAGCTGAACAACTCAGCCTGCCGACCCCCAGGATATGTAAAACCCGGCGCCGGATAGCGCTCCTTTGGGGAATAGTCGGCCATGTCCGGCCACAGCTCGAAAGTCAGCAGGTCTGGCGCGATCTGCCGCGAGTCACGGCTCCAGTGAATCCACCCCATGTTGACCGCATCGTCCGGGCAGCGGAACCAACCCTGGTAGCCGCACATCACCTTGCCCCGCAAGGACGTGGTGTCCACCGTGCCGGCGCGGCGCAAGGGGTTGCTCGCGGAGGCTGACGACCCGCGACCCGTCGAGCATCCAGCCAGCACGGCGACGAGGAGAACGAATCCGCAACGCAGACGCATGGCGGCAAGTAACCATGTTCATGCGCAAATGCGCAATATTATTGAAGGTATCAGTCGCCTGTTGGTGCCCGACTCAGGGGCACGAGGAAATCGAGCGCCGGCGGCTTGGTCGGCGCGACGGGCAGTCGAATCGTCCCTTGCAGTTTCGTCTGCGAAGTGATGCTGCCGCCGGTGGCCAGATAGAAGCGGCTGCCAGCCAAACCGGCGTCAATGTTGTCGCGGGATTCCCACACGGCATTGGAAGCGGTGAACCGCGCATGGTCCAGCGGAGTCCACTTATCTTGCAGCGTGCGCACCCAGCCGTTCCCGTAAGTGGCGCGCCGGGTCTGCTGCGCGCTCTGGCCGTCGCGGCGAAAGTCTTCGATGAAAGAATGGTAGCCCCGCAACGGGCGGCCACCGGTGCGCGTGCGGAAGGTGGCCAGTTTCCACCAATGCTGCTTCGTCGCCAGCCAGAGATACGCGGTGTAGGCCGTCTTGTCGCCTTGCACCTCGCCCTGGACGACGAAGCAGTTGGTCTCTCCCAGTTTCCAGGGACACGGCGCCATGCATTGGCCGCCGGTGCCCTCGCCCCCAAATCGCCGGATGCGCACCCCCTCCCCTTGCGCCAGCACCTCGACCCGATCTTCGTTCTGCACGGCATTCGGGTCATCCCCGCGCGTCGGGTCCCACACCGAGAAGAGCACCACCTTCTCCTCTGCGCGGTCGAGTTGCTGGATGCCGAAATATCCCGTGTCCCAGCCACAGGCCATGAAATAACTGCCGGGCACCGACTGCTCCACCACCATCTCGTTGTAGTACAGGTTGCCCTCAGGCGCCGGATAATTGAGATGCACGGAACGGGCGGCCCGCGGTGGGGGATTCGTCGCCGGTTGTGCCCCAAGGCCGGCGGCTCCCAACGCCAGCGCCAAGGTTAGGATACGTCCCGGGATCCGGCCGGCCATAGAGGCTGCTGAACAACAATTCAAAATTATACCATAGCCTGGCAGCTAACGCCGCGCCATCGGGATTCGGGTCGCAAGTGTAATGGGTCAGTGACGGCGAGAGAATGCCTTGGCGGAGTGCGCCCGTCCCCGGGCGCAGCAAGCACCGAATAGCCCGGCGCGCCCGATTTCCTCGCATCTCCGTTACCTTCCACCATTGCTGCGCCCGCGGACGCCTGCCTCTATTTGGCGGGGGGCGAATTTAGGGGGCGAATTTAGGCGTGCAGCCCTGAGGCATATCAACCATGCTGCTTCAGGCAACGCCTTCACCGCGTCGCGGTTGCAGGCGGGATGCGCACGGGCTGTCATGACATGAACTCCTATTGTATTCGTTCTGCGACCAGAGCGGACGTCGAGGCGATTAAGGCCATTCTCAACTATTACATCGAACACTCGACCGTCATATTCATTATGAAGCCACAGACCCTCGAAGAGAGGCTGGCTTGGTTCGATGCCCATTCACCAGAGCACCCGGTCACGGTCGTGGAGGTTGCCGGTTCTGTGGTCGGCTGGGGGGCGCTGTCGCCTTTTCGTCCGCAGGCCGCTTATGCGCGCACCGCCGAGCTGTCTATTTATATCCAACACGATTTCATTGGGCGCGGCCTTGGGCGGGCGATTCTCTCCGATCTGATCGCGCGCGCCCGTGCCGCCGGTCATCATGTGCTGCTCGGCGTGTGCTGCAGCGATGCAGTAAGCAGTATCGGACTTCTCGAATCGTTCGGCTTCACTCGCGTAGGGCACTTCCGCGAGGTGGGGCGCAAGTTCGACCGCTGGCTTGACGTTGTCTTCCTCCAATTGGTGCTGTAATAAAGGAATGAAATGACGCATACAACGCTTGCTTTGTTTAACCTGGGCGGAGGGGAAATCATCCTGATTCTGGCCTTGGTCCTGCTCATGCTCCTGGTGCCCGCGATTATCGTAGGCGTGATTCTCCTCGTCATCGGAGCGAACCGAAAGACCCCACCGCCCGCGGCCCCACCCGGCCAGATTTGCAAGTCGGAAAAGCTGGTGATGGTCAAGTGCCAGTCTTGCGGCAAGCTGAATGATCAGGACGCGAAGTTCTGCCAGGAATGCGGGAGAAAGTTCTGAATCAGAGCCAGCGACTTGGGCGTGAGGCAGCGTAAGATTCAACTGATCTTTGGCGCCATCCTACTGGCGCTGCTTGGGCTTTGGCTTATCCGCAGCCTGATAGTGCCCGCTTCCTCGACCACGTCCCCAGGCGGTTGGTCTCCGGTCAACGCCCAGGCCAGGCTGCCCAACGTAAAGCTGTGGCTGGGTTCGCAGGAATTGGTGGCCGAGATTGCCCGCGCACCTCAAGAGCTGGCTACTGGCATGATGTTCCGCACCAATATGGCGCCAAATGAGGCGATGCTCTTTTTGCTTCCAGTGGCTGGGCAAGCCTCGTTCTACATGAAGAACACCGTCATCCCGCTTTCGTGTGCCTATGTCGACGGCGACGGGACGGTCCTGGAGGTTCACGACATGAAGCCCAAGGATGAGACTCCAATCCTGTCAGCGACGAGCAACATTCAGTTTGTGTTAGAGGTCAACCAAGGCTGGTTCGAGAAGAACCACATTGGTCCGGGAACTCTCGTTCGCACCGAAAATGGCGCATTAAGCGATATAGAGCAATGAGAGGCCCTTCGCTGGTCGCTGACTTCTGCGGTGGTGATCTTCGATTGGGTCAGCCACGAGCCGGAGCGTCGGCGCCGGGCTTGAGCAGGGGGAAGTCGATGTCCGTGCGGGCGATGGAGTTGAAGTAATTGGTGAAGATGTTCAGGGCGACGTGGGAGATGATCTCCGCGATGAGGGCGTCGGTGAAACCCGCTTGGCGGAGGGATTGAAAGTCCGCATCGCTCAGCTCGCCGCGCTGGAGGGCAACTGATTGAGCAAAGCGCAGCATGGCGTGGGTTTGGGGGTGGGCAGAAGTCGCTCTGCGCGCGGCGCGAATCTCGTTGTCATCGAGGCCCAGCTTCCTGGCGAGAGCGCAGTGAGCGGAAAGGCAATACTTGGCGCTGTTAATCTCAGCAATGGTCAAGGCCAGTAGCTCGCACTGCCTCGGTGTGAGCTGGCCCTGGGCGAGCGCACCGGCGCAGGCAACATAAGCGTTGAGAGCCGCCGGCGAGTTGGCGAGCAGGTGGAGGAAGTTGCAGTCGGGCAGGGGAGAGGATTTGACTGCTGAAGGGCCGGGGGCTGCCCGGTCGAGTCCCGAGGTGACAGAAGCAAGTCTTGCCATAGTCTTTAGGTCTCGTTTCCAGGGCGAGACTAACATGGAGCGTGCCAACCGCACAATTCCCAATTGGACCCCAAATCAAAGCCAAATACCGGAAGCGCAGAGCCGCTGCGGGAAACGCTATATCGTCCGGAGCGAAGTCTGGTAACGAGATAGTGAAGGGCCGCAGCCCTGAAGTCCGAAGACCGAAACCCGAAACCCGAAAGAAGGCCGAAATCCGTAGCGAACCCACAACCGCCGCGGCGAAGCAACAGCCCATTGGATTAAGCCATTCTCGGATTTCGGACTTCGGCCTTCTTTCGGCCTTCGGGTTTCGGGTTTCGGATTTGTGATGCTCCCACCGGACTTCACGGCGGCCCTGCGTGCGAGAGCCACGCTTCTAGTTCAGGTTTGCCCTTCGACCAATACGGGCCGCTTGAGGCCCATCTTTTTCATGCGCGAGATGAGCGTGGTGGGTTTGAGGCCCAGGATTTCGGCGGCGCCGCCTTCACCGTGGATTCGCCAGCCGGCCTTGACGAGCGCCGCGCGCATGTTCTCCCGCTCGCGCTGGCGCCACTCGAACTCGGTCAGAATCGGCGGCTCGGCCCCATTGCCGCCCGGAGCCGCCAGCGGCGGGGGCGCGCCGAGGTCATCCGAAAGCAGGTCAAATTGGAGCGCGCCCTTTTGCGCGAGAATGAGCGCGCGCTCGGTGGCGTTTTGCAGCTCGCGAACGTTGCCGGGCCAATCATAGCTCTGGAGCAGGCGGGCATGGGCTTCGGTGAACCTGGGCGGAGGCAACCGCAGGCGCCGGGCAGCCTGCTTCAGAAAATGCGCGGCCAGCATGGGAATATCCTCCTTGCGGTCGCGAAGGGGTGGTACCTCAATGGGAAAGACGTTGAGCCGGTAATAAAAGTCCTGCCGGAACCGGCCCTCCTCCGCATCCTTCTTAAGGTCGCGATTGGAGGCGGCAATGATCCGCACATCCACCGTGCGGGTCTTCTCTTCGCCGACCCGTTCATACTGCTTTTCCTGCAAGACACGCAGGAATTTGCTCTGGAGCGCGAAGGGGACTTCGCCCACCTCATCCAGGAGGAGGGTGCCGCCGTCGGCGGCTTCAAAGCGGCCGGCGCGGTCTTTGATGGCACCGGTGAAAGCGCCTTTGACGTGGCCGAAGAACTCGCTCTCGTAAAGCTCACGTGGGACAGAAGCGCAGTTAACGCGGATGAGTGGGCGATCGGTGCGGCGGCTCAGGCGGTGGACTTCCCGGGCGACGAGTTCCTTGCCGGTGCCGGATTCACCGAGAATAAGCACCGAGGCGTCGGTGGGCGCAACCAGCTCGATCTGGTGGAGCAATTGCTGGATGGACGCCGTTTGGCCGATGATGTCGCCGAAAGCCCGCGCCTCGCGGACTTCCTCCTGGAGGTAGGTGTTTTCGAGCTCCAGATGCGCCTGCAGCCGCTCGATTTCCTCGAAGGCGCGGGCATTGACAATGGCGCCGGCGATTTCATCCGCAAATATGCGCACCCACGCCGGCCCTTCCTCCGGCGTGGGGATCGTGGTGAAAATCGCCAGCACGCCCAGGATCTCTTGTTTGAATTTGATGGGCTGCACGTTGAGGCCGCTGATTTGCGCGCGCGCCGCCCATTGGTAGCGCCGCAGCCACGCGGGATCATCGGCAAAATCCTTCACGACAATGGCCTCGCCCGTCGCGCCGACCCGCCCCACCTTGCCCACGCCCAGCGGCATGCGCGAGAACTCCCCATCCACGCGCGACCAATCCGGGTTGTCATTGGGGCGAGGCGCCCCCGCGCTGGCCACCAGATGGAGGCAGGAAGTGCGGTCCGGGCATCGGGCGACCATGTGGCACGAGGCGCAAATGTCCCCGCGATCCACCAGCCAAATGCGGGCCAGCGCTATATGCGGCCGCTCCGCGAGGACGGTGACGACCCGCTTGAGGAGTTCATCCACATGGCGTATCTGCGCCAGCTCTACCAGCCGGTCTCTTAGCGACTCGAATTCGGGCTTGTAATCGGCACTCAGTAACACCGTGACTGTATAAAGAAACGGCGCGCGAAACGCAACTGCCTGGGCGGCGGCGCCGGGGAGCATCTCAGTTTCTGAGCGCGCGCTTTGGTGTCCTCGAATACCCGATGTTTTCCAGCGAGTGTTGGCACCTCGTAATCCCTGAGTGACGGCGGAGGCGAGGTTGGCGGAGTGTGCGCGTCCCCGCCTGACGTAGAGAGCGGCATCTTGCCGCCCGGCCCAACCTCCGAAGTCCCAAGCCGTCTAGCCAGGCGATCGTTCCATCCGCCGGGCGGGAAGTTTGGCTTCACGGCAGGCGCTATTATCCAGATCCGCCGTGAAAACCCGGGAGTTGCTCTTCCGGCTTTACTGCCCCGCGCCTCTCTACTACGGTCGGCGCACAAATGAAGACTAGCTTGTGCGTCAGTGTGTTCGTCGGGCTGTGGCTCTCCGCCCTCGCGGGCTGGACGCGCGCAGCAGACGGGGTCGTTTACGAGGGTCAACCGGGGCCGGGCAAAGGCAAGCAGATCGTCTTCCTCGCGGGCGACGAAGAGTATCGCTCGGAGGAGGCGTTGCCTATGCTGGCGAAGATCCTCGCGGTGCGGCACGGGTTCAAGTGCACCGTGCTGTTCCCCATCGACCCAGGCGACGGCACCATCGATCCGCTCACCCTCACCAACATGCCCGGCCTGGCGGCGTTGGACTCGGCCGACCTCTGCGTGATGGGCTTGCGCTTTCGCGAGCTTCCGGACGAGCAAATGAAGCACTTCGTGGATTACCTTAACGCCGGCAAACCGATCATCGCCTTGCGCACCAGCACGCACGCGTTCAAATACGATAACAATAAAGCCAGCCCCTATGCGAAATACGACTGGCACAGCACAGATTGGCCCGGTGGTTTCGGCCAGCAGGTGCTCGGCGAGACCTGGGTTGATCACCACGGCCACCACGGCTTCGAAAGCACGCGGGGGCTGGTCAACGAAGCGTTCAAGAACCAACCCGTGTTGCGGGGAGTGACGGACATCTGGGTGCCGACCGATGTCTATCTGGTCAGCCACCTGCCGAAGGACATCCAGGTGCTCGTCTGGGGCCAGGTGTTGACCGGCATGAAACCGAACGACCCACCGGTCGAGGGCGCGAAGAACCACCCGATGATGCCGGTGGCCTGGCTGCGCGATTACACGGGCGAGAACGGCAAGACCTCCAAGGTGTTCACCACTACTATGGGTGCAGCGGTGGACCTGGAAAACGAGGGGCTGCGCCGGCTGCTAGTCAACTCCGCCTACTGGGCCGTCGGACTCGAACAGAAAATCCCGCCCAGTGCGAACGTAGATTACGTGGGCGAATACAAGCCCGGTTGGTTCGGATACGGCAAGTTCAAACCCGGGCTGCGGCCGGCGGACCTCGCGTTGCCGCGTTGAAGCGTGCTCCAGCGGGGCTCCGAGAACCCAAACTGTTGTTGGGAACCGGCGGAGGTAGTTGGACGCATCACGCATCACGCATCACGCATCACGCATCACGCATCACGCATCACGCATCACGCATCACGCATCACGCATCACGTTTCACCTCCCCCCCACCGCCGGCCCCCGCACTACCAGCTAGCCTAACCGTCAGGCCGTAGGCACCCGCGCCTGGAACTGCCGCGGCAGGCTCTCAAACCCATCCACCATTATGCTTGCCCGCACGAACAGGCGCTTGCCCACCGGCACCACGCCGAATTCCGCCGTGTACAGCCCCGTAATGTCGGCCGCCCCTGCGACCGGCGTCGGGCAGACGCCAATGATGCGGAAGTTGCGGCATGCCCGCACCGCCGAGTTCTGCGGCGGGCTCGCCCGCAGCACCGTGCTGGCACCCGGGTCCGTCGGGCAGGTCAGCTTCACCGCGACGACGCCAGCCGTGTTGGTGATGACCAGGT